>Ga0081539_10001011_pt1 | contig 51860 bp, 48 predicted proteins | sample TabmetS4T2R2_FD_71023 | JGI IMG/M metagenome (GOLD analysis project Ga0081539, IMG submission 71023) | Tabebuia heterophylla rhizosphere microbial communities from the University of Puerto Rico - S4T2R2 | ecosystem: Host-associated > Plants > Roots > Rhizosphere ... | reverse complement strand
GGTTGCTCACGTGTTACGCACCCGTTCGCCGGTCGGGTATTGCTACCCGCCCACGACTTGCATGTGTTAAGCACGCCGCCAGCGTTCGTCCTGAGCCAGGATCAAACTCTCCAATAGAGTTTCATCAGCTCTCTTCGAACAGCTGTCGCACGCTGTCGCTTTTGCCGAAGCAAAAGTGCATGTGACAGCGTGTCCGAATCACTTTGTTTGAGTCTAAACTCTCACCGACGCCTCTCACGGCATCGGATCAACGAGTCGCCTCGCACATCGTCATTTCCCAAATCGATTTTCAATCAGCGTTTTTTGTCTGCCATTATCGGGCAGCCTTCAATTATACCTAGCAGTTGTCGGTTCGTCAATGCCTTGCGACGCTTTTTCTTACCGACGAGCTCGCTGTCAACTCCTTGCGACTTCAAGCTCTACTGCGATTCCCGACATTCCTGCCAAGCCTTGAAAGATAAACGCCCGTTCACTCGATTTCAACCCCGCACGCGCGGGACTTTATCCAAGAGCTGGCGACCTGAGCAACAAAGAAGGCTCCGGCTCAAGAGCCTCACAAACCAAGCTCAGCAGTACGTCATGGGCCGTGTAGGAATCGAACCTACAACCTAATGATTAAGAGTCATTTGCTCTGCCAGTTGAGCTAACGGCCCGCTGTTTTTTCAAACACCACGACACAACGGCTTCGCGCTGAGCACCACTCGAGATGCTGGTGCGCCAGGAGGGACTCGAACCCCCGACCCACAGCTTAGAAGGCTGTTGCTCTATCCACCTGAGCTACTGGCGCTTCGTCGTCGGAGTCGGGGCGCCCGGATTTGAACCGGGGACCTCCTGCTCCCAAAGCAGGCGCGATACCAGGCTACGCTACGCCCCGCGAAATCCGTTTTGAGCCTCGCAATGTAAACGCACTAGAAAGTCGGGTCAATCGAGATACTGCATACGCCGCAACAACTTGGCGAATGCACGAGCGCGGTGGCTCACATGCTCCTTCTCCTCGCGAGACACCTCGCCGAACGTGCGCCCGAGCTCCGCCGACTCGAAGTACGGATCGTAGCCAAACCCGTTTTGTCCGCGCGGCTCGAACGTGATCGTACCCGACACCTCTCCACGCTCCACCACCTCTGACCCCGGCCCGCGAAACGCGGCGGCGCACACGTACCTCGCGCGCCGATCGACACGGCCATTCAGCCGCTCGAGCAGCAGCGCGTTGTTCGCGTCATCCAGCGCCTGCCCGCGCAGGTCCGCGCGCCCGCTCCAGCGCTTGCTGCGCACACCCGGCGCGCCGCCGAGAGCGACGACTTCGATACCGGAATCATCGGCGAAGGTCGGCATGCCGGAGAGTCCATGGAAATGCACCGCCTTGGCGAGCGCATTTCCCTCGAACGTCTCTTCGCTCTCGAGCGCGTCTTCGTCGGCGCTCTCGGCGATCCCGGCCTGCTCGAGATCGATGACCTCGATACCGGCAGCAGCGAAGATGGGACGGAGCTCGGCGAGCTTTCCGGTGCTCCGCGTCGCGAGGAGGTGAACGCCGCGTCGCGATCCGCGCGCCACGCTCAGCCTTGCAGCACGCGCTGCTGGGCGGCGTCGATCTCGCGGATACCGCGCGTGGCAAGGTCGAGCAGACGATCGAGATCGTTGCGCGCGAAGGTACCGTGCTCGCCGGTACCCTGCACTTCCACGAAGCGACTCTCGCTGCTCATGACGACGTTCATGTCGACGTCCGCCGCGACATCCTCGTCGTAGTTGAGATCGAGGCGCGGCTCGCCCTTGATGACGCCGACGCTGACGGCGGCCACACGCCGCTTCACGGGCGTCGTCTTGATGCGACCGGTCTGCACCATCCACGCGAACGCGTCCACCGTCGCCACACATGCGCCGGAGATCGCCGCCGTGCGCGTTCCGCCGTCGGCCTGCAGGACGTCACAGTCGAGGCGCACGGTGAATTCGCCAAACGCATAGTCGTCGAGCATCGCGCGGATGCTGCGGCCGATGAGCCGCTGAATCTCCTGCGTCCGTCCGCCCAGCTGCGCGCGCTCGCGCGCGGTGCGCGTGCGCGTCGCCCGCGGCAGCATGGCGTACTCCGCCGTGATCCAGCCGAGTCCCGATCCCTTGCGCCACCCCGGCACGCCGTCGTCCACGGACGCGGCGCACAACACCCGCGTATCGCCAAACGCGACGAGGCAGGATCCCTCCGCGTATGGCGCGATGCCGCGCTCGAGACTCACGGGACGCAGGCCGTCGAGCGCGCGGCCGGTACGTACGAGCGATTCAGCGCGATCCACGCAGCTTCTCCACGATCGAGGTCGTCGAATGTCCAGGGGTCAGCGGCACGATGACGACGCGCCCGCCGCGCGCGCGCACGTCCGGCGCACCGACGACTGTGTCTTCCGTGTAATCGCCACCCTTCACGATGACGTCCGGCTCCAGCGCGCGGATCAGCGCGAGCGGCGTGTCCTCGCCGAAGAGGACGACGGCGTCCACCATGCCCAGCGCGGCGAGGACGTAACCGCGCTCCTGCTCCGTCCGCACGGGGCGAGTCGGACCCTTGAGACGTCTCACGGACTCGTCGCTGTTGACGCCGACGACCAGCGCGTCACCCTCGCGCCGCGCCGCGAGCAGGACATCCACGTGGCCGGGGTGCAGGAGATCGAAAACGCCGTTCGTGAAGACCACCACGCGCTTGCGGGCGAGCTGGTCGCGCCGCCAGCGCGTGGCCTGCTCCACCGTCATGATCTTGTCGGCCGGTGCGATCGCCGAGTCGCTCGACACGCTCAATAAGTGTCCGACGCGCTCGGCGAGAAGTGAATGGTCTTCTTGAAGAGGGGCAGCTGGATCTCCTCATCGTACTCGGCCTCGACGGTCACCCTCGTGCCGTCGCGCGTGACGCTGACGTCGCCCGCCTCCTCAGGCAGGCCGAGCGAATCGGCAACCGCCTTCAGCTTCGCGGCGATCTTGTCGTTGGACATGTTGGAGCGGAAGCGAAGCTCCTGCCGCATCGCATCCTTGAACTCGAGGTACTTGAAGTACTTCTCGCCGGCGGGGATGCCGAAGTACAGCGCGGCGGCCATGAAGAGCAGGTACAAGAGACATCCGACCTTCGTCGCGCCAACGCGACGCGCTACCACTGCGACTGCGCTCCCTCGACAATGTCGTTCACGATCTTCGTGATCGCCTGCTTGCGTCCCTCGAGCTCGGCGCGCTCGGCGTACTCGCCCTCGGCGCGCAGACCCTTGCGCTGCCACAGCGTCTTGCCCGTCGTCTGATCGAGGATCTCCACGTCGATGGTGATCTGGAGACGCCGGCGCGCGCTCACCGCCTGGCGCGGATCCGCGCTGAACGCGACGGGAACGTCGACGTCGTACGACACGATCGTACCACGCACGAGCGCGTCGGCGCGTTCCTGCGCCGCGTCACGTACGCCGAGCCGCCGCTGCAGCTCCCGACGCATGCTGTCGAACAATTCGCCCTGAAGCTCCGGGGTAGCCGTCTGATTGTCGAACGGGAGCACGGCCATCGTGTGGATGTGCTCCGGAAACGCACCTTCGGAAAAGCCGTAATGCACACCGCATGCGGCCAGCAGCACAGCACACCACACGTGCAAGCGCACGCTACGGAAGGTCCCAGATCTCGGGATCGAACCCACTGACATCGTCGGTACGGGTGATGTGAAGCTCGAGCTGGCGGCGTCTGACCTCGTCTCGATAACGGACGCGCGCGCCGGGAAAACGTTCCACCCACTCCACGATGCGGCCGCCGTCTACGCGCTCCACCCTTCGCAACGTGTCGCGCACGAACGTAAGTCGCCACGCCACCGGGAGTCCAATGTCGGCACGCAGGGTATCCCCGTCAACGCGGACGGCCGTGTCGCGAGCGGGCGGCAGCGCCAGGCGTCCCAGCGAAGCCCAGAGGAGCGGCGCGGGCGGCACAAGCCGGCGGCTCATGTCCTCTGCCTGCGAGGGCAGCCGCAGCTCGTTCGCCACGAGAACCGCCGCGCCGGATCCGCCGCCACCGGCGAGGAAGAAGTCCAGCCGACCGGTGTCAGGCGGGGCGACGCGCGCCGCGCCTTCCCCGCGTGCCGTGAGGTCCCGATCGTCGAGCTGCCAGTCGAAGACGATGCGCCGATGTCCAGCGGGGAGCTCGGCGCGTGGCAGCATGGCCAGCGCAGGCGCGCCGGGAAGCGGTTTGAGACGCGGTGCGCACGCGGCGAGCGCCAGACCACAGGCGGCCAGCGCGAGCCGCGGCGCGCCTCCGACGCGAGAGGTCACCGTTGCGTCGCCTGGTCCAGTTTGCGTCTCAGCTGCTCCGGCATGACGACGGGGCGTCCTCGCGGATCGAGCGACACCAGCACCGTTCGCGCGCTGGCCAGACGCTCGCCCGTCTCGGCGTTCGAGATGAGATACTCGAACGTAACGGAGCGAGAGCGTGCGTCGGTGAGTGTGGTTTTCACGCGAATGAGGTTGTCGTACTTCGCGGCGCCGTGGTACCGGATCGACAGATCCGCGACCGCCAGCGCCACGCCCTCGGCTTCGAGGGTGGCATAGCTCATCCCGGACAGCGCGCGAATCAGCTCGGTCCGGCCGATCTCGCACCAGACGAGGTAGTTCGTGTGATACACGACGCCCATCTGGTCGGTTTCAGCATAGCGAACCCGCAGCTCCAGCTCGTGCGTCGCCGTCACGACACACAACGTACACGCAGTTGGTGCCCGCTGCCCGTCACCACTACTATGTGCGCGTGCTGTCCGCGCTCACGGTGCTCCCTGCCCCCGCCTACGTCGTCTCGGACGCGCACCTCGGTTTCGCGCACCGCGACGTGGAGCGGTCCCTGGTGCGATTTCTCCGGAGCCTGGAGGGGCGCGCCGGCTCTCTCGTGATCAACGGCGATCTCTTCGAGTTCTGGTTCGAGTGGCGCCGCGTGATGCCACGTGGGACGTTCCGCATTCTCGCGGCGATCGCCGACCTTCACGACGCGGGTGTGCCGGTGCTCATGGTCGCGGGCAATCACGACTGTTGGGGGGGCGAGATTCTCCGCGACGACGTCGGCATCGATTTCCGCGTCGACCCGTGGGAGGGCGACGTCGCCGGCTGGCGTACGCGCGTCGAGCATGGCGACGGACTGCGGGGGCGCGAGGATCGCGGCTACCGCGCGCTGCGCCACGTGCTGCGCAATCGCGTGGCGATCCGTCTGTTTCGGTGGATCCATCCGGACTTCGGCAGCTGGCTCGCGTCGCGCAGCTCGCACGCCAGTCGGAACTACACGGCACGCGATGGCGGCGCGGGACTCCGCGAGTCGGCGACGCGGCGCCTGGGGGCGGGCGACCTCGATCTCCTCGTCTACGGCCATTCGCACGTCGCGGAGCTGCGGCGCATCGGCGACGCGGTCTACGCGAACGCCGGATCGTGGCTCGACCAGCCGACCTTCCTACGCGTCACGCCGGAGCGCATCGAGCTGCGCCGGTGGACCGACGATCCTGCCTTACCCGAAGGTGTGAGTCTCAACGCGCTCGATCGCGTCACCGAGAAAGCGCTGACCTAGCTCGAGGAACTGCTGTGGGTCGTCGGACGCGATGAATCGGTAGACGGGCGCGGCTTCTCCGCCGTTCGGCGCCTCGAGATCGTGCGCCGCGAGCACGCGCTTGAGCTCCGCGGCCGTTTCCGCGGCACTGTCGATCAACGTCACGCGGTTGCCCAGCACGCGACACAGCAGCGGCTTGAGCAGTGGATAGTGCGTACACCCGAGCACCAGCGCGTCGATCTCTTCCTTTATGAGAGGCTCGAGGTACTCCTGCACGACCTGCAGCGTCACCGGATGATCGAGCCATCCCTCCTCGATGAGGGGCACGAGGAGCGGACAGGCCTCCTGCGTCACGCGGACGCTGCCGTCGATGGCGCGAATGGCGCGCTCATACGCGCCGGAGCGTATGGTGCCGGTCGTGCCGATGACGCCGATGTGTCCCCGGCGCGCGGCGCGCCGGCCTCCGCCCAGGCTCGCGCGCACGGCGGCGCGGGCGCCGGGCTCCACGACGCCGATCACGGGGATCGGCAGCTCGTCGCGCAGCACGGGCAGCGCGTGTGCCGTCGCGGTGTTGCAGGCGATGACGATCGCCTTGACGTCCTGCTGGCGCAGAAACGCGGCGATCTCACGGCTGTAGCGGCACACGGTGTCCGGACTCTTTGGCCCGTACGGGACGCGCGCCGTGTCGCCGAAGTACACGACGCTTTCATTCGGTAGCTGCCGAATGATCTCGTGCGCGACGGTGAGGCCACCGATGCCCGAATCGAAAACCCCGACGGGACGTGCGTGCGACATGTCCTACCAGTGGATCCGCAGACCCAGCTCCGCCGATCGCGGCGATCCGGGGTGGGGAACCGCGCGCACGGCGATCTCCGTCGGGAGATCCCATAGAAGCGCAGCCACGTATCCGTCCGCCGCCGAGAAGAGATGATTGGCGATGAGCACCGCGATCCAGTCCTCGAGATGCGCGCGGCGCGAGCGCACGAGCGACGTCGGGAAACCGGTGCGCTGATAGGTGATTTTCGGCGCGCCATTCGCGTCGACGAACGAGATCGGAATGCTGTCGACGACGTTGGCGCGCGCCTCGCGGACGTCGGCCGCCGACTGCCGAATCATCACGATTGCGACGGTCTCGAACGCCATCTCGAGCGCTCCGGCGCGGCCGCGACCGAGAATCGACTGCGCATAGCCGGGCACGAGCAGCGAGTACAGAAATGCGCGCCGCGGCGAAATCGGCGGCTTGAGCTCAGGGCGCGGGCCGGAGGTGTCGGCGACGACACTCGCCGTATCCACGGCGCGACGCGTCGTATCCGAAGGTTGCTGCGCGAGCACTGGGGACGCGAGGAGCGCACACGCCAGGCTCGCGCGAATTGTCGTGTTGGCGTTCACCGAAGGTTGTACCCCGCGTGCTGGCGGGAGTGCATGGGAATCGAACCCACCCAACCCGACGTCGTCAGGTCACACCAGTTTTGAAGACTGGGGAAGCCACCAGGCTCCATCCACCCCCACTACGCAAGCACGAGGCCGGTGGCACCCGCGGGAATGACCTCTCCGATCTCGGCGGCACCCGGCACGCGAGAAAGATACTGAGTGGCGCGATCGGGGCTGAGTGCGACGAGCAGTCCCCCGGACGTCTGCGGATCGATCATGAGGAGGCGGTCCGTGTCGCTGGCGCGGCCCCAATCGACGCGCTCGGTGAGATACTCCGCGTTGCGTTCGGCGCCCCCGGTGCGCACACCCCGCTCCGCAGCAGCGCGCGCCCCGGGCAGCAAGGGCACACGGTTCACGAAAATACGCAGTGTGACGTTGCTCGCGCGCGCGATGTGGGAGCCATGGCCGAGGAGACCGAAGCCGGTGATGTCGGTGGCGCAGCGTGCCTCGAGCTCGAGCGCGACCTTGCTGGCGGCAGCGTTCAGGGCGCGCATCGACTCTGCCAGGGCCGTGGATTCGGCTTCGGGGAGCTCGCCGCGTTTCGCTGCAGTCGCGAGCAACGCGGTGCCGATCGGTTTGGTGAGCAGCAGACGATCGCCGACGCGCGCACCCGCGTTCGTGAGCAACCGCTTCGGGTGCGCGCGCCCGGTGACCGCGAGGCCGAATTTCAGCTCCTCGTCGATGATCGTGTGCCCGCCGACCACGAGCGCTCCGGCTTCGTGCACCTTGTCCTGTCCGCCGCGAAGGATTTCGCGAAGGACGTCGAGCGGCAGCTTGCCGGAGGGAAACGCGACGATGTTGAGCGCGGTGAGCGGCTCGCCTCCCATCGCGTATACGTCCGACAGCGCATTCGCGGCGGCCACCTGGCCGAAGAGATAGGGATCGTCGACGATGGGCGCGAAGAAGTCGACGGTTTGCACGAGCGCCATGTCCTCGGACAATACGAAGACTCCCGCGTCATCCATCGTTTCGTGCCCGACGATCAGGCGTGAATCGGAACGGCGCGGCAATCCCTCGAGTGCCTGCGACAGGTCACCCGGACCCAGCTTGGCGGCTCAACCCGCGCAGCGGGCGAATGACGTCAGTCGGAACAGCTGCTCGCGTGTCATATTGGTCGACATCCCTCCCTCCTGAAGTGCGCTCATTCCAATTCGGCGATCGCGTCGATTTCGACGAGCACGCCGCGCGGAAGCCCAGCGGCCTGTATCGTCGAGCGCGCGGGACGCGCGTCACCGAGGATGCGGCCATACACTTCGTTCATCGCGGGAAAATCGTTCATGTCGTGGAGAAAGACGGTCGTCTTGACGACGTGCCGCCACGATGCGCCGGCCGCCGCGAGCACCTCGGTGAGATTCTGCAGGACGCGCTCGGTCTGCGCCGTGATGTCGCCACTGATCACCTGCCCGGACTTGGGGTCCAGCGCGATCTGTCCCGCCGTGTAGAGAAACCCACCGGCGACGATTCCCTGCGAGTACGGGCCGATGGCGGCGGGCGCCCTATCTGTCTTCACGGGCCGGAGCGGCACGAGGACTCCTCGGTGAGAATTGTCCGGAAAATAGCCGTGCAACTGCTACTCGGGGGAAAGAGCACGAAACACCCAAAAGAAGCAGGAGAGAGCAGTTGCCCGAACTACAACGATGCTTGGGACGGCGCGACTAGCCCGAAGAAGCGAACGGCATTAGCCGAGGTGATCTCGCCGAGTGATTCGGCGGGAACGCCGCGCGCGGAGGCCAGGCGTGCGAGGGTGAGACTGACCCATGCGGGCTCGTTGCGTTTGCCGCGGTTCGGGACGGGCGCGAGATAGGGCGCGTCGGACTCCACGAGAATGCGATCTGCCGGCGGCAGCCGCAGCAGAGCGTCGTCCGCCCACTTCTTGAAGGTGATGACGCCGGCGAACGACAGGCTCCATCCGGCGTCGAGCGCGGTCTCGGCGAGCTCGCGCGGCCCCGTGAAGCAATGCAACACGCCGCGCACGCCGTCTCTGCCGGCACGCGCGACGATGGCGCGCGTGTCCTCGACCGCTTCGCGCGTGTGCACCACGACAGGCTTCGCCAGCTCGCGCGCCATCGACAGCTGCTGCTCGAAGGCCTCGAGCTGGCGCGCGCGTGGCGAATGATCGTAGTGGTAGTCCAGGCCGCACTCTCCGATGGCGACCGCACCGACATGCACCGCGGCGCGGAGCTCGGGGACGTCGCGTGACGCGTCGAAGGACGCCGCGTCGTGCGGGTGCACGCCCGCCGTGTGGTACACGAACGCCGGGTGCCGCTTTGCGATATCGGCCGCGCGCCGGGCCGCGTCCAGCGATTCACCGATACAAACGAGAGCGCGCGCACCGGTGAGGCGCGCGCGCTCGATCACTTCGTCTCGATCCGTGTCAAACGCCGGGTCCGCGAGATGGACGTGGCTGTCGACGAAGCCCGCCATGCCGGGGACTGCGCGCCTCAGCGCGCGACCACGGCATTCTGCGCGGCGCCCCGATCGCGCCGCCGCTCCTCGGCGAGCGCGCGCGCAGTGCCCTTCTGCTCGCCGCTGCGTGGCCACTTCCGCTCGATGTACAGCAGCAGCGCCGTCGCGACGTAGATCGAGCTGAACGTACCGGTGAAGATTCCGAAGGCCATCACCCAGGAGAACGGCCGGATCACTTCGCCGGCAAAGATGAGCAGCGCGATCGTCGCCGCGAGCGTGGTCGCGTGCGTCATTACCGAGCGCGGGAGCGTCTCGTTGATCGAACGATTCATGACGTCACGCAGCGACTCCTTGCGCTGCTTCTTCAGATTCTCGCGGACGCGGTCGAAGATGATGATCGTGTCGTTGAGGGAGTATCCGATGACGGTGAGAATCGCGGCCACGACGGTCAGCGACACCTCGAGATGCATCATCATGATGAACGCGAGCGTCGTGAAGATGTCGTGCGCCGTGGCAACGACTGCGGCGAGACCGAACCGCCACTCGAACCGAATCGCGAGATAGATCAGCGTCACGACGAACGAGATCAGGATCGCGATCACCGCGTTGCGCCGGAGCTCGGCGCCGACGCGCGGACCGACGAATTCGCTGCGCACGACCTGCACGCCGGTGGGGCTGTACCTGGTTTTGAGCGCGCGCTCGATCTGCTTCGACGTACTGTCACCGGCGGCGGCCGTCGCACCGGGCGCGCGAACCGTGTATTCGGTGGGACTGCCGAACTGCTGGATCTCGGCGTGACCGTAGCCCGCCTGCGCCACCGTGGCTCGGATATCGTCGATCTGCGGCGGCTGCGCGAACTTGAGCTGCATCAGCGTGCCACCGGTGAACTCGATGCTGTAGTTCACGGCCTTCCCGCCGGTCATCGTCCTCTGCGCAGCGATCGCGACGCCAACGAGGATCCAGGCGATCGTGAGGATCGCCATGTGCTTCCACCACTTGATGAAGTCGTACCTGGTGTCGTGAAGGATGCGCAGCATCAGATGCTCAGCGTCTGGGCGCCGCGCGTACGCTGCAGCCAGAGCAGGTAGAAGGTTCGGACGATGAAGATCGCGCTGACGAGCGACGCGGTGATGCCGGCGATCAGGGTCACCGCGAAGCCCCTCACCGCACCCGTTCCGTACTGGTACAGGACCGCCGCCGTGAGGATCGTCGAGACGTTGGAATCGATGATCGCAGGCATGGCGTGCTTGAACCCTTCATCGATCGCCGTTCGCACCGTCTTTCCGCGGTCGAGCTCCTCCCGGATGCGCTCGAAGATCAGCACGTTTGCGTCGACCGCGATGCCGATCGAGAGCACGAAGCCCGCAATGCCCGGCAGCGTGAGCGCGCCGCCGAAGCCCGCGAGCGTCGCGAGCGTGAAGAGGACATAGAACGCAAGCGCGAGCACGGCGAGGACGCCCGACAGCCGGTAGTAAACGACCATCACGAGCACGACGAGCACGACGGCGATGATGGACGCCTGCATACCCTTGTCGATGGAATCCTTGCCCAAGCTGGGGCCGATGCTGCGGATCTCGGCGACCCGGAGCGGCACGGGGAGCGCGCCGGCACGGAGCACGAGCGCGAGGTCCTGGGCCGCCGCGAGGTCCTTGCCGCCCATCGTGATCTGCCCGTCGGTACCGATGGCGCTCTGAATCACGGGCGGTCTGCCCATCACGCGCTTGTCGAGCACGATCGCCATGTAGTGGCCGACGTGTTTCCCGGTCTCGTTCCGGAAGCGCCGGCCGCCGACGTTGTTCATCTTGAACTGCACGATGGTGCCTTCGAGCGGCGACGTATTCGGTCGCGCGTCCGTGAGGTACTCGCCGGTGATGATCGGCCGCGAGTCGACGACGTAGAGCGCCTTGTAGACCTTCCCCGCGATGACCGTCGAATCCGTGCCCCAAAGCACTTCCTTCGCTGGAGGCAGCGCGGCCTGTACCCCGGGATCGTTGAGGAACTTGTCCACCGTGTTGATGTTCGCCGCCTCGACGAAATACTCGCCCTGCATCCCCCCCTGCTGGATGAGATTCGAGAAGGCACCACCGCCGGTGACGATGGAGTCCTTCGACGTCGAATCCTTCTCGAGCGCGACCTTCTTGCTGGTGTCGGGCTTCTTGCCGCTGTCAGCGGACGTCAGAAGACCCTGCAGCCCCTTCGGCGCACCGGGCGTCTGCGTCGCCGCGGTCGTCGTACCGGAGGCGGGGGCGAGTTTACGGTCCCTGACGACGGCATCGAGACGCGGCAGCACGCGCTCCAGCGCCTGCGTCATGTCCGTGATCTTGAACTCGAGAAAAGCCTGGTTCTGCACAACGGAGAGGGCGCGATCCCGGTCCGCTTCGCCGGGAAGTTCCACGATGATGCGATCGCTCCCCGCCTTCTGGATGACCGGCTCCGAAACGCCGAACCCTTCGATTCGGTTGCGCACGGTCTTGAGCGCGCGGTCGATGGCCTCTGACTTGTCCGCGACCGCCTGCTTGGATTCGTCGACCTCGAGCGCAATGTGCATCCCGCCCTGGAGATCCAGCCCATACTTCAGCGGCACATGGCGCTGAACGGTCTCACGAAGCAAACCGTCGCTGCCGCGCACCTTGATGGTGCGATTGCGCGGGAAGAGGAAAAACACCGCGAGTGCGGTAAGGACGGCGATCCCGATCAGCCGCCACCTGAGGTTGGACATGTGGACTACAAATGGGTGGAAGTGTTTGTCCCGGAACCTTTTAGGTTAGCCGTCGGACCAAGCGCAGTCAACGCGGATCTGGCGTGTTGCGCGTCGCGTTCGAGCTGCGCCACGAGCTCCGCGGCGCCGGCAAATTTCATCGTATCACGGAGTCGCGCGACGAATTGCGCGCGGACGGCCTCGCCATACCAATCGCCCATGGCATCGAACAGATGCACCTCGAGCGACACGGTCTCCTCGCCGAAGGTCGGACGTGGTCCGAGGTTCATCATGCCGCCGTACGTGCCATGATGACTCTCTATCTGAACCGCATACACGCCGTGCGGAGGCAGCAGCTTGCGTCGCGACGCGAGCTCGAGGTTGAGCGTCGGAAACCCCAGCATGCGGCCTCGTTTTTCACCGGAGATCACGCGGCCGGTAAACGAGTAACGCCGGCCAAGGCCGTCCGACGCGCGCGCGAGGTCACCGTGAGCGAGGGCGCGTCGAATGCCCGTGGACGAGATCGGTGCTCCATCGGTGCCGACGACCGCGTCGACGACATCCACTGGAAAGCCGCGTCGCCGACCGATCATTCGCAGCGACTCCACGTCTCCCGCGCGGCCGCGGCCGAAGCCGTGATCGTGCCCGATGAGGAGCTCGCGCATGCGCAACCCGCTCAGCAGCACTCGCCCGACGAACTCTTCGGGCGTATATCCGGCGAGCTCCGGCGTGAATGGGACGACGACGACGTAGTCCACCGACGTCTGCGCCAGCGCCTCCAGCTTCTCGCCCCAGAGCGTGAGCAGCGGCGGCGCGGCGGACGGATTGACGACGTCGAGCGGATGCGGCTCGAAGGTCAACGCTACGCTGGCGAGCCTGCTGTTTCGCGCGCGCTCCGCGGTGCGCTCGAGCACGAGGTGGTGTCCGCGATGGACGCCGTCGAAGGTGCCGACGGTAACAACGGTGCCGTCGGCGGCGCGCGCAAAACCGGCGAGACGCTCAGGCATCGCGCATCACCACCCTGGGGCGCCAGCTCGCGCCGTCGCGCATCGCCACCGCCAGGAGCTCTTCGCCGTGACGCAGCGCGACGACGTCGCCGCGCGTCTCGAGCCCGGCCGTCACGGTCTGGCCGTGCGTGATCCGCCGTGCGTCGAGATCGTCGAGCTCGAGCACCGGCAGATGCTCCACGGCGGCGCCAGCGGACAGCACGCGGAAGTCACCGTGCTCGAGCTGCTCAAGCGATTGTGCGTCGTCCACCGAGAAGCGGCCGCTCCCGGTACGGCGCAACGCGGCCAGGTGCGCGACGCTGCCGCACGCTTCGCCGAGATCGCGAGCCAGCGCACGCACGTAGGTACCCGCACTGCACCACACTTCGACTTCGAGGTCCGCGCCCGAGCGAGCGAGCACGGTCCATTTGTGGACCGTCACGGCGACCGGCTCGAGCGCGATGATCTCGCCGCGTCGCGCCGCAGCGTATGCGCGCACGCCGGCGACCCGCTTGGCGCTGAAGGCCGGAGGCCGTTGCAGCAGATGCCCGGTGAGCGTCGGAATCGCGCGCTCCACGATCTCCTGCTCCGGTACCGCCGATTCGGCGATCACCGTCCCCTCGGGATCGTCCGTCGTCGTGCGAACGCCGAAGCGAATGGTGGCCCGATATACCTTCGGCTCGGCGTCGAGAAATGGCAGCAGGCGCGTGGCGCGTCCGACGAGGAGGATGAGAAGTCCCGTGGCAAAGGGATCGAGCGTGCCGGCATGCCCGATGCGCCGGATGCCGAGGAGGTGGCGCGCGCGCTCCACGGCGGTATGCGACGTGATCCCCGCGGGTTTGTCGAGGAGAATCAGGCCGCCGGCTTCAGCTCTGGGGTCGCTCATCTCCGGTCTTCTTGTCGCGAACCTGCGCGAGCAGTGTCTCGATGCGCGCCGCACGCGCGACACTCTCGTCGAGCCTGAAGCTGACCTCGGGCGCGACGCGCAGGCGCAGCGACTTCGCGAGGCGGGAGCGCAGGTGCGGCGTCATGCTCGACAGGGCATCGAAGGTCGCGGCGCGCTCCGTGTCCGTGCCGAGAATGCTCACGAAGATGCGCGCCTGGCGGAGATCGCGCGTGACGTCGACGGAGGTCACGGTCACGAGGCCGACGAGGCGCGGATCCTTCGCGCCCTCGCTGAGGAAGGTCGCGACTTCTTCGCGAACGGCCTCGGCGACTCGGTCCGCGCGGCGGTTATTGGGAGGCACTGCCCGCGAGCGTCCGCGCCACCTGCTCGGTGCGGTAGCACTCGATGACGTCGTTGACCTTGATGTCGTTGAAGTTCTCGATGCCGATGCCGCACTCGAAGCCTTCTTTCACTTCGCGGACGTCGTCCTTGAAGCGCTTGAGCGACGCGATCGTTCCCTCGTATACCTCCACCCCGTCGCGCACGACGCGCACCCGCGACTGCCGGTTGATCAACCCGCTGCGGACCATGCAGCCGGCGATCGTGCCGATCTTCGAGATCTTGAACACCTCGCGCACCTGCGCCTCGCCGATGACGACCTCGCGCTGCTCGGGACGCAGCATGCCCTCGAGGGCGGCGCGAACGTCGTTCACGGCCTCATAGATGATGCGATACAGCTTGATGTCGACGCCGTCGCGCTCGGCCGCCGTCCGCGCGTTGTTGTCGGGCCGCACGTGGAAGCCGATGATGATCGCGCCCGAGGCCTTGGCGAGCTGGATGTCGCTCTCGCTGATCGCGCCCACGCCGCGGTGGATGATTTCCACCTGCACCTCGCCCGTGGACAGCTGCTCGAGCGCGTCGGCGAGCGCTTCCGCCGGCCCACCCTGGTCCGCCTTGATGACGATCTGCAGCTTGCGCCCCTGGCCGGGCGCCGTCTGCGCCATGAAATCTTCGAGCGACACGCCGCGACCGGTGCGGCGGCTTTTGGCCTCGCGGTCGAGTCGCTGGCGGCGCTGCGCGATGTCGCGCGACGACGTCGCCTCCTCGACGACGAGCAGCTGATCGCCGGCCATCGGCACGCCTTCGGCGCCGAGCACCTGCACCGGAATCGCGGGTCCCGCCTCCTTGACGTTCTTTCCGCGCTCGTCCATGAGCGCGCGGACGCGCCCGGCGAACATGCCCGTGATGAAATCGTCGCCGACCCTGAGGGTGCCGCTCTGCACGAGAACGGTGGCGACCGGACCCTTGCCCGGATCCAGCTGCGCTTCCACCACCGTGCCGGTCGCGCGGCGATTCGGGTTGGCCTTGAGGTCGAGCAGCTCGGCCTGAAGCAGAATCGCCTCGAGCAGCTTGTCGACGTTGGTGCCCTTCTTCGCCGAGATCTCCGCGGAGAGCGTCTGACCGCCGAACTCCTCGAGCACGACGTTCTGCGCGAGCAGCTCCTGCTTCACCTTCGCGGCATTCGCTTGTGGCAGGTCGATCTTGTTGATCGCCACGATGATCGGCACACCGGCGTTCTTCGCGTGCGAGATCGCTTCGATCGTCTGCGGCATGACCGAATCGTCCGCCGCCACGACGAGGACGACGATGTCCGTGACCTGGGCGCCGCGCGCCCGCATGGCGGTGAATGCCTGGTGGCCCGGTGTGTCGAGGAAGGTGATTTTCTTGCCGTCGCCAACCGTCACGTGGTACGCACCGATGTGCTGCGTGATGCCGCCAGCCTCACCCGCGACGACGTTCGCCTTGCGGATGTAGTCGAGCAACGACGTCTTGCCGTGGTCGACGTGACCCATGATGGTCACGACGGGAGGCCGCGACACGAGTTGCTCGGCGGTATCGGCCGGCGTCGCCAGCGAATCCTCGGCCTGATACTCGTCTTCGCGAACGGCCTGGAAGCCGAATTCGCCCGCGATCAGCTCGATCTGATCGAAGTCGAGGCGCTGATTGATGGTGACCATCAGCCCCATGTTCTTGAACGCGAATCCGACGATCTCCGTCGCCGGCAGCTTGAGGATCTGCGCCAGCTCCGAGACGGTGATGAACTCGTTGACGCGGATCGTCTTCTTCTCGCGCTCGGCCGCCTCGGCGAGTCCGGCCTCGCGGCCTTCACGCACCTCGCGGCGCATGTCGCTCGCCGTGCGGCGCACGGGCCCGCCGCGCATCGCGGCGAGCGTCTTGGAGACGTTTGCGTCGATCGCTTCCTGATCCACCGCGCCGCGCTTGCCTTTGCGGCGCCGACCGCGATCCGGCATCGTGCCGACACCGCCACCGGGACCGCCGCTCGCCCCGGGTCCCGGCTTGCGATCGTCGCGGCGCGCGCCGCTCCCGGGACCGCCGCCCGGCGTTGCCGACGCGACGGGACGCGGTGGCATGAAGCCGCTGCTGCTCGCGACGGGACGTGGGCGCGGCGCGCCGGGCGTAATCGGGCGCGGTCGCGGACGCCCGGGCGCGGGAGGTGCGCCACCCGCGGACGCTGCAGCAGGTGCGGGCATCTCGCGCTGAGTTTCACGCTCGCGCTCTCGTGACGGCGGCGGCGCGGGTGCTTCCGTGTGATCTTCGACGGAGACGGTGGAGTAAGGCTCCGGGGCCGGCGCCGTTTCGACACGAACCTCCGGAAGCGCGGGAGCTGGAGGAGCTTCCAGTGCGGCTGCTTCTTCCGCTGCGGCAAGCGCCTCCTCGGCGGCGGCAGCGACGTCCGCACGACGGCGGCGGCGCACCGTGGGCGCGGCTACTTCCGCCGGCGGCGCGGCCGTCGCGGTCTTGGCCGCCTTGGGCGCCCTCGTGGTCCTGGCAGCTTTGGCCGCGGCGTCCGCCGCGACTTCCGCGGGCGGACGACGCCGGCGTGCGCCCGCGGCAGGCGCGCTCTGCTTGTCCGCGCGCTGGCGCTTCTCGCGCTCCCAGCGCGCGCGCACACGCGCGACCTGGTCGTCACTCAGAGAGCTCGCCGGGCCGCGGACGGCCACGTCCATCTGCCGAAGCAATCCCATCACTTCGTCAGCGGAGATGCCGAACTCCGTCGCCATGTCGGTAACGCGCTTGCTCAAATCCTGCCTCCGTCCCGTCCGTCCATCGACGGACTCGAATCCATCAGCTCGCGAATGCCCTGGGCGAGCTGCCCATTCGTTATACCTACGACCGCTGTCGTCTCGCGACCCACGGCATGTCCCAACGCCGACGCCGAGGGCACGTGCGCGACCGGAACGCGGCGCGCGACGAGCAACGGAACGACCTTCGAGATACTGTGATGTGACGCGTCTGACGCGACCACCGCCAGTGCCAGCTTTCCCTTCTTTGCCGCCTCGCGCACCTGCTCCACCCCGACCACGGCACCGCGCGAGCGAACGCCGAGACCAATCATCCGAAGCACGCGCTGCGCGAGCGCCTCGTCCATCTACTGCGCCTCTCTCGCTCCTCCGCCGCCGTCCGACCGCGCATCACCGCCGCCGTCCGCGCCGCCAGCGTCGGCCGACCCGGCGTCTTCGCTGCCCTCCTCCGTGAGCTCGTCGATGATCGTCATGAGCCGATCGGCGTCATCGAGCGTGATCCCGGGAAGCTTGATGAAATCGTCCTTCTCCAGATCGATGATGTCGTTGAGCGTACGAAATCCCGCCTCCTCGAGAATGGCGACCGTGGCCGCGGGCATCCCGTCGATCTCCGACAAGCGCACGTCCGCGGCTTCGTCTCCCGGCAGCGGCGCGAAGATCCCGCCCTCGGCGCCGCGCTCGAGCCACTCGCGACTGGAGTACAGGTCGATCTTCCATCCCGTGAGCTCGGACGCGAGTCGGACGTTCTGTCCGTTGCGCCCGATCGCCAGCGACAGCTGATCTTCGTCGACGACGGCCTGGATGGTCTTCGTGTTCGGATCGCTGAAGACGCGTGCGACGCGCGCCGGCGCGAGCGCCAGCTTCGCGAAGCGCTCGGGGTCGGGTGACCACGGCACGATGTCGATGCGCTCGCCGCCAAGCTCGTTGACGACCGCCTGAACGCGCGAGCCCTTGAGGCCGACACAGGCACCGACGGGATCGATGGAGTCGTCGCGTGAGAACACGGCGATCTTCGTGCGGCTGCCGACTTCGCGGGCCGACGCCCGAATCTCGACGATGTTCTGCTGGATTTCCGGGACCTCGAGCTTGAACAGCGCCTTCACGAACATCGGATCCGCGCGCGACAGAATGAGGCGCGGGCCCTTCGGCGTCTCCTCGACTCTCTTCAGCACCGCCCTGATGGGCTCACCCTGGTGGAAGTGCTCGCGATGGTTCTGCTCGCGGTACGGAATGATCGCTTCCGCTTCGCGGAACTTGTTGAGCATCACCACGAGCTTGCCGCGCTCGATCTGCTGCACCTCTCCCGAGAGCAGCTCGCCGAGCTTGGTGGAGAATTCGTCGCGGATCTTGGAGCGCTCACCCTCGCGGACGCGCTGGATGATGCGCTGCTTGGCAGCCTGCACGGCCGCGCGACCGAACACCGCGAAGTCGACGGGTTCCTCGAGGACGTCACCGACCTCGAAGCCTTCATCGAACTGCCGTGCGTCGTCGAGCGAGATCTCCTTGCTGGGATCCTCGACGGTATCGACGACCGTCTTGAGCAGGACGATCTTGATGCCGCCGCGATCGTCGTCGATCTCGACTTCCGCCTGCACGTTCGGGCCGTACTTCTTTGCCAGGGCAGCCATGATGCCGTCCTGCAGCAGGCCGTAGAGCTCCGAACGTTCCATTTGCTTGACGTTCGTGACCTCGCGAAACGCAGCCAGTATGTCTGCAGAGCTGACCATCACTACTCCCTTGTCTTCAGATTCGAAACGCGAGCCTCGCTTCCTTCACGGCGGCCAGCGGCAGTCGTCTTGGTTTACCGTCGATTTCGAGGGTGACGACAGCCGCGTCACCCGTCTCCCCTTCGACCTCGATCACTTTTCCCTCGAAGCGTCCGCCATGTTCCGGCGCGAGCACCGACACCCAGCGGCCGACGAAGCGCCTCCACTCCGCGGACGAGCGGAGCGGACGATCCCCCGGCGACGAGACCTGTAATTCGTACCGCTCGGGGACCAGCCCACTCGTGTCGAGCCGGGCCTCGAGCGTGCGGGACACCGTGGCGCAATCGTCAACGCTGACACCCTGGCCGTCGCGCCGGTCGATGCGGACTTCGATCAGCGGCCGGTTCTTGCTGCCGCCGCGCCGGAGCTCGACAAGGTCGAACCCGGCGGCATCAAGCTCAGCAATTACAACGGTTTCCAGCGTGTCGTTCACGTTACGTCGAAGGTGTCCCACAAGAACAAAAAAATGTGGGGAGCCTCCCCCACATTTCGCTCGCGGGTCAACGCACCGCGCAGCCAATAGAAGGTATCGGGGCCCTAGATGAGCGTCAAGCTAAGACGACGAGGCCGGTCTAGCCGATCACCGAATCACGCGTACGAAGTAGGGATCAATCGACACTGGCACTTTGTGGCCCGTCGCCGGATCAATCGGACGGCCTCCGAGATACGCGCGCTGTACGACGAGGCTCGGATCAAAGCTACTCGTCTTGAGATCGTTACTCGCCGAGAACACCCCATAAAAGTTCTTGCCGCGCGCGTGAAGCTGGATGTAGTCGCCGAGATAGGGTGGCTGGACCAACGGCGGGGACCATGCGCGCACGTCAGCGAGTTTCCGTGTGCCGGTTGGCCCGGCTGCTGGATCGAGAAAGGCGAAAAATGTCTGCCAACGCGCCTTCTTCTTTTTTCCTTTCAATCTCTGATAGAGCAATCCTATGGCGCCGTCGGAGGCGATGGCCAACGCGGGGTTCGTAGCGTTCGCGATCGGTGCCGGAACGTCTTTCCAGGTCACGCCTCCATCCGTCGACCGCGCAAAATGAAGCGATAGCTCACTCGTTCCATCTGATTCGGCCCAGCATATGACGACGATTTGGCTGTTTGAGGGATCGACTGCGATGCTCAGCTCCGTCCAAAAGCGACGCTGTTGGCCAAAATCGTCAGCATCCAACCCCCACGGATACTCGACACACCGCTTGACTCGGTAACCGGGGAAGCCATCGCGTTTCGCGCAGGACTCCTCGGACGTATCGAGTGGCCCGGGCGTGCCAGGCGGATCGACTGGTAGATCCTTCAGATACTGAAAGGCCGTCGCGCGATTCTTGTCGCCACCGTCGTTCCGCACGACCACCACATCCACTTTCTCCCCTTCTACTACAGGGCGATAGAACAGCGCGTAGATCGTTCCGTTGCTGTGCACGGCGCTTCGCACCGCTGGAGTCGACGGCGGATCGCCTACCGAGGGCCGAAAGGCGATGCACAGGTCGTTGGCCGAGGTCGTAGACCAAGGTGTAGCGATCGGATCCGCGGAAAACGAGACAACTCCAGTCGACTGGTCGCACGGGTGAGTCAGATCCGCGATCGGCTTGTACATGCTGAACACGCTACTGCCAACGACAATACCGCGAGAGCCCGCGGCCGTCATTGCGCGCAGGTGTGGCTGGTCCGTATCGAGAAAACGGGCAACGGCCGATGGTCCGCTCGTGGCTGACGTCATGGACGCAATCCAGTCGACCGTGGAGGTGCCCGCGGGACGCTGATAGGCGTAGACGTAACCCGTCGCTGTTCCCGCCGACACGATCAACTGCAATGCGCCGATGTACAGCACGTTACCATCCGCGGAGAATTGGACGGTCGGGTCCATGGGATACGCGTCAGGGAATTTCGGGACGATACACGCGAGGTCCCAGCTGTCCCCATCATCGACGGACACGTATACCGCCGAGCGGCGGGTGCTGCTGCAGTAGGGTTGCGGTCCCTTCGTCGACGTTGCAACGAGTACTCCGGAAGCCGTGGGATGAACAGCAATGAATGGCTCGGAATTCTGATTGAACTCCGTGCTGCGATAGAGCGGGACCATATTCACGATCTGAAACGTTTGCCCATGTAATGGCACGTTAACGAGGACAATGCACGTCGCGATCGACGCGTATCGGACGAGGTGCCATGATAGCGTGCTCCGGATCATCGAGAGCCTCGAAGCGTCGTAAGGGTTACCTAACGAGACGCAGTACGCGCGAGCTGTCGGATGCCGGGCGGATGTCTGCGGCATCGAGGACGAAATACGTACCCGTCGCTTCCAGGCCTGCGCGAAACCGCGATGGCAGACTGGCCGTGGGACGCAGCAACAGGATATAGCGCTGCCCTGTCCTGACGGTGCCCCACATGTCATTCGCCTCGTCAGCGGAAGCGACAAAAACTGTCGCGTAGGCTGCGGGACTTCCCGCGTACGTGGATATGATGCGAACACGCGCCCGGACCCAGTCCGGCACATGCTCGCCGCGCCCGAGCTGGATGGCGTCCGACAGCTTCACGGGGGTTGTACTCTCGACGAGACCCAAGATGACCTTTTCGGAGTCGCGGACGCGACTGCGGATCGCGAGATCGAGATTAGTGCTGTCGGCAGCCCGGATTTGGTTTGCGACCGTTTGCACGGCATCCAGGGTAGTCACGCCTACTCGGAATAGTTCCTCGGCCACCAAGCTGCGTCCGAGTGCCGTCCCGACAGCGAGAAACACGACGTGCGCCCCGACGGCTAAGTTCGATGTATCGCGCACAACAACCGTGACATATGCGCCATCCAGCCCGATGACGCCTTCCGGTGACCGCAGGACGCGACCGACGCGTACTACGGTCCTGCTCACACCGCCGAACGCCAGCCGCATGGTCGATGAGTCACGCGCAACGACGCGAGCTTCGAATACAAGCGTTGCCTCCCTTGCGGCGCTGTCAAAATCTTGGCCCCGACTATCGGCCGGGATTGCGCTCAGGAGTACGAGAACCGCGGCGCCATACGCATTCATACGGCAGATCATGAGGTGTCTCCCGCTTGCGTCGCCGATGGCGGCGGCAACGGCCATCCTTCCGACTCGAATAGCGGCATGCGGGCTAGATGCGGGCGCTCGAGATCGGAGATCAGCACCGCAGCTCCCAAGCTTCCCTTGTACAGGGCCGGGTTCGTGCGAAGCAACTGCGCCGCGTCAGCACTCGCGTCGAGCGCGATGCCATCGGCCAGCGCGGTCGCGCGCGACAGCCACTCATGGTCGCCCGAAGCGCGGAACATCGCGAGCAACGCATACGCGCGCCCCGCGCTGCCGCAACAAAGATCGTGGCTTTCGTCGACGTCGTCTTCCCACGCGTTCCAAGCAGCCGCGTTCGCAAGATCGAGATACCTTGCCTCGCCGAGTAGTTCATACGCCTGCAGCCAGACGTGCACGAGCCCGGCGCTGCCGTTGCACCACCCTGGCATATACCCGTGATCCCGTACATGCCCGTCGTGGGGAACCAACCATCGCCAGCGGGCGCCACGTCTATAGGGCTCGGCACACGCTGCCAACTCCTGCAGGCGCCGATGGAGGCGATCATCGCCTTCGCGCCTCTGCGCACGAAGCCAGCGCATCTGGGCATATAGAAGCCCGGCCCAGCCGTGCGCGATTCCCAGATTCGGCAGTGGTGAGTGCGCGCCCAGTCGCGGAATGTTCCGGACGTTCAGCCAGATGCGGTCCGCGACCCGGTCGCCAAAGCGGCGTATTCCTGCGGCGTCGACGTCAGCCTCTTCCGGGATGGCTTCGACGAGCAGTGCTGAACCAAGCAGCATTCCAGCTTGACCCAGCGTGAGATCGACATGACGAGTCGGGCGACGACTCTGACGCAGGAAAGACGAAACTGAACCTTGCATCGAAACGAAATCACCCATCGCCCGCGCGATGAGCGCGCGGATTACATGCAGGCCCGCCTCTGTGTGATAGAGCGACGTGGTGCCAATGGTCTCGCGCGTGATTCCGAGCTTGCCGTCGTACCAGGCGTGTCGCGATCGGACGTCGTTGACGGCCCTGGTCGCCCACACGTCCGCCATCGAAAGGAAAGCAGCATCCTCGCATACCATTGCAATGCGATACAACGCGCATGCAATGCCGGCCGAGCCGAATGTGATGCTGCAGGTCGGCGTGCTTTGCAGCCCCGATTGAAATAAGGGATTGGATGGCCGCAGTTCGTCGAGAGTGTCGGCGACGAATTGCCGCGCGGCCGCCGAGAGCGCGGCTCGCCCGGGACGCGACGCACGCCGGTCTCGCTTCGCACCCACGCTCCTCAGTGCCGCCGCGAACTCCCCCATGGATCGAAAACGTGCTGCCGGATCCTTGCTCAGCGCCTTACCAAAGACGTTCTCGAGCGCCGGGAATGGCGCCAGACCAAGCTGCGCGAAAGATCGCGGGCCATCGTGCGCGATTTGACGCATGGCCTGCCGTCTGTCCGGCGCGAAATCCACATACGAGAAACCGGTGAAGATGGCGTACAACAGCGCGGCCACCGAATACTGCTCGCCCCGTTCACTCGTCTGCGGTGGCGTTCGGCCGTCGATGTACGCAGCGGCGAATTCCGGTTCAAAATACGCCCCCACGCCGCCGCGCTTACATCTTCTAAGGTGCGCTATGGTCGGCTCAATCGCGCGCGCCAGGCCAAAATCGAGGAGCGTCATTGATGCATCGCCCGCAATCAACAAGTTCCGATCGTGCACATCTCCGTGGATGATGCCGCGGCCGTGCAGCACCGCGTATGCCTCGGCGATCGCCTTACACAAGCGCAGCAAGCGCGGCCGAAACTCGGTGTGCTCGGCGCTGCGCAATTCTTCGGACGCGCGGCACGCATCGACGCCGGAGCGCCACTCCATGACCACGAATGCGCGGCCTTCGTACGCGCTCGACGACAGGAGTCGCGGTGCAATGGACCCGTCCAGATGCGCGAGGACCAGCGCTTCGCGCTCGGTAGCTGAGGATGCTTCCGGATCCGCGCGTCTCACGATCTTCATAGCGGCCGCAGATCGCGTCGCATCACGAACTTGATAGAGCTCCACATCCTCGAGAACGTGGATGGCTTCGACGATTTCCCACCCTTGTATCACATCACCGGCATTGAGGCTCGTCGTGATGCGGCGCGCGCCCTGCGATCCAGTCTCGACGAGGAGACCGGCACGCAGAAAACGCTGAAGCATCGGATAGGCATCGACGAGCAGCTGCTCCGGCTCCTCGTTGCGTGCGGTACTGAACTCGACGATCGCATCCACGATTGTTCGAGGTTGCGCGAACTGCAGCAATAATTCACCTGCCTGACGATCGACGATCTTGGGTACAGTTCGAGATCGCGGGCGAGACACCGCGAAGTCGTCTTCCTCGCAGCCGAGTTTTGCACGAGTTTCGGCGTCCAGTTCGCGCACCGGTAGTATCTCGACATCGTCGGGGAGCACGTGCGGGTCGCCGATGGTCATTGGACGGCGCGCTCCGCTGCCGGCCAGAGGACCCGAGTAGGCGCCCACGTGTCTACGTCGACGCCGTCGAAGCGCAGCCGCTCCATCGCGAACTCTGCGGCTGAGATTCGAGTTCGACGTGAACGTGTCGCGTGCGCTGTTAGGAGATACACGGCGAGGCGGTTCGAAATCCAGAGGCGCCAGGATTCAGCTTCGCGCCAACTGAGGATTTTCTCTGCACGCGGTGGATCCATGCCCCACGAAAGGAGAGCCGTATTCTCCATTGCGCAGGTGAACGGAACTCCCTGGGGCTCAATCCCGCGAAGTTGCGGTCCGAGACGAGACGCGACACGCTGCAAGTCGGACCATTCGCTGAAGTACACGACGATCTTATCCGGCCGCAGCATGCCGTGAGCGTCTCCGCCGAGCTTGAACGCATGGAACGACGTAGTCGTCAGCGAATGGACGAGGACGCGCGTCGTATCACGGAGATGCTCGACACGCGGGCTGACATAGAGCTTGTACACGGGCAAATCATCGCGTCGCACATCGGTACGCTGCCGCGGCATCCAGTGTAGCCACGGTGGCGATCCATCGCCGACAGTGAGATTCCAGTCGGCATCCAGCACTGCCCGTAACTGCTCACCGGGCGCAATGCCGAGATACTTCATGGCGGCGCTCACGCCGGACACGCGATGCATCCAGCTTGGTGTCACAGGCGCACGATTGTAGAAATACATGCGTGCGGACAGCACCATCGGATCGGAGAGCCGCAGCGCCGCGCCGTACTCAACCGCCTCACGCGACAGGTCGACCAACTTGCCTTCGAGGGGCGTGGCGGACGGGGTGACAACCAGTTGTGCCGCGCGCGCGCCCGTCACGAAACGGCCGTGGTGCTCCACCTCGAGTACGCCGTCCAGGACGAGCTTAGAGAGCTCACGGGTCAACTCCGGATCGCGCGAGCGCCGCAGTCGCGTCGGCAGCGGCGCGGGCGTACGCACACTGCGTAGGAGCGCCGCCAGCGATCGCGTGGCTGTCTTTACGCCGAGCGTCGCTGAGCGGCGGGGATGCAAAACGCCGTATAAATCCGGCTGTCGGCTCAAATCGTCGCGAAGAAACTCGAATCTGTTCCCAAGCCGGTGTAGCGGCGCGAGCTCGTACGCCGGACTCAACCGGAACACGCGATCGGTGAGAAGAGCCTGTGATGACATCTGGCGCAACAGGAATCCCCGCGCTCGTGAGAAGCGGAATCCGGACAGACGGAGAGACGCGTCGCGACGACGCCGAGGAGCGGGTGCTAGTTCGTTCGGGCGAACAATCGCGCCCGCAATTGCTCCTTCAACTCCATCAGGTTGCGATCAAAACCGCTCGCGCACTGGAAGTTGTCGCATAGGCCATTGGAATCTGCGCTACAAGTCGACATGGCGGTGTGCGAGCAGGTGCAAGTGCAGCGCGTGCACGTACATTTTCCGCATTGATGCTCCTCGAACGAAGCCTTTAACAGGCACCGCTTCGGCTTTCCCTTACCGGCGCCCTTTCGCCCGGCAGCAACGTCGATCATCAGATCCGTGACGCGGAATTTCACTGCCGTACCCTCCGGGAGATGGGAACCGCGGTGAACAGGCGCTGCGCAAACCAACAGAAGGCTGGAACTGCGATTTTTGTTCGCGCACCCATCTTACGGAAGATTCATCATGTGAGCAAGATCACGCCCAAGTCTTACGGCCGCCGATGGCGGCTTAGATATTCACGGGCGCGATGAACCGCGGGCTGCAACTCCGGGTCTGCCCCGGTCCACACCGCCCTGACATAGCGATAGAGCGCCGTGGCTGTGGAGTCATCGCCGAGGCGCTCTGCCAGCCGCGCTCGCTCGTACGCCCATTGAGGCTCGTAGATGTTCGTCTGACCCGCCCCCGGTGGGTGATCATCGAGCAAACGCGCTGCCCGTGCTGGGGAGGTGAGAGCTGCCATGAGCGTCGCGCGAAGAAATCTCTCCGGCGCACAATGCCACGAGCAGGCGTCGTCCGGGAGACTGTCGAGCTGGGCGAGCGCGGAGGCGCTGTCATGACGAGCAAGAGCCAGATAGGCGCGCGCTCTTCGCGCACCGACCATCCCATACAGCGACACCTGAACCGAATCCGCTTTTGTCGCGGTTTCGAATCGTACCAGCGCTGCGCGGAGAGCCGCCGTGTCCCGGCGTTCACCCCACCACGTGGTCGCGAGGGACGCTAATCGGATGTCGCTACTCGACAGCCACGACCGAAACAGCGCATTGGCCGAATCGCGGTGCACCAGACCGAACGACGCGAGCTGCACGAGGATGATTGGAGAATCCGACCGCAGCTCAGGTGTCATCATATCGCGAGCAGATCTCAGCCGACCGCGATACAGCGCCGTGGCAGCCATCCAGTATTGCGCACGCACAGAATCGGTTGCGTCGCGACGGCCCGCGCGTTCCATCACCATCCGCAACGCGTCCGATATCGTCGCAGCCGTATCCGGCCACCGCCGCAGCATAACGAGACCGTCGATGATCCTTCCGGCAGGCATCGTATCGATGTGGCGTGCCAGCGCCACGCGCCACGACCCCTCTTCCCGCAGCATGAGCGCCGCGATCACGAAACGCGCATCACCGGGATTGAAACTCAAATAGTTGCGCGCCAACCGCTCCGCGGCTGCAGCGTCTCGGAGCACCTCGGTGAGCTCGATGGCATGATAGTAGGCCGGACCAAAATGCGGATCGAGAACGATGCACCGGTCGAATGCCTGAAGCGTGGCCTCCTGCGTTATTCCCAGGCGTTCGCCCCAGTGGTAACGCGCCTCTCCGAGTTCGAACCAGCTTTCGGGATCGTCGGGATATCGTCTAACAGCCTCGTCAATCGTGCTCAGTCTGCGCCGCAGCCTCGACACGGTCGCTGAATCGAAGAACCCCCCGCGAGGAATCGTGGTCATCAACGAATCGGCAACGATGAGCAAGCTGTCTCGCAGTGATAGACCTCGATTCAAGTCTCCCGCACGGCGTGCGTACCAAAACGAGATCGAGTCCGATTCGCTCGCTGGCCCCAGCGCGCGTAAGACCCCCCTCATGCGTCTGTAGGCCATAGCGAAGGTGCTGTCGAGCTGGATGCTGCGTTCGTACGCGTCGCGCGCCTCGGGGAGTTTATTCGCTCGGTACCATTGCTCGCCCTGCAAGAACACTTTCAACGCCGTCAGAGACCGAGTTCCAAATGTCGCACGAGGTACTGCAGCGATCGGACGCGTCTCCGCCAGCTCTCGAAGCGCGCGAACGGTCAAGGAATCCGTGATCCGGTCCATTCGCGTGGCGTCGTCCCGAACCTCGATCTCGAACGTCTTGCCACGACGCAAATCCATCAACGACGCTGTCACGCGAATCGTGTCACGACCGGCACGCATCAAGTGACCGAAGATCACCAGGCCCGCGCCGGTACGACGACCCAGTGCCGTCGATGCGGGGATGTCCGCTCGGCCCTGCCATCCTTTGAATACCGACGTCGGCGGTACGCTCCGCAGCGGCCCAGCCCCGTCGAGATTGCGGGACAGGACATCGACGAGTCCATCGCGCCACAACGAGTCTGCCGGCTCCAGCACGTTGAAAGGCGCGATGGCGACACGGTCCTGGTCGAGCCGGCTGTCATCGCTTCCAAAGACATCACGAATTCGGTCCCAGCTCGCATATAGCGCCACCGCAAATGCGAACGCTGCGGCACTCGCCACTGGAATGCTGCGACGCGACCAACGCGGTCTCACACGGCTCAGGCCACTGTCAGTGTGCAGTTCCGCCTTCCGCAGTGCCTCGGCGAACTCGCCCGCCGTCTTGAAGCGATCCGCGGGCAGCAACGCCAGCGCCTTTCTGATGACAGCCTTGATCGGCTCCGGCGTGGACGGCCGATATGCGTCGATGTCGCGTGGCGTATGCGTGAACCGCTGCGCGATCACGGCGTTCGGTGTCGGCCCGTCGAAGGCGGGCATCCCCGAGATCATCTCGTACAGCACGCAACCCAGCGAGTACACGTCGCTGCGGCCGTCGTAGTTCTGCGATCCGCTCGCCTGCTCGGGGCTCATGTACGCGGGCGTCCCGCGCACCATGCCCGTCGACGTCGTGCTGTCGCCCGTCGCCCGCTCGATCGCGCGCGCGATCCCGAAATCCGCGAGACAGGCCTGGCCCGACGTGAACAGGATGTTCTCCGGCTTCACGTCGCGGTGGATTAAGCCCGCGCGATGCGCGTGGTCCAGCGCTTCCGCCACCGTCCGCGCGATGTCGATGGCGTCCTCGATGGGCAGCTGTACTTCACGCTTCAACAGGTCACGAAGGGAGCCCCCTTCCATATACGGAAGCGTGAAGTACAGCCGTCCTTCCGCCTGCCCAGAGTCCAGCACCTGAAGGATGTGCGGGTGCTGCAGTCCCTGCGTAACCCGGATCTCGCGGAGAAAGCGGTCCGCGCCCAGGGACTCGGCGAACTCGGGGCGCAGGATCTTGATCGCGACCGAGCGCCCGCGCTCCGTGTCACGGGCAAGGTATACTACCGCAGATGCGCCTCGACCGATTTCCTTCTCGATCGCGTATCGGCCTGCGAACACGCCGGATGTGAGACTTGGCGGACTCGCCATGGATTAACGCCGCCTGGGAATGTTGGCGTTCCTCGCGAACATACGTTTCGGCGCAAACCCACGCCAGCCCGTATTAATGCCCCTACTGGGGAGCCGCGAAGATGGTTGCAACGAGGCGTCCCCGATCGCCCGCGCGGTGCGAGAAAAATCGGTCGTTGTGGTGCCGCGTGCAGCGGTCAGAGATCGTGATGTGCCCGACGCCTGCCGCCCGCGCGTGATCCGCGATCAGCGCGCGCAGATCCACGCGTTGCGGTGCGGAGGCGGCCGCGCCCGTCAGCTTCTCGATGACGTCCGGGCTCACCTCGTAACACTTGCCGCAGATCGCCGGACCCATGTGCATGCGCACCTCGCTCGCGGGAAATCCGCGGCTTGCCATTGCCGAGATGCCCTGCTCGACGATCCGCGCCGCCGTGCCGCGCCACCCGGAGTGCAGGATGGCCACAGCGCCGGAAGGGTGCGCCAGGAAGACAGGAACGCAGTCGGCGATAGTGACCGCCAGCGCAGTCCCGCGCGTCGCAGACATGTGTCCGTCCGCGGCCGGATGTCTCAGCCAACCCTCCCAGCCGGGCGCGTGCACGATCACCTCTGCGCCATGCACCTGCGCAGCGGTCGCGAAGCGAGTGACGCCCTTGCGAGCCACGGTCGCGCGCAGCGCGTCCCACCGCCCCATGACCTCCTTCACCGGCTCATCGCTGCTCGTGCTGAAGCTGCCGACCGCCCGCGTGGTGGTGAACGCGTGCACGCCGAAGGAGGTGAAGTCGTCGACGACCTCGAGCTGCTCCGTGCTCAACGACAACTGCAGATCCCTCGCTACGCTCGGGATGACGGCTCGGCGGTCATTTCGTCCGCCGGTCCTCCACGCGCTGGACCTTGGCGCCGAGTGCGTTGAGACGTTCGTCGATGCGTTCGTAGCCGCGTTCGATCTGCGCCACGTTGTTGATCGTGCTCTCACCCTCGGCGCACAGCGCGGCAAGCAGCATCGCCATGCCCGCGCGAATGTCCGGGGACTCGAGAACCGATGCCCGCAACTTCGAGGGGCCGGCGACGAGGGCGCGGTGGGGATCGCAGAGCACGACGCGCGCGCCCATGCCCACGAGCTTGTCCACGAAATACAGGCGCGACTCGAACATCTTCTCGTGGATCAGGACGAGGCCCGTGCACTGGGTCGCCGTCACCAGTGCCGCGGACATGCTGTCCGCCGGGAATGCCGGCCAGGGCTGGTCCTCGAGCTTTGGAACGTGTCCACCGAGATCGGTCTGAATTACGCGCTGTTGTTCCGCGGGGACGACCAGGTCGGCGCCGTCGATCGTGCACGAGATGCCGAGGCGGGCAAAGCCCAGAAGCGTCGACCGCAGATGCTCGATCCCCGCGTTTTCAATTCTGAGCGCGGAGCTCGTCACCGCGGCCAGCGCGATGAACGACGCGACCTCGATGTGATCGGGACCGATGCGGTGCGTGGCACCGTGCAGATTGCGTCCACCCTCGATCGTGAGCTTGTTCGTTCCAATGCCGTCGATGGACGCGCCGAGCGCGACGAGAAAATGACAGAGATCCTGGACGTGCGGTTCGCAGGCCGCGTTGCGTAAAACTGTCGTGCCGCGCGCCGCGGCGGCCGCGGTGACGGCATTCTCGGTGGCGGTGACGCTGGGCTCGTCGAGAAACACGTCGGCGCCGCGCAGGCCCGGCGTCGAGAGGCGAAAGACGTCCGACAGCTCGAAGGCGACGCCGAGGCGCTCGAGCGCGAGGAAGTGCGTGTCGAGGCGGCGGCGTCCGATCACGTCTCCGCCGGGCGGCGGCAGCTCGACGGCGCCGGAGCGCGCGAGCAGGGGCGCCGCGAGCAAGATGGACGCGCGAATCCGCCGACACAGCTCCGGATCGAGCTCCGTCGCCTTGACGTGCTTCGCGTGCACCCGCAGCGTGTTTCGCTCGGCCCACTCGACGTCGGCGCCCACCGACTGCACGAGCTGCACGAGCGCCTCGACGTCGCGAATCCGCGGGACGTTCTCGAGGGTGACGGGATGGTCCGTCAGCAGCGAGGCGGCGACGATCGGCAACGCGGCGTTCTTGTTGCCCGAGGGTCGAATGCTCCCGGACAGACGTGCCCCGCCTTCGACGACGTACTGCAGAGCGCCCATAGGGGGCGAAAGCTCCATTGGTCCTATGGGCGGGTCAAGCGCCGTTGCGACAAACAAACTACGCTTGTCGGCTTAATCGCTCGCAAAGGGTGCTATGGCGCTCGCTCTCACCTTCGGTTGTCAGCTTGTCTCATGCATCAATGCGATTTGACAAGCCGACAAGCGGACAAGCGTCGTCAGGTTCGCGGCTTGAAGCGTCCCCAAGCACGACATAGCATGTGTCCGCTGGCCTTTCCCTTGCACACCGGTGAGCCGATGACAGAACTCATCACGCGCCCGGGCGCGTGGCTGCTGCAACAGGCCGCGACGTTCCCGGACACGGTCGTCATGAAAACCGTGGCGGTCGAGCGCGGGTGGTTCGAGACGGTGACGGGGATCGCGAGCGGCGTGATGACGTTGACGCTGCTCGGGCTCTCGATCTTTCTCGCCCCCGCGGCGTGGTCGTTCTGGCGCACCTTCCGGAAAGTGCGCGACATGCTCGACAAGGTGTACGCGGACGTGCAGCCGCTGGCGCGCCATGCGAGCAACATCGCGGACAATCTGGATTACATCACGACGTCCATCCGGACCGACGTGCAGCAAGTCAACGCGACCATCGCGTCGGCCAACCGCCGCCTGAATCAGGCGGTGGAGCTCACGGAGGGGCGGCTGAACGAATTCAACGCGCTCCTGCACGTGGTGCAGCAGGAGGCGGAACAGGCGTTCGTCTCGACGGCGGCCGCCGTGCGGGGAGTGCGAACCGGCGCCGCCACTCTGGGCGGGCTGGACGACGAGTTGGACCGTGGAGGAATTGACGATGTCAACGACAGTGAATCCGACGAGAACGCGGTCGGGCAGCAGGGGGCAGAGCTCGACTTCGACCAACGGCTCGAGCGGCTCCGCAACGCGAGCCCCTCGCGTCCGCGGCTCCGGGGGCCGCGCCACCGAGCGTGACACCGCCGCCCGCGAGGCGCAGTACGACCTTCTCACGGCGGCGCTCCTGGGCGCGGCGATCGGCGCGGGGACGACGCTGCTGCTCCGGCGCGGACCGTCCGGGCGGCGGCCCATCGGTCCGGCGTGGCGTCTGGCTCGCGAGGGCGCGCGCGTCGGGGCGCGGATGGCGGGACGCGGTGCGCGCATCGCGTGGGACCACGGCGTTGACGCATGGGAGCGCATCCCGCGCGACGAGATCGAGGAGAAGCTGCGCGACTACTACGACTCCGCGCGCGACACGATCGATCACTTCGTCGAGACGGAGCTCAAGGACCTGCGCAAGGCGATACGGCGGCAGCGTAGGAAACTGGGTATCTAACTGAACGTGCGACGTACGTCGTACGTCATCGTGCGTCGTACGTCATGAGTCAGCGTACGTCGCGCGTCGTGCGTCAGCGTACGTCCTGCGTCGTGCGTCAGCATGCATCGTACGTCGTGCGTGATTCCCTGGGACGTATTCTGCTGGGCGCGCTGCTGCTGCTCGTGCTGGCGCCCAGCGACGCATGGGCGTGGACGCCGGGGACGCACGTGTTCCTCGGCGAAGCGGTGCTGCGAGCGGTCCACATGCTCCCCGCCGCCTTCGCGGATCTGCTGCGCGCGTTCCCGCACGAGTTCCTCTACGGCTCGATCGCGGCAGACACGAGCATCGCGAAGAAATACGCGCCCGCGGGGCGGCACTGTCATTCGTGGGTCGTCGGATTCGACGTCTATCATGCCGCGCGTGACGAGCCGCTCCGTTCGTTCGCGCTCGGCTACCTCGCGCACCTCGCCGCGGACACGGTCGCGCACAACTACTTCGTCCCCCGCCAGCTCGCCCTGACGTCGTCGACCGCGTCGCTGGGACACAGCTACTGGGAGAGCCGCTTCGAGACCCACCTCGGCGAGCGCTCCAGCCGCCGCGCGCGCGATCTCATCCTGCTCGACCACTCGCGCGCGGACGCATTGCTGGACCGGATTCTCAGCCCGACGATCTTCAGCACGCCGACGAACCGCCGCATCTTCCGCGGGATCGTCCACGCGGCGGATGCCGAGTCGTGGCAGCGCATCTTCCAAATGATGCTCGAGAACAGCCGGTGGGATCTGACCGACGACGAGGTGGACGTCTACCTCGTCCGATCGTTCGACTACATCGTGGATCTGCTGCGGCGCTTCGACTCCGCCGAGCCGTATCGTCTGGATCCGTCAGGAGAACAACCGCTGCGGATGGCGAAGCGGGTCCGCCGGCACGCACTGCGTACGGGCGGGCCGGACGAGATTCGCGGCCGCGTGGAGGAGCATTTCAGCATGCCGTCGACGCAGCTCGATTTCTCGCGCGCGCTGAAGAAACCGCTCTACGTGCCGAATCGCTCCGCGAGCAGCTGACCGAGGCGCTTCGGGTCGGCGCTTCCCCGCGATTTCTTCATCACGGCGCCGATCAGCACACCCTGGAGCTTCTTCTCGCCGGCCGCGAAGCGCTCCGCCTCCGTCGGATGCTCGGCGAGCACTTCGTCGAGCCAGCGCCGCAGCGCGTCGTCGTCCGACACCTTCAGCAATCCCTCACGCTGTGCGATTTGCGCCGGCGGGTCGCCGGACCGCATCATCACCGCGAGGATCTGCTTCGCGGCGGTGTGACTGACCGTGCCGTCGCGGACGAGATTCAGCAGCTCCGCCAGGTCCCTGGGGCGCACGGCGACATGCGCGATGTCCTGCCCCGCTGCCTTGAGGGCGGCGAGCACTTCGCCCATCACCCAGTTCGCCGCGGCCTTCGCGTCACCGTGCTGGCGCGCCACGCTCTCGAAGTAGTCGGCGAGCGCCGGCGATGACGTGAGGACGGTGACGTCGTAGTCCGCGAGCTGATACTCCGTCCGGACGCGCGCGCGACGTGCCGACGGAAGCTCCGGCAGGTCCTTGCGCTCGCGATCGATGCGTGCGCGATCGAGGATGAGCGGCGGAAGATCCGGCTCCGGGAAATAGCGATAGTCGTGACTCGCTTCCTTCGTCCGCGCCGCCCGTACCTCGCCGGTCCCCGCGTCCCAGAGCATCGTCTGCGGATCGATGGTGTCGCCGGCGTCGAGCAGCGCGCACTGCCGCGCGAACTCGACCTCGAGCGCGCGTTCGACGCCGGAGAAGGAATTGAGGTTCTTGACTTCGGTCTTCTGCCCGAGCTTCGAGTCGCCGCGTGTGCGCGCGCTGACGTTGGCGTCGACGCGCAGACTTCCCTCCTCCATGCTGACGTCGCTGACGTCCATGTACTCGAGGATCTGCTTCAGCGTACGCAGGTAGGCGCCGGCCTGCTCCGTCGAGCGCATGTCCGGCTCGCTCACGATCTCGATGAGCGGGACGCCGGCGCGATTGAGGTCGATGGCCGTGACGCCGCGAAACCGGTCGTGCAGCGACTTGCCCGCGTCCTCCTCAATGTGCACGCGGGTGATGCCGACCGAGATGGCGCCGCCCTTTTCCGTCGCGCCGATCTCCAGGTGGCCGCCGGTCGCGAGCGGCTTGTCGTACTGCGAGATCTGGTAGCCCTTTGGCAGATCGGGATAGAAGTAGTTCTTGCGCGCGAAGATCGACGTCTCGTGCACGTCGCAGCCAAGCGCGAGAGCGGCACGGATCGCGAGATCGACGGCGCGCTCGTTCAGCACCGGCAGCGCGCCGGGGAGTCCGAGGCAGGTCGGGCAGACGTTCGTGTTGGGTGGGTCGCCGAAGTTCGCGGAGCAGGAGCAGAACGCTTTCGTGCGCGTCTTCAACTGGACGTGGACCTCGAGGCCTACGACCATTTCATATTCGTGCGTTGTGCGTCCCGTGTGAGCGTGCGTGGTCCGTGGTGCGTCAGCGTGCGTCATGCGTCATGCGTCCTGCGTCTCATGCGTGAGCCTCAGGACCGAGTGCTGCCTCCAGTGCGAACGCAGCCTGGAACATGCGAAGCTCGTCGAAGTGCGCGGCCATAAATTGCCCGCCCGCCGGCAGGCCGCCGACGCGGCCGATCGGGAGCGAGATGGCGGGAACGCCGGCGAGGTTCGCGGTGCACGTGAAGATGTCGCTCAGATACATGTCGTACGGCTCGGTCCTCGCGCCAAAGGGGAACGCGGTCGTCGGCGTCGTTGGCGTAAAAAGCACGTGCACACCGCTGGAGAAGATCCTGCGAAAATCGTCCGCGATCAGGGAGCGGACCTGCATCGCCTTTCTATAGTATGCGTCGTAGTAGCCCGCCGAGAGCACGTACGTGCCCAGCAGGATGCGCCGTGTGACTTCGGCACCGAAGCCCCGCGATCGCGTCGCCTCGTACATCCCGCGCAGGCCAGCGTCGTCGCCTGGCACGCGCAGGCCGTAACGCACACCGTCGAAGCGCGCGAGATTCGACGACGCTTCGGCAGGCGCGACGATGTAGTACACGGGGATCGCGAGCGACGTGTGCGGCATCGAGACGTCGCGCACCTCGGCGCCAAGGGAGCGCATGCGGTCGAGTGCGCGTTCGCAGAGCTTCGCGATGTCGGGGTCGAGCTCTTTCGGGAAGTATTCCTTCGGGCGGCCGATCACGAGGCCCTTCAGGGAAACTGCAGATCCCTCGCTGCCTTCGGGATGGCTACCTAAATAGTCGGGCACCGGCACGTCCGCCGTGGTTGCGTCCAGTTCGTCGCGGCCGGCGATGCAGCGCAGCGCGAGCGCAGCGTCCGACACCGTGATGCCGAACACGCCGATCTGGTCGAGCGAGGAGCCGAACGCGACCAGGCCGTATCGGCTGACGCGTCCATACGTGGGTTTCACGCCGACGACGCCGCAGAACGCGGCGGGCTGGCGAACGGATCCTCCCGTTTCGGATCCGAGCGCGATGGGAACCACGCCCGCCGCGACGGCCGCGGCGGAGCCACCGGACGATCCGCCGGGAACGACGCTCGGGCGGATGGGGTTCTTCGTCGGGCCGAACGCGCTGTTCTCGGTGGACGAGCCCATCGCGAATTCGTCGAGGTTCGTCTTTCCGACGAGCACCGCGCCGGCGTCGCGCAGCCGCTCGACGGCGGTCGCCGTGTACGGCGCGACGTAGCCGTCGAGGATTCGCGATCCGCACGAGACCTGCAGCCCCTCGACGGAGATGTTGTCCTTGACGGCGAAGGGCACGCCGAAGAGAGGGGCGGTCTCGCGCGCTCTCGCGTCTCGGTCGAGATCGCGCGCCGCATTCATCGCGGATTTGTCCGCGCGCGCGAGAAAGACGTTGAGCCGTTCCTCCTCGTCCACCTCGCGTGCGCGCGCGAGCGCCGCTTTCGTCACGTCCGTCGGCGAGCGCGAGGCCGCGCGCATGCTGCTGATGATCTGCGCGACCGTCGTGCGCGCAGGAGCGCCCGTCACTCGGAGTGCTCGCCGGACGCGGACGCGTCCAGTCCGTCGTGCGTCGCGAGGCGCGGAACGATGAAGAAACCGCCACGCATGTCCGGCGCGAACTCGCTCGGCGGCGCCGCAAGCGGTGTCGGCGGACCGGCATCTTTGCGCAGGCGCATTCCACCGGCGCCGACGCCCGCGGCTTCGTCGACGCCCCTGGTATCCACGCCGCGGAGCACCTCCATGTGCGCGAGGATGGTGTTGAGATCGTGCGTCAGCGCGAGCGCGCGTTCGTCGGTAAGGCCGATTCGCGCGAGCAGCGCGACATGTCGTACCTCGTCGACGCCGACAACGGTGTCGCGCGCGCTCACTCGACGTGCGCCTCGAGGTTCGCCTGCGCCACGACCAGTGTCTTGCGGCCGACGCCTTCGTCGTCGAAGTCGATCTTGACCTTCGCCTCCCGACCGACGCCCGAAACCTCAGCGACGGTACCGGCGCCGAACTTCCGATGGCGCACACGAGCACCGATCGCGAGCACCGCGGCGTCCTGCGACTCATCCTCCGGCGCGACGCTGCGCATGACCGGCGTGCCAGGCCGGCGACGCGACGCGGGAACGAAAAAGCTGTCGTCGTCACCGAAGCTGGAGGGTGCGTCGTACCCCCCGCGCCTGGTACGACTGCCGTATCCGCCGGAGCCGCCCAAGCCGCCCATCATCGACGACAGTACCGCGCGCCCGGTGCTGCGCGCTTTCACGGTGGGTCTTTCGTCCACCATCCCCTTCGGGATGCTCGAGAGAAAGCTCGACTGGCGCGAGCGCGTGAGCTCGCCGTTGCGCCGTCGCTCCTCGGCGTACGTGAGCGCCAGCGTCTGCTGCGCGCGCGTGATGCCGACGTAAAAGAGGCGGCGCTCCTCCTCGAGCATCGGCGGATCCTCGTACGCACGTGCCAGGGGGAAGAGACCGTCCTCCAGTCCCGTGATGAAGACGATGGGGAACTCGAGGCCCTTCGCGTTGTGCATCGTCATCAGCGTGATCGCGTCGGCATCGGCGGAGCGCAGGGCGTCGACGTCGGCGATGAGCGCGGCGCGCTGGAGGAACGCGTCGAGCGGGGACCCACCCACCTCCCCGCCCTCGTCGGCCACGGTTTCGGCCGCGCCGCTGATCAGCTCGCGCACGTTGTCGAGGCGCTCGCGCGCGATCTCGTCGCCCTCCGACCGCAGGTGCTCGGCGTAATTGATCTGGATGACGAGCTCCTTGAGCAGCTCGTCGACCGCGTAATCGGCGACGTCGGCGCGAAACTTCTCGATGAGATTGACGAACGCCGTCAGAGGAGCGCGGGCCGCGGGTCGCATCTCGGCGATGATGTCGGGTCGGGACGCCGCCGCGAAGAGCGAGACCCCCTCGACGCGGGCGCGCTCGGCGAGCCACTCGAGGCTCGTATCCCCGACGCCCCGCCGCGGCGCGCCGATGGCGCGGCGGAACGCCTCCTCATCCGACGGATTGGCGATGAGGCGCAGATACGCCATGAGGTCCTTGATCTCGCGCCGATCGTAGAACCGCACCGTGCCGACGAGCCGGTACGGCACGGTGTGCCGGCGACACGCTTCCTCGAGCGCGCGACTCTGCGCGTTGGTGCGATACAGGATGGCGACGTCGCGAAGCGCGATCGCCCGCTGGCCGCGACGGCCGAGAATGTCCTGCATCACCCACTCGGCTTCGTCGCGTTCGTCGAGTGCGCGCACGAGGGTGACGCGATCGCCTGCTCCGCGCGTGGGCCGCAGCGTCTTCCCCATGCGCGACGTGTTCGCGCTGATGACGACGTTGGCGAGGTCGAGGATCTGCGGCGTCGAGCGGTAGTTCTCCTCGAGGCGCACGACGCCGGCGTTGGGAAAGTCCTTCGTGAAATCGAGGATGTTGCGGATGTCCGCACCGCGCCAGCCGTAGATCGACTGGTCATCGTCGCCGACGACGCAGACGTTCTGATGGGCGGCGCCAAGCAGCTTGATGAAGCGGTATTGCGCGCGATTCGTGTCCTGATACTCGTCCACGAGGATGTGGTCGAACCGCTGCTGCCATTTCTCCAGGACTTTCGGATGCGATTCCAGGAGACGCACCGGGAGCACGAGCAGATCGTCGAAATCGACGGCGTTCGCCGTCTGGAGCGCGCTCGCGAGGTCCGCGTACACGAGCGCGACGGCCTGCGCAAAGGGATCGCGCGCGAGCTGGCTGTACTCCTCGACGCTCACGAGCGCGTTCTTCGCGTCACTGATCGCGCCGCGAATCGCGCGCGGCGCGTATTGCTTCGGCGAGATTCTGTGACGCTCCATCAGTCGCTTGATGACCGTGAGCTGCTCGTCCTCGTCGTAGATCGTGAAGGACGGCGTGCGGTTCAGCTGGTGCGCGGCGCGGCGGACGATGCGGGCGCCGATCGCGTGGAACGTGCCCATCCACATGCCTTTGGGCTCTTCGCCGAGCTGCCGCCCGATACGCTCGCGCATCTCGCCGGCGGCCTTGTTCGTGAACGTCACCGCAAGGATACGCTCGGCGGGGACGGCGTGTTCGCCAATCAAGCGCGTGATGCGAGTCGTCAGAACGCGCGTCTTTCCGGAGCCCGCCCCGGCGAGCACGAGTAATGGCCCTTCGCCATACAGCACAGCTTCGCGCTGGGCTGGGTTCAAGCCGGCAAGAAGCGCGTCCGTCATGAACTGCAGATCCCTCGCGGCGCTCGGGATGACGGCTCAAGCAATGCGATCAACGCCGAGGTATGGCCGGAGGACGTCGGGGACGCGGACGGTGCCATCGGGCTGCTGGTACGTCTCGAGGATGCACGCGATCGTGCGCGGGAATGCGAGGCCGGAGCCGTTGAGCGTGTGGACGAATCGTGGCTTCTCACCTTTCGCCGCGCGAAAGCGGATGTTCGCGCGACGCGCCTGGAAGTCGGTGAAGTTGCTGCACGACGACACCTCGAGCCACGCGCCGACGCCCGGCGCCCACGCCTCGAGATCGTACGTCATCGCCGAGGAAAAACCGGTGTCGCCCGCGGCCAGCAGCTTGCGACGATACGGCAACTCCAGCCGCTCGAGGATCGTCTCCGCATGGCCGGTCAGGAGCTCCAGCTCCGCCGCGGAGTTCTCGGGCGCGGAATATCGTACCAGCTCCACCTTGTCGAACTCGTGCGTGCGCAGAACGCCGCGGGTGTCCTTCCCCGCGGACCCGGCCTCACGCCGGAAGCACTTGGAGTACGCCACGAAGGCCATCGGCAGCGTCCGAGGGGGCTCGATGATCTCGTCGCGGTACAGGTTCGTGACGGGGACCTCGGCGGTCGGGATCAGAAAGAGGTCGTCCTTCGTCGCGTACGCGTCATCCTCGAACTTCGGCAGCTGGCCCGTGCCCGTCATCGTCGCGCGATTGACGAGGTCCGGGGGCCACACCTCGTCGTAGCCGTGCTCGCGCGCGTGCACGTCCATGAAGTACATGAGCAGTGAGCGCGCGAGCCGTGCTCCCATGCCGCGATAGCAGACGAAACCTGAACCGCTGACTTTCGCGCCGCGCTCGATGTCGATGATTCCGAGGTGCGCGCCGATGTCCCAGTGCGGCTTGAGACTCGGCTCGCGGCGCGGCGTGCCCCACTCCTTCACGACACGATTGTTGTCCTCACCGCCCGCCGGTACATCGGGAAGGGTGACGTTGGGGATCTCGTAGAGAATCCGCTGAAGCTCTTCTTCGGCCGCGGCCAGCTCCTTCTCGAGTCGGCCGATCTCTTCGCCGAGCTCGCGGCCCCGCGCGATGAGATCGTCGGCGCTCTCGCCCTTTCGCTTCCGCTGCGCGACTTCCTGCGACGTGCTGTTGCGCGCGGCCTTGCGTTCCTCCACGGCCTGAATGACGGCCCGGCGCTCCCGTTCGAGCCGCTCGGCGCGATCGAGCACCGGAGCAAGTCCGTCGAGAGCTCCGCGGCGGCCCAGCGCGTCGCGGAGCATCTGCATCTGCTCGCGCAGCACGCGGATGTCATGCATGCGCTAGTCCTTGGGCCTGCCCGTCATCAGCGACCTGAACCCGCAGTTTCTGTTCGCAAAGAGATGCACGAACACCTGGCGCGTCGGCACCTTCACGCTGTCCACGACGAACTTTCCTCGAATGTTCTGACCGAGCAGCGAGAACGCGCTGCAGAGCGACTGATCGATCACGTCGACGTAGAACGTCTTGCCGATCGGCGCGACGGTCACCGTGTCGTACTTGTACCCGCTCGTGGGCGCGCGAATCGATTCGGCGAAACTTCTGTCGCTGGCGATCATGCCGACGCGATGCGCGCTGACGAACTGCGTCGCCACGGCGCGCACCGGATACGCGAGCACCTGTCCCTTCTCGTCGAGGTCGAACGCGATGTCGAAGTTGAAGTTGGCGTCGACGCGCGCGCTGGAGGCGAAACCGACCTGCAGCGCGGAGGGCAGCGAGGGCGACGTGCCGTTGAGCGCGTACAGCGTGATGTTGGGCGCGTCGACATTGTCGTACTGCGCCTTGATCGCCGTCGGGTCACCGCAGCCGTTCGTGGCCCCGACCGCGCCGATGGCCAGCACCACCGCCAGAAGTCTTACCTGCATGCGCGGAACGACCGGACCTCTTGTGGTTGACGGGGCTGAGGGAGCTGACGGGAACAAGGTTTTTTGGGGGGTCAGAGCGAAGGATATCGGGCGGCCAGAGTGAGTTCAAGCGATTATCATCGCTTGACTTAACTCAAGGCCACTCGTAGCTTCGCGTCGCACTTCACCCGACGGAGCATGCATGGCGAGCATTCGCGATCTGGTAGCGGCGTTGCGCCAGCGCGAGGGAGTCGATGCAGCCATAGTTCTTGGACGAGACGGCCTGGTGATCGATAGCCAGGTTGTACCCGGGTTGAATGCGGAAGATCTCGCAGCTCGCATTCCGCCGATCATCGGGCCCGCCGATGAGCTTGGGACCGCGGTCGGTCGTGGTGAGGTGATCACCGTGATCCTCGAGCATCGACAGGGACTCGCCATCGCATCGGTGTTGTCCGCAGAAGCCATCCTGCTCGTCCTCGTCCAGCCTAGCGCCGACATCAGGCAGCTGCTGTACGAGCTGCGACGCAACCGCGAGCACATCGCGGCCCTTGTCTGAGCCCGAGCGCGCCACGGTGACGTCGCCCTGTCACGTGCTCGTTGCCGACGACGAGCCGCACATCGGCAGAATCATCAAGATGAAGCTGGAGCAGGGCCCGTTTCGCGTGACGCTCGCATACGACGGACGCGAAGCCCTCGAGGTGCTCGAGCGCGAGTCCGACGTCGGCCTGGTGCTCCTCGACCTGATGATGCCGCACCTCACCGGACTCGACGTGCTCGCCGCGATGCGTCGCGACGAGCGATGGAAGAGCGTGCCGTGCATCATCCTCACGGCTGCAGGACAGGACCAGCAGCAGCAGAGCGCGATGGAGCTGGGCGCGAGCGAGTTTCTGACGAAGCCCTTCAGTCCGAAGAAGCTGTATCAGCGAGCCGCGGAGCTTGCGGGCGTCGTGCCGCGCGACGCAGAAGGCAGTCCGGGCGCCGACGCCGAGCTGCGGTGACCGCCGGCAGTCGCCGTTGGGCGGTCGTGCTGGCCGGAGGCGTCGGGAGCAGGTTCTGGCCGCTCAGCACGGAACGACGGCCGAAGCAGTTGCTTCCCCTCGTCGGCACGAAACCGCTGCTCGTGGAGCAGCTCGAGCGTCTGCGTCCCATCGTGCCGCCGGCGCGAACGCTCATCCTGACGAATGCGTCGCTGGTGAGTGCCATCGCGCGGGCGGCGCCGAAGATCCCGAAAAAGAACATCATCGCGGAGCCGAAGCCCGCCGGGACGGCGGCTGCGCTCACCTGGGCAGCGAACGTGATCGCCAGGCGCGACGGCGTAGACGCTGTCATGATCTCGGTGCACGCAGACTGGGCGATCGGCGATGCCGCCGGCTTTCGCGACACGCTGAGCCGCGCCGCTGACGCCGCCGAGCAGCATCGCGCGCTCGTGACGGTCGGAATCGTGCCGACGCGCGCCGATCCCGGGCTGGGATACATCGGGCCGGGCGCACACATGACCGGCGGTGTGCGACGAGTGGCCCGCTTCGAGGAAAAGCCGTCGCGTGAGAAGGCCGCCGACATGAAGGACCGCGGCTATCTCTGGAACTCTGGGATCTTTGCCTGGCGCGTCGGCGACTTTCTCGCCGAGGTGCGCGAGCACTCACCGGAGATCGCGCCCGCGCTGGAGAAGCACGCGTCGTCCGCCGAGCGTTTCTTCTCCTCCGTAAAAACGCCGATCGCCGTCGACCATGCGGTGCTCGAACGCAGCAGACGCGTCCTCGTCGCCCCGGGCGACTTCGGCTGGGACGACGTGGGTACGTGGGGATCGCTGCAGCGCGTGCGCCGGCGGGATGCGACCGGCAACGCCGTGAGCGGCACGGTGCACGCCCTCGACGCGAGAAACAACGTCGTTCACGCCGAGAATCAGCGTGTCGTACTGTTTGGCGTGGAGGATCTGGTCGTCGTCGCGCAGGAGGGCCTCACGCTCGTCACCACCGTGGAACGCTCGCCGGATCTCAAGAAGCTGGTCGAATCCTTGCCGAAGTCGCTGCGGGAGGACAAGGGAGGACGACGCAAGCGGTGAGCGACCTGTTCCTGTACGACGACGAGATCGCGCGGACGTTCGAGCCCTTCGCGCTCACGCGTCCGACCGGCGAGCTGCGTGCGGGAGCGCTTCTGCTCCGCGAACGCTGGGAATATGCGCTTGGCGTCCGCGCGGCCGGGCTCATCACGTCGGAGCATCTCGCGGATTTCGACGAGCCGTGGACAGGGGCGCCCGGCGTCGTGCGGGACCGGATCCGCGCGGGATCCATCCTCGCGAACGCGCGTTGCGCCGTCGAGCTGGCGCACACGCCGGAGGCAGACGCGTGGCGGTGCGGCGACCGGATCGCTGCCGTCAAGTTGACTCGCGACGTCGACGTCACAGAGCTGGATCGCGGCGGCGGAGCGCTGGACGGATTGGCGCGTTCCGGCGGACGCATCGCCGACGTGCAGGGCAACTGGATCGATCGCGTGTGGGACTTCATCAACTATTTGCCCGCGATGTTGTCCGCCGACGCGTTCGTGCTCGGACAGAGCGCGGGCCGGTCCGGCGCGGCTCTTGGCATGGTCGCCGGGCCACACGGCGTGTTCGCGGAGGATGGGGCGACGGTCGAGCCGCAGGTGTTCTTCGACACGACTGCGGGACCCGTGCTAGTGCGCCGCGGCGCGACGGTGCAGGCCTTCACTCGCGTCGTCGGGCCCTGCGTCATCGGGCGCGACTCGCTCGTCGGCGGCGACAAGATCTCCGGCTCGTCGATCGGCGACACGTGCAAGGTGCACGGGGAGATGAGCGCGACGATCATCCTCGGCCACTCGAACAAGGGCCATGACGGTTTCGTCGGACACTCGTATCTCGGCCGCTGGGTGAACCTCGGCGCCGGCACGATCACGAGCAACCTGAAGAACACATACGGCGAGGTGCAGTTCTGGACGCCGTCCGGCGAGCAGAACACCGGCCTGCAGTTCCTCGGCACATTCTTCGGCGACCACGCGAAAACCGGGATCGGCACGACCCTCACGACGGGGACGGTGCTGGGCGCCGCGGCGAATATCTATGGTAGTGCGATGCCGCCGAAGGCGGTGCCGCCCTTTGCGTGGGGCGATCGCGCGCCATATTCGACGTATCGCATGGACAAGTTCCTCGAGGTCGCCGAACGCGTTATGGGCCGAAGACACGTCGAGCTGTCGGAGAAGCAGAGGCGCGTACTGCAGCAGGCGTTCGAACGGCGGTGGACGGCGGACCTGAAGGCGGACCTGAAGGCGGACCTGAAGGCGGACGTGAAGGCGGACGTGAATCGTAGCGGTAGGAAGCCCCGGTGAAAATCTGGGTCCTCGGGAGCGGAAGCCGCGGCAACGCGGTGCTCGTGCAGAGCGAGGAAGCGCGCGTGCTCGTCGACGCCGGGTTCGGACCGCGGATCCTGAAGAAACGCCTCGAGGCCGTCGGGCTTGCGCCGGAAGCGATCGACGCATGCATCATCACGCACGAGCACTCCGACCATATGCGGGGCGCCGCGAGGGCGGCGCGTCGGTGGAGCTGGCCGCTGCTGGTGACGCAGGGGACGTACGACAACTCGCGGCTTGCGGTGCTCGAGACGTCGGCGGGCAAGTTCCGCGCGGGGGCGACGCTCGAGGTTGCGGATCTCACGATCGAGACGTTCCGGACGCCGCACGATGCGGTGGAACCGATCGGCGTCGTGGTCACCTCGCGCACGACCGGCGCGCGCGCGGCGATCTGCACCGACATCGGCTGCGCGACACGGACGGTACGTCGCATGGTGCAGGACGTCGACATCCTCGTCATCGAGTCCAATCACGACGACGTGATGCTGGCGAATGGCCCGTATCCCATCTCCGTGCAGCGCCGGATCGCGTCGAACGTGGGCCACCTGTCGAATCGCGAGTGCGGGATGCTGGTGCGCGAGTCGATCACGCCGCGGCTGCAGCAGATCGTGCTGGCGCATCTGTCGGAGAACAACAACACGCCGCGCGCCGCATACGACAGCATGCGGGACGCGATCAAGGGGACGCGCTATCGCGGATCGTTCATTCCGGCGCCGCAGGAGACGGTCATGGGGCCATTCGTGCCGCGCGCGACCAGGAGCGCTGTCCAGCTCAGCCTCGGATTGTAGGGTTTTGAGCGTGCTCGCGGGGAGACGCGTGGCTCGCTGTGCGAGCGTTGCTCACTACTGCCAAGGAAAGCGCTTGGCAGTAGTGACAACACATCGCGCGAGCCACACGTCTCGCCGCTCGCCCATCCTTCTCTTTAGGCCCGCATGGCAATCGACGTTCGCGAGCTGATACGGCGCGAGGTGAGCGCCGACGAGCATGCGCGCATCCGCGAGCTGTGGAAGAAGCACTCGATCGCGGAGGACGCGCGCGACCTGCCCGGCTTGATCGCGACGCTCACGCAGGACTGCGTGTACGACCTCGTGCCGGCGAACAAGCAGTGGCGCGGGCATGCGGGGGCGACGCAGTTCTACATGGAGCTGTTGTCGGCCTTCCCCGACATCAAGTTCGATCTCACGGACATCGTGATCGGGCCGCAGGGCGTGTGCGAGGAGGCGAGCGTCACGGGCACGCATCGCGGCCCGTGGCTCGGCGCCGCGCCCACGGGTCAACGCGTGCGCTTTCGCGTCGTGATCTTTTTCCCGTGGGACACTGCGCAGCAGAAATTCAGCGGCGAAAAAATCTATCTCGACAGGTCGGCGATCTCCTGACGCCGTCAGACAACGGACTGTCCGTTCGTTGCCGTCGAATAGCTCGTCATTGGACCACGACCGTCTGCGTCGTGCTGCCTGTCTGACCGACGCGGTCCAGCACCGTGAGCTTCACCTGCAGTGTAGAGGCGCCTCTGAACTGCACGGTCACGCGGGATCCGGTCGACGCGCTGCTGCTGCCATCGCCGAAGTCGAAGGTGTAGTACACGAGGCCGACGTCGTCGGTGGAGGCGCTCGCATCGAAGGTGCACACGAGGTTCACGCACGAGGACGTGAACCGCGCCATCGGCGGGTGATCCAGCGGCCTGACGGCGTACGTGACGCTGTTCGTCTGGCCCGCGGCGTCGGTTACGGTAAGCATGACCGAGTACGTGGCGCCGACGCTGTACGTGTGAGTCGGCGTCAGCACGTTGCCCGCGGTCGCGCCGTCACCAAAACTCCACGCGCGCGAGACGACACCGTGGTCGTCGACGGACGCGTCGCGGAACGTGCACGTGGAAACGACGCAGCTGGGACTGAATCGCGCGATCGGGGGCAGATCCGGTGGCGGCGTCGTTGTCACGGTCGTGGTGGCGGTCGAGCTCTGTCCCGCGGCATCGAACACGGTGAGCGTTACCGTATGAGTGCCCGCGGCGGCGTACGTGTGCTCGTGACTCCACTCGTGGCCGGCCGCGGATCCGTCCCCAAAGTTCCAGTCATACGCGATGATCTCGTAGTCGTCCGTCGACGACATGCCGCTGAGGTAGCACCGGTCGTCCCTGCACTGCGCGTCGATGCGGGCGACGGGCGGTCGATCCTGCGGTGGCGGGACATCACCTGCCGCAGGACGCCAGGCGGCCTGCTGGCCATAGTCCATGCGAAGCGCCGAGCTGCCATCGGCGTTCATGATGTAGAACTCACTCTCGCAGTACCAGTCGCAGAGAGCGGTGAAAACTTTGGTGAATGCGATCCGGCCACCTCCGGGCGACCAATCGGGTTGCGCGGCGTTGCCAAACGTCGTAAGCCGAGTGACGTTCGCGCCGCTCGCATCCATGACCGCGATGTCCGTGGACCCCGATGAGTATGACGTGCCGCTCGCGGGCGTGGCGCCATTGCTCGTCGGCGCCTGCGCATAGCGGCCGGTGGAGAAGACGATTCGGGCGCCGTCCGGGGAGACGTCCGCGCTGTTGTCCGGCGCTGGATCCGTCGTGAGCCGGGCGAAACCGGTGCCATCGGCGTTGATCGCGCACAGGTCGGAATTGCCGCTCTCGACCTCACAGTCGAACACGAGTCGCCTGCCGTCAGGGAACCAGGCCGGATTACCCCGAAAGCCGACGGCGCCCGTCACGCGCGTGACCTCGCTTCCGTCCGTCGCATTCATGAGGTACAGGTCGGGTTCGCCATCGCGATCGCTCGCGAAGGCGATGCGGGCGCCGTCGGGGGACCACGCGGCCGAGTGATCGGCCGCCGTGCTCTGCGTAAGGTTGGTGACGCTTCCGTCGTCGAGACTCACCACGAGGATGTCGTTGTGGTCGTCGACGGCGATCTTCGAGGCGTCGGGCGACCAGGTCGGCTCGTTATACAGCGAGAAGACGTCGCCCACGGTGCTCTCCGTGCCATCGCCGTTCGCGACCTTCAGCAGGCACGGCACGGTCTCCCAGTCCCAGTCGTAATAGCAGAAGCGGTACGCGATGCGATCCGAGAGCACGGCGGACGCCAGCCGCGTACGAGCGAGAACGAGATCGCTGCGGGGCTCCAGCGGGCGCTCACAGGCCACGAGGACGAGGGCGAAGGACGCGCATACTCCGACGAGGCGTTTCATGCGGGTATCCCGGGGAGAAAAACGAACTGCGAGTGTCTCTCGTCCTAGATGCGCAGGAACGCGTCAGGAGCGGACATCACCCTTGTGGCTCGTTCACGCTACGGGCGTCCGCGCGTTCGGCGCGGGGCTGGTCGTGGGTACGATCTGTCGAATCGCGATAGGGCGTCCGAGGTCACCGTCCTAACACGACGTGTCCCGCTTCCGCGACCATCATGGTGCCGGGAGCGTCGGGATGGTCGTGTCCGGGGATCTGCGGCGCGAGCTCCGCCCACGCCGTGAGCATGGATGTGCCGGCGAACATGCGCCTGAAAAGCGCGGCGAAGAAGGGCGCGAACTTGTCACCCTTCCGATCGATCGTGAGCACGATGTTGGCTGACCAGTCAGCCTGCCGTGGGCCCAGACTGCTCAGGTAGTTGTTCGGAGGGTTCTCCGTCGCTACGACGGCCACGTAGGCGTGCGCGTCTCTGATGATGTCGCGCAGGCTGGCGTCATGTCCCACGAGCCGGCCCCTCTGGTCCAGCTCGCAGTACAGAAAGAGTAGGGCGCACTGCGGAACTTCCTTGGTGCTCACGCGCACTTCGGTGAACAGCGGACGCAACACCTGTTGATCGGCCTGCATCTGCGGCTCGCCCGCACTGCCGCGCAAGTTGAGAAAGCCAATGGTGGGCCGCTCGATGCGGAACGGATCGTCTGCGGTCGTGGCGCGAGCCGTTTTTCCGCCCGCGGCGGATTGCTTCGATCCAAACAACCGCGACAAAAGGCCCATGACGCCTCCGGATAGCGTGAATGAAAACAACGGGCGAGCATCTCTGCTCGCCCGTTCACTACACCTGCAGATCCCTCGCTACGCTCGAGATGACAGCGCTTCTAGTACATGCCGCCCATGCCGCCGCCCGGCGCGGCCGGAGCAGGCTTCTCTTCCTTCTTCTCGACGACCAGCGCCTCGGTCGTGAGCAGCAGCCCCGCGATCGACGCCGCGTTCTGCAGCGCGGTGCGCGTGACCTTGGTCGGGTCGATGACGCCCGCCTGCACCAGGTTCTCGTAGGTGTCGGTCAGCGCGTTGTAGCCGAACGAATCATCCTTCGAGCCACGCACCTTCTCGACGACCAGCGAGCCCTCGGCGCCGGCGTTCCCCGCGATCATGCGGATCGGCTCCTCGAGGGCGCGGCGCACGATGTCGACGCCCACCTGCTCCTCGGACTCCTCGAGCTTGAGTCCCTTGAGCGCGCGCTGCGCGCGGAGCAGCGCGACACCGCCGCCCGGCACGATGCCCTCTTCGACGGCTGCGCGCGTCGCGTGCAGCGCGTCCTCGACGCGAGCCTTCTTCTCCTTCATTTCCGCTTCCGTTGCAGCTCCGACGTTGATCACTGCCACACCGCCGGCGAGCTTCGCGAGACGTTCCTGGAGCTTCTCCTTGTCGTAATCCGACGTCGCCTTCTCGATGGCGTTGCGGATCTCGGTGATGCGACCCGAGATCGCCTTCTCGTCGCCGGCGCCGTCGATGATCGTGGTGTTGTCCTTGTCGACGACGATCCGCTTGGCGCGACCGAGGTCGTTGACCACCGCGTTCTCGAGCTTGAAGCCCGCTTCCTCGGAGATCACCTGGCCGCCGGTGAGCTTCGCGATGTCCTCGAGCATGGCCTTGCGGCGATCGCCGAAGCCCGGCGCCTTGACCGCGCAGACCTTGAGCGTGCCGCGCAGCTTGTTGACGACCAGCGTCGCGAGCGCCTCACCCTCGATGTCCTCACCGATGATGAGCAGGGGACGGCCCTGCTGCGCCACCTTCTCGAGCACGGGGAGCAGGTCCTTCATCGACGAGATCTTCTTGTCGTGGATGAGGATGAACGCGTCCTCCAGCGCCGCCTCCATCTTCTCCGGATCCGTGACGAAGTAGGGCGAGATGTAGCCGCGGTCGAACTGCATGCCGTCGACCGTCTCGAGCGTCGTCTCGAGGCCGCGCGCCTCCTCGACCGTGATGACGCCGTCCTTGCCGACCTTCTCCATCGCCTCGGCGATCAGGTCACCGATCTCCTTGTCGTTGTTCGCGGAGATGGTGCCGACCTGCGCGATCTCCTTCCGGCCGCTGGTCGGGACGCTGATCTTCTTCAGCTCTTCGACCACGGCGTTGACCGCCTTCTGGATGCCGCGCTGAATCAGCATGGGATTCGCGCCGGCGGTGACGTTCTTGAGTCCCTCGCGGAAGATCGCCTGCGCGAGCACGGTCGCGGTCGTGGTGCCGTCGCCGGCGTTGTCCGAGGTCTTGGTGGCGACTTCCTTCACCATCTGCGCGCCCATGTTCTCGAGCGGATCCTGGAGCTCGATTTCCTTCGCGACGGTCACGCCGTCCTTGGTGACGGTCGGGGCGCCGAACTTCTTGTCGATGACGACATTCCGACCCTTGGGGCCGAGGGTGACCTTCACGGCCTCGGCGAGCTGATCGACGCCGCGCTTGAGAGCAGCGCGCGCGTCAACATTGAAATGGAGTTCTTTGGCTGCCATGTGCGTTATCCTCGTCGAGACTGATTAGCCGATGACCGCGAGAACATCGGACTCGCGGAGGATGAGGAACTGCTCGTTGTCGATCGTGACTTCGGTGCCGCTGTACTTTCCGTAGAGCACCTTGTCGCCGACCTTGACGTCCATCGGAACGCGCTTGTCCTTCTCGAAGCGGCCGGGACCGACGGCGATGATCTCGCCCTGCTGGGGCTTCTCTTTCGCGGTGTCCGGGATGTACAGCCCGCCGCGCATCTGCTCGGTTTCCTCGAGCGCGCGTACGACGACGCGGTCGGCGAGCGGTTGAACCTTGGTGCTTGCAGCGCTCTTCGTGGCCATAGGGTACGCCTCCTCCCTGGTAGAAGCGGTGAGGTGAGTGGGTGAATGGAACCTGGGTTTAGCACTCCTCACAGTGGAGTGCTAGCAGGGGGTCATTTTAGTCGGCCTCGTTGCGACCGTCAAGCCGTCGCTAAGTCATTGTGTCACTGGTGTTTATCGTGCGGTCGCAGGAACGTGGGTGGCCGCCTGCGCGAGCGTTGATCAATCCTGACACGGAAGACCGCCGTATCAGGATTGACAACCGAAGGTGAGCGCGCGCGCCATAGCACTTTCGCGCGCCAGCTCAACACATCGCGCGCGGCCACCCACGTCCCTGCTCCGCCCGACCATCGCGTGAAAACGATGACGCAAGTCGAGGCTTGCCTCGCAACTTGTCCGCGTGTCATTCGAGGCTGATCCGATTCCGGCGCTCAAGCGGCAGCTCGCAGAAGAGCTCAAGCGGGAGCTGGCCGGCTGGGAGGCAGGTATGATCGCAGCGGCGCTAGGCGTCGATCGTCCGCGGCTGTCCGAGCTGCGCCGCGGGATCGTGAAGCGGCATTCGCTCGAGTCGTTGATTCGCTTCTTGAATCGATTGCGTTACGACGTGACGATCTCCGTTGTGCGGCGACGATTCGATCACAGGACGCGCTGACGCGAGCGAGCGACGCGCGGGGCGGCCCGCGGCGATGTGTTGTCAATACTGACACGGCGATCTTCCGTGGCAGTATTGATCAACGCTCGCCAAGCGGGTCGCGCTTCGCGTCGCGAGCGCAGCCCTCGCGAGCGCGTCCTTACGCGAGCAGGTCGTACGCCAACTGCAGCCCGCGCAGAGTCAGGAATGGGTCGACGCGGTTGAACTCGCGACAGAGCGGCTGAAACGTCTCGGCGAGACCGCCGGTCGCGATCACGATCGGCGCCTCCGACCGCGGCCACTCGGCCTTGATCCTTCGCACCAGGCCATCGATCGACTCGGCGGCGCCGAACATCACCCCTGCGCGGATATTGTCTTCGGTCCGGCGGCCGATGACGCGCTTCGGCACCACGAGCTCCGTCGCCGGCAGCTTCGCAGTCTTGCGGGTGAGGCTCTCCGCCATCATCAGCACGCCTGGCGCGATCACGCCGCCGATGAACACGCCGTCGCCGGTAATGCAGTCGAAGGTCGTCGCGGTGCCGAGGTCCACGACGATAGCGTCCCTCTTCAAGAGGCGACTCGCGGCGAGTGTATTGACGATGCGATCCGCACCAACCGTCAAGGGCTCCTCGACGTCGAGCCGGATGGGCAGCTTCGATGAGCCGTCGACCAGATGCACGGGCTTGTCCTTGAGCCAGGCGCGACACGCCGCGGCGAGGGGCAACGTCACCCGTGGAACGACGGACGCGATCGCCGCGCCGACGATGTGCGTCGGGTTGATGCCTTCGTCGATCAGGATCTGGCGGATCAGCAGTCCGTACTCGTCCGCCGTGCGGGGAACGTCGGTCGTCAGACGCCAATGCCCGCGCAGCGTCTCTCCCTCGTAGACGCCAACCGTCGTTTCCGTGTTGCCAACGTCGCAGACGAGAATCACGAGGCGACCTCCCCCCCCCCCCCCCCCCCCCCCCCCCCCCCCCCCCTCCCCCCCCCCCCCCCCCCCGGCCGGGGGGGGGCCCGCGGCGGGTTTGCT
>Ga0081539_10001010_pt1 | contig 51943 bp, 48 predicted proteins | sample TabmetS4T2R2_FD_71023 | JGI IMG/M metagenome (GOLD analysis project Ga0081539, IMG submission 71023) | Tabebuia heterophylla rhizosphere microbial communities from the University of Puerto Rico - S4T2R2 | ecosystem: Host-associated > Plants > Roots > Rhizosphere ... | reverse complement strand
CCGAGAGGGGCGCTGCCCCTCTCGGGCTCTCCCCGCGGGGGGGCAGCCGTGCCCCCCAGACCCCGCGAGGAGAGGTCCGGGGAAGGGGGAGGGGCGCCGCGTGCGCGTGGAAGCGGTGCGCCCTTCGAGCCCCTCCCCCTCCCCCGGACCTGTACCCTTGCCCGCGGGGTCCGGGGGGCATCGCTTGCCCCCCGGCGGGGAGGTCCAGGAGGGGCGGCGCCCCTCCTGGTGCAACGCCGCAGCAAGCGCCACGCCGGTCATGCCGCCCGCTTCCGCAGCGCGGCGGCCAGCATCGCCCACAGTCCGCCGGGGGCGAAGAGGATCACCAGCAGCAGCACGGCGCCTAGGATGAGCTGCCACATGTCGGCCACCGTGGCGGCGGCGTAGATGCGCACCAGCTCGTAGGCGACGGCGCCGAGGAAGGGCCCGAGCACGCCGCCGGCGCCGCCCAGGATGGCGATGAAGACGAGCTCGCCGGAGGCGGTCCAGTAGGCGAGCAGGGGCGTCACGTGGCGCGTCGTCATGGCGATCAGCGCGCCGCCGATGCCGCCCATCAGCGCGGAGAGGATGTAGGCGGCGAGCAGGATGCGCCGCGCCGGCACGCCCATGAATTCCAGCCGCGTCTCGCGCGTCTTGATGGCGGCGAGCGCCTGGCCCATGGGCGAGGCGAGGTAGAGCCGCGCGAAGGCGCCGAGCCCGAGTGCGAGGATCAGCGCGATGGCGAAGATCGCCCATTCGTAGCCGGCGCGTTCGGGGCTGATGCCGAACAGGCTCAGCGTGTTGACGCGGATGCCGTCGGTGCCGCGGGTGATCGTATAGAGCTTCTCGAGCAGCGAGTAGAACACCATGCTCAGCGCGAGGTTGAGCATGCCGAAGAAGATCTCGCGGTAGCGCGACACGAACAGCCCGACGATGGCGCCGAGCAGCGTGCTGCCGAGTGCGGCGATCACCAGCAGCAGGAAGGCGTCGGGCAGGGCAGGGGCCAGGAAGGCCACCGTATAGGCGCCGAAGGCGATGTAGAGCGCGTGGCCGAAGCTCACCTGTCCCGCGCGCAGCAGCAGCAGGATGCCGAGCACGGCGATGCCCTTCGCGAGTGCGACGGTCAGCACGAAGCGCAGCCAGGGTGCGGCGATTGCGGCGGCGATCAGTCCCGCCGCCCCGAGCAGCGCGAAGATGGTCTCGCCGCGGCGCACGCTACACGCGCCTCGTCTCGGTCACGCCGAACAGCCCCTGCGGGCGCACCAGCAGCACCGCGACCATGATGATGTAGGGCACCACCACCTCGAGCTCCGGTTCGAAATAGACGGCGATCGAGCGCCCGAGCCCCATCATCAGCGAGGTCAGCGCCGCGCCTTCGATCTGGCCGAGGCCGGCGGTCGCGACCACGGCGAAGGACAGCACGATGGTCTGCGCGCCGATGCCCGGCACCAGCGCCGCGGTGGGCGAGGAGAGCGCGCCGCCCAATGCCGCGAGGCCCGCGCCGAAGCTGAAGGTCAGCAGGAATACGCGGGCGGCGTCGATGCCCATGGCACTCGCCGCCTCGCGGTCCGAGGTCACTGCGACGATGATCCGCCCCATCAGCGTGCGCCGCAGGAACCAGGCGAGCCCCACCAGGGTCAGCACCGCGATGCCGGGCAGCAGGAAGAGCTGGTAGGCGGTGAAGGGGATCACATCCGCCCCGAACGGCACGTCCACCGTCCCGAGCAGCTTGAGCGCGGTGTCGTGATGCACCGGCTGCACGCCCCAGACCAGCTTCTGCACATCCTCGAGGATCATGAACAGCGCGAAGGTGACGAGCAGCTGCACCACCTGCTCCTGCAGATAGATTCGACGCAGCAGCAGGCGCTCGATCGGCGGCCCGAGCAGGATCCCCACCAGCACGGCGGCGGCGAGCAGCGCCGGCAGCGCCGCCCAGTCCGGCAGCCCGCGCGCCGCCAGGAACATGCCGAGCGAGGCGGCGGCATAGGCGCCGATGGCGTAGAGCGAGCCATGCGCGACGTTGATGATGCGCAGCACGCCGAACACCAGGTTCAGCCCGACCGCCACCAGGAAGATCAACCCCGCCGAGGCCAGCCCATCGAGCAGCGCGAGGCCGAGCAGCAACCCATTCTCTTCGAACCACCCGGCCATGCGCCGAGGGTCAGGCCGCGCTCAGGGGCTGGCCGACCTGCTGCACCATCGCGGGCTGCAGCGTCTTCAGCCAGTCCACGCTCTTCTGCCCGGCCGGCGTGCTCACCTGCGCGGCGGGGTAGAGGATCATCTGGTCCGGCACCGCGAAGGGGAAGCGCTCGCTGTGCGAGGACAGCCCCACCACCTGGTCCTCCAGCCCCTGGCCGTCCTCGCGCAGCGTGATGGTCGAGGTCGGCGTCGGGAAGGTGAGGCCGCGGAAGGCGTTGGCGAGCTCCTGATCGCTCGGCCAGCCGCCGCCCTTGGCCTCGATCGCCTTGGCATAGGCGGCCTGCAGCGCCGAGAGCGCCTGCGCCATGTGGTGGCAGGGATAGATCGGGTACTCGTTGAACTTGGCGCGGTAGCCGTCCACGAAGCGCTGCAGCGCCGCGGGGTCGCGCGGCTTCGGGTGGTTATTCCAGTGATCGCCGCGCGTGCCGATGATGTGCCCCGCCGGCATGGTGCGCCCGAGCAGCTGCATGGAGGCCTCGGCCACCGGCAGCACGAAGAGCGAGCGCTCGAACAGGCGGCGCTCGGCGGCCTGGCGCACGATGGTGACCAGCTCGCCGCCCCAATGGGTGGAGTAGATGACGTCCGGCCTGAGCGCGAGCAGCCGCGTGATCTCGGTGGAGAAATCCGAGGAGCCGAAGCGCGGGAACATCTCCGCCACGACGCGCACGCCGGGCTTCAGCGCGTCCATCGCGGTCTTCCAGATCTCCCAGGAATCGCGGCCCCAGGCATAGTCCTGGTTGATCACCGCCATGGTGCGGAAATCCGGCTTGTGGCGCAGCAGGTAGAGCAGCGGCGCCAGCACCTCCGGCGTGCCGTAGCCCTGGGTGCGGAAGGCGAAGGGCTGCTGCCCTTCCTCGAAGATGCGCTGGGTGCCGCAATCCCACAGCACCGTCACCTTGCGCAGCTCGCCGGAGAGCGGCGTGCAGGCGAGGCAGGAGCCGGAGGAGATGGCGGCGAACATCACCTGCACGCCCTCGCTCTGCACCAGGCGGCGGAACTCGCCCACCAGATGATCGGTGCCCGGCGCCTCGTCCACGAAGAGCGGCCGCACCGGGATGCCGCCGATGCCGCCCTTCTGGTTGATCTCCTCGATCAGCATCTCCGCCGCCTTGCGGCTCGGCACGCCGAACACCGAGGCGGGGCCGGAGAGGAAGGTGGTGATGCCGATCTTCAGCTCGCTCGGCCGCTGCGCCGGCTGGGCGGAGAGGGTGGCGGGCAGCAGCACCGCGCCGAAGCCGGCAGCGAGCGCCTCCCGGCGCGTGAGCGAGTGGGTCATGAACGTTCTCCCCGTTTCGCCCAGGTGGTCCCGGGTCGAGCCTCGGCAGGATGCCGGGGCGTCGCGCCGATGGGAAGGGGAGGGCGGCGATCCTCCGCGCTTATGTTGCTGCGCGCCGGTGTTCCTGCGCGCGGGTGTTCCTGCGCGCCTCGCCCCGCGACGCGCGATGCGCGCCGCAACCGGCCGCGGTCACGGTACCGCGGAGATCGCGCGACGCAGCCGGCGGGGTCCCGCCGCCGGAGCCGCCTCGTGCCGGATGCGCCCCGCGCGCGCCGCCTCCGGCGCAAGGGCTGCGCCCCGCCGCCGGAACCGCATCGCCTGCAGGGGCCCGGCGCAGTATAGCGCCCGGGATCAGTCCTCGAGCGTGCGCATGAACATCCTCTCCATCCAGTCCTGGGTCGCCTATGGCCATGTCGGCAACGCCTCGGCCGTGTTTCCGCTGCAACGGCTCGGCGCCGAGGTGTGGGCCATCAACACCGTGCAGTTCTCCAACCACACCGGCTACGGCGCCTGGCGCGGCCTGGTGTTCGGCGCCGATCTCATCCGCGATTGCGTCGAGGGCATCGCCGAGCGTGGCGCGCTCGCGCGCTGCGATGCGGTGCTCTCGGGCTATATGGGCGCCGCCGATATCGGCACAGCGATCCTGGACGCGGCGGCGCGGGTGAAGGCGGCGAATCCCGCCGCCTTCTATTGCTGCGATCCGGTGATCGGCGATGTCGGGCGCGGCGTCTTCGTCCGCCCCGGCATCCCGGAATTCATCCGCGACCAGGCGCTGCCCGCCGCCGACATCGCCACCCCGAACCAGTTCGAGCTGGAATGGCTGACCGGCATCGAGACGACGAGCCTCGCAGCCGCCAAGCGCGCCGTCGCGGCGCTGCAGGCGCGCGGGCCGCGCTGCGTGCTGGTGACCTCGCTGCACACCGCGGACACCCCGGGCGATGCCGTCGAGCTGCTCGCCGGCGAGGGCGGCGCGTTCTGGCGGCTGCACACGCCCCTGCTGCCCGTCTCGGTGAACGGCGCGGGAGACGCGATCGCGGCGCTATTCCTCCTGCACCGGCTGCGCACCGGCAGCGCCGCGGCCGCGCTTGCCGCCGCTTCCTCCTCGATCTACGGCCTGTTGCGGCGCACCGCCGAGGCGGGCTCGCGCGAGATCCTCACCGTCGCCGCGCAGGAGGAGTTCGTCAGCCCGAGCACGGTGTTCACGCCCATCGCCTGCTGACGGCCGCGCCCGCGCCATGCCGGCGCAACGCGCGGACATCACCCGCGGCGCGCGCCCCGCTATTCTCGCCCCCGGACGAGACGGGAGAGACCGGCATGAGCGTCACCGCACGCCGCACGCGGCAGGACCCCGCCGAAAGCGTCGCCGCGCTGGACTGGAGCGCGATCGGCGCGGCGCTGGACGCGCATGGCGCCGCCACCACCGGCGCGCTTCTCGCGCCGGCGGACTGCGCCGCGCTCGTCGCGGGCTATGAGGAGGAGGCGCGCTTCCGCAAGCGGATCGTCATGGCCAGCCACGGCTATGGGCGCGGCGAGTACAAGTATTTCGCCTATCCCCTGCCGCCGCTGGTCGCCGCGCTGCGCACGGCGCTCTACCCGCCGCTCGCCGCCATCGCCAATCGCTGGAACGCGGCCCTCGACATGCCGCAGCGCTTCCCCCCGACCCACGAGGCCTGGCTCGATGCCTGCCATCGTGCCGGCCAGACCCGCCCGACCCCGCTGCTGCTGCGCTACGGCGAGGGCGACTACAACTGCCTGCACCAGGATCTCTATGGCGAGATGGTCTTCCCGCTGCAGGTCGCCTTCCTGCTCTCGCAGCCCGGAGAAGATTTCACCGGCGGCGAGTTCGTGCTGACCGAGCAGCGCCCGCGCATGCAGTCCCGCCCGGAGGTGGTGCCGCTCGCGCAAGGCGAGGGGGTGATCTTCCCGGTGCATCACCGCCCGGTGCGCGGCACGCGCGGCCCCTACCGCGTCGTTATGCGCCATGGCGTCAGCCGGCTGCGCGGCGGCCACCGCCACACGCTCGGCATCATCTTCCACGACGCCGCCTGAGGCCTACCGCTTCAGGGTCGGGTGGAGCGTGACGCGGGTGAAGCGGGACCTGCGACCCGCGAACCGCCCGGGGGAGCCGTCCGGCAGCAGAGCCGCGGCTCAGCCGGCGTGCTCATGGCACCCGACCGGCTGCCCCAACCGCTCCAACAGCCGCCGCGCGACCTCGCCGCGCTGGCGGAAGGCGCATTCCCTGAGCGTATCCAGGGCGGCGTGGCGCTGCTCCCGATCCGCACTCCGGATCAGCGCCAGCACGATGTTCGTCAGCAGCTCGAGCTGCGCGGAGAACTCATCCTGCCCCATGACGTCCGGCCCCGGTTGTGAGTTAGGCGGAACGCGGCCGCGCGAGCATAGTTTTGACGCGAAAGCGATCCGGCTCGCGCTTGGCTCGAAGGCCATCCGTGCCGGGGCAAGGGGGGACAGCGGTCCGACCAGGAGCAGAGCATCGAGCGCCGCGCCTCAGTTGGCCGTCACGATTGCCCGAAGCTCCGGTGCCGCCCGGCCGCGCCGCATCATCACGCAATCCGGCGGGAATTCCTGCACGAAGCGCACGCCTTCCGCCGCCATCGCATCCAGGAAGGCGGGCAGGGTGTCCATCATCGGCGCCAGGTAGTGCTCGTGCAGCACGAGCAGCGACCAGTCCTGTGCCGCCATGCCGGCGCGCGCGCGCTCCACCCAGCCGCGCTCCGGCGCCTCCCAATCGCGCGGCACCAGGTTCCAGGTGACGATCGTGTAGCCGTCGCGCTCGAGCAGCGCCGCGGCCGCCGGACTCAACAGATGCGGCCCGATGGCGCCGCGCCCATTGGGCCGGAACAGTCGGTCGGGATGCGCGAGCGTGCCGAGCAGCGCCTGCGTCGCCGCGATCTCCGCCTCGGCTACCGCCGCCTCCGGCCGGCCGCCGAGCGGCGCACCATGAGTCATAGTGTGGTTGCCGATCCAGTGCCCGGCGGCCTGCGCCCGCTCCGCGCAGCGCCGCGCCGCCGCGTCGCGCAGCCGCTCGCCGACGACGAAGAAGCTCGCGGCGAGCCCGCGCTCGGCGAGGATGTCCAGCACTTCATCCGTCGCACCCGGCCAGGGGCCATTGTCGAAACTTAGCGTGAGCTGTCGCACGAGAAGCAGGCTATGCCGGGCGCGCGCCTCCGCTCAAGCCGGGCCACGGTGCAGTCTTCGCTTCCGCGGCGGCGCGAAATTGGCCAGGATCGCGCTTCATGCCCCGGCAGCCGGCGAGGCGAAGCGTGCTGTACAAGACCCATCGCGGCCTCGGCCGCCCGGATTTCGAGCGCGTCGCCCTGGTGCTCCAGGGCGGCGGCGCGCTCGGCGCCTACCAAGGCGGCGTCTACCAGGCGCTGAGCGAGGCCGAGATGCAGCCGGATTGGGTCGCCGGCATCTCGATCGGCGCCATCAACAGCGCCATCATCGCGGGGAACCCGCCGGAGAAGCGCGTCGAGCGGCTGCGCGGCTTCTGGCAGAGCATCACCTCACCCTTTGTGCCCGGGGTGGAGAGCCAATGGATCGCCGATCTCTTCGCCGGCGATTCGATGCGCACCCTGCTCAACCACTGGAGCGCGCTAACCGCGCTGATGCACGGCGCGCCCGGCTTCTTCGCGCTCCGCATGCCGCCGCCCTGGCTGCACGCCGCAGGCTCGGACGGCGCCACCAGCTTCTACGAGACCAAGCTGCTGCGCGCGACGCTGGAAGCCTTCGCGGATTTCGACCGCATCAACAAGGGCGAGACGCGCCTCAGCCTCGGCGCCGTGAACGTCCGCACCGGCAACTTCGTCTATTTCGACACCACCACCCATATCATCCGGCCGGAGCACGTGATGGCGAGCGGTGCCCTGCCGCCCGGCTTCCCGCCGGTGGAGATCGACGGCGAGTACTACTGGGACGGCGGCCTGCTCTCCAACACGCCGCTCTCCTGGGTGGTGCGCAGCGAGGACCGCCGCGACACCCTGGCCTTCCAGGTTGATCTCTGGAGCGCGATGGGCGAGCTGCCGCGCGACCTGCCGGAGGTCGCCATGCGCCAGAAGGAGATCCAGTATTCCAGCCGCACCAGGGCCAACACCAATCAGTTCAAGCAGCTCCAGCAGGTGCGCTGCGCGCTGACCACGCTGCTCGACAAGCTGCCGCCCGAGCTTCGCCAGAGCAAGGAATACGAGCTCCTCGCCAAGGTCGCCGACCGCAAGGTGTTCCGCATCGTCCACTTCATCTACCGCTCGCGCCATTACGAGGGGCAGTCGAAGGACTACGAGTTCTCGCGCCTCAGCATGGAGGAGCACTGGGAAGCGGGCTACACCGATGCGGTGCGCACGCTGCGCCACAAGGAGGCGCTGTCGCGGCCGGAATTCAGCGAAGGCGTCGCCACCTTCGACCTGCAACGGGATGGAAGCGAATGACCGAAGAGGAAGTCCGCCAGAACGCCTTCGCCATGCCGCTGGTGGCGCCGGCCTATCCGCCGGGGCCCTACCGCTTCGTGGACCGCGAATTCCTCACCATCACCTACCGCACGGACCCCGAGGCGCTGCGCCGCGTGGTGCCGGCGCCGCTCGAGATCCGCGAGCCGCTGGTGAAGTACGAGTTCATCCGCATGCCGGATTCCACCGGCTTCGGCGACTACACCGAGACCGGCCAGGTCATCCCGGTGGAATTCCGCGGCCGCCAGGGCGGCTACACCCATTGCATGTTCCTCAACGACCATCCGCCGATCGCCGGCGGCCGCGAGCTCTGGGGCTTTCCCAAGAAGCTCGCCGCCCCGACGCTCAGGAAGGAGATCGACACGCTGGTCGGCACGCTGGATTACGGGCCGGTCCGCGTGGTGACCGGCACCATGGGCTACAAGCACCGCGATGCCGACCACGATGCCGTGCTGGCCTCGCTGCAGGCGCCGAATTTCCTGCTCAAGATCATCCCCCATGTGGACGGCACCGCGCGCATCTGCGAGCTGGTCGAGTACTACCTCGAGGACATCACGCTGAAGGGCGCCTGGACCGGCCCCGCCGCGCTGTCCCTGACGCCGCATGCGCTGGCGCCGGTGGCGGCGCTGCCGGTGCTGGAAGTGGTCTCCGCCGTCCATCTGCTCGCCGATCTCACCCTCGGCCTCGGCAAGGTGGCGCACGACTACCTCGCGCCGCGCTGAGCGCGGCGCGCGCCTCAGCGCGTCGTGCGGTGCTCGAGCGACAGCGCGACGATCCGCGCGAGCACCACGGCGACATAGATCTGCCCGATCACCGCCTCCAGCACGACGAGGGAGCGGGCGACGGGATGGACCGGCACGATCTCGCCGAAGCCGGTGGTGGTCAGCGTGACCAGGCTGAAATAGACGAGCTGGCCATCCACCACGAGGCCGTCGCTCCGGGGGATCGAGAAGGCGCCCGGGTCGAAGGCCTGCACGAGCTGGTAGCCGGCGGCGAAGATGAGGGCGATCAGCAGATACACCGCGACCGCGCCGACCACGCGGGCGCTGTTGACCCGCCCCGGGCCGAACACCCGGTGAAGCAGGGTGCCCGCCAGAAGCATCAGGCTGGCGATGGTGAACAGGTAGGACAGCACCGGAAAATGCCGGGCTCCGGTGATACTGATTTCGACCACGCGGAACAGCATGAACGCGGTCGCAAGCAGGAGCAGCCAGCGGGAGATGCGGAAGCTGCGGGCGAGGGTGAGCAGGCCCGCCGCGGTCACCAAGGCGACGCTGACGCCCCGCACGCCGTCATGCAGGAGCCCCGACGCCTCGATCGGCCCGATCACGAAGAGCGCCAGGCAGAGGGCCGCAAGCAGCATCACCATGGCGCGCTCCTGCGGCACCAGGGCGGTGTAGCGCGCGACCGCCCGCGCGGCGTGGCGGGGCCGCGCCTTGCGTTCCACGGGTTCGGCGCTGCTCATTCTTGTGCTCCCCGTCGCCGCCGCGAACCTCGGATTCCGGACAGTAGAGCGTTTTCGTCCGCGGCGTAGGTGGTCCAGGTGGGGCTTTCTTTCTCCCGATTCCGCTTCCAGCCCGGATTCCACCTCTGTGGCGAGCGGCGCCCCTCGGGTTGCCAGCCCCGCTGGCCCGGGCCTAATGCGATGAGCCGGGAGGAGCCCCCGATGGACATGCCGCTGACCACCCAGGACGACCACGCCGAGATCCGCGAGGAGGTGCGCAAGCTCTGCGCCCGCTTCCCCGGCGAGTATTGGCGGGAGCTGGATGCGCGCCGGGGCTACCCGACCGAGTTCGTCCGCGCCCTGACCGAGGCCGGCTGGCTCGCCGCCCTGATCCCGGAGGAGCATGGCGGCTCCGGCCTGCCGCTCTCGGCCGCCGCCGCGGTGCTCGAGGAGATCCACCGCGCCGGCTGCAACGGCGCCGCCTGCCACGCGCAGATGTACATCATGGGCACCATCCTCCGGCATGGCAGCCCGGCGCAGAAGCAGGAATACCTCCCGCGCATCGCGAGCGGCGAGCTCCGCCTGCAGGCCTTCGGCGTCACCGAGCCGACCAGCGGCACCGACACCACGGCACTCCGCACCACCGCGCGCAAGGATGGCGACAGATACGTCGTCAACGGCCAGAAGATTTGGACCAGCCGCGCCGAGCATTCCGACCTGATGCTGCTGCTCGCGCGCACCACGCCGCGCGATCAGGTGCGCAAGAAGACCGATGGCCTCTCCACCTTCATCGTCGACATGCGCACGGTGCTCGGCAAGTCGCTGACCATCCGCCCGATCCGCACCATGATGAACCACAACACCACCGAGGTGTTCTTCGACAACATGGAGGTGCCCGCGGCCAACCTCCTCGGCGAGGAAGGCAAGGGCTTCCGCTACATCCTGGACGGCATGAACGCCGAGCGGCTGCTGATCTCCGCCGAATGCATCGGCGACGCCAAGTGGTTCATCGAGAAGGCGGTGAACTACGCCAAGGAGCGCGTGCTGTTCGGCCACCCGATCGGCAGGAACCAGGGCGTCCAATTCCCGATCGCCAAGGCCTATGCGCAAATGCGCGCCGCCGAGGCGCTGCTGAAGCAGGGCCTGGCGAAATTCGAGGCCGGCCAGAATTGCGGCGAGGAAGCCAACATGGCGAAGATGCTGTGCGCCGAGGCCTCCTGGGCCGCCGCCGAATCCTGCCTGCAGACCCATGGCGGCTTCGGCTTCGCCGAGGAATACGACATCGAGCGCAAGTACCGCGAGGCGCGGCTCTACCAGGTGGCGCCGATCAGCACCAACCTCGTGCTCTCCTATGTCGGCGAGCACGTCCTCGGCATGCCGCGGAGCTACTGAGCCATGGGCAAGCCGCTCGCCGGCCTGCTGGTCGTCTCCATGGAGCAGGCGGTCGCCGCGCCCTTCTGCGCCATGAAGCTCGCCGACGCCGGCGCGCGCGTCATCAAGATCGAGCGCCCGGACGGCGATTTCGCCCGCGGCTACGACGCGGTGGCGAAGGGCCAGTCGAGCTACTTCGTGTGCCTGAACCGCGGCAAGGAAAGCCTGACCCTCGATATCAAGTCGCCCGAGGACAAGGCGCTGCTCGCGCGCATGCTCGCCCGCGCGGATGTCTTCATCCAGAACCTCGCCCCGGGTGCGATGGCGCGCGCCGGCTTCGCCTCCGCCACGCTGCGCGAGCGCCATCCGCGCCTTATCACCGTCGACATCTCCGGCTATGGCGAGACCGGAGAATACGCCACCATGAAGGCCTACGACATGCTGGTGCAGGCGGAATCCGGCCTCACCAGCGTGACCGGCCGCCCGGAAGGCCCGGGCCGCGTCGGCGTCTCGGTCTGCGACCTCGCCTGCGGCATGAACGCCCACGCCGCGATCCTGGAAGCCCTGATCGAGCGCGGCATCACCGGCCGCGGCAAGGGCATCGCCGTCTCGCTGTTCGACGGCATGGCGGATCTCATGGGCGTGCCGCTGCTGTTCTACGAGGGCACCGGCCGCGCGCCGGCGCGCACCGGCCTCGCCCATCCCTCGATCTGCCCCTATGGCGCCTTCCCGACCAAGGACGATTCCCTCGTCCTCATCTCCATCCAGAACGAGCGCGAATGGGCGGAGTTCTGCGCGAAATTCATGGAGGAGCCGGACCTGCCGCAGCGCGAAGGCTTCCGCCTCAACATCGAGCGCGTCGCCAACCGCCCGATGGTGGACGCCCACATCGCCCGCCGCTTCGCCGCTCTGACGCGCGCCGAATGCGCGGCGAAGCTGCGGGCCGCCAACACCGCCTTCGGCTTCGTGAACGAAGTCTCGGGCCTCGCCTCCCACCCGGCCCTGCGCCGGGTCGCGGTGCAGACGCCGAACGGAGTGGTGGAAATGGCAGCGCCGCCCGCGCGCTTCAGCGGCGGCGCACGGGAATTCGGCCCGGTGCCGGCGCTGGGGGCGCACTCCGCCGAAATTCGGGCGGAGTTCGCGGAATAAGAACTGGGGGAGGGAGATGAACTCCCTCCCCCAGACTCCCTCCCTCCTTTTTTTGGCGACTTGGCGCCAGCGGCTCGGGCGCGCTCAGATGGCGCGCCGTTGTCGTACGGAGAACGGAGTGCAAGGCGCGCTTCCGGCCAGCATGGGGGGGGTGCACCATGGGCCTCGGCTTGGCGATGAGTGCCGCCGGCAGGACACTCTGCGCCGCCGCGTTGCTTGCCTGCGCCGGCGCGGCGCGCGCGGACTGCATCGACGGTTCGGAGCCCGGGACCGTCACGCAGGAGGGCCGTCTCCACTTCCTGCCGCCCGGGACCATCGCCTGGCGCATCGGCGTCGGGCCGATGGGCTTTGGACACAGCCCCACCTTCGTGGCGCTGCGCTGGACCGAGGGCAGCGCCACACGCAACCAGGTGCTGTTCGCGGAGATGCAGGACGGCCGCCCGGTGCTCGGCCGAGACGGCGGCGCACTGCGCCTGCGGGTGACCTATTGCCTCGCCGGCGGCGTGTGCCGCCATGCCATCCTCGCCTACCGGTGGGACGCCGGCGCGCATCGTTTCGTCGGAGCCAATGCGGCGGCACGGCGGGCGCTCGCCACGGCCTGCGTCGCGGCGGCCAACGAGTAGCGGTGACGCCAGCGCGCACTGGCGCCTCGGTTCTGCCTCCTCCCGCACTCTCAGGCGCCACGCCGTTGTCGGGCCGAGAACGGCGCTCTCCACGCTTCCCCGGAATCAAAAAAAGGAGGTGGGGGGTCTGGGGGGCGGAGTTCACTCCGCCCCCCAGCCTTAATCGCAGGCGCCGCTTACCCTGGCCGGCCGCGTCACTCGCAGACGAAGGTGCCGCGCAGGACGGTCGTCGATGCCGCCGGCTCCGAGGTGAATCGCGCGCCGCGGCTTCCCTTGCCCTGGCAATAGGTCTCGACCTCCGTTCGGATGTGGCTGAAGTCCCTTGCTTCGTAGGTCACCGGAAATCCGGCCTGCGGCGGCGCGCCGCACGCGAAGCGTGCGCGGTAGATGCTTCCTTCGGGCGAGCTCACGCGCTCGATTCCGAGAAGCACCGCATCGCCGCCGCTGGCGCGGCAGGGCTCGGCCGCCTCGGCGAGGCGAGCCCCCAGCTCGCCTGGCCGAAAGGTGCGCGGCTCCGGTGTCGGTTCGGCGGCGTTGGCCTGGGCCAGGCCGCCGAGCAGCAGGCCGGTGAGCATCAGGCCGGCTGCAATCTGCGCATGGTGCATCGGCACCTCCTCGCCGGGTTCAGCCGAGCGGCTGCACTTCCAGGGCATCGAACAGGGTGACGCTGTCCGCCTTGGTCCAGAGGCCGATGCCGCCGGCCTCGGTGAAGCTGCGGTCCGTCGCGCCGAACAGCCTTCTCCCGTCGAGCGCGACCTCGATGCGATCGCCTTGGATGCGCAGGCCGAGGGTCTGCCACCGGTCGCGCGGCACGGATGCGCTGACGCCCGCGAACTGGGTGCGGCGGCCATCGACGACGCGGTAGAGGCGGACATTGTCCTCGAGCGCGTTGGCGCGCGCGACGTAGTAGTTCCCTGCGTCGCGATAGCGCACGACGAGGCCGGCCGCGCGATCGACCCTGCCCTCGACCGCGCGGAACCGCACCGAGAGCGCGACGTCGCGCGCGCTGAAGCCGTCGAGGATCGCGAGCGGGAAGCGGTAATCGGTGCGGTCGCCGCTGTTCTCCGCCAGCACCTTCGGGCCGGCGGCGGAGGACGCGTCCTCCACCACCACCCAGTGCGGCGCGGGTCCGCCGCCGGTCAGCGCGAAAGTGAAGCCGGTGGGCGGCGCGCCGGCGCGCATGCCTTCGAAGTCGATACGGCGCGGGTCGCCTTCGGCGGCGGCGCGCAGGACGGGTGTGGCGAGCGCCATGGTGGCGGCGATCAGCGTGCGGCGCGGCGGCCGTGTTGCGTCGGACATCGCTGCCTCCTCACCCCGCGGGCCGGCTGTTGGTGCGATCGAGCGCGGCACGCAGGCCGCGGCCGAGCTTCTCCGGCGTATCGACGCCCCAGAAATGCATGAAGAACAGCCGCGGCTCCTCGCCCAGCATGTGGTTGTGGATGGCGGTGACCTCGATGCCATTCTCGAGGAGTGCGCGCTGCACCGGCACCACCTCCGCGGTGGTCAGGACGAAGTCGCCGGTGATGGCGCCGCGGCCGCCCCCCGCCGCCTGCAGGTTGATCGCGGTTCCCAGTCCGAGGGCGGCGGGAACCTCGGCGCCATGCTCGTGGATGGCCTCGGCGCGTGGCACGCCGACGGCATAGACGCCGCCCGAGGCGCGCCCTTCGCGGCCGAGCGCGCGCGCGAAGGCGGCGGTGTCCAGCCCCTCGATGCGATCCTCGGCCGCGGCGGCGGCGCCGCCTTGCAGCGGCGTCGCGCTTTCCTGCAGCGCCGCGCGGAGCGCCGTCGCAAGCCGCGCCGCTTCGCCTTGTCCGGCGACGTGCAGGTACATCGTCGCGGGCTGCGCGCGGAGCAGGTGGTTGTGCAGGGCGGTCACCTCGATGCCGCCGGCGGCGAGACGGCCCATCACCGGCGCGATCTCCCGTTCCACCAGCACGAGGTCGCCCATCGCCATCAGCGCCTGGCCATGCGGATGGAAGGCGAGCCAGGAACCGAGGGCGAAGCCGGGGCGCAATTCGATCCCGTCCAGGGTGACGTGCAGGTCCGTGCGCGGCAGCGCGACGCGGTAGACCTCGCCCGGCATGTCCACGCCCGGCTTGCCGAGCACCGAGGAGACGACGCGCCGCCAATCGGCATTCGCATCGGGTGCCGGTCCTGGTTGCTGCTGCTGTGCCCGGGCGGCCACCGGCCCGAAGCTGGCCAGTGCGGTGAGGACGGTGCCGAGGCTTCGCCGTGAGATCTTTGTCATGGGATTCCTCCTGGTGCTCACTTGTTGCGCCGCTCCTGGCGCCCCGGCAGCGCCAGGCGCGGCATTCGGCCGATCGCGCATTCCTCGCGCGTCAGACTCCGATAACCAAACGCAGGACGAGGCCTGCGGCGGCAGTGATGCCGAGCGTCCGCAGCACGCCCTGCTTGAGCCGGAACAGGCAGATCGCCGCCAGCAGCGCGAGCGCGAGGGCAGGAAGGTCGATGCTGCCGGGAATCGGCAGGTCCAGCGCGACCGGTCCCGCCCGTACGGCGCTATGCTCCTGGAACAGCACGCGCAGCGCGAACCACACCGCGAGGTTGGCGACGACGCCGACCACCGCCGCGGTGATCGCGGCGAGCGCGCCGGACAGCGCGCGGTTGCCCTGCAGGCGTTCGATGAGCGGCGCGCCGAGGAAGACGAAGGCGAAGCAGGGCGCGAAGGTCACCCACAGCACGAGTGCCGAGGCGACCACGCCGCCCGGCACGCCGCTCAGCGCCTCCGGCGCGCGGAAGCCGGCGAGGAAGCCCACGAATTGCAGCACCAGGATGAGCGGGCCCGGCGTCGTCTCGGCGAGGCCGAGCCCGGCGAGCATCTCCGACGCCGACAGCCAGTGATAGGCCTGCACGGCATCCTGGGCGACATAGGCGAGCACCGCATAGGCGCCGCCGACGGTGACCACCGCCATCTTCGAGAAGAACCACGCGATGTCGGCATAGGTGCCGCCCGCCACCGCCATCAGCAGCGCGACCGGCGCCAGCCACAGCGCGAGCGCGACATAGCCGGCGCGCCGCGCGCCGGCGGCGAGCCGCGCCGGGCGGCCGGGATCGGCGGCCAGCACGCGGTCGATCAGCGCCGGCCCATCGTGCTTGGCGCTGCCATGGCCGCCATGCGCGAAGGCGCCGGGTGCCAGATAGCCGACCACCCCGGCGGCGAGCACCACCAGCGGAAACGGCAGGTTGAGGAAGAACAGCGCGACGAAGGCGACGACCGCCAGCGCCCAGGCCGCGTGGCCCTTCAGCGCGCGCCGGCCGATGCGCAGCAGCGCCTCGACCACCAGCACCAGCACCGCGCATTTCAGCCCGAAGAACAGCGCGTCGATGAAGGGCACGGTGCCGAGCGTCGCGTAGATCAGCGAGAGCGCCAGCATGACCACGGCGCCGGGCAGCACGAAGAGGATGCCCGCGGCGAGGCCGCCGCGCACGCCATGCATGATCCAGCCGAGATAGACCGCGAGCTGCTGCGCTTCCGGCCCGGGCAGCAGCGTGCAGAAATTCAGCGCGTGCAGGAAGCGCCGCTCGCCGATCCAGTGGCGGTCGTCCACCACCTCGCGGTGGAGCAGCGCGATCTGCCCCGCCGGCCCGCCGAAGGAGAGCAGGCCCACCTTCAGCCAGACCCGCAGCGCGGTGAGGAAGGAGGGCAGGCCCGCCATGGCCGCCGCCTGCTCGTCATCGGGCTGGGCGGGCGTGATGACGGCGTCCGCCGCCGCGTCGCTTGCCGAATCGCTCGTCATTCCGCTCTCCTGCTGCGCATCGGCCGCTCACGCGCCGCGCTGTTTCCGGAAATAGCCATGGAGGTCCTCGAACACCGCCGCGCCCCGCGCGAGGCGCTCGGTGTCGTCGCCGGTCGCGACGCAGATGCCGGCGATCAGCGTCTTGATGCCCTCGGCCTCGGGGCGGCCGAATTTGCGGTCCTTGAGGTCGATGTCGTGCACGATCTCGGCGATCGCGCAGAGTGCGGAGTCCTCGGCCAGCCCCGCCCGCGCGAGCAGCACCTCGAAGGTGCAGCGGTCGCCCTCATGGGTGAATTCCGCCTCGAACATGTCGAAGCGCAGCTCGCCGGGCGCCGGCGCGTAGCCGCGGGCGGGGACGAATTTGAACCGCGCCTCGGCGTCGATGAAGCGGCGGATCAGCCAGGCGGAAGCGATCCGGTCGACATAGACGCCCTCGCGCGTCACCCAGACACGGCCCTTGAGTGCGGCACGGTCCACGGCCAGGTCCGGCACGTCGTGTTTGGCTGTTGCCATGGCGGCATCCTCCGTCAGCCCGGCCTCGAGCGCCGCCAGCAGGCCGTCCACCGCTTCCCGGCCATCGGCGCCGAAGAAGTCGATGGCGACCACCTGCGCATGGCGCGCCTTGAGCCGGGCGAGTTGCAGCTTCGCATCCGCCCGCGTCGTGGATTCGTTTTCCAGCGCCTCCGCCAGGGCGCGCGCCTGCGTTGCGAGCTGAGCGTAATCCTCGTCGCGCGCGCGGTCGAACAGGGCGCGGACCTCGCGGTCCGTGATGCCGTCCACGAGCCGCGCCTCGTAGACCACCGCCTCGCCGCCGCCATCGACGATCTCGCGCAGCAGCCACTCGAAATCCTCGCGCGCCTCGGCGGTGGCCGGCAGCGCATAGACCGCGTTCTTCACCGCGACGGCGCCGAGCGCCTGCAGCCGCCGCCAGATCTTCACCCGGAAATAGCCGGGCTTGGAGGGCAGTTGGTGGACGATGAGCAGCCAGCGCTCGCCCTGCTCCTCCGCGAGTGGCGCGCCGGTCTCGCCGCCTGCCCGCGGCGGGGTCTCGACCTCGCTCATGGGCGGCCGTCCTGCGCTGCGGGACTCGCCTGGACGCCGACCGGCGGGCCGGGCGTCCGGCGCGGCGCGATCTGGATCTCCTCCGGTGCGCGCAGCTTCCCGAACGCCCGCAGCAGCAGGAGGTCGTAGATCGCCTTCAAGGTCCCGGCGAGGATCAAGGGCCAGCCGAAGGCGCCGAGCCCGAGCAGCCCGCCCGAGAGCAGCGGGGACACCGCGCCGACCAGGCCACGCGGCACCGCGGTGATGCTCGCCGCTGCCGGCCGCTCATGCGGCTCGACGATCGCCATGACGTAGGAGGAGCGGGTCGGCACGTCCATCTGCGACAGCAGGCTGCGCAGGATGAGGAAGGCGAAGGCCATCCAGGCGGTCGGCGCGAAGGCGGTGGCGATGAGGAAGAGATTCGAGGGCAGGTGGGTGAACACCATGGTGTTCACCAGGCCGAAGCGCCGCGCGAGCGGTACGGCGGCGAAGTAGGAGACGGCGGAGCACAGCCCGGTCGCGAAGAACACGCCGCCGACCGCCGCGGCATCCAGCCCGAAGCGGTCCGACAGCCACAGCGCGAGCAACGAGGCGATGACGAAATTGCCGCCGAAGGAATCGAGCGCGAAGAGCGCGGCGAGGCCATAGACGCGCCGGCGCGAGGGACCGAGCGGCGCCGGCGGCACGCCCGCGGCGGCGGCCTCCGCCTGCGGCGACAGGCCGCGATAGAGCACGAAGCTGGCGAGGCCGAGCGCGCCGTAGAGCGCGAAGAGCGCGTCCGCCACCGCGGCCGCCCCCATGACGGGCCCGAGCCAGTCCACCGCGCCCGCCGCGAGCGCCCCGACCGCACCCACCACCGAGCCGATGAAGCTGTAGCGCGCGAAGGCCGCAGTGCGCTGCTCCGCGCTGACGGATTGCGTCAGCACCGTGTGCTCGAGGGGGAGGAAGACGCTGGTGTCGCCGCCGGTCGGGTTGAGCGTGCCGATGAACGCGATCAGCAGCAGCGGCCAGAACCCCTCGATGGCGGCGAAGCCGAGTCCGGTGCCGGCCATCACGAGGCTCGCCGCGAGCAGCACCGGCCGCCGCCGGAGCCGGTGGCCGAAGGCGCCGACCGCCAGGGTGAGCAGCGCCGAGCCGAGCAGCGTGGCGGTGGAGATGGCGCCGACCGCGAGCGGGCCGAAGCCTTGCTGCGAGAGGTGCACCGGCAGCAGGATGGCGACATAGCCATCGGCGAAGGCGCGCAGCCCGCGGGCCCAGAGGACCCGGCGGACATCCTGTGCGGCCTCCCAGCTCTCGCTCGGCGCCATGGCCCCTTTCCCTCCCGGCGGTCTTGCCGCCGGCCTGTGCACAGGTATCATCAATCCCGGCCAATGCAACACTTGTATCATTCACGTTTGCCGGATAGCATGCGCGGCGACAACAAGGAGGAGGGCCGGTGATGCCGCAACAGGTGGTTCCGCTTCCCTTCAAGCCGCCGCGGCTGCGCGGCCTCTCCGAGCGGCTCCTCGCCAGCCACTACGAGAACAATTACGGCGGGGCGCTGCGCCGCCTGAACGCCATCGAGCGCCGCCTCGGCGAGCTCGACTGGGGCGCCGCCCCGGTCTTCGACATCAACGGGCTCAAGCGGGAGGAGCTCATCGCCGCCGGCTCGGTGATCCTGCACGAGGTCTATTTCGACGGGCTCGGCGGCGAGGGCGGCGATCCAGAGGGCGGGCTCGGCGCCGCCCTCGAGCGCGATTTCGGCTCGCTCGCCCGCTGGCGGGCAGAGTTCACCGCCATGGGCAAGGCCCTGGCCGGCGGCTCCGGCTGGGTGGTGCTGGCCTGGTCGCCGCGCCTCGGCCGGCTGGTGAACCACTGGGCGGCGGATCACGCCCATGGCCTGGCGGGCGGCGCGCCGATCCTCGCGCTCGACATGTACGAGCACTCCTATCACCTCGATTTCGGCGCCCGCGCCGCCGACTACGTGGACGCGGTGATGGCGAACCTGCACTGGGAGCGGATCGCCGCGCGCCATGCGCAGGCCGCGGACCGGCCCGTGACCGCCCACGCGGCCGCCGCCGCCGATGCGCCCGTCCCGCCCGAGCGGCTGCGCGACATGCTCGCGCGCGGCGAGCCGGTGACGGTGCTCGACATCTGCCTGGCCGACGACATGGAAAAGCGGCGCGACATGCTGCCGGGCGCCCTGATCCGCGCCCCCGAGCGCATCGCCGACTGGGCCGATGACCTGCCCCGCGACAAGCCGATCGTCGCCTATTGCGTGTACGGCTTCCAGGTCAGCGGCGAAGCGGTCGCCGAGCTGCGGCGCCGCGGCATCGATGCGCGCATGCTCGCCGGCGGCATCGCCGCCTGGCACGCGATCGGCGCGCCGACCGCACCGCTGCCACCCCCTGCGGAAAGGAGCTGACGCCATGAAATGGGTCACCCGCGAGCGCCCGAAGATCGACCGCATCGCCTGCCCGTGGCTGGTCGCGCGCTTCGTCGACCAGGAAGCCGAATTCCTCTACGTGCCCTCCGGCAAGGTGCGGGAGGTCGCGGCCGAGACCGGCGCCATCCCCTATGACGTGCCGGATGTCGAGCTCACGCATGTCGGCGCGCTGTGCAGCTTCGACGCCTTCCTGGCGAAATACGAGCTCGGCGGCGATGCGGCCCTGGCGCGTATCGCCACGATCGTGCGCGGCGCGGACACCGCGCGCATGGATTTGGCGCCGGAAGCCGCGGGGCTGTTCGCCATCTCGCTCGGCCTCTCCGCGATGTTCGACGACGACCACGAGATGCTGCGCCATGGCATGACGATGTACGACGCGCTCTACGCCTGGGCGCGCGACCGGCAAGGTGAGACCCACAACTGGCCGCCGGCGAGCGCCTGAGCGCCGGATCCGCGGTATAGGCGTTCGAAAAGGGCTGGGGGGCGGAGATGAACTCCGCCCCCCAGACCCCCCACCTCCTTTTTTTGACTACGGGGAAGCGTGGCACGCTCCGTTCTCAGCCCGACAACGGCGTGGCGCCTGAGAGTGCGGGAGGATCCAGCGCCCAACTCCGCGCGCAGCCACGCGCCGGTCCCTCGCCGCCGCGGAACACGCGGATGTCGATCCACTCCGCCACCAGGCGCCGGGCTTCCTCCGGCGATGCTTCCGGATGATGGATGCGGTAGATCGCCGCGCAGGAGCCGAACGCCGTGACGTCGTCCAGCCCGGCCGCGCGCAGCTCGCGATAGGCGGTGAGGACGGCGCGCTCGCAACGGCAGATCGTCGCCACCTCGCCCGCGCCCGTCCCCGTCATTCGCGCCGCGCTCACAGTGACCCGCCGGGCAGCGCCGACCAGCCCTGATAACCGATGTAGAGGCCGACCAGCAGGATGAGCGCGACGGAGGCGTAAGGCGCGCGCGCGGCAAAGCGGTCGAACAGCCCGGACCAGCGCCGCTCCGCATGCCGCATGCCGAGCGCCGCCGCCACGCCGAACGACACCATGGTGACCGCGAGCCCGACCGAGAAGCACACCACCAGCGCCACGCCGAGGGTGAATTGCTTCAGCTGCAGGCAGAGCAGCAGCACGGTGATCGCGGCAGGGCAGGGAATCAGCCCGCCGGTCAGGCCGAACAGGACGATCTGCCCGGTGGTGACGTGCCGGTCCGCGAAGCGGCGCCGGATGTCGGCGGCATGCGCGCGCTCATGCGCGTCCTGGAAGCCGGGCGCGGAGACATCCAGGCCCTCATGCCGATGGTCGTGGCCATGGGCGTGCTCGCGGAAGGCGACCGCGTAGTCATGCGCGTGGCCGCCATGGGCGAGACGCAGCCGCGCATCGAACTCGTGCGGCTCGGGGATTTCTTCCCGCGATTCCAGGAAGCCGCCGCGATCGGCGAAGGTGAAGACCTGGCGCTCGCCGGAGGGGCGCAGCGTCTCGAGCGTCACCGCATCCGCCGACCAAGCCTGGCCGGATTCGACGCGCAGGCGCCAGCGCGGCGGCACGCCCTGCTCGAACACCTCGAGCGCGATCACGCCATGGCCGGTGTCGATGCGCCGGACCTCGCCGTGATGGTCGTGGCCGTCGTGATGGTGGTCGTGCGCCACGCGCCGCCGCTGGTCGCGCCGGATGCGCAGCGCCATCCACAGCGCGACGGCGACCACGATCGCCGCCGAGGCGAGCTGGAAATAGGGCTCGGTCGTCTCCGCATCGAACCGGTCCGCATAGTGCAGCCCGATCAGCGCCACCGCCCACACCACCAGCGTGTGCGACAGCGCCGCCGAGACGCCGAGCAGCACGGCCTGCCCGACCGTGCCGCGCACCGCGACGATGAAGGCCGCCATCATCGTCTTCGAATGGCCGGGCTCCAGCCCGTGCAGGGCGCCGAGCAGGACGGCGGAGGGGATGAACAGCCAGGCATGGGCGGCGCCTTGCTGCAGCAGCTCGGAAAACGAGGTCACGGCGGCGCCTCAGAGATACTTGGTGATGGCCTTGAACTCGTCGATCGGCCCGCGCTCGGCGCGCGGCACCGCGCCCACCACATGGTCCAGGCAGTGATCGAGGTGATCGTGGATCAGCGTGCGCTTGGCATTGGCGATCGCCGCCTCGACCGCATGGAGCTGCTGGGCGATGTCGAGGCAGGGCCGCGCCGCCTCGATCATCTCGATCACGCCCTGGAGATGTCCGGCGGCGCGCTTCAGGCGCTTGACGATCTCGGGATGGCTCTCATGGCGGGTGGGGTCCGACATGGCTTGACCCTATCCCCCTCGAGAGGATACCGTCAAGCGGTCGGCCCCGCCGGGATGTGGGGGCCGGCAGCCCCGCGACGACATGCGGCGGGCGCTGGCGGAGGCGCGGCTGCCCGAGGGCTACGCCGCGCGCATCGAGGGCCAGTTCCAGGCGCAGGAGGAGGCGAGGCGGATCATCGCCCTGCTCTCGCTGGTCTCGCTCGTCGGACTGCATGCGCGCTAGCGCTCGACGGCGCTCGCCCTCATCGTCATGGCGAACATCCCGCTCGCGCTCATCGGCAGCGTCGCCGCGCTGTGGATCGCCGGCGAGGCCCTCTCGGCGCCAGCATGGTGGGGTTCGTCACCCGAGTAGAGGGAAGAAGGATTGGGGGAGGGAGTTCATGTCGCGGCAGGGCCGCGACCCCCCGAAACCTCTCCCTCCTTTGGCGGCGGGAGCGGGTGCCGTCCAACCGGATCGAAGTTGGACGCGGCAGGCCATCCATACTCTTGAAATCGCTGAATTTCTGGCGGAGGGGATGGGATTCGAACCCACGAGACGGGTTGACCCCGTCTAACGGTTTAGCAAACCGCCGCCTTCGGCCACTCGGCCACCCCTCCGCAGGAGTGGAAAGTTTCACGGCGTTGCAGGGGGTGGCTTCTACCGGCGGCGGGGGGCCGCGTCAAACCGCGCGGCGGAGGGAACTCCGCCCCCTCCCGCACTCTCAGGCGCCGCAGCGTTGTCGGGCTGAGAACGGAGCTCGCCACCTTTCCCATGAGCCAAAAAAAGGAGGTGGGGGGTCTGGGGGTCGGAGTTCACTCCGCCCCCCAGTCTTTTTCGAAGCATACGCCGCAGAGAACTACGGAATCGGGACGCTAGTGGTGGTTTTAGTGGCCTGCCGATCCGCTCCGTTCGCTGCGAAGGGCAGCGAACTTCGCGGACAGGACACTAGGAAAGCGCTACCTCGAAGCCGCGGCGGGTGCCCGGCCGGGCCATCATGGCCGCGTACCAGCGCTTCACATGCGGGAAGTCCGCGAGGTCCACCTGGTGCCGCTCGTGCCGCCAGGCCCAGCCGAGGATCGCGAAATCGGCCACGCTCGGCTCCCCGCTGGTGGCGACGAAGTCGCGGCCATCCAGCCGCGCGTTCAGCACGCCGTAGAGCCGCCGCGTCTCCTTGCCATAGCGCTCCACGCCGTAGTCCTTCGCCGGCCCGTCCGGCTGCATCAGGAAGTGGTGCACCTGGCCGGGCATCGGGCCGAAGCCGCCCATCTGCCACATCAGCCATTCATAGACCGGCACGCGCTCGCGCAGCGGCTTGGGCAGGAACCTGCCGGTCTTCTCGCCGAGATAGAGCAGGATGGCGCCGGATTCGAACACGGTGATGCGCTCGCCGCCCGGCCCTTCGGGATCGATGATGGCCGGTATCTTGTTGTTCGGGCTGATGGCCAGGAATTCCGGGCTGAACTGCTCGCCCTGGCCGATGTTCACGGTCTTCACCGTATAGGGCAGGCCCATCTCCTCCAGGGCGACGCTGATCTTGCGCCCGTTCGGCGTGTTCCAGGTCCAGAGCTCGATCGCCATGCCGACGCTTCCCTTGGCTGCCAGGCCGCTGGTGTCCTGCCCGCGAAGTTCGCTGCCCTTGGCAGCGAATGGAGCGGATCAGCAGGCCACCGAAAACAACGCCCCGTGTCCTGCCCGCGAAGTTCGCTGCCCTTGGCAGCGAACGGAGCGGATCGGCAGGCCACAAAAAACAAACGCTCGTGTCCCGCTTCCGGAGTACGCGGCCAGGGGCAAGAACTTCGGAATCGGGACACTAGGCTTCGCATGGCCGTCCGGCCGCGTCCATCCGGCGCGGCCAGGGCCCGCATCGCCGCGCGCGGCCTCGCCTGCTCAGGCGTTGCCGGAGAGGTAGTCGAGCGCCGCCTGCACGCCGCCCGCCTTGTGCGGCACGCCGGCGATACGCAGCCCCATCTCCACCCCGCCCAGCGTCCCCACGAGCTGCAGGTCGCCGAAATCGCCGAGATGGCCGATGCGGAACACGCGGTCGTTGAGCTGGCCGAGCCCGTTGCCGAGCGACATGTTGAAGCGCTCGAGGATGGTCGCGCGCAGCGCATTGGCCGAATGCCCCTCCGGCAGCCGCACCGCGGTGAGGCTCGAGGAGTAGTGGCGCGGATCCTGGCACTGGACCTCGAGGCCCCAATGGCGCACGGCGCGGCGCGTCGCCTCGGCGTGGCGGTCATGGCGGGCGAAGACGTTGTCGAGGCCTTCCTCCAATAACATGTCCACCGCCTCGCTCAGGCCGTAGAGCAGGTTGGTCGCCGGCGTGTAGGGGAAGTAGCCGGTCGCGTTCGCCGCCAGCATCGACTTCCAGTCCCAGAAGCTGCGCGGCAGCTTGGCGGTCTCGCTCGCCTTCAGGGCCTTCGCGCTGATCGCGTTGAAGGAGAGGCCCGGCGGCAGCATCAGCCCCTTCTGCGAGCCGGCCACGGTGACGTCCACGCCCCATTCGTCATGCCGGTAGTCGATCGAGGCCAGCGAGGAGATGGTGTCCACCAGCAGCAGCGCGGGGTGCTTGGCATCGTCGATGGCGCGGCGGACCTCGTCGATGCGGCTGGCGCAGCCGGTCGAGGTCTCGTTGTGCACCACGCAGACCGCCTTGATCTCATGCGCACGGTCGGCGGCGAGGCGCGCTGCGATGCCCTCGACATCGGCGCCGCGGCGCCAGTCGGTCCGCACGAAATCGGCGACGATGCCGAGCCGCCCCGCCATCTCGTGCCAGAGATGGGCGAACCAGCCGGTCTCGCACATCAGCACCTTGTCGCCGGGCGAGAGGGTGTTGGTCAGCGCCGCTTCCCAGGCGCCGGTGCCGGAGGCCGGGTAGATCACCACATGGCTCTCGGTCTTGAAGATCTTGCGGATCTTCTCGAGCAGCTCCTTGCCAAGCTGGCCGAAATCGGGGCCGCGATGGTCCATGGTGGGGTTATCGATCGCGCGCAGCACGCGGTCCGGCACGTTGGTCGGCCCCGGGATCTGCAGGAAATGCCGGCCGGCGACATGCTTGGACTGGTAATAGGCCATGGGCGTGCCCTCCTGGTTCGGCGCCTGTTCTTGCGCCAAAACCCCGCGCGCGCCAATGAGTTCGCCTTGTCCCATCCATGACGACAATCCATCGGACAGGGGGCGGGCCGGGGCTTAAGGTCCCCCCGAGCCCTTCGAGGAAACGCATGACCGCCATCGCACGCTCCCGTATCGGTCCCGGCGATCCGCGGCTTGCCGCGCGGCTGAAGCGGGAGACCGCGGGCGAGGTGCTGTTCGCCGCCGCCGATCGCGGGCGCTACGCGACGGATGCCTCGATCTACCAGGTCGAGCCGCTCGGCGTGCTGGTGCCGCGCAGCGTGGCGGATGTGGAAGCGGCGCTGGCGATTTGTCGAGAGGAAGGCGTGGCACTGCTGCCGCGCGGCGGAGGCACGAGCCAGTGCGGGCAGACCGTGAACCGCGCGCTGGTGCTGGATTGCAGCAAGCATTTGCGCGAGGTGGTGACGGTGGATGCGGCGGAGCGGCGCGCGGTGGTGGCGCCCGGCATCACGCTGGGCGCGCTGAACGAGGCGCTGAAGCCGTACGGGCTGTTCTTTCCGGTCGACCCCTCGACCTGGCAGCGCTGCACCATCGGCGGCATGGCGGGCAACAATTCCTGCGGCAGCAAGTCCATCCGCTACGGGCTGATGGCGGACAACGTCACCGCGATCGACGCGCTGCTGGCGGATGGCTCGCGCTTCCGCTTCGGGGCGCTGCCGGACAATCTCGGCGCCGATGTCCCTTCGCCCATCGCGGATCTGATCCAGCGCCTGCGCGCGCTCGGCGCGCGCGAGGCCGCGGAGATCGCGGCGCGGTTTCCGCGGCAGCTGCGCCGGGTCGGCGGCTACAACATCGATGCGCTGACGCCGGAGGCGCGCGCGGCGGGCCGCGGCAATCTCGCGCGGCTGCTGGTGGGAAGCGAAGGCACGCTCGCCTTCTCCGCCGCGCTCGAGCTGAGGCTGTGGCCGATCAAGCCGCGCAAGGTGCTCGGCATCTGCCAGTTCCCCACCTTCCGCAAGGCGATGGAGGCGGCGCAACACCTGGTGACGCTGGATCCGGAGGCGGTCGAGCTGGTGGACCGCACCATGATCGAGCTCGGCCGCTCCATCCCGATCTATCGCGCGACCATCGACCGCATGCTGATCGGCGAGCCGGACTCGGTGCTGATCGTCGAGTTCCACGGCCATGAGGACGCGCCGCTGCTCGCCGCGCTGGACCGGCTGGAGCAGGCGATGGCCGATCTCGGCCATCCCGGCGCCGTGGTACGCGCGACCGATGCCGGCTTCCAGGCGGCGATCGCCGAGGTGCGCGAGGCCGGGCTCAACATCATGATGTCGATGAAGGGCGACGGGAAGCCGGTCTCCTTCATCGAGGATTGCGCGGTGGATCTCCCCGACCTCGCGGATTTCACCGAGCGGCTCAACGACATCTTCGCGCGCCACGGCACCAAGGGCACCTGGTATGCCCATGCCTCGGTGGGCTGCCTGCATGTGCGCCCGGTGCTGAACATGAAGGACGGCGGCGAGGTCGCGAAGATGCGCGCCATCGCCGAGGAAGCCTTCGCCCTGGTGCGCCGCTACAAGGGCTCGCATAGCGGCGAGCATGGCGACGGCATCGTGCGCTCCGAGTTCAACGAGACGATGTTCGGCCCGCGCATCGCCCGCGCCTTCGAGGCGGTGAAGGACGAGTTCGACCCGCGCGGCCTGCTCAATCCCGGCCGCGTGGTGCGGCCGCCGCGCATGGATGACCGCACCTTGTTCCGCTACTCCCCGGACTACCGCGCGGATGCGGCGATCACCCCGGCGCTCGACTGGTCGGCCTGGCCGGGCCCGCTCGGCGGCTTCCTCGGCGCCGTCGAGATGTGCAACAACAACGGCACCTGCCGGAAATTCGACGCTGAGGTGATGTGCCCGAGCTTCCGCGTGACGCGGGACGAGCAGCACCTCACGCGCGGGCGGGCCAACACCCTGCGGCTGGCGCTGACCGGCCAGCTCGGGCCGGAGGCGCTCGCCTCGGACCAGGTCGCGGAGGCGCTGGCGCTCTGCGTCTCCTGCAAGGGCTGCCGGCGCGAATGCCCGACCGGCGTCGACATGGCGAAGATGAAGATCGAGGTGCAGGCGGCGCGCGCCAAGCGCCGCGGCATCCCCTTCAAGGACCGGCTGATCGCCGCCATGCCGCACTGGGCGCCGTTCGCCGCGATGGTGCCGCCGCTCGCCAATGCGCGCGAATGGGTGCCGGGCGCGCGCCGGCTCGGCGAGGCGCTGCTCGGCTTCGCCGCCGAACGCAGCCTGCCGCGTTTCCGCAGCGACGCCTTCCACGACGCCGAGCTCCCGGCGCCCTCGGGGCGGGAGGACGAGGCCGTGCTGCTGCCCGACCTGTTCAACCGCTACTTCGAGCCGGAGAATCTGCGCGCCGCCATCCGGGTGCTGCGCGCCGCCGGCTACCGGCCGGTGATCGCCCGGCCGCCGCGCGGGTCGCGGCCGCTGGATGACGGCCGCACGCTGCTCGCGGCCGGCCTCGTGGACCAGGCGCGCGCCGAGGCGCGGCGCACGCTGGAGGCGCTGTCGGCCACGCGCGGCCCGGTGATCGGCATCGAGCCTTCCTGCCTGATGACCCTGCGCGACGAGTTCCTCGCCCTCCTGCCGGGCGAGGCGAGCGCGCAGCTCGCGGCGCGCGCGGTCCTGCTCACGGAGTTCCTCGCCCGCGAGAAGCCGGCGCTGGCCCTGAAGCCGCTGCCGCGCGAGGCGCGCATCCATGGCCATTGCCACCAGAAATCCTTCGGCGCCTTCCCTGCCGCGATCGCCGCGCTGCGGCGCATCCCGGAGCTCGAGCTCGCGCCGATCGCCTCCTCCTGCTGCGGCATGGCGGGGTCCTTCGGCTACGACGCCAAGACCCTCGCGGTCAGCAAGGCGATGGCGGAGCTCGCGCTGCTGCCCGCCATCCGCGCTGCGCCGGAGGCGCTGATCGTCGCCGACGGCACCTCCTGCCGCCACCAGATCGCCGATCTCGCCGGCCGCGAGGCCTTGCATTCCGTGCGAATCCTCGACATGGCCCTGGCATGAGCACGCCGGAGGAGGTCCTGGAATTCTGGTTCTGCGACGGGCGCGACACCCAACGCGAGGCGTGGTTCCAGCAATCCGACGCCTTCGACTCGGAATGCCGCACCTGCTGCGGGGCGCTGGTGGCGCCGGCGCGCGAGGGCGCCCTCGATCACTGGGCCGCAACCCCGCACGGCGCCCTCGCCCTGCTGCTGCTGCTCGACCAATTCCCGCGCAACCTGTTCCGGGGCGGCGCGCAGGCCTTCGCCTCCGACGCCAAGGGCCGCGAGATCGCCCGCCGCGCCGTGCTGGAGCGCGGCTTCGACCGCGGCCTCACGCCGGTCGAGCGGGTCTTCGCCTACCTCCCCTTCGAGCATTCCGAATCGCTCGCGGACCAGGACATCTCCGTCGCCCTGTTCGAAGGCCTGCGGGACTTCCCGGAGCATCGCGGCCCCCGGCAAACCATCGATTATGCCTGGCGGCACTGGGCGATCATCCGGCGGTTCGGGCGGTTTCCGCACCGCAACACGGCGCTCGGGCGGCCGAGTACGCCTGAGGAGCTGACCTATCTTTCCCAGCCAGGCGCCGGTTTTTGACCATTTTTGACGGATTCTGCCTCGGCGGCGCGCGACAGCCGCGTTACATGCTGACTGTGCTGCGGCGGCAACAGCGCGAACCTATCGTGAAACTCATGTTGCACCGCAAAAACTGCCGAGCTATAAGGGCCATTAAGACCTTCAGCGTATGAAGGCACACGGAGAGGCAGACGCAGCGCACCCGGCCCTAACTGGAGGCCCCATGCGTCGTTCCCTCTCCCGCCGCTTCTTCCTCTCCGCTGCCGCGGGGCTCGCCGCCCCGGCCATCCTCGGCGCCGGCCGGGCGCGTGCCAACGAGCCGGTGGACGTGGAGCTGGTGCTCGCGGTGGATGTCAGCCGCTCCGTCGACCCACAGGAAATGGAGATGCAATTCGCCGGCTACGCCGGGGCCTTCCGGGACCCGCGCCTCGCCGAAGGCATCGCCAACGGGCCGATCGGCGCCATCGCCGTCACCCTCTTCGTGTGGTCGGATTGGCACATCCAGCACACGCTGGTGCCATGGACGAAGCTGGACGGGCCCGCGACCTGCGAGGGCTTCGCCGCCAAGCTCGATGCCGCATCGCGCGAGAGCTTCCTCTACACCTCGATCTCCGGCGCCATGGACTACGCCGCCCGTCAGTTCGGGCAGGGCTTCGAAGGGCTGCGCCAGGTCGTCGACATCTCCGGCGACGGGGTGAACAATTCCGGCCGGCCAGTGGCCGAGGCACGCTCGGCCATCCTCGAGCAGGGCGTGGTGGTGAACGGCCTCGCGGTGCTGGACCGCTCGCCGCAGCCGGCCTCGCTCACCGCCGGCCTGCCGCCGCTCGACGAATACTACCGCGACGAGGTGATCGGCGGCCCCGGCGCCTTCCTGGTGGTGGCCGAAGGCTTCGAATCCTTCGGCGCCGCCGTGCGCCGCAAGATCATCCGCGAAATCGCCTACGCGCCGCCGCCGGGGCCGCCGGTGGAGCGGGTGTTCGCCTGAAAGAAAGGTCGGGGGCGGAGAGAACTCCGCCCCCGAACCCCCACCTCCTTTTTTTGGCTACTTGGCGCCGGCCCATCCCGCACTCTCAGGCGCCGCGCCGTTGTCTCGTTGAGAACGGAGCTCGCCACCCTTCCCCATAGCCAAAAAAAAGGAGGTGGGGGGTCTGGGGGGCGGAGTTCATCTCCGCCCCCCAGTCTTTCCTTGATACGCCGTTCGAGGCCCTCAGCTCCTCCGCCGCCGCCCGCCGCGGGCCTTCGGGTCGTAGCCGCCGCCGCCTGGCCCCATGGGTTTCGGCTTCCAGTCGCCGCGGCCGCGCGGCCTGGCGGCGCCGTTGCCGCCATGCGGCACGGCTTCCTGCAGCGAGCGGCCCGCGAGGTTGGGCGACAGGCCGAGGTCCAGGCTTTCCAGCCGCTTGATCTCGTCGCGCAGTCTGGCCGCGGTCTCGAATTCCAGTTCGGCCGCCGCGGCGCGCATCTGCTGCTCGAGTTCCGCGATCGTCGCGCGCAGGTCCTTGCCGACGAATTGCGCGCTGTCCTCGCCTTCCACCGCCTCCACGGTGACGTAGTCGTGCTCGTAGACGCTCTGCAGCACGTCGGCGATGTCGCGCTTGATGCTTTGCGGCGTGATGCCGTGCTCGGTGTTCCACGCCTCCTGCTTCGCCCGCCGCCGCGCCGTCTCTTCCAGCGCGCGGCGCAGGCTCTCGGTCATCACGTCGGCGTAGAGCACCACGCGGCCTTCGGCGTTGCGCGCCGCGCGTCCGATGGTCTGGATCAGCGAGGTGGTCGAGCGCAGGAAGCCTTCCTTGTCGGCGTCGAGGATCGCGACCAGCGAGCATTCCGGGATGTCGAGCCCCTCGCGCAGCAGGTTGATGCCGACCAGCACGTCGAACACGCCCTTGCGCAGGTCGCGGATGATCTCGATGCGCTCCAGCGTGTCGATGTCCGAGTGCAGGTAGCGCACGCGGATGCCCGCTTCCGTCATGTACTCGGTCAGGTCCTCCGCCATGCGCTTGGTCAGCGTCGTCACCAGCACGCGGCCGCCCTTCTTCGTCACCTCGCGGCATTCGGCGAGCAGGTCGTCCACCTGGCCTTCCACCGGCCGCACCTCGGTAATCGGGTCCACCAGGCCGGTCGGGCGGATCACCTGCTCGGCGAAGACGCCGGCGGTGCGTTCCATCTCCCACGGCCCCGGCGTCGCGCTGACGAACACGGTCTCCGGCCGGTAGGCCTCCCACTCCTCGAATTTCAGCGGCCGGTTGTCCACGCAGGAGGGCAGGCGGAAGCCGAATTCCGACAGGATGGATTTGCGGTTGAAGTCGCCGCGGAACATGCCGCCGATCTGCGGCACCGTCACATGGCTCTCGTCCACGATCAGCAGCGCGTTCTCCGGCAGGTACTCGAACAAGGTCGGCGGCGGGTCGCCCGGGTTCCGGCCCGTGAGATAGCGCGAGTAATTCTCGATCCCTTTGCAGGATCCGGTGGTCTCCATCATCTCCATGTCGAAGGTGGTGCGCTGCTCCAGCCGCTGCGCCTCGAGCAGCTTGCCTTCCGCATGCAGCTCCGCCAGCCGCTCCTTGAGCTCCACCTTGATCCGCCCGATCGCCTGCTGCAGCGTGGGCCGCGGCGTCACGTAGTGGCTGTTGGCGTAGATCGCGACGCGGTCCATCTCCGCCGTCACCTCGCCGGTCAGCGGATCGAATTCGCGCAACCCGTCCACCTCGTCGCCGAACAACGCCACGCGCCAGGCGCGGTCCTCCAGATGCGACGGCCAGATATCCACCGTCTCGCCGCGGATGCGGAAGGTGCCGCGCTGGAAGGCGGCGTCGTTGCGCCGGTATTGCTGCTCCACCAGCCCCTTCACCAGCGTGTCGCGCTCGATGCGTCCCCCGCGCTCCAGCTTCACCACCATGCGCGAATAGGTCTCGACCGAGCCGATGCCGTAGATGCAGGACACGCTCGCCACGATCACCACGTCGTTGCGCTCGAGCAGGGCCTGCGTCGCGGAATGCCGCATGCGGTCGATCTGCTCGTTGATCTGCGCGTCCTTCTCGATATAGGTGTCGGTGCGCGGAACGTACGCCTCCGGCTGGTAGTAGTCGTAGTAGGAGACGAAGTACTCCACCGCGTTCTCCGGGAAGAAGCTCTTCATCTCGCCATAGAGCTGCGCCGCCAGCGTCTTGTTGGGCGCGAGGATCAGCGTCGGGCGCTGCAGCGCCTCGATCACCTTCGCCATGGTGAAGGTCTTGCCTGAGCCGGTCACGCCGAGCAGCACCTGGTCGCGCTCGCCGCGCTGCAGCCCCGCCACGAGCTCGGCGATCGCCTGCGGCTGGTCGCCATTCGGCGCGAAGGGGCTGACCACGGCGAGCCGGCGCTCGGGCGGCGGCGGCGGGCGCTTCACGGGGAAGAATTGGACGGGGGCGATCAGGTCCATGGCCAGCCGGGCAGGGGAGGGGACCCCTCTACATGGTCCTTTCCGCGCACCGCGTGAAGCATCGGGCACGCCACACCCATCCTGCCGCTAGAGCGCTTTCATCCATGGTGTACGCGTTCGAAAAGGAAGACTGGGGGGCGGAGATGAACTCCGCCCCCCAAACCCCCCACCTCCTTTTTTTGGATACGGGGAAGCGTGGCGAGCGCCGTTCTCAGCCCGACAACGCTGCGGCGCCTGAGAGTGCGGGAGGAGCCAGCGCCAATAAGCCAAAAAAAGGAGGCGGGGGGTCTGGGGGGCGGAGTTCTCTCCGCCCCCCAGCGATCGTGTCCTGCCGCACACAGCGCCCCGCCCGTCGCGCCGGGCGCGCGCGAAGCTCGTTGTGCCGCCACTTGGTTTCGGCGATGCTCCGATCCTGGTCCGCGTGCCCCCGCCCGCGCGGCCGCGCCGCCTTCCCCCGATCCCGGCACCCACCGCCATGGCCCGCGACACGCCGCAGGAAGCCTTTCTCGTTGCCCGCCGGCGCGCCGTGCTCGCGATCCTCTTTGCCTGCGGCTTTCTCCTCGCGGTCGGCTGGGCTGCCGCGGCGATCTGGACCGCGCGCAACGCCAGCATGGAGGTCGCCCGCAGCGAGCGCGTGATGGCAGTGGCGGATGCCCTGTTCGCCACCCTCACCGCCGCCGAGAGCGCGCAGCGCGGCTACCTCCTGACCGGCGAGGAGACCGACGCCGCCGCCTATCGCGCCGCCGCCGCCGGCGCCGGCGAGCGCATCGCGTCCCTGCCGGGGCAGCTGCAGGCCGCTGGCGTCCGGGCGGAGGCCGGCGCCGTCGCCGCCCTCGCCAGCCAGCGGCTGGACGAACTCGCGGCGACGGCGCGGGCGCGCGCCAACGGGGGCATGGAAGCGGCGAAGCTGGGCATGGCCGCCGATCGCGGCCCCCGCGTCATGGCGGAGATCGCCGCCCGCATCGGCAGCCTGCGGGCGGGCGAGGAGACCTTGCGCGCCGCCCGCCTGGCCAGCGCCGACGCCGCCTCCGCCAGCGCCGCCGGCGCCCTGCTGCTCGCCGCCCTGCTCGGCATTGCCCTCGCCCTGCAGGGCGTCGCGCAATCCCTCCAGATCGCCCGCGCCCGGCTCCGCCGCATCGGCGTCGAGGATGCCGGGCTGGTCGGGCTGTTCCTGTTGCGGCCGGAGACCGAATAGCGTCACGCTCGCGTCATCGCCGCTTGAGCCCGCGCCGCGCCGCGCCGCATTCTCTCCACCACGCCGGGGGAGGTCGAGGCGCGCATGGACCGCGACACGCCGGAGGAAGCCCTCGCCAAGGCACGGCGCCTGACCCTGCTGGTCTGCGCCGCCACCGTGGCGCTGTTCGCTTCCGGCCTGTGGGCGGCCACCGCGCTGCGCGCCGCCGCGCGCACCGAGCGGCTGGTCGCCGAAAGCCTGCGCACCATCGACGCCGCCGAGGACCTCTACGCCGCCATGGTCGAGGCCGAAGCCGGGCTGCGCGGCTTCCTGCTCACCTGGGACCAGCGCCTGCTCGCCTCCACCGAGCCGCTGGCGCGCGACCTCCCCGTCCTGCTCGAGGATCTCGAGCAGCGCGCCGCCCAGACCGCGAGCCTCGCCGCCCGCGTCCCCGCCCTGCGCAACCAGGTCGAGGCCTGGGAACGGCACGTCCATCACGCCGCCGGCCTGGTGCAGGAACAGCAGGACGCCGCCCGCGCCGCGGCCGCCTATGACAGCGAGGGCAACCGCGCGCTCCGCGCCATGCGCGACGGCGTGCAGGCCTTCCGCGACGAGGAGCAGGACAGGCTGGAACGCCGCATCGCCCGCCGCCGCGCCGAGGTGACCGAGGCGGTGCTCGCGCTCTCGGTCACCGCGCTGATCGCCCTCGGCATCGCTCTCCATGCCGTGCTGCGCGCCCTGCTCACCGCCCGCGCGCGACTCCGGCGCATCGAGCCGCAGGGGAGCGGCCTGCTCTGGCCCTGGCGCAACGGCGGCGATCGCGGGTAGAAGAAAGATCGAGGGGCGGAGTGAACTCCGCCCCCCGAGCCCCCCACCTCCTTTTTTTGGATACCTGGCGCGTGTGGCTTCCGCAGTCCGAGGCGCCATGCCGTTGTCCCGCGGAGAACGGCGCTCCTCGCGGCGCAGCCGGCGCATGACCCGCGAGGCGCGGCTCCATCGCGTGCCGATGCGCGATCCCGGCGACGTCTCGGCGATCGACGCGCTGCTCGAAGCCGGCGCCCTCGCCGCGCACGACATCGTCGCCATCCTCGGCAAGACCGAGGGCAATGGCTGCGTCAACGACTTCACCCGCGCCTATGCCGTGAGCGCCCTCTCGGCCCTGCTCGCCCGGCGGCTCGGCACCACCCCGGAGGCCGCCGCTGCGCGCGTCGCCCTGGTGATGTCCGGCGGCACCGAGGGCGGCCTCTCGCCGCATTTCCTCGTCCTCTCGGTCCGCGAGACCGCCGCCCCGCCGCGCGGCGCGCTCGCCCTCGGCACCGCCTTCACCCGCGACTTCCTGCCCGAGGAGATCGGCCGCACCCCGCAGCTCCGCGCCACCGCCGACGCGGTCCGCGCCGCCATGGCGCAGGCCGCGCTCCCCGGCCCCGATTCCGTCCACTACGTCCAGGTCAAATGCCCGCTGCTCACCAGCGGGCGCATCGTCGAGGCCCGGGCGCGCGGCGCCACGGTCTGCACCGAGGACACCTATCGTTCCATGGCCCTCTCGCGCGGCGCCTCCGCCCTCGGCGTCGCCCTCGCCCTCGGCGAGGTCGCCGAGGCGGCGCTGTCCGATGCCGCCATCGGGCGCGACCTCTCCCTCTTCTCGCACCGGGCGAGCTGCTCCGCCGGCGTGGAGCTGACCCGCAACGAGATCGTGGTGATGGGCAACAGCCCCGCCTGGGCCGGCGAGCTCGTGATCGGCCACGCCGTCGTGCAGGACGCGATCGACCTGCCCGCGGTGCAGGCGGCGCTCGCCGCCGCCGGCCTCGCCGCGCCCGGCCAGCTTGCCCCCGCCCAGGCCGAGCGCCTCGCCGCGGTGCTCGCCAAGGCCGAGCCCGCCGCCTCCGGCCTGATCCGCGGCAACCGCCACATCATGATGGACGACAGCGACATCCACGCCACCCGCCACGCCCGCGCCCTGGTCGGCGGCGTCATCGCCGCGGCGGTCGGCCGCACCGACCTCTTCGTCTCCGGGGGGGCCGAGCATCAGGGCCCGGATGGCGGCGGCCCGGTCGCGGTGATCGCCCGGCGCTGACCCGTGGTCAGGGCAGCCGCCGGAATCCGTCGGCGCTCCACCCCTCGCTGCCGACGCCGTGATGGGCGAAGAACAGCCCGTCCGGGTCCCAGCGCCGCTTCACCGCGAGCAGCCGCGCGTAATTCGCCCCCCAATGGGCATCCTGCCAATCGATCTCGAAATAGCTCGACTCCGCCACATAGGACCCGGTGCCGGGGGCGACCTTCCGCAACTCGCCCAGCGCTGCGCGCACCGCCGCCGCCTGCCCCCGCGCCGCCGCCGGATCCGGCTGCCCCGGCATGCCGGAAAAGGCGGGAGGCCCGGCGGCGCCGATGATCGCCAAGGCGAAGGCGTCCAGCACCGCCGGGTTCATCGCCGTGTCGCGCGCGGCCGCGATGGCCTCCGCGTTCCCCCCAGCCAGGCCCTTGTTGAAGTGCAGCGCCACCGGCCAGTGCCGGGTCGCCGCGAACAGCGCATCGCCGAGGCGCTGCTGCGCCGCCGGCAGCAGCAGGGCGGCCGGCAGCCAGGCCGATTCGTAGCCGTGCAGGAATTGCCCCACCTGCCCGGCATCCCCCGCCCAGAAAAAAAGCCCCGCCGGCGCGCCCGGCCGGTCATCCGCCGCCAACAGCTCCCGCGCGTTCTGCCGCAGCCAGCCGGCATCCCACATCCGGCGCGCGGGCAGCGCCAGGAATCGCAGCGGTGCGGGCATGGCGTAGTCGCCCGGCGCCGCCGCGACCCAGTCGAGGAAAGGCCGCCACGCCGCCTCCGCCTCGGCCTGCCCCAGTCCCTGCGACACCATGCTGATCGAAAGGCTGTTGTCGCGGCCGAAGCGCACGGTCTCACCCCAATGCGGATTGCACAACGCATCGGCATAGAAGGCCATGAAGCTCCCGATCAGCCGCCGGAACGCCGCCTCCGAGCCGGCGCGGATGCTCCCGAACACCCCGCCGAACAGCGCCGGCAGCGCATGCGTCCGCAGCGTCAGCCGGGTGACGACGCCGAGGCTCCCGCCGCCCCCGCCCTTGAGGCCCCAGAACAGCTCCGGCTCGGTGCAGGCATTGGCGATGCGCAGCGTGCCGTCGGCGGTGACCAGCTCGGCCTCCAGCAGGCTGCCGGCCGCCAGCCCATAGGCCTTGGAGAAGCTGCCGAACCCGCCGCTCTGGACCAGCCCCGCGACGCCCACCGTGGTGCAGCCGCCGCCCTGCACATAGCGCCCGGCGCGCGTGACCACCGCGTCATAGACCTGCAGCCAGATGGCGCCGGCGCCCACCGAGACGGCCGGAACCGGCTGCGCGCGCGCCGCGCAGCCCTGCGCGACGAAGCCCTCGTGCAGCGTCACCGCGTTCATCGCCCGCGTCCACACGAGCAGCGAGTCCGCCGCATTCGAGGTGCCCTGATAGCTGTGCCCGCCGCCCTTGACGACCAGGCGCAGGCGATGCCGGCGGGCGAAGTCCACCGCCGCCGCGACGTCCGCCGCCTCCCGCGCGGCGACGGCATAGGCGCTCGGCGCCGAGCGCCACGCTTCCGCCCATCCGCTGGTCTGGGTCAGCCCCGGATGGTCGCCGAGGAAGAAGGGGTTGCGGAGCTGGCGCAGCAGCGCCGCGCACTCCGCGCCGGAAGGCGCCGCGAGGCAGGGGGCGAGCGGGTTTCCCAACGGCAGCAGCCGTCCGCCGACCTCCCGGTTCAGCGCGTCCCAGGCCTCGCGGGAGGGCCAGCCGGGATCGCCCGGGCGGTGCCGCTCCACCGGTCCCGCCGCCCTGGACGGCAGGCCACCCCCCATGCCCAACGCCCCGCCGATGCCCTCGAGCAGCCCGCGCCGCCGCATCTCCCACCCCCGCGGCCCTTCAAAGGCGCCGCCGAAAAGAAGGATCGGGGGCGGAGAGAACTCCGCCCCCGAACCCCCACCTCCTTTTTTTGGCTACGGGGAAGCGTGGCGAGCTCCGTTCTGAACCCGACAACGCTGCGGGGCCTGAGAGTGCGGGAGCCGCAAGCGCCAAGAGTCAAAAAAAGGAGGTGGGGGTGTGGGGGCGGAGTTCTCTCCGCCCCCACTCTTTTCCAATTCACGCTACGCCGCGCGCCGTCCCGCATCCACGCTCCACGGTCCCGCCCCGGCCGCCGCCAGGTACAGGAACACGAAGCAGTACAGGATCGCCGCGTCTCCGCCATTGGCCACCGGCCAGGTGGCCCGCGGCGCGTGCGCCATCCAGTACGCGAAGGCCATCTCGCCCGACAGCACGAAGGCCGCAGGCCGGGTGAACAGCCCGAGCACGATCAGCGCGCCGCCCACCACCTCGAGCACCGCGGCGAACCAGTAGAGCGTGAACATCGGCGGGCTCGCCCCGCCCATCGGCGGGATCGGGAAGCCGAACAGCTTCTGCGTCCCGTGCTCCATGAAGATCAGCCCCGCGACGATCCTGAGCACGCTCAGCAGCCGCGGCGCCCACAGCGCGAATGTATCGGTCATGGCCTTCCCGTCTTCCCGAATGGCGGCAACATAACGGCCTCGCCCGCGCCCTCAATCCGGTACCCGAAGCCGTTCCGCCACCGGCCCTGTTCCGGGCGCAACCGCCAGCCTGGCCGTGCCATGCGAGGAACCGTTTGCTGATCGGCTGTTTTTCGGGGCCGCGACTGCATTTCTGTGTGGTCCCGCGCCGCGCCTCTCCCTATATGGAGGGCCCGGCGCCGCGCCGGCGTGCCCCACCCCCCGAGACGGTCGCCTGTCTCGCCCTCACCGGGTTCGGCAGGGATGGTTCACGCTGTTGTGCGGCAGGAGGAGCGAATCGGGGGCAGGGTCGGAAGTCGCGGCAGCGGCTGCCGGCGCGCCCTCATAACAGTGCATGTCTGGCGTTTCGGTGCACGGAACGAGGGAAGCGGGTCTTTCATGGACGGTATGGTGGCTGCCACGGCAGCGGACCGCCGCGAGGCGGAAGCGCGGGTGAGTCTGGAAGAGCGCACGGTGTTCAGCCGCATGCTCGCCCGGGGCAGCGAAGGCAAGGGCCTCATCGAGGAGCGCGAGGCCGAGTACGGCCTGCCCGAGGATGACGCCGTCCCCGTTGAGGCCCTGGTCGACGAGGTCCCCGCCGAGCCGGAGGAAGCCGACGAGGCTGCCGCCGAGGCGCCGGAGGGCGAGGCCGCGCGCGTCACCGGCGCCGACCCCGACGAGGTCCCGCTCGACCGCACCGACGACCCCGTGCGCATGTTCCTGCGCGACATGGCCGGCACCGAGCTGCTCACCCGCGAGGGCGAGATCGCGCTCGCCCAGCGCATCGAGGCCGGCCGCGACACCATGCTGGCGGGCCTCTGCGAGAGCCCGATGACCTTCGCCGCGCTCGCCGAATGGCGCACCGCCATCGCCGAGGGCCGCCTGCCGCTGCGCGACGTGATCGAGGTCGAGGCCTCCGCCGCCGCCGAGGCCGCCGCCGCCCCCGAGATCGAGGAAGGCGCCGAGGCCGCGCCCCAGGCGACCTTCGAGGAGCGCATGAAGCCCGAGATCCTCGCCGCCTTCGAGGCGGTGCTGGACAACGGCCACAAGCTGCGCCGCCTCAAGGTCGGCCGCCCCAAGCACGCCGGCGAGCGCGCCGAGCTCGCCCATCTCATCGCCAGCCTGCGCCTGCGCCCCGCCCGCATCGACAGCCTGGTCGGCGCGCTGCGCGACGCGCACCGCAAGCTGGTCGGCCTCGACGGCCGCGCCTGGCGCCTCGCCCAGGCCACCAAGATGGAGCGCGAGACCTTCACCGCGCTGTGGGACGGCAGCGCCGACGGCATCGCGCACGTCATCAAGGCCGCCGCCAAGCCGCCCAAGGGCCGTGCGCCCTCCGAGGCGAGCATGACCGCGCTCAGGAACGGTCTCGCCGAGATCGCCGAGGAGCTGGCCGCGCTCGAGGCCGCCGCCGGCCTGCCCGCGCCCGAGCTGCGCCGCGTCGGCGCCGAGGTCAGCCGCGGCGAGCGCGACATGCGCCGCGCCAAGGACGAGCTGACCCGCGCCAACCTGCGCCTCGTGGTCCACGTCGCCAAGAAGTACCGCAACCGCGGCTTGATGTTCGGCGACCTGATCCAGGAGGGCAACATCGGCCTGATGCGCGCGGTGGACAAGTTCGACTGGCGCCGCGGCTTCAAGTTCGCGACCTATGCGACGTGGTGGATCCGCCAGTCCATCGCGCGCAGCATCGCCGACCAGGCGCGCACCATCCGCGTGCCCGTGCACATGGCCGAGACCGCCGGCAAGGTCGCCCGCGTCGCCCGCCGCATGGCCCAGCAGAACGGCCGCGAGCCGACGCCGGAAGAACTCGCCAACAAGCTCGGCATGCCGCTCGACAAGGTGCGCAGCGTCCAGAAGCTGGCGCGCGAGCCGGTCAGCCTCGAAGCGCCGATCGGCGAGGAAGAGGACGGCCGCCTCGGCGACCTCATCGAGGACGAGAACGCGGTCATGCCCTTCGACGCCGCGGTCCACGCCAGCCTGCGCGAGAACACCACCAAGGTCCTCGCCGACCTCACGCCGCGCGAGGAACGCATCATCCGCATGCGCTTCGGCCTCGGCGGCGAGAGCGAGCACACGCTCGAGGAAGTCGGCCGCACCTTCAACGTGACCCGCGAGCGCATCCGCCAGATCGAGGCCAAGGCGCTGCGCAAGCTGCAGACCTCCCGCCGCGGGCGGGCGCTGCGGACCTTCCTGGCGGGGCAGTCGTAACGAGCAGCTAGTGTCCTGCCCGCGAAGTTCGCTGCCCTTCGCAGCGAACGGAGCGGATCAGCAGGCCACTGAAAACAAGCGCTAGTGTCCCGATTCCGAAGTTCTTGCGCGTGGCCGCGCACTTCGGAATCGGGACACTAGGGGAGGCGGCGAGGACTCCGCCTCCCCTGCAGGCCGCGCCGGTCACCGCGACGCAGGGGAGAAATTTCGGCCAGGTCACCCGCTTCGCGCTAGCATGGGCTCCCACGGAAAGACCCGACCGGAGCAGGCCATGAGCGCCCCCCAGATCCGCGCCTTCTTCGACGAACCCACCAACACCGTCTCCTACCTGGTCGCCGACCCCGCCACCGGCAACGCCGCGGTCATCGACCCCGTCCTCGACTTCGACCACCGCAGCGGCGAAGCCGACACCACCTCCGCCGACGCCATCCTGAAAGCGGCCGCGGAAGACAGGCTCCACATCGCCTGGGTCCTCGAAACCCACGCCCACGCCGACCACCTCACCGCCGCCCCCTACCTCAAGGCCCGCACCGGCGCCCCCATCGGCATCGGCGAGCACATCAAGGACGTCCAGAAACTCTTCCGCCCGGTCTTCGACGCCACCGACCTCAAGCCCGACGGCAGCGACTTCGACCACCTCTTCCGCGACGGCGAGCACTTCGCGATCGGCCAGCTCGACGTCGAGGTCATGCACGTCCCCGGCCACACCCCCGCCGACATCGCCTACCGCATCGGCGACGCCGTCTTCGTCGGCGACACCCTCTTCATGCACGACTACGGCACCGCCCGCGCCGACTTCCCCGGCGGCGACGCCAACGCCCTCTACCGCTCGATCAGGCGCCTCCTCGCCCTGCCGCCGGAAACCCGCCTCTTCATGTGCCACGACTACAAGGCGCCGGGCCGCGACCGCTTCGCCTGGGAAAGCACCGTCGCCCTCGAGCGCACCCACAACCCCCACATCAAGGACGGCATCACCGAGGAGGAATTCGTCGCCTTCCGCACCCGGCGCGACGCCCAGCTCGCGACGCCGCTTCTCCTGCTCCCCGCCATCCAGGTGAACATCCGCGCCGGGCGCTTCCCTGCGGCCGAGAGCAACGGCGTGCGGTACCTGAAGATTCCCGTGAAGCCGAAAGGCAACGCCGCCGCGGCGCTGTGAAGGACTGGGGAAGGGAGATGAACTCCCTTCCCCAGACCCCATCCCTCCTTTTTTTGGCTTCTTGGCGCTGGCGGCTGCCGCAGTCCGGAATTGCGCGGCGCCGTCGCGTATGCGGGTGCAGACGAGGAGGACGACCGATGAACAGGCTCGCGCAATGCCATTGCGGATCGCTTCGCGCGCACGTCGCCGGAGACCCGCTTGTCGTCAGCCTCTGCCACTGCCGGGACTGCCAGCGCAGGACAGGCGCGGTGGCGGGCAGCGGCGCCGTGTTCGAGAAGACCCAGGTCACGCTTGAAGGGGACCGCAGGGTCTTCGAGCGGGAAGGGCAGGAAGGGCGCAGGCTGCGCTTCCACTTCTGCCCGACCTGCGGAACATCCCTGTACTGGGATGGCGATTTCCGGCCGGACTGGTGCGTCGTCGCCGTCGGCGCCTTCGCCGACCCCGCCTTTCCGCCGCCGGCGGTCTCCGTCTTCGAAGACTCGAAACACGCCTGGATCGGGCTGCCCCCCGGCATCAGGCACGCGCCGCGCGGCCTTGCCGCCGCGCCGCGATGACGGGCGCGACGCCGCCCGAAGCGCCTACGGAACTTTCCGTATTCCCCGCGCCGCGATCGGCTCTACCCTCGGCGCGTCAGAAGACCGGGGGAACGTCCGATCATGCATGAAGTCCTGATCGCTCTCATCATCGTCGCCGTCGCGGCGATGGGCGCCATCGCTTACGCCGCCTACAACCCGCGGGACTGAGGCCTCACCCCACGGCCACCCGCAGCCTGCCGCTCGCCCGCGTCACCCCATAGGCCTCGGCGAGCCCGGCGAGGAAGCGCTCCTTGTCCAGCGAGTCGGTGATCGAGGCGCGCAGCGCGGCGTGCACCTCCGGCTGCGCCGCGTGTCGCAGCGCGCGCGAGAGATCCGCCGGCGAGCCGCGCTTGAAGTGCAGCCCGTCCACCCCGGGCGCCACCTTCTCCGCCATGCCGCCGATGTCGGAGACGATCAGCGGCGTGCCCGCCCGCTTCGCCTCCTGGATCACCACCGGCGAGTTCTCCCACCAGATCGAGGGCATCACCACCCAGCCCACCGTGCCCATCAGGTCGAGCACCTCGTCCACGTCGTAGCGCCCGTAGAACACGATGTTGCTCTCGACCTCCTCGATCACCTTCTCGAGGGCGGGGAAAAAGCGCAGCACGTCCTCCTGCTCGCAGCCGAAGATGGAGAGGCTGAGCTTCTCCTCCTCGCGCAGCGCCAGCGCGAAGCCGCGCAGCAGGATGTCGAGCCCCTTGAACTCGGTGGGCTGGCCGAAGAAGCCGAAGCTCGCGGCGCCGCCGCGCCCGGTGCCGCGCGGCCGGCGCATCAGGTCGTTGCCGAGGAAATTCTCCAGCACCGCCGCATAGGGCGGCTTCAGCCCCCATTCCTCGTAGCGCGCGCGGATGAACTCGCTCGGATACAGCACCGCGTCGCAGCGCCGGAGCGTCGACAGCAGATAGGCCTTGCGCAGCGTGAAGTGCTCGATGTCGCGCTCGCGGAAGCAGCCGACGCAGCGCACCGGCGATTCCCGCCGGCACAGCTCGCGCCCCTTGGTGCGCACCATCTGGCCGTGATGGGCGCAGATCGCCAGCATCTCGTGCATCGTCAGCACGATGCGCGCCTCCGGCCGCCGCTCCGCGAGCTCGAGGATCAGGTCGGGCCCGACCCGCCAGTAATGGTGGAAGTGATAGACATCCGCGCCGAGCCCGGCGAGGAAGTCCACCAGCGCCGCGCGCTGCCCGGCATCGGCCCAGTAGAGCTGGTCCTCCGCCATGCCGCTCGGCCCGAACAGGTGCTCGTCGTCATTGTAGGCCAGCACGCCGCCCTGCGCCCGCACCGCCGGCGAATCGGCGAGGTCCGAGGCCGCCACGTACCAGCAGGGCCAGCCCTCGCTGCGCATGGTGACGAATTGGCGGTACGCCGCCATCTCGCCGCCGCCCTTGGAGAAATCGGGATGCGCATGGGCGATGACGCAGACCGAAGGCGAGCGCTTCATGCGACCTCCGCCACCTCGGCCGCCTCTGCCAGCGGCGCGGCGGCCACCCGCCAGAGTGCCTCGAGGTGCTGCCCCGCCGCCGCCCCGCCGATGCCGCCGATCGCCGGGAAGCGCGGCGCCGCCGCGCCGCGCCGCTCGCCCCGCGCATGCACCAGCCGCTGCATCACCTCCTCCGCCTCGCCGCTGCCGGCGATCGCGCTGAAGGCCCGGAGATCGGCGAGGTGCGTGCCGGGGAAGCCGCTGGCGCACAGCGCCGCCACCCGCCCCTCGATCAGCGCCTCGGCGAAATGCGTGGCGTCGCTCATCACCACCGTGCTGCCGGCCAGGCTGCCGCGCCGCAGCACCGCGCCCAGGCTCGGCCCGATCTGCACCGGCACCCGCCCGCGCCGCATCAGCGACTGCCCCGCCTCCGCCGCATGGCGCCCGACCAGCACGGCTTCCGTGCAATACGCCTCGATCTCCGGCGCCGCCGCCTCCACCAGCCGCGCGCAGAGCGGGTTGTTCAGCCCGAGCAGCAGCAGCACCCGCGGCTCGTTCCCCGCCGGTGCCAGCTGCGTCAGCCCGAGCCCCGCCAGCACCGGCCGGAAGCCTTCCTCGCGGCTCAGCAGCAGCCCGCGCAGCCAGGCCAGGCTTGCCGCCGGGTCGTTGCAGCCCGCGGCGATCCGCGCCTTTTCCTGCCCGCTCAGGAACGCCGGCACGCTGAGCCTCTCGGGCTGCCAGCGCAGCCAGTGGCGGGTGCCGCCCGCGGCGATCTCCACCAGCACCGCGGGGATCGTGCAGGGCAGCCGCGCCTCCGCCAGCCGCCCGTAGAAGGAGACATGCTGCTCGGCGTGGTCGAGGATGATCTCGCCGAAGGGCAGGGCGCGCGGCCGGCCGTCGCCGCCAGGCACCAGCGCCACCGCATGCACCTCCGGCGCGTGCGCCTGGCCGCCGGCGAAGCCAAGATGAAGCGTGACCTCGCCGGCCGGCGAGGCCAGCGCCTGGCCTTGCTGCACCGGCCCGAAGGCGCCGGTGGTCGCCGGCAGCAGCGGCACCCGCTCCAGCCATTCCGCGAAGGGGCCGAGCCCGCTTTCGCCCGATTCCATCACCCCGCCCAGCCGCTCCTCGGCGAGGCAGCTGCGCAGCAGCGAGTAGACCGCGATCCAGCTCCAATTCAGCACCAGCTCGCCGAGCCGACCTTCGATCGGCGGCGGCAGCAGGATCTCCACCGCGAGGTTGTCGGCGCTCACCGCCAGGGCCCATTCGAAGGCCGGCGGCGGCGGCCCGATCACCTGCACGAAGCCGCGCACCTCCACGGTCGGGTCGTCGAAGCTGACATCCGGGCGCGGATGGGTGGTGAAATGCAGCGCCTCGCACTGCGTCCCGTCGGCCAGCACGGTGAGCCCGAGCCGCGCGCCGCGCGGCACCGCCACCCAGCCGGTGAGCAGGTGGCACCCCTCTTCGGCGGTGACGAACTGGTCCAGCCCGACCCGGACCAGGTCGGCATCGTCCAGCGCCATCAGCCGGTCGGCCCGCCGCTTTGCGCGGCGAGGGGCCCGTTCCCATGCACGGCGCTGGTCTCTCGATGCTGCGTCATGCCGGCCCGTCTATCGTTGCGCTGCACTATAACCTTCTCTCCAGGCGGCGTGTAACCCCTCGAACCGGTCCGGTCATGCAGTTTTCGCGGTGCGCCCCCATCCGAGCTTTGCTGGTGAGGCGGAGAGACCTTCGCCCCCCGACAACGCCGCGGCACCTGAGAGTGCGCGAGGAGCCAGCGCCAAGAGTCAAAAAAAGGAGGTGGGGGTGTGGGGGCGGAGTTCTCTCCGCCCCCACTTCTTCCTTTGTGCCTTTCCGATTCCAATTCCGACGGAACCGCCCGAGCCCCTGCTTTCGGTGCAGCGGACGTCGCAGCCAGGAGGTTAGACTGCGCCGCGCCGACAGTGCGGGGGAAGGCCGGCCGATGGACAGCAGGGCGCACGCCATCCTGGCCGCCTCCCGCCGCGGCCTGCTCCGTGGCGGCGCTGGCCTCGTCGCGCTCGCCGCTCTCGCACCGCCTCGCCGCGCCGCCCTGGCGCAGCCCCCCGCCGGCGCCGATCCCTTCGCCTTCGGCGTCGCCAGCGGCGACCCCACGCCTGACGGGGTGGTGCTCTGGACCCGGCTCGCCACCGCCCCGCTCGAGCCCGGCGGCGGCATGCCCGATGCCGCGGTGCCGGTCCTCTGGGAGCTCGCCGAGGATGACCGATTCGCCCGTATCCTCCAGCGCGGCCGTGCCCTGGCCGAGCCGCGCCTCGGCCATTCCGTCCATGTCGAGCTCGCCGGCCTCGCCCCCGGCAGCCCCTATTTCTACCGCTTCCACGCCGGCGCCGCGACCAGCCCCACCGGCCGCACCCGCACCGCCCCGCCGCCGGATTCGCGCCCCGAGCGCCTGCGCTTCGTCAACGCCGGCTGCCAAATGTACGAGCATGGCTGGTTCACCGCGTGGCGCCACATCGCGGCCGAGCCGGCGCTCGACTTCGTCTTCCACTATGGCGACTACATCTACGAATATGCGGGCCTCGCCCCTGGCCAGCCCGGCGGCTTCGGCCCGGCGGTCCGCAGCCATCTGGGCGGCGAGACCATCACCCTCGCCGACTACCGCCTGCGCTACGCGCAGTACCGGCTGGACCCCGACCTCCAGGCCGCCCACGCCGCCCACCCCTTCATCGCCAGCTTCGACGACCACGAGGTGGACAACAATTGGGCCGGCCCCTTCAGCGAGGAGGACGGCCGCAGCTGGCGCCACCCCATTGCCGTGCCGCCCGAGATCTTCGCCCTGCGCAAGGCGGCCGCCTTCCAGGCCTGGTACGAGTTCATGCCGCTGCGCCGCGCCGTCCTGCCGCGCGGCCCGGAGATCGCCGCCTTCCGCCGCCTGCGCTTCGGCCGGCTGGCCGAGATCCACGTCCTCGACACCCGCTCCTTCCGCGACGACCAGCCCTGCAACGACGTCACCGGCCCGGCCTGCCCCGCGGTGGCGCGCGCCGATGCGCAGATGCTCGGCCCCGCCCAGGAAGCCTGGCTGACCGACGGCCTGGCGCGCTCCGGCGCGACCTGGCAGGTGCTCGCCCAGCAGGTGATGATGATGCGCCGCGAGCTGCCGAACGGCGCCATCTCCATGGACAAGTGGGATGCCTACCCCGCCGCCCGCGCGCGCCTGCTCGCCGCGATCCATGACCGCGGCATCGCCAACCCGGTCATCCTGAGCGGCGACGTCCACAACGCCTGGGCCGGCACGCTGCGCCGCGACCCGAGCGACCCCCGCAGCCCGGCGATCGCCACGGAATTCACCGCGACCTCCATCACCAGCACCGGCGACGGCTCGGAAGTGACCAACGCCACCGCCGAGGTCCTGCGCCGCAACCCGCACATCGCCTATTTCAACAATCGCCGCGGTTACACCCTGCACGAGGCGACCGCGTCCCGCATGACCGCCACCTTCCGCGCCGTCCCCTTCGTCACCCGCCCCGACGCCCCGCGCGAGGATCGCGGGCGCTTCGTGGTGGAGGCGGGGCGGCCCGAGGTGCTCGCGAGCTGATCCTCTCGTCTCGCGCCTTACGGCGCGGGGTCGAGCAGCGCCGGGCCGGCGTAGTCGCCCTTCAGCACGACGGTCTTGTCGATCGCGCGATGGAACAGGTTGGTCATCGCCGTCGCCGCCAGGAAGTCGGCGCCGCGGATGCGGATGGTCAGCGGCGCCGCCTGCACGTTCACCCGCCGCGTCCAGGCGCCCGGTTCGCCCAGGAAGAAATAGAGGTACTGCCCGCGGTTCTCGGCGCTGAAGGTCCTGAGGTCCCACACCGAGACGTCGCGGATGAATTTCCAGAAGTCGAGCTGCCAGCCGGTCGGCGCGGAGAGGCGGACCCGCGCATTGGCGAAACCGCCGCCCGCGAGCTTCTCGGTGGTCACCTGGGATGGCAGCGCCTTGCTGAAATGCCAGAGCTCCCCGGCCCCGATCGCGTCGCGTTCCTTCGCGGAGATCGGGGTTGCCACGATGAGTCCCATCGCACTCTCCAGATTGTCGGGCAGCGAGCCTATGGCGCGCGGAGGCGGCGAGGCATGAAGGGTTTCACGTCCCGACCTTGAGCGTGGCCGTCAGCCCGCGCAGGCAGGCGAGGATCGAGAGGGGCGTGATCCTGCCGGTGCGCGGGTTCTCCGCGCTCGGCACGTTCTCGATGGTCATGGTGAGGCGCGCGGCCTCGGCTTCCACGCGGATGGTGTGGGTGTTGCGGGTGACGGCGGGGTCGGCCCAGATCTCCACCATGGTGCGTTCCGGGCCGATGCCGGCGAGCGCCAGCGCCGCGGCGACGTTGACATTGGCGGGGAAGCCGCGCGCGGCGTCGAAGGCGTTGCCCTGGAACACGCGGGTGGCGCTGGCGATGGCGCCGACATCGATGCCGTGCTGCTCGAGATAGGGCGCGCCGGCGAGGCCGCGCGGCGGCTTGCGCGTCTCGATGGTCACGCTGTGCACGGTGCCCTCGGCGGCGGCGCGCACGGCATCGAGGCCGAGCAGCGCGCCGGTCGGCACGATGATGCGCGCGCCGGTGCGCTTCGCCTGCTCGACCAGGTGCATGCGCGGCAGCAGCGCGCCGACGGAGGAGGGGACGAGGATGCGGCCCTGCGCGATGGCGGGTTGCGCGATCTCCTCGAACACCGCGGCGGGCGCCGCTTCCACGACGACATCCGCGTGCTCGGCGAGCGCGCCGAGCGGCACCAGCTTCGGCCTGGCGCGGAAGCCTGCCAGGTTGCGCTCCGTCTTGGCGTGATCGCGCGCGGCGACCGCGACGAGCCGCAGCCCTTCGATCCCCTGATCGAGCGCCTTGGCGAGGTGCGACCCAATGGCGCCGAGTCCGGCGATGCCGACGCTGAGCATATGCGTTCCCTCCGCACTCTCCACCCGCGCAGCCTTCGTGCCGCCGAGCGGAGCGTGCCGCGTTGGGGGTGAAGCTGCACCCCCAGCCCCTTTCAATACCGCTTATACGGCAGGAACTTCCCCGACATGGTGATCCGTACCCGATCTCCCTTCTGATCCGGCTGGCGTTCCAGCGTCATGTCGTAGTCGATCGCCGACATGATGCCGTCGCCGAATTCCTCCTGGATCATCTCCTTCCAGCTCGTGCCGTACACCATCACGAGCTCGTAGAAGCGGTAGATCAGCGGGTCGGTCGGCGGCATGGGCTGGGCGCCGCGATAGGGAATCTCGCACAGCGTCGCCGCTTCCTCCTCGTCGAGGCCGAGGATCTCCGCCACCCCCTTCGCGTGGTGCGGCTCGGCCGACATCTGCCCCATGCAGAGCGCGCAGGTCCAGGTCGGGCTCATGCCGATGCGCGCGGCGATGTCGGCCCATCTCAGCCCCTTCGCCTTCTTGAGCCGCAGGATCTTGCGGCCGAGCTCGGTCTTGGCGTCGTTCATGGCGTTTCTCCTCGTCAGGGCGTGGGAGGCAGGGTGGTGGTCGGGCGCCAGGAGGGAATCGCGCGCGGGTCCCAGCGTTCCGGCCGCACGCGGCTGCGGCTCAGCAGGAAGTCCAGGATGTGGTCGCGCAGCGCGTGATAGCCCGCGAGGTGGTGCAGGTTCGCGCGCGTGCGCGGCCGGGGCAGGGTGTTCACCACGACCTCCGCGATGCGCGCCTCCGGCCCGTTGCTCATCAGCAGGATGCGGTCGGCGAGCAGGATGGCCTCGTCGACGTCGTGGGTGATCATGAAGGCGGTCTGGTCGGCCTCGGCCACCAGCCGCGCGACCTCGTCCTGCAGCGCGCCGCGCGTCAGCGCATCGAGCGCCGAGAAGGGCTCGTCCATCAGCAGCATCTTGGGCGCGATGGCGAGCGCGCGCGCGATCCCCACCCGCTGCTTCATTCCGCCCGAAAGCTGCGCCGGCCGGCGTTGCGCCGCCTCCGCCAGCCCGACCCGCGCCAGCGCCTCGCGCGCCGCCTCGCGACGCTGCACGCGCGACCAGGCGGGATGCCGGCAGCCCAGCGCGAAGGCGACATTGCCTTCGGCGCTCAGCCAGGGCAGCAGCGCATGCGACTGGAAGATCACCGCGCGCTCCAGCGACGGCCCCGCGATCTCCTGCCCATCCACGATCACCGCGCCGTCGTCCGGCGCATCCAGCCCGGCGAGGATGTTGAGCACCGTCGTCTTGCCGCAGCCCGAATGCCCGACCAGGCACACGAACTCACCGCGCCGCACCTCCAGCCACAGATCGCGGAACACGGTCATGCCGGGGTAGCGCCGCGCGATGCCCTCGACGGAGACATAGGCGGTCACGCGCTCACTCCTGCCACGCCACGGCGCGCGCCAGCGCGCCCAGCGCCCGGTCCAGCAGCAGCCCGACCGCGCCGATCAGCAGGATGGCGATCACGATGTCGGCGAGCGAGAGGTTGTTCCACTGGTTCCACACCCAGTAGCCGATGCCGGTGCCGCCCACGAGCATCTCCGCCGCGACGATCACCAGCCACGCGATCCCGATCGAGATGCGCGCCCCGGTCAGGATGGTCGGCGCCGCCGCCGGCAGGATGACGCGCAGCGCCGTGCTGAGCCGCCCCGCTTCCAGCGTGCGCGCCACGTTCAGCCATTCCCGCCGCACCGAGGCGACGCCGAAGGCCGTGTTCAGCAGCATCGGCCAGACCGAGCAGATGAAGATCACGAAGATCGAGGACACCGCGCTGTCCTTGATGGTGTAGAGCGCGAGCGGCATCCAGGCGAGCGGGCTCACCGGCCGCAGCACCTGGATGAACGGGTTGAGCGCCGCGCCGAGCAGCGGCGACATGCCGATCAGGAATCCCAGCGGGATCGCCACCACCGCCGCCAGCAGGAATCCCGTCCCGACGCGCAGCAGCGAATAGGCGACCTGGATGCCGATCCCCTGGTCGTTCGGGCCGCGGACGTAGAACGGATCGCGCAGCAGCCCCCACAGCCTCGCTGCGATGTCGGATGGCTTCGGGAACGGCGTCTGCCCGCCCTGCGCGGCCGCCGCACCCACCAGCGCGGCGTAGTCCGGATCCACCGCCGCGCCCGCGCCGCCGCCGCGGCGCGCGGCGATCTCCCAGCCGCCGAGCAGCACCGCAAGCAGCAGCAGCGAGAGCAGCGCCGCGCGCCAGGCCGGATCGTGCCTCATGCCGCGCGGATGTTGCGCTCCGCCCAATCGCCGGGCTGCGCAGGATCGAAGCTGCGCCCCATGATGACATGCGTGCGCAGCGTGCTGTCCGGCACCGCCAGGCCCTGCTCGCGCATCGCGCGCCCCGCATCCAGCGCGAGGAACACCTGCTGCGCCACCTGCGCGTAATCCAGCTCCTGCCGCACCTGCCCCCAGCGCTTCATCTGCGTGAGAATCCAGATCGCCATGGAGTGCCACGGGAAGGGATCGAAGCCGATGCGGTCCGGCACCCGCTGCACCCGCCCCAGCCCATCCGCGTAGGTCCCGGTCAGCACCTGCTCCACCACCGTCGGCGGCTGGTTGAGATAGGCCTGCGCCGCGATCGCCTGTGCCACCTCGCGCCGGTTCTCCGGCTTCTGCGCATGGGCGGTCGCCTCCACGATCGCGCGCAGCAGCGCGGCGAAGCTGTTCGGCGCCTCGGCGATCATCGCGCGAGGCACCGCGAAGGCGCAGCAGGGATGCCCGTCCCACAGCTCCCTGGTCAGCACATGGATGAAGCCGACGCCGTCGAACACCGCGCGCTGGTTGAACGGATCCGGCCCGAGGAACCCGTCGATGTTGTCGGCGCGCAGATTGGCGACCATCTCCGGCGGCGGCACCGCGCGGATCTGCACGTCGCGGTCCGGGTCCACCCCGTGCTCGGCCAGATAATGCCGCAGCAGATAGCTGTGCATCGAGAAATCGAACGGCACCGCGAAGCGGAATCCCCGCCAGGACTTCGGATCGCGCTTCTCGCGATGCTTCGTCGCCAGGGTGATCGCCTGGCCGTTGGTGTTCTCGATCGCCGCCACCGCCCAGGGCACCGGCTGCGCCACGCCCACGCCCAGCGACATCGCCAGCGGCATCGGGCTCAGCATATGCGCCGCGTCGTATTCCCGCGCGATGGACTTGTCGCGGATCACCGCCCAGCCCGCGGTGCGGATCACCTCCACCTCCAGCCCATGCCGCGCATAGAACCCCATCGGATGCGCCATGATGATCGGCGTCGCGCAGGTGATCGGGATGAAGCCGATCTTGAGCTGCCGCTTCTCCGGCGCCGCCGGCGCCTGCGCCTGCGCCAGCGCCTCCCGCGCCGCGCCGAGCGGCAGGCTCTCGCCGATCGCCGCCATCAGCGCAGCCGCGCCGAAGCGCCGCAGCATCACCCGCCTTGTCGCGGCCCGCGGGAGCACCGCGCGCAGCGCTGCCTGCTCCACCGCCGCGCCGTGCAGCCCGGTGCCGTCCGGCGGGGCGGCGTCGCACGCCAAGCCCTCATGGGCGCGACCACAAGCGCAGCGTGAGGGCGGCATGACGACGTCTCCGGCGGGTGAAGTCCCGGCAGCACTCGAAGCAACAGCCGTGCCGGAAAGAAAGAGCTGGGGAAGGGAGCTTCACGTCGCGGCAGTGCCGCGACCCCCAGACCCCATCCCTCCTTTCTTTGGCTTCTTGGCGCTGGCCCATCCCGCAATCTCAGGCGTCGCACCGTTGTCGGGCTGAGAACGGAGCTCGCCAGGCTTCCCTGAAGCCAAAAAAAGGAGGTGGGGGGGTCTGGGGGGGAGGAGTTCATCTCCTCCCCCCAGCCTTCTTCACACCGCCCCATCGGGCAGCCCGAAAGCCACCCCGGGAAAACCCCC
>Ga0081539_10001009_pt1 | contig 52009 bp, 47 predicted proteins | sample TabmetS4T2R2_FD_71023 | JGI IMG/M metagenome (GOLD analysis project Ga0081539, IMG submission 71023) | Tabebuia heterophylla rhizosphere microbial communities from the University of Puerto Rico - S4T2R2 | ecosystem: Host-associated > Plants > Roots > Rhizosphere ... | reverse complement strand
TGCGAGGCACTGGTGGAAGCGATGGGTCTGGCGCTCTCGGCGATCACCGCCCGAGACGTCTGCGGCTTCTTCGGAAATAGCGGCTACCGTACGATGGACCAACCGCTATGACAGATGCTCTAGCCCAAATGGGCTAGAAAAAATCACTCATCTAGGGGATATCCTCCACTCCTCTCCGCTGCTACGATACTCTCGTAACCAGTCAAACGGGGCAAAGCATATGCTCTGCGCTCCACCCCGATAGAGAGAATGAGGGAAGGCTATAGCACGGCAAATGATCATATTGCTGGCATTACTCGCGGTGGTGATGCCTTGCTCGCTGGTTGGTTGCACCGCGCTGCAAGCAATACAACGAGAGAGTTTTCTGGACGGCAAGCTAGTCATTATGCTGGATGGTGACATCTGGACCATGAATGCGAACGGCTCCAACCTGACACAACTCACAGACACGACTGAGTGGGAATTAGATCCGACATGGTCGCCTGACGGCACCAAGATAGCCTTCACGAGGGAGAGAGGCAGTTCATCAGCGTCGGCATCAGCATCGGCCGATGCTGATGCATTTCCACAGCGACCTGACCTTTTCGTCATGAACGCCGACGGCTCCAATCAGACTAAGCTTCTGGAACGAAACGCTATGGAGCCGGGCTGGTCGCCTGACGGGAATAGGATTGCGTTTTCGTCCGTCGAGTGGATGGAACATGATACCGGAGCAGTCGAGGCCCAGATCTACGTCACGAACGCCGACGGCTCAGGTACGCCAAAGAGGCTCACGACCGACGACCCCAACGCTCGTGAAGAACGCCGCAGGCCTGTATGGTTGCCGGACGGCAACAAGATAGCCTTCGTCAGCGAAGGTGGAGGAATCTACGTCATTAATGCCCTTGGTCAAGAGGACGGCGTGAACCGAGCACGGCCACTACCAAACGCTGCTGGGAGCCTCTCGCCTCGGCCTTGGTTCCCAGACGGCACCGAGATAGTATTTGTTGGTTACGACGCGAACTATACTCCAGACATTTTCAAGCTCAACGTCAGCACCTTGAAGAAGACGCGCCTCACGGAGAGCCCGGGTGAAGAAGGCCCTCCAACCTGGTCCCCCGACGGCACAAAGATAGCCTTCCCAAGAAGTGGGCGGATCTACGTAATGAACGCCGACGGCTCTGACCCAACCCCTGTTTCCGAGCCTACGGAGGCGACAGAAGTGGCGCTAGACTGGCGACCAATGCCTACATACCTGCAACCGCTGGCCCAGACCGGGAGTCCTTTCTTAGTCTCCGCGCTCGCTCTGGCGGCTGCCCTGATGCTTGTGGTGTCTGGCGTGGCGTTAGCGCTCGTACGGCGTGGTAGGGCTTCCAATTAAGGGCACTACCGACTGCTTAGGAACCCTGGCTGCTACCCTTCTTGAGCCAGGTCCTTGTCCTCGCTCTCTGTAGGGGCAACGGCCCTTCGTTTGCCACGCGGTCTTGGTGCACGGCCACATTGGGCTGTCCAAGTGCCTCATCCATCACGCCGACCGTTGTATCACCCATGTTGGGGAGCACGTGCGAATAAAATCTCAAAATCAGTGAGATATCTGCGTGGCCCAGCAACTCCCGGACGAATTTGGGGCTCACGCCTCGCTGGAGTAGGAGCATGGAGCACGTGTGGCGAAAATCGTGGGAGCATCGGGCAGTTCAGCAGGCTTCAGGAGCGCTTTATATGAGCGGCAGGTTGCCGCCGAACACCGCTGCTCCCTGGCACATACCGATTATCAGGGATTTTACGGGAACCGGGAGATCGGCGTCAGGGAAATTCGTTTGGGATCATGGCCTCTACGGTCAGCAGGTTGCCGCACCCCGGACAGTGCGTCACGTGCTCGGTGTGGGTGTCGCTCTCTTCATCATCGTCGAAGTGCACCATGGTGTGTATGCTCTCGACCGGATGTTTCTCCGACCAGAGTTTGTGCCCACACTTCTCACACTGGACAACCATCACATAATAGTGACACCTTTCCAACCCTGGGGCATGCTCTAGACGTTGCATTGGCTACACCTTTTGGGCCATTCTTGCCGACGAGCCACCGTCCAACGGCAAGAAAACGAAGCCCGGCGCGTTCTTCGCCGGGCTCCGCTCATTCGCTTTTGATCCTGTTCAAGTTAGCTCGGAAGCTTGTCCATCGCGTCCGGGTGCGGCCCGGTCCGGCCATTCTCTCCCCGATCAAGAGCAGAGATGTCGGACATTTCGTCTGGGCCCAGTTCGAAGTCGAACAGGTCGAAGTTCTCCTGCATTCGGGACGGCGTCACGGACTTGGGGAACACGATGTCGCCGCGCTGAATGTGCCACCGCAACACGACCTGCGCCGGGGTCTTATCGAGCTTGTCGGCTATGCCGGTGATCGTGGGGTCCTCCAGCACGCCGCCCTGCGCGATCGGGGACCACGCTTCGGTGGCGATGCCGTGCTCCTGCCCGTAGGCCCGCACGGCGTCGTTGGTGAAGTACGGGTGAACCTCGATCTGGTTGACCGCGGGCACCGTATCCGTCTCGGCGGCCAGCTTCTCCAGGTGGTCGACCTGGAAATTGGAGACGCCTACGGAGCGGGCGCGACCGTCGGCCTTGAACTCCTCCATCGTATTCCACGTGGAGACGAAGTCACCGTTGTACCGCGTAGGGAGCGGCCAGTGGATCAGGAACAGGTCCACGTAGTCGGAGTCGAGATCCGAGAGCGTATTGTCGAACGCCCTGCGGGCGTCATCCGGCTTGTGGAAGCTGTTGTTGAGCTTACTGGTCACGAAGATGTCGGAGCGGTCGATACCGAAATCCCGTATCGCCTCGCCGACCTCTTTCTCATTACCATACATCTCGGCGGTATCGATGTGCCGGTAGCCGATGCGAAGCGCCTCACTTACCGCCTCTGCCGTATCCGCCGGATCTATCTGAAACACCCCGAAACCGAGCTGCGGAATGGTGTTGCCATCGTTCAAATTGATGCCTGGTATCGTACTTACGGCCATCATCGCTCCTTTGCGTGTCGTGATAGCTTTCTGAACCGGGATTTGAGGTACCCTTGCAAAAGGACCTCAAACCCGCCCGATGTGCCTTGTTCACATCTTGGCGCCCACCGCCAACAGGGCGTTTCGGGGCATCGCCCAGAAGTCCCTGCTACCGTGTGGCGTATGCTCGTTGCTCGTTCAAGGCTTGTTCGGGACCTGAGAAAACTGGGCCTGGAACGTGGTGCGCTGGTTATGGTCCACTGCCGGATGTCAACGCTAGGCCGCATCGCCGGTGGCGCGGAGACCGTGGTGCGCGCCCTGCTCGATGTTCTGGGACCGGAGGGGACCCTCGTAGCCTATACCGGCTGGCAGGACGCGCCGCCGGACGACCTCGAAGGTTCGAACGAGGAGGAAAAGCGGATCTACCTCGAAGAACACCCGGCTTACGATCCGCGCGTCGCCCCCTCCAGCCGCGACCATGGACGTGTTCCCGAAGCCCTGAGAACCTGGCCGGGCTCGCTTCACAACGGGCATCCCGAGGCGGGCGTCGCGGCCATCGGGGCCCTGGCCGGGGGGATCAACGCAGGTCATCCCTTCGACGACGCGTACGGAGCTGACACGCCATACGATCGGCTGGTGCAGTCCGGCGGCAAGGTGTTGCTCCTCGGGGCACCGCTCGAAACCGTGACGCTCGTCCACCATGCCGAAGCCATAGCGAACGTGCCGGACAAGCGCCCCACAAGCTACGGAATGCCGGTGATGGAGGAGGACCTCCGTGTGTGGCGAACCTTCTCGGACATAGATACGGAACACGGGGTCCTACCATACGCAGATGTCTTGGGAGATGAGGATTACGTCGAATACATCGCGCGTTCGGCGCTCGAAGCGGACGCGGGGAGAAGTGGGTCGGTCGGCGGGACAACATGCTATCTGTTCGATGCGCGGGGACTGGTCGAACACGCGGTGCGTTGGATCGAACGAACCTTCCAACCCCGGAATATGAGGGCTCCGGGTGACTCGTAGCCGAAAAGAGCGTTGATCCCGATGGTCGTTCTGCGGGGAGAGCGCGTGCTGCTGCGTCCTGGACACACCGAGGATGCGGAGCGGCTGCTCCGCATCCGCAACGAGCCGGAGGTCGCCCGGCGGTGGGGTTTTGAAGATATCGAGGAAGAGGTATACGAGCAGTTCGTTGGGGCAGAAGAAGGCTTCGTCATCGAGGTTGATGGAGAGGTGGTCGGGGCGATCCAGTACCACGAGGAAAAAGACCCGATGTACCGTCACGCTGGAATGGACATCTTCCTTGCCACATCCCACCATGGCCGGGGGTTGGGCACAGAGGCGATCCGGGTCCTCTCCCGCTACCTCTTCGAAGAACGCGGCCACCATCGCCTCACGATAGACCCGGCCGCCGACAACGTGGCAGCGATTCGGGCCTACGAACGGGCAGGCTTCCGCCGGGTCGGTATCATGCGTAAATACGAACGTGGTCCCGACGGCGCGTGGCACGACGGTCTGCTGATGGACATGCTCGCGGAAGAGCTGAATCCCTGACCCGCGCCACAAATCGTCGTGGCGTTGAAGTTCCACGTCCCCTCAAATATTACGCAGATCGAATTCACCCCAGGCAGCACGTCTACCAGGCTGAGGGTTTGTATACCTGGCTCTATTATATATAATGCTGCTATGTATACTGGAGCTCGTTAGCGCCACGCGAGGCTTGAAATCATGGAGATCAACAAGGATCTGATGGCCGCATCCTCGACGCCGATCGTCTTGGCGATCCTGGCTGAAGAGGACAGCTACGGCTACGCCATCCTCAAGCGGGTGCGGGAGTTGTCCGGGGGGCGCATGGAGTGGACGGACGGGATGCTCTACCCGGTTCTGCATCGGCTGGAGCGGCTCGGTAACGTCGAGGCGCGGTGGGAAGTTGCGGAGAGCGGCCGCCGCCGCAAGTACTACCGCATCACCTCCCGGGGCCGGGCTCAGCTCGCCGAGGAACGTAAACAATGGCAAACGGTGGACGAGACCCTGCGGGGCATCTGGCAGGCGCTCTCCCTTTCCGGTCCGGCAGGCTACCTGGCGCCGGCCTCGCTACGTCCACGAGGAGCCTGAGCGATGACGGCTCCGGGCAACGGGGTGTCGCTCGAGGAGCAGATCGAACGGTGGCGGAGCTACCTCCGCCGCCGGCAGGCGATCCACTCCGTCGACGTGGCGGAGCTGGAGGACCACCTGCGCCAGGAGGTAGCGGTCCTGGTGGACGCGGGACTCGCCGCCGACGAAGCGTTCCTCGTGGCGGTGAAGCGCATGGGCAACCTCGACGCCCTTTCAAGAGAATTCGCGCGCGAGCACTCGGACCGCCTCTGGAAGCAACTCGTCGTCCCCTCCGATTCCGAGGACCCACGAGCGCGAGGCCGAACAGATGCCATCGTCGTCTTCTGCCTTGCGGTGGCGGCGGCCTTGCTCATCAAGGCGCCGACGCTCTTCGGGATAGGGTTGGATGAGGACCCCGGCTTCTACATCCGCAATCTGAGCCTCTTCGTGCTGCCCCTCCTGGCCGGATATTTCGTGTGGAAGCGGCGGCTGGGCGCCAGCACTCTCCGCTGGCTGGCCGGCGCGTTCGTCGCGGCGGGTGTCTTCGCCAACGTCTATCCATTCGTCTCGGGCGGTGACACGGAGGCACTCACAGGGTTGCACCTGCCGATCGCGCTCTGGCTGGTGGTTGGCATCGCGTACGCCGGCGGCCGGTGGGGCCAGGTGGGCGGCCGTATGGACTTCATCCGGTTCTCGGGCGAGCTGTTCATCTACTACGTCCTGATCGCCCTCGGCGGTGGCGTCCTCACGGCGTGCATGGCGATCACCTTCCAGGCCATCGGGATCGACGTCGAGCCTTTTTTCGAGTTGTGGCTGCTGCCATGCGGGGCGGTTGGAGCCATCGTGGTCGCTTCCTGGCTGGTGGAGGCCAAGCAGAGCGTGATCGAGAACATGGCGCCCGTGTTGACGCGCCTCTTCACACCGCTCTTCGCCGCCGTGCTGGTCACGTTTCTGGGGGCCATGCTGTGGACCGGACGCGGGGTCGGCATCGAGCGGAACGTGCTCATAACGTTCGACCTGCTCCTGGTGGTGGTCCTTGGCCTTCTGCTCTATTCCGTCTCCGCCCGGGACCCCAACTCGTCCCCCGGCGCCTTCGACGTTGTGCAGGTCGTGCTGGTTGTCAGCGCGCTACTGGCCGACGCGGTGGCGCTGTGGGCCATCTCCGCACGCATCACCGAGTTCGGCTTCACCCCCAATCGCGTGGCCGCCCTGGGTGAGAACGTGGTTCTCCTGGTCAATCTGACATGGTCCGCCGTGCTATACGTCCGCTTTCTGAGAGGGCGCGGGGCGTTCGCGGTCCTCGAACGGTGGCAGACGAACTACCTGACCGTCTATGCCGCGTGGGCGGCGATCGTCGTGATCGTCTTTCCGCCGATGTTCGGGTTCATCTGAAGTTAAGGCGCATCAGCAACTTTCGTGACGGAGGTGTTGCACGTCCCCTTCGAAAACCTCGACCGGACCGCCGTCAGCCTGAATGATGAGTTGTCCTTCGGGACCAAAGTCCTTTGCTGTCCCCTGGACGACCTCTCCGAAGCGCTGGACGCGGACACACCTGCCGAGCGTGCAGTCGAAGATGCGCCAGTCCTCGAGCACCGCCCTGAAGTCGTGGAGACGGTCCAGCTCTGCGGCCAGCTTCGCCAGCACAGCTGCGAGTAGTCGGAAGAGGTCTACGTCGTGGCCCAGCTCGGAGCGCAGGGTGGTGACCCGGTCGGGCGATGCTCCCAGCTCTTGCGGGTCCAGGTTGGCGTTGATGCCGATGCCGAGGATGATAAAGCGGTTCGGATCACGCCCGCCGGATTCGGCGAGGATGCCGCAGACCTTCCTCTCACCCACGAGAAGGTCGTTGGGCCATTTGATGCGGACATCTACCCCCCCCTCCCTGAGCGCCTTCGCTACTCCGACGGCGGCGGCTGGCGTGACGCGGGGTGCCTGATCCGGGGCAAGGTCCAACCTCAATACCAGCGACATCCAGAGCCCGCCCAGCGGCGAGCCCCAGTTTCTGCCCAGCCTCCCCCGGCCGCTCTTCTGAACCCTGGAGACTACGAGCGTCCCGTGCGGCGCTCCTCTGTAGGCCAGTTCCCGGGCACGCTCTTGAGTAGAGCCGATCTCCTCGTGAAAATCCACCCTGACCGCCAGCGGATTCCCCAGGGCTTCGATGGCCCTGCGGTTCAGTTTATTCATCGTCTACCCTCGCCTGGCACGGAAGACGAAGAAGAGCAGAAACGCGGCCGCCGGCAGCAGGGGCGGCACCAGCACGAGAACCCCGAAACGCGCGAGTGGAAACCGTGCGAGCCATCTGCTGACGTCTACTACTTCAGGACACCCAGGCCGAGCAACATCAACCAGACGATCAAGGCCGCAACGAAGATCAGGAGCGTTCCCCCGGCCACCGACAGCACCCTCATCCTCGGCATTACGAATCCGGCAACGACACAAGCAATGCCGAGCAAGACCAGAGCTAGAAGTGCCAGGCTCATCAAAACCCCAGATCCTCCAGCGTCGCCATCTCACGGAGCACGCGGGCGGCCGCCTGTACCAGGGGGACAGCGAGCAGACCGCCCGTCCCCTCCCCTAGCCGCATCTCCAGGTTCAGGAGCGGCGTGAGGCCGAGGCTTTCCAGCGTGGTGCGGGCTCCCGGCTCGGTGGAGAGATGGCCCGCAATCGCGTAGCCCACACAAGATGGAGAGAGCGCGCGTGCGACCAGCGCCGCCGAGTTGGAGACGACGCCGTCGAGGATGACAGGGACGCCGTAGACGGCCCCGGCCAGGATCACACCGGTAAGCGCCGCGTGCTCCAGCCCGCCCAGGGCGGCGAGCACGCCGAGGGGATCTCCCATTTCTGGCTCATGTAGTTCGAGGGCTTCCTCCACTACCCGTACTTTGAGTTCCAGCGTATCGTCGTCTATGCTGGTGCCCCGGCCCGTCACTTCTTCGGCGGAGCATCCGGTGAAGGCGGCGATGAGGCAGGCGGCCGGGGTGGTGTTGCCGATGCCCATGTCACCGGCGACCAGGAGGTCAACGCCTCCGCTCTCGACCAGCTCGCCCACAACACCGGCGCCCGCAAGTACAGCCCGCGCGGCTTCTTCGCGCTCCATTGCGGACCCCCGGCTCAAGTCGTCCGTGCCCGGCCTGACCTTCGTCGCCCGCAGCATCGGGTGCCGCTCCAACTCGGATGCGACACCCACATTGAGCACGCTGACACGCGCCCCGACCGTGCGGGAGAAAGCATTGACCGCCGCGCCCCCACCGCAGAAGTTCCGGACCATCGCGGCCGTGACATCCTGCGGCCACGGCGACACCCCGCGTGCCAGCACGCCGTGATCCCCGGCGCACACCACAACAGCCGGGCTCTCCGGCGCTGGCGGTGGACATTCACCCGATATCCCGGCCAGCCTCGCCCCAAGCTCCTCCAAACATCCCAGGCTCCCCGGCGGCTTGGCGAGCGTACGATGCCGTTCACGGGCCGCCTCCGCAGACGAGGCGTCGGCCGGAACCACGTCAGCGGCGAGCTCGCGTACACGATCCTCCAGGCTCATCCCCGCGCCTCAGTGATGGTGATGCCCGTGGGCGTGATCGTGTCCCATCTCGTCGGGATGGTAATGGGGCGTGGCCGTGGCGCCGACCTTCTCTTCGAAGCCGGGCAGGGCAACACGGTGTATGCACACGTCGCAGTTCATGCGTATGTCGCCCCCAACAGCCTCCCGGTAACGGGCCAGTACGAGATCTGCGACCTCTTCTGTTGGGCCGAAATATCCTGCGTAGCGAACCTCGACACCTGGGTTCGCGGTGGCAAAAGCCTCGCCCTGCTCCCGGATACGTCCTTCCAGGACCCCGGTGAACAGGAAGTACGAGAACACCACGATGCGCCGCGCACCGAGCCGCCGGATGCGTTCCAAGACGTCCGGCACCTTTGGGGCGGCGAGGCTTACGAAGGCCGTCTCGACCATCGGATAGGGGCGACCTTCGAAAAACAGGCGGGAAATCTTGTACAGGTCCGAATTGGCGTCGGGATCAGAGGAACCCCGGCCCACGATCAGGACGGCGGTCTCTTCCTTCTCCCCATCCGGGACCACGGCGGAGATGCGGCGATCTATCAAGCCAAGCAACTCGGGCCGGACGCCGAGGGCGCGGCCATAGCGGAAGCGCACCTCCGGGTGATACATGCCCTCCCGCGTCAGGGTCGCCGGGATGTCGTTCTTGGCGTGTCCGGCGGCCAGAAGCATCAGGGGTACGGCGGAGACCTCTCTCGCCCCACCCTCTACCAGACGCTCCATGCACTCGGAGATCGGGGGCCGGGAAAGCTCGATGAACCCGCCCTCGACCAGGAGCGACGGGCTCCGCTCCCGCACCAGCGATACGAGCCCGTGAAATTCCTCCGCGCCGCGCGGGTTACGGGAGCCGTGGCCCACAATCAACAGCGCGGACTCTTCGCCGTCACCGTAATCCTCCCCGCCCAGGCCATTCACCAATCGGAGATCCCTCACGCTATCCCTCCTCGAAATACAACAGGGCGTTGACGGCCGCTGCCGCGACCGCCGATCCGCCTTTCGGTCCTTGATTGGCCACGGCCGGGAGCCTGCTTTCGATCAACCGTTCCTTTGACTCCGCCGCGCCCACGAACCCGACCGGTAGCCCGATCACGAGCGCGGGTTCGATATTCAACTCCAACAGTTCGAAGAGCGCTGTCGGGGCGTTCCCGACGACCCACACTGCGCCGTCTCCGACCTCTGTCGCCGCGATGCGGAAGCCCGTCGCGGAACGGGTCGCGCCAAGATCTTCCGCAAACTGCCTCGTTCGAGGATCCGAGATATAGCACAGAGCTTTTCGGGCAGTGATCCCAGCGGCGACCATGTGTACGTCCGTCACGATGGGCACGCCACGATGCAGGGCTTCAAGTCCGCTTTGCAACGCGGTTTCGGCGAGGGCGAGGGTATCGGCGTACTCGGGGTCCGCTGAAGCGTGGATCACGCGCTCCGCAACAGCCCGCGAGAGTGGCCCCAGGTGCGACAGGTCCACCATCCCGCGCAGGATGCGGTAGCTCTCGGCCTCTATGGGATACACGCGCCTCATCCGGCTTCCGCCACCTTCACGACCTCGACGCAGGCCGCGACCGGACAGACCTCAGCGCACTCGGCGCAGCCCGTACAGTGGTCTTCCAGGACGACGAGGGGAGAAGGATAATCGCGGGGGGCTGGCACGATGGCGCGTTCCGGGCAGGTGCGGATGCAGTTTCCACAGCCCGCGCAGGCGTCTGTAACGGCGAAGACGCTCAAACGTCGTACCCCCGTGGCGTGAACATCCTGCCTGCCCGGACCACGGTGCGGGAGCTGCCCACGATCACGGTGGTAAGCATGTCCACGTCCCTGGGATCGAGCGATCCGAGATCCGTGAGCCGGACGCTCTGAGCCGGACGGTACGCCTCCCGGACGACGCCAACGGGCGTTTCGGGTGCGCGATGCCGAAGCAGGATCTCCCGCGCCTTCCCGAGTTGCCAGCCGCGCCCCTTCGAGCGCGGGTTGTAGAGTGAGATCACGAAGTCCCCGGCCGCTGAAGCCTCCAGGCGGGCTTCGATCGCGGCCCACGGTGTCAGGAGGTCGGAGAGGCTGATCGAGGCGTGGTCATGTCCCAGCGGGGATCCGAGCAGCGATGCCGCGGCCTGCGATGCAGTGATGCCGGGAACTGGGACTACGTCCACATCATCACCCGCCATCTCCAGCGCGGGCGAGGCCATCGCATACACACCAGCGTCACCGCTCGACACGAGCGCCACGCTCCCACCGGACCGGGCTTCATCCAGGGCGAACCTGGCGCGTTCCACCTCCTCCCCGAGCGGCGGCGTCGAGACCCGGGTGCCCGGACGCAGGAGATGACGGATGCGGTCCACGTACTGGTCCAGGCCAACGACCAGCTCAGAGCGTGCCAGTGCGTCGCGGGCGAGGGGTGGTATCAGGGCTTCGTCCCCCGGCCCCAGCCCAACCAGGAACAGCATACCCCGCACCGGTAGCCGTCCGATGGCGGCGGTGGCCATCGCGGATTTCCGTTTCTCGACCACCAGTTCGGCTCCCTCCGCGATCACCGCCGCCTCCGCCACGCTCGGGGTGCCGACGGCCTGCTCTACCACCTTTGAAGGATTCGGGACCTCCGTTTGCGCGAGTACCGCGGCCGTATGGAAACGTACCGGCAACCCAAGCACTCGCGCTGCTTCCAGCAGCCCCGTTTCATCAGCCTTCGCATCCACGCTCGTCAGGGCGGCAACGCTCTTTTCGGAGAGACCGGCATCGTCGAGAGAAGCGCGTATCAGGGCCAGGATCTCGCCGCATCCCGCCCCCCGGCTGCACCCGACGCCGGCTACGAGCGACGGCGGACGGTAGACGACCGAGGGTCGCGGCGCATCCCCGGTGCGATCCGACACCAGGATCAGTGGTGTCTCCAACTCTTCGGCACGCACCACGTTCTCCGGCAGAGGTCGGAGGGGCCAGCGACGATCCGACGACAGGTTCACGCGCTCGCCGGACACCACCGCAGCCCCGACCGCCGCCATGTCCGGGCCCTCTTCGACCACGAAACCGAGATCGGCCCCAAGTGAATCCAGCGCGGGCACGTTCACGGCCTCGCTCGCGGTGGTGACGACGGGCTCCGCGCCCAGGGCATCGGCCACCCTTCGGGCGAGCGCGTTCGCCCCGCCTGCTTTGCGATGCCCACCCGTGAGGGCGACGGCGAACCGGCCGGCATCGTCTACGCAAACGACACCCGGATCGCCGCGTTTGTCCGCCAGCAACGGGGTGACGAGCCGAACGGCGGCCCCGACGGCGAGGAAGACCACGATCCCATCGCACTCAGTCCAAGCCCGCCCGAGCGACTCTTTCGGGCCGTCTTCGTATGGCCGGGCGTCGGACCAGATTCCAGCCAGGTGCGCGGCGTTGCGGCGGCCGTTCGCAGTGGCGGCGACCAGCCCGATCACGGTTCCTCCCTCCGGTTACCCGACACGACGAATACCGGCGGCTCGGGTACGAGCCGGTGCAGACTCCCCACGCCTTTCATCCGCGACGCCTGGATGCAAGCCGTCTCTGCCTCAAAGCCGCAGCGTTCGAGGATCTCACCGGCCGGGACGACACGCTCCAGCCCGATGAGCGTGAGGACTACCGAACGCAGCGTCCGCGAAGCGCAGAGCCGGACGATCTCCTCGAACGCGCCGCCCGAACCTCCAACGAACACCGCATCAGGCTCGGCTAGATCCGCAAGAACATCAGGCGCTACGCCCTCGACCATCCGTACGCACACGCCGTGTCGGTCAGCATTGCGCCGGATACGGGTGCAGCTTTCGGGGTCGTGCTCTACGGCTATCGCGGCTGCGCCGAGGCGGGCGCACTCGATGGCTACGGAGCCACTACCGGCGCCAACATCCCAGACCAGATCGCCGGGACCGGGACCGAGTCTTGCGAGAACCTGCGCCCGGATTTCAGGTTTGGTGATCATGCCAGACCGGTACTCGAAATCCGACGTGGGGAGCGCCCATTGCCGCGGGCTTTTGATGCCGGTTGAGATCCAACCCTTCCCGTTGGATGAGCGATCTTCGTCGAGCACCAGAACCACGTTTGGATCCCGCCACTCTCTGCCGATTGCCCCGGCCAATTCGTACCGGGACACATGCTCATCCGGCCCACCAAGGTCTTCGGCGACGACGAGGGAGCGGTCCCATCCTTCCAATTCCGAGGCAAGTTCGGCAGGACCAAAACCTGGTGCGGTGAGTACGGCAACTTTCGGGTGTGAGCGGCAGATGTTCACGGCCCGGCGCGGATTGCGCCCGTGGGCGCTGACGATCACGGCGTCGTCCCACGAGAGCCCAGCGCTGGCGAAGGCGCGCGCAACGGATGAAACAGCGGGTAAAACGCGCAGCCTTTCAGGTCCGAAACGCTCGCCGAGCAGCCGCACGATGCCGAAGAATCCGGGGTCTCCAGATGCGAGCACAACTACCGGACCTTCGGACTCTACTATCCCGTCCATTGCCCCCGTGAGATCTCCCTTGAGGAAGATCGAGCGTTCACGCCCGACACCTAGTCCTCGCAAATGGCGTTCGCCGCCCGCCACCAGCACTGCGGCTTCCAGATGTCCCTGCGCTTCGGCGCTCAAGGGTCCACCGTCCAGACCGATCACCGTGATGCGGTTCAACCGCTACCCTTCCACGCGGTCAGATCCAGGGCTCCTCTGCTCGCACCAGCGGGCTCTAGTGTGTCAAAGTCCACCATAATGGCGTGCATCTCCAGCTCTCCTCCCGCGTATTCCCGTAGGTTCCCGGCCACGCGTTCGCAAAGCAGATACGGAGCCTGGTACAGCTCTGCACCGTGCCATAACTCGTAGGCGTGACGGGCAGTGTTGGCACCCTCAACCTCTCGCACAAGGTCAGGCTGACCGCCAGCCTCCTGCGTGATCTCTGCGAGCAGGCTGTTGTCCACCCTGGAACGGGTCCAGTGGGTCATCATCACTCCGGCGGCGAGTTTGGCCAGCTTGCCCGCCATCCCGACGAAGAATCCTCGCTTTAAGCCCTTCGAGACGGCCTGCTTGATAGCCTGCCCGGTGAAGTCTCCCACCTCGATGAAGCAGACGTCTTCCAGGTCCGGGAGCAGTCGCATTGCGGCCCGCTCCGTGAGGCCGCCGGTGGAGAGGACGAAAGTCTCGTGCTCCTGGGCGGCCATGACGTTTATCGCCTGCACCACGCTCGCCGCCCACGCGGCCGTCGAGAACGGGCGCACGATGCCGGTCGTGCCGAGGATGGAGATACCGCCGACGATGCCGAGACGGGCGTTCGTGGTCTTCTCCGCCATCGCCTCGCCGCCGGGGACCCTGATCTCCACGCGCACGCCACGCTCTTGGGGATCGAGGACCTCTTGCACGGAATACCGGATCATGCGCCGCGGCACATCGTTTATGGCCGGCCCTCCGACCGCGAGCCCGAGTCCGGGCTTCGTTACCATCCCAACTCCTTCGCCCCTGTCCAATTCCACTCCTGGCTCATCCCGCCACGAGACGCGGGCCGTCAGGTGCGCCCCGTCGGTCACGTCCGGGTCATCACCCGCGTCCTTGACGACTACGGCCTCCGCCCAGTCTTCTCCTCTTATCTCACACCGCTCCACGGCAAACTCTACGCGGCGTTCATCGCCCTTCTTCGGCAGACGGATGGTCACGGTCTCCCTTATCTCACCACTCACCAGGGCTCTGGCAGCGGCTTTGGCGGCGGCTGCAGCGCAAGAACCGGTGGTCCAGCCGGGCTGGAGCTTCTCGTCCTTCGCCCGGGCCATGCTCGGCGGCATCGCCGGTTCGCGGAGCTTACGGGGAGTCATAACCCTCTCCCTCCGCCTTGCGGAACATGTGGGAGAAGGCGGGACTGTAGAGGTGCGAGCGCGTCCCACCCGCCGCGAGGCCGGGACCGACCAGAATGAGCGCCTGCCGCGTGAAGCCCGCTTCCCTGATGCGATCCGCGAGTTCGTGCAGCCGGCACTCGATAATCTCCTCATCGGGCCACGTTGCCCGGTAGACGACGGCGCAAGGGGTTTCGGGTGCGTAGCCGCCGGAGATAAGATCCTCCTGCAAAGCTCGGGGCTTCGCCGCCGACAGGAAGATTGCCATGGTCGTCCCGTGCGCGGCGAAGGAAGCTATATCCTCGCCTTCCGGCATCGGGGTGCGGCTGGCGCGGCGCGTCAGTATGACGGACTGCGATACCTCAGGCACCGTAAGCTCCCGCCCGATGGCCGCCGCCGCAGCCCCGAGCGAGGAGACGCCGGGCACGATCTCCCACTCGAGCCCCAGCCCTTCGCACAACTCGATCTGCTCCATCACCGCCCCGTACAGGCTGGGGTCCCCCGAGTGGACGCGGGCGATCTTCAAATCTTCCCGCACCGCCCGCTCGTACAGTTCGCACACGCCTTCGAGCGGGATGGTGGTTGACTCCACAATCTCTGCATCATTACGGGCATGCCTCAGGATCTCCCCATTGACCAGGCTTCTCGCCCACAAGACAACATCCGCCTCGCCGATGAGCCGCGCCCCGCGCAGCGTCAGCAGGTCTTCGGCGCCTGGTCCTGCCCCGATGAACCAAACCTTACCCAAACTCGGCTCCTTTGCGGGTGAAGACCACGGTAGACAGATACGGAGCTTCCCGTCCCGGCATCTCGGAAGCCGCTACGATGACCTCACCGTCTAGCCCCATCCGCGCCCCGTAGACCGCACCCCCCAGCCTTCCGGCTTCTTCGGCAGTTCTGATCACCTCGTCCATCCGGCTCCCGCCCTTGTAGCACACGACCGTCTCGTAGTGGTCGAGCGCTTCCCGCAGCCTTTGCTCCCCCGCCGTGAAAGGCAAAAGCGCCAGCCGCTCATCGCTTTCCAGAAGCACCGTCCCGCTGCGGGAGGCCAGATCCTGCATCGCCGTGATTCCAGGCACCGTCTCGATCTGGACTTCAGGTACATGTTGCCTGATCGTGCGCGCCAGGTACGTGAAGGTCGAATACACGTTTGGATCTCCGATGGTCGCGAAGGCGCAGACCCTGCCCTCCGAAAGCTGGCTCGACACCTCACGCGCGGCGTTCTCCCAGTTTTGCGCTCGAGCTTCTTCGTCGTTGGAGAGCGCGAAGATTAGGCGTTTGATGCTCCGCGAGTCCACGTGCTCGCGCACGGTGGCCTCGGCCCTCCCAACCTCTCCGGTGTCTGCCACGGGGACGAAAACTTCGTCGGCCTCCCGCAATACGCGCAGGCCCTTGAGCGTCAGAAGTTCCGGATCTCCGGGTCCAACACCTACTCCGATAAGCCGTCCGCTCAAATCCGCGTTCCCACTAGCTTCTTCATCCGGGCAGCGCGCCGCACGATTCGTCGGGGCAACTCGGGTGTAGCCGCCCAGTGGAGATGCAGGTAGCTCGCATGAACGCCGCCCGCAACGAAGCCCTCCGGTCCTCGACCGGCAAGATCCCAGGCCGGCTTCTCTCCCACGCCCGGTTCGACCACCGAGTAATGGAACTCGTGGCCCCCTACGATTGCTCCGGCTTCAGCGAGAGGCGAGCTGGTGATTGTCCGCGCCTCCCGGTAGCCGAGCGTGAGGCGGCCGGTCATCCGCGCCTCCGCATCGAGGACACCGCACATCGGGAGTCCGTCAAGCCCGCGGCACAGGTAAAGCAATCCGCCACATTCGGCAATCACCAGTTTTCCCTCTCTAGCGAAAGAGCTGACCTGTTCCTTGAGTGGCTCGTTGGCGGAGAGGGCTTCCGCGTAGGTCTCGGGAAAACCGCCGCCAAAATAGAGGGTGTCCGTGTCCGTTGGGAGGTGCGATTCCGACGTGGGATCGAAGAAAGCGACCTCAGCGCCCGCGCTCTCCAAAAGCTCAAGGTTCTCCCGGTACAGGAAGCTGAAAGACGGGCCAGCCGCCACGGCCACGCGAATATCCTGCGCCCTTGTTGCTTCCGGCGATCCCGGGTTCCACGGTTCCGCGTGCAAGGGCCTGGCGGTACTAGCGAGGCGCATCACGGCGTCGAGGTCCAGGGATCGGGCAATAACGTCACCCGTGCGCCTGAGGGCGGTGCGGGCTTCGGATGTCCGCTCGGAGGCCGGTACAAGGCCGAGATGCCTGCCTGGTGTCTCCATCTCCCCGTCCCGGCGCACTACGCCGAACACCGGCACGCCGAGCGGCTCGATGGCCTCCCGCAACATCTTCTCGTGCATGGAGGAGCCTACGCGGTTCAGGATTACCCCGGCCACATTAACCTTGCGGTCGAAGGTCATATACCCGTGTACCATCGCCGCCGCCGAACGGGCCATTGCCCGCGCATCCACGACGAGAATCACAGGTGCATCCAGTAGCTTCGCCACATGTGCCGTGGAAGCCAGCTCGCCGCCTCCGCTCTTACCATCGAAGAGGCCCATGACGCCTTCGATCACGGCGATGTCCGCGTCTTTCGCGCCGTGGACGAACAGTGGTTCGATGAGATCCACCCCCGAAAGGAAAGCATCCAGGTTGCGTCCCGGACGGCTTGTAGCCAGGGAGTGGTACGAGGGATCAATGAAGTCCGGGCCGACCTTGAAAGGCGCAACATCGTGCCCTTTCGCGGCGAGCGCGGCCATCAGGCCGGAGGCGATTGTGGTCTTGCCGGCGCCCGAATGGGTGCCGGCGACCACGATGCGAGGGACTTCTACCACTCGATCCCTTTCTGCCCCCGGTAGCCTTCATCCATCGGGTGCTTGACCTTGCTGATTTCGCTCACGAGATCAGCAGCCTCGATCAGCTCCGGCGGCGCATCGCGGCCCGTGATGATTACGTGCTGGAAACCCGGACGGTTCGTCAACGTCTCGACGACCTCTTCCGTATCCACCCAGCCAAACTTCATTGGGTAGGTGAACTCGTCGAGGAGCAGCATGTCGTAGGTCTCGCTGGCGAGGCGGCGTTTGACCTCCTCCCAACCTTCGCGGGCGAGGTCGGCGGAATGTTCGAGATCCTCCACGGTCCAGGTCCAACCATCGCCCTGCTTGAACCAGTCTATATTTCCCAGCGTCTCGGCGGCCTTCTGCTCCCCGACGTTCCACTTGCCGCTCTTCACGAACTGGTAGACGCCGATTCTGTAGCCTCTCGCCCATCCGCGCAGCATGATTCCGAATGAGGCCGTACTCTTGCCCTTGCCGTGGCCGGTGTTGATTATAAGAAGCGGACGATCCCGCCTCGTAGATCCGCGCTTCAGACGCTCCTCACGCGACTTTCTGACCTCGCCGGTCTCGCTCATGCCACCCGCCTCCTCTCGACCACCCCGACCAGCGCGTCCGCCCGCAACTCTTCCAGCCGCAAGCACCGTGCGCCCATCGCCCCCGCTATTTTTTCGGCCATCCCGAGCCGCACGTAACCTTTCTCAGTATCCACCACGATGGCTGAGACGCCCATCCGTCCCAGCCCGTTCGCTGCCCGCCTCGGATCGGAACCAGCCGTGGCACGTCCGTCGGTGAGGAGTACGAGCAGGGGACGGCGGTCCCTGTCCTTCAGCCTCTCGCGGCGGAGGACCTCGGCTGCCGTCTCCAGGCCCGCCGAGAGCGGGGTACGGCCACCGGTCGGCAGTTCCTCAAGCCTGGCGGCGGCAAGCTCGACGCTGGAGGTGGGCGGGATCAGGGTCCGCGCTTCCTCACCCCGGAAGGAGATCATACCGACCTTGTCCCGGCGCTGATAGGCGTCCGTAAGCAGGGAGAGTACCGCGCCCTTGACGGCGGACATCCGGCTGCGGGCGGCCATCGAGCCGCTGGCGTCCACGACGAACAGGACCAGGTTCCCCTCCCGTCCCTCGCGCACGTTCTCCCGCAGATCCTCCCGCCGCACTACTACACCCGGCCGTGATGATGCTGTGGCACCTTGCCGGAGCGCGGCGGAGCGCACCGTGGCCGCGAGCGCCACGTCGTGCAGGCTTCCCGTTGCCTCACGGTCTGCGACGGGATGACCCGCGCCACCGAGAACCCGGCTCCGGCGTCCGAGTGGGCCGCCTTCCCCCCTCTCCGGCGTCTCGAGCCGGATGGGCCGGAACGGCTCCGAAGCCGAATGGCTGCGCTCCCCGGCGCCCGTCTTCGTATCAGAGGGCTCCGGGTTCGGTTTCCGTGAAGCCGCGCTATCATCTCCTGTGCTCCCGTCCTGAGGAGAGGTGTCTCCGCCTCCAGGGCCATCCGGTGGTTCCGGATCTTCGTCAGGGTCTCCGAGGGCGTTCTCCAATTCTTCCTGATTCAAGCCCGTCGGCTCGAAGGGGCTTCGTCTCCGGCGGTGAGAGAGGGCGAGCGGCGCGGCCCGGCGCACGTCTTCCAGGACGACCTCGTTTCGTGCGTCCCATGCAGCCAGCGCGCGGGCGGTCTTGGCGGTCACGAGATCCCCCCTCAACCCGTCAACCCCGAGCTCGGCGCATAGGGCGGCTATCCTGAACAGAACATCTTCGGAAACCCTGGTCTCAGGCAAACGCCCACGGGCTGCCGCCACAGAACCCGCCAGTTCCACATCGGCGGCGTCCCATTTTCGGGCGAAATCTTTGGGATCCGCTTCGTGGTGCAGGCGGCGGCGCACGACCTCAGCCCGCTCGGCCGGGTCCGGGCTTCCTGCGACCTCGACGGTTATGCCGAAGCGGTCCAGAAGCTGGGGCCGCAGCTCGCCCTCCTCAGGGTTCATCGTCCCAACCAGGATGAAGCGCGACGGATGACTCACACTCACGCCCTCACGCTCGACGTGGTTCACGCCCATCGCCGCCACGTCCAGCAAGAGGTCCACCAGATGATCCGACAGCAGGTTCACCTCGTCCACGTACAGGATGCCCCGGTGCGCCGCCGCCAGAAGCCCAGGCTCGAACGCCTTTTTGCCCTCGGCCAGCACCTTCTCGATATCCAGTGTCCCGGTCAGGCGATCCGTGCTAGCCCCAACCGGAAGCTCGACCAGCCGTACCAGCCTCTCCACCGAAGGAGCATCCGGCGGATGGGGCCCGGCGGGACACCCCGGGTTCGGCGAGTCGGGGTCGCAGGAATAAGGGCAACCCGCAACCACCCGGATCGGTGGCAAGAGGTTTGCCAGAGCGCGCACCGCCGTGGACTTCGCAGTTCCCTTCTCGCCCCGCACCAGCACCCCCCCGACCTCGGGCGAGACGGCGTTCAGGAGCAGGGCCAGCTTCAGGTCTTCCTGGCCGACGATGGCGGAGAAGGGGTACGGAAAGTTCATTGGCCGCCTCCTGCTCTGCAGGCCCGGCTCAAGACAGAAGCCCCAACAGCCAGAAAGAGGACCGACATGGTCAGCGCGAAAGAACTTGCTCCAGCAGCCATCGCCAGCAGAAGAGGGAGGGCCAGCACGGCGATTAGAGCGTAGAGGAGAGCCGGTCTCGTCCGCAAAGCGCGGCCTAATCTCCTCACGTCCGCTCCTCCAGCATTCCCTCGTTCTCCAGATAAACCTGTTTCAGAGCTTCAAGGTCTTCGAATTCCGGCTCCGCCCACAGTCCACGCTCTGCGGCCTCCAGCAGACGTTCGGAGATGGCGCGCAGCGCCCACGGGTTGGACTCCTGCATGAAATCCCGCACGGACTCGTCCAGGACGTATTTCCTGGTTACATCACGGTACATCCAGTCCTCGACTACGCCAGCGGTGGCGTCGTAGCCGAAGAGGTAGTCCACGGTGGCGGAGAGCTCGAAGGCGCCCTTGTAGCCGTGGCGTTGCATGGCTTCAATCCACCTGGGATTCACCACGCGGCTGCGGAACACGCGGCGCGCCTCCTCGTCCAGCCCGCGAGTTTTGGGACGTGAAGGGTCGGCGGAGTCACCGATGTAAGACTTCGGGTTACGGCCCGTCAGGACACGGACGGCGGCGATCATGCCGCCGTGGTACTGGAAGTAGTCGTCGGAATCGAACAGGTCGTGCTCCCGGTTGTCCACGTTCTTCATGGCTATCTCCGTTCGGCGGAGGTTGGACTCCATCGCCTCCCGCGCCTCGATGCCGTCTAACCCTCTACCGTAGGCATAGCCTCCCCAGACGGCGTAGACCTCGGCGAGATCTTCATCCGAGCGCCAGTTGCGGGCGTCCATGAGCGGCAGGAGCCCGGCCCCGTATGCACCGGGTTTGGAGCCGAAGATGCGTATCGTGGCACGGCGTTCGTCTGCGCCGGCGTCTCGCTCTTCGTCAGCGTGTTTCCTAATGAAGTTGTGGTCGTGCGGTTCATCGAGGCTGGCGACGGTAGTGAAGGCCTGGTCAAGCAGTGAGATCAGGTTCGGAAAAGCATCCCTGAAGAAGCCGCTGATGCGTACCGTCACGTCTATGCGGGGACGGCCCAGTTCTTCGAGCGGCATAACTTCGAGCCCCGTCACCCGCCGCGACTCCTGGTTCCAGAGTGGGCGCACACCGAGCAGCGCCAGTACCTCCGAGATATCATCACCCTGCGTGCGCATGGCAGCCGTCCCCCACACCACGATGCCGACGGTTTCGGGATAGCGTCTCTCTTCGTTCAAGTAGCGCCGGAGCAGATCGTCGGCAAGCCTTCCGCCAACCTCCCAGGAAAGCGCGCTCGGGAGCGCCTTCGGGTCCACGGAGTAGAAGTTGCGGCCCGTCGGGAGCACGTTGACCAGCCCGCGGGTCGGAGAGCCGCTCGGCCCCGCCGGCACGTACCCGCCACCGAGGCCAGAGATCAGATTCCCCATCTCCTCCGGCGTCCGCATCAGGCGCGGCACGACCTCGCCGCACACGAAGCGCAAAGAGCCCTCCACGCCCGCGTCCGCGACGCCGAGGACCTTCTCGCACACCTCGCCCGCCACCTCCGCATCCCAGCCGCGTTTCTCCATCGCCGCAAGCAACGCCTGCTGTGCCTCTTCCAAACGTTCGAGAAGGTCCGAAGCCGTCACAACGGTTCCGGGGAAGCGCGAGGCGAGGTTCACCGGGGCTTCGATCCTGGTCCCGCCGTTCTCTGTCAGGGATCTCTCGTCCATATCGAAGGCGGTCGCGACGGCGCGGCGCAGGCCAGGAACCTTACCGGCTCCGAGGCGGGCGATCTGGGCGACGAGGTGGCGCAGGGGCTCATCGGCGGGCGGCTCGCCGAGCACGTGGAGGCCGCCACGGATCGGGAGGTCTTTGATCTCGCAGAGATAACCATCCACGTGGGTCAGGAAGTCCGAGAACTCCTCGGGGCGTTCCTCAACGCCGAGATCCCGATGCAACTCCGCATCGCGCAGCGTCTCCCAGATCCGCGATGTGATAGCGGGCAGCTTGGATGGATCGAGCGTCTCTACCTGATAGTACTCGTCGAGTAGTTGTTCCAGCTTCGCCAGGTCGTCGTATGTGTCGGCGCGGGTCATAGGTGGGATCAGGTGGTCAACCACCGTCGCGTGCGCCCGCCGCTTGGCCTGCGTCCCCTCGCCGGGATCGTTGACCACGAACGGATAGAATAGCGGCACGTCCCGCAATGCCGCGTCCGGGGCGCACGAAGCGGAGAGCCCGAGCGACTTGCCCGGCAGCCACTCCAGCGTGCCGTGTTTGCCGAGGTGGACGATAGCGTCGGCTCCGAAATCTTCGATCAACCACCAGTACGCCGCCAGGTAATGGTGCGTCGGCGGGAGGTCAGGGTCGTGGTATATGGCGATGGGGTTCTCCCCGAAACCCCTCGGAGGCTGGATGCCGACGAACACGTTGCCGAACGAGAGACCTGCCACGATCAGGTCGCCATCTACGTACAGATTTCCCGGTGGCGGTCCCCAGTGTTCTTCCACGTCTTCGCGCAGATCTTCAGGTAGCCGGGAGAACCATTCCGCGTAGCGTTTCGTGTCCAGGCGGCCGGTGGCCCCGCCGAGCTGATCTTCGGTCAGAAATTCGAGATCATGGCCGCCGGCAGCGATGAGGGCAAGGATCAGGGCGTCTCCGTCATCCGGCGCGCCATCCACGCCGTATCCGGCCCGCTTCAATTCATCCAGCAGCCGCACCGCGCTCCTCGGGGTGTCGAGGCCGACGGCGTTGCCGACGCGGGAGTGTTTGGTCGGGTAGTTGGAGAGCAGGATCGCAACCCTCTTGTCCCGGTTTGGCGTGCCGCCGAGACGGGCGAACCTGACGGCGAGCCCGGCGACACGTCGCGTCCTGTTGGGATCCGCCTGGTAGCGGGTAAGCGGGGCCCCGACCGGAGAGCCGTCACCGACGCGCTCCTTGAAGGAGAACGGGACGGAGATGATGCGCCCGTCGAACTCGGGGATGGCGACCTGCCACGCAACGTTGAGCGGCGAGAGCCCGGCGTCTGATGTCTCCCACGCCTCGCGGGAGGAGGTCGTGGAGATCCCCTGCACCACGGGAACCCCGAGTTCCTGGAGGGCCGGCGTCTCCCATTCCAGCCACTCCTCCGGCGAGTCCTCGCGCCGCATGTCACCGGCGTTCGAGCCACCACCCGCCAGCACGGTCGTTACCAGCGAGCCAATGCGGCCCTTCAGGAGGTCAAGCGCTGGAACGCCGTCCGCCGCATCAGGGCGCAACGAGTAGCAGTAGACGGGCATAGCGTTGGCCCCGGCCTCTTCGAGCGCCCCGACCAGAGAATCCACGAACGCCGTGTTGCCCCCCATCCAGTGCGCCCGGTAGAACACCACGCCGACCGTCGGAAGTTCCGGGTCGTGGAGCGAGAGGAGGTCATCGGCCGAAGAACCCTCCGCGAGCCGTGGATGGTAGAGCCCGGCCCCCGGCAATTCCTTCGGCGGCTCGAAGCCAAAGCCGCCGAGCAGCACGGTGTCCGCGACGAAGCGGAGGAGGTTCGCGGTGTTCCTCACGCCGCCGTGGCGCAGGTACTCGAACGCTTCGGCCACGATGCCCGCCGGGACCGTCGAAGCCGCCGTAAGTTCCGCGTCCGGCTCGGCCTCCCCCCCGAAGGCAAGCAGCGGTATCCCCCGCTCCCCGCACTGGCGCCTGAGCTCGTGGAAGCCTGCTTCCCAGGTCCGGCGCCCACCAAGCAGCCGCACCAGGACGGCTCCCGTCTCGGGCAGCTCTTCGTCGACGAATGACGCCAGATCATCCAGGTTGGCCGGGTTGGCGCACCGGATTACCGGAAAGCCCTGCGGCAAAGATTCGAGGGCGCTGGCGGAGGCCAGGATCTCGGTGTCGGCGGTGGTTAAAAAGAGGAGCTTCGTTCTGGAGATCTCAGGCATCAATTTTCCGCCCCTGATATTCGGCACCGTTGACGATAGCCCTGTCTGCAATTCCGGCGCGGCCGACCGCGCGGGCTTCGCCGTTCAGGCCATACTCCGGTTGCCTCTCTTCTGATCCAGCTTCATTTTCCTGCCGCCCGAAGCCTGAAATCCCATGCTTGACGACCGGTAGATCATCTGGCGCTCCGCCGGAGATCACGCGGAGCAAAGCCTCGCGGTCCACGTTCTCCGCCACAAGATCCGCGAGCTTCTCCATCTGCGCCTCGCGTGCGGCTGCGAAGGATTCATCGCCAGGAACCCAGTCCAGGCCACGGTCCTCCGCGACCCACCGGAGCAGCGAGCGCCTGAAACCGTCGCATTCGAGGACACCGTGCCACGAGGTGCCGACGACGTTTCCGACGCGGCATCCCTCCGGTTCGACATCTTCTCTTACAAGGAAAGGGTCTCCACCATGGCGGTGGACGCGGCCGTGCCGTATCTCATAACCGTACACGGCCTGATCTCCGAAACTTGCTGCTCGTCCTCGTGGGCGAGTGAGAACTTTCTCTCTTTCAAAAGCGGTTTCGAGTGGAAGAAGCCCGAGCCCTGAAGTCTCGCGCTCTGTGCTCTCAACCCCTTCCGGGTCCGTAATGCGCTGTCCGAGCATCTGGTAGCCGCCGCAGATACCGAGCGTCGGAAGGTTCTGGCGCGCACGCTCCTCCAGCGCACGGTCGAGGCCACGAGAACGCATCATCTCCAGATCGGCAACCGTAGCTTTGGTTCCAGGGACCACGGCGAGGTCGGCTGACTTGAGTTCCGCGGCAGAGTCAGTGAAGCGCACCTCGACCCCAGGTTCGTGGGCCAGCGCGTCGAAATCCGTGAAGTTGCTGATGCGCCCGAGCCGGACTACTGCCACCCGGATCACATCCCTCCCTAGCGGCGGCTTCACCGGACGCGGCGCGTCGAGGGCGAGCGAGTCTTCCCCGTCCAAGCCGAGCCCCCCTACCCACGACAAAGTCCCGAAGAATGGTCGCCCGGTCATCGCGCTCAGCGTCTCCAGACCAGGAGCGAGGACTGCCGGGTCCCCGCGAAACTTGTTGACCAGAAATCCAGCGACGAGCGCCTGGTCTCTCGACGAGAGCAAGGCGAGCGTCCCGAAGAGGCTGGCGAAGAGCCCGCCCCGGTCTATATCTCCGACCAGGATCACAGGCAGGTTCGCCGCCCGAGCGAGGCCCATGTTCGCCAGGTCGTTCTCCCGGAGGTTGATCTCCGCCGGGCTCCCGGCCCCCTCGCAGATCACAACGTCGAAACGCAGGCGCAGGTTTTCCAGCGACTCAAGCACCACCGGCACGAGATCCCGCTTCATCCCCTGGTAGCTCCGCGCGCCCGCCATTGCCCACGGTTTCCCGCGTACTATGACCTGGGTCTGACGTTCGGCCGAAGGTTTAAGCAGGATCGGGTTCATGGCGGCTTCGGGCTCGACGCGGGCGGCGGCTGCCTGCATGGCCTGGGCGCGCCCGATCTCTGCCCCATCCCGGGTTACGAAGGAGTTGAGCGCCATGTTCTGCGCCTTGAACGGGGCGACCTTGACTCCTTCACGGGCGAGGTAGCGGCAGATGCCGGCCGAGATCACGCTCTTCCCCGCATCCGAGTGCGTTCCGGCGACGAGCAGCGCCCCCGTAAGACGTTCCGTCAAAATGCCACCCTGTGGCCCGTCTCGCGCTCCTCCATACGGTTTGCCCGCTCGGAGAGCAGCCCGAAGAGAACCCCGATCCCGGCCCACATCACGGCCTGTGTCCCGAGCGCGGCCAGCCGGAAGCCCCACAGGAGTCCTCGCGGGAAGTCTCCGGTGGAGGGCGCTGCGGGCAGGGCGAGGAAGAGGGCCGCCATCACGGCGACCAGCCCTGCACCGACGGCCAGGCTGCGCGGCGCATCGCCCATCCCCTGCTCGCGCAGGGCGCGGGACATCTGCCATGCGGCGTAGATCGCCAGCAGCGAGAGCCCGACGAGGACGAAGTATGCGATAGTGCGCGCGCCGATGGTGGATGGATCTCCGACGGACGGCGGATTAGCCGGGTATTTGAGGGCCGGGATCAGGGCCACCCCGCAGAACACCGCACCGGCAAGCCGGATGCTTCGCGCGAGATCGCTGCGCGAGGTCAGACGATCCCGGAAATAGGCGAACGCGAGGCCGAAGATGCCTCCTGCCGTCGCCCCGGTGAGACCCGTCGCGAAGAACAGCCCCACCTTCTGCGTGCCGTGGGAGAAGACCTTCCCTTCGTGACCGTTGGCGTGCTGACCTGACGATGCCTCTTCCAGCGCAATGGCCCGGTCGAGCGCGGGCTCGCCGACGAAGAACGCGAAGAGGCCCGAGAGAAGACCGGCTATCAACCCGGCCGCCAGCCCGCGGCGCAGGTATGCCGCTACCATCTATCCGTCCCGGAAAAGACTAGTGACAGGGGACGCCGAGCAGGTGCCGCCCGTCGTGGGCGAACTCGTGCAGGTAGTTGAAGACGCCGGATGTATCCCCCAGAACCGGCGCGAGCAGCGTTCCGCTGGCTGAAAGGATCAGGAAGAGCGCGAGCAGAAGCAGCGCCAGGGCCGTCCAGCCCCAGAGTGGCAGGGCCGCAGGTGCGTACCGCGCGAGTCTCTTCTCCACCTTAACCTCCATCTCGGGGTCCTCGCCCCGGTCGGATCCTCGGGCGAAAGGCCAGTCTCCTGGCTTCCGGATCACTACTCCCCCAACCTTCCCGCCGTCTCCGGCGGTGGATCTTCGGGTTCGCTCCCCGGCTACAGTGGCGGGACCGCGCCGGACTCTGACCGGCTTCCTGGTTCCCTTCCGCCCACCATTACCTGCCCGGCAGCATAGCTGCGGGAACTTCGCGAGTCAACCAGGCGGAAGAGTTCCCGGCGCAAAACAGCGTGGTATAAAGGCCGCCGATGGGATCTCTCGCGGACTTTATCCGTTCCATCCCGGACTCCCCCGAAGGTCTCCTGGAGTTCGTAACCAGCCTGTTGCTCGCGCACGGATACATCGTGATCATCGTGGGCGCGGCGCTGGATAACTTCGGCCTCCCCGCCTCAGGGGACGTGGTCCTCTTTGCGGGCGGATGGTTCGCCAACAACGGACAGGCCGCGCTCGGGCTGGTCATGCTCTCGGGGTTCGCAGGGGCAATTATAGCCGACAACTCCGTGTACTGGATCGGACGCCTCGGCGGACGTCCGCTGGTCTATCAGGTGCTCAAGATCCAGGTCCTCCGCCTGCTCATAGACGAGAAGAACCTGGAGCGCGTGGAACGCTACTTCGACAACCACGGCGGCAAGACCCTCCTAGCCGGGCGCTTCGGCCCCGGCCTCAGGAGCATGACCCCGCTGTTCGCCGGGGTCACGGGGATGAAGTACCTCAGGTTCGCCCCGTACAACCTCACCGCCATCACCGTCTGGGCCATCGTCTACACCCTGATCGGCTACGTCTTCGGCGAGTACTGGGACGAGTTGCTGCACAGGGCGAAGTCCTTCGGTTACGGCATCGTGGCCCTCGTGGTCCTCTTTCTCGTCCTCCTCGCCCTCCGCCGCTGGCGGAGCAGGAAGGTTCGCCAGTAGCCAGCCTGTCCCTTCAAGACCGTCCTGCTGGTTGGGCCGCATAAATCTTCTCGAAGACGGTGAGGATGACCAGGGCCGCGGCGACCACGGCCACGAATACGGGCGAGGACAAAGAACCGCCAACGATCGCGAGCAGCACGAGAACTGCCGCCAGGGCGCACCGGGCGAGGGCGATGCGTTCGCCCAGGGAATGCTGGTTCACGTACTGCACGAAGCTGGCGGCGAGGAGATAGACCGCGACGGAGCCGGCCAGGATCATGCGCGCCGTCAGCCCGAACTGGGCGCCTTCGGCGGGCGCGGCGAGCGCCGCCGACTCCACGTGGGCCGCGCCTTCGATGGCTAGCTGGATGCCGACGCCGAAAGCGGCGATGGCCGCGTATACGGCGAGGTGTCCGTAGCCCCAGTAGAAGGCTGGCCTCGGGGCGAGAGACATCCCGGTGGTCTCCACGTAGTCGAAGTAGATCCACCATATACACGCTGCAGCCACGAACCCGAGTACGGCGGTAAACACGGCGGCCGGCGCCCACTCGGTCCCGGCGGTCCCCGAAGCGACGGCGAGGACCGATTCGCCGAGCACGATGATCGTGAACAGCCCGTATCGCTCGGCGATGTGGCGCGGATGGAAGCTCACCTTCGGCTCATCCAGGGTCTGGACCGCCAGTATCGGGGCGAGAAGCTCCACGCAGAGCGCCACGGCCCAGAGAATGTAGATTGCCGGCGGCAGGGCGAGCAAAGAAGCCAGCCAGAGCGCAGCGCCGAGGGCGTTCCCGGCGGCGTACCAGTTCACGAAGCCGCGAAGCCGCTCCGGGGTATGGTAGCGGGCCCGCAGAAACAGCCACACTAGCAGAACCCTCAGCGCCGCATACGAGAAGACGAAGCCGACCGTCGCGCCCGGCTGGTCCCCGACGCCCTCGACGGAAGCGGCTATGCCGAGCATGAACAGCATGGCGGCGAGCAGCGTTACCCGGTACGGCACGTCGTCGTTATCGAAGCTGGTCGCGTACCAGGTGTACGTCATCCAGGCCCACCACACGGGCACGAACAGCCCGATGAAACGCAGGACTCCGCCGAACGTGGGATCGTGGTGCAGATCCCGGGCCAGCGCCGCCACCGCCACCACGAAGCACAGATCGAAGAACAACTCCAGCCACGTGGACGCGCGCTCCTCGGCGCGCTGCTCCTCGGTCAGGTTGCGCATCAACTGTGGACGCCTGAAGATAGTCACTTTGCGTTCCCCATCGATCTCCTTCCGCGCTTGCCGGGTTCACTCTACACACAACCCCGGCACCGGACACCAGCCGAACAGGCGGGTTTTCGGATAGACTTTTTCCGAAGATGGCCGAAAGTGGAGACAGCGCACAGGATCTGCGGCGGCTCAACCACGAGCTATCCGTGTTGAACGCCATCGCCAGGGAGCTAAACCGTTCCGTGAATCTGGGCGAGACGCTGGAGTTCGCGCTCTCGCAGGTTGCGGATCTTCTTGGCCTCCGCACCGGTTGGATCTGGCTGATAGACGAATCCACCTCCGAGCCCTACCTCGCCGCCACCCGTAACCTTCCGCCCGCCCTTGCAGACGATCCACGCCGCATGGATGGCTCCGGGTACTGTTACTGCCTGGATACCTACCAGCGGGGCGACCTCGAAGGCGCGGCGAACGTCAACGTACTGACGTGCAGCCGCCTCAAGGGCCTCGTCGACGGCACGGACGGCCTCCGTTACCACGCGAGCATCCCCCTCTACAAGGGCGACGTGCACCTCGGCGTCATGAACGTGGCGAGCCCCGGCTGGCGAAGTCTCTCCCCCGAGGACTTGGAGCTTATGTACACCATCGGCGATCTCCTGAGCGTCGCCGTCGAGCGTGCCCGGCTCTTCGATCGCAGCGGCCGACTTGGCGCCGTCGAGGAGCGCAACCGGCTGGCACGGGAGATCCACGACACCCTGGCCCAGGGCCTCACCGCCACCGCCCTCCAGCTCGAATCCGCCGATGCCCTGCTTGGTCCCGAGGGCGAGAAAGCCCGCAAGCCGCTGCGCCGCGCCCTCTCCCTCACGCAGTCGAACCTGGAAGAAGCCCGCCGCTCCGTCCTCGACCTGCGGGCGGCCCCGCTCGAAGGGCGTCCGCTCTCCACGGCGCTGAAGATTCTCGTGGAGCGGTGGAGCGCCCAGAACGGTGTACACGCCCGATTCAGGACCGTGAACCCCGGGCGTCCGCTTCCACCGCGCGTGGAGGCCGATCTCTATCGCGTGTGCCAGGAGGCCCTAACCAACGTGGCGAACCATGCGCGCGCCACCCGCGTGTACGTCCGGCTGGTGGCAACGCCCACCGAGGTCACGCTTTCGGTCGAAGACGACGGGCAGGGGTTCGATGCGTCGAACCCATCGGGCCGTCACGGGCTCGTCGGCATGAGAGAGCGGATGCAAATACTGGGGGGCTCCCTGGACGTGCAAAGCGATCCCGGCGCTGGTACGACCGTCGTGGCGGCCATTCCCCTGGAGAAACTATGAGCGTCGAGCCTGGATCGAGAATCAGGATACTAGTGGCCGACGACCACCCGATGCTCAGGGAAGGTCTTGTCAGCGTGCTGGAGACGCAGCAGGATCTCGAGGTCGTTGGCGAGGCGTCAGATGGAGAGGCAGCGTTGAGCCTCGCCCAGAGCTTGTCGCCGGATGTGATCCTGCTCGACCTCGAAATGCCGAACCTGGACGGCGTCGGGACTCTGGAACGCCTGAAGGAGGATGACTCCTCCGCCCGAACTCTCGTCTTCACGGCCTACGACAACGACGAGCGCATCCTGGGCGCGCTGCGGGCGGGTGCGAAGGGTTATCTGCTCAAGGGCGCGTCCAGGCGGCAACTCTTCGACGCCATACACACCGTGCACGAGGGCGGCTCGCTCCTCGGGCCGGAGGTCACGGATCGCCTGCTGGAGAGCATGAGGCGGGATCCAACGCCAACGGAGGATCTTACGCCCCGCGAACTCGAAGTGCTCGCGCTCGTGGCAAGGGGCCTCACGAACGCCGAGATCTCGGGCAACCTCTTCATCACCGAGCGAACCGTGAAGTTCCACGTCAGCTCCATCATGCACAAGCTCGGCGCCCAGAACCGCACCGAGGCGGCCAGAATCGCCGCCCATCGTAGTCTAGTCGAGACGCCGTAGCTATACTGAATCCGTCGCCTGCCGGTCGGCGAGGGCTGAACCGGGCGGTTCGAAGCGCCGCGCTCGTTTCGACGGCCGTATCGCCGGGCCTACCGACGCTGGCTCGGGCTTCGAGCTCCGCCCACAACCGCGCCGAGGCCGTAACCGCCGCGGTGCAGCGCGGCCCGATCCGACTCACGGGTTAGAGCGTGTTTCGTGGACGGACCGGTGTCAGCCACCCACGTCGGTACGAGACCGATAGAACGGGAAACCAGTAAACGCCCTCGGTGAGCTGCGTCCCAGGGAAAACAATGCCAGGAGTTCCACAAAAGCCCGATCTGTGAGCCGTCAGCTCCACTGATAGTTAGGTCAGAAATGTAGCACTGTAAGACCCGGCTCTATGCCCTGTGCGCCGGGGGCCTACGAGCCCCGTGGATGCCGCCACTTGGCCCCATGCTGGGAGCAGACTACAACCCGTAGAAGGAGCGTTTCCAGTATGTACGGCGACCTTGTTCCGCGTCCGCGTTCGTTCGGTTCGGATGCGCTTCAAGTGCCCGGAGTAATTTCGAGTAGCCTCCGGTTTCATAGAGGTTCACCGTCTGCCAGCGACTCAGGCGCCCTGGCAGTTCACAGTCTTCTAGCTTAGCGGGAACAATGTACACGGCGCCTTCAGGACGCTCATCAGCTGCGTCAAGGGCAATCCGTATTTCCTTTTGTACGAAACCAGTTTTCGTTGTCGAAGTACGCGACAAACAGACTAAAACAACATCACTGTTGCGTACTGCCGCCTGAATGGCGGGTTCCCATTCGATTCCGGGGAGCAAGTTCTCCTCATCGAGCCACGGGTCCATTCCGCTCCGCTTCAGATCACCATAGACCTTTCGAATGGGTTCTTTGTCCTCTCTGCCATGGCAAAGGAATATTTTGAGTGCGTTCGGTGGTGGCGGCGCGTCGCGCGTTGCATCTCCGTCCGGCCATATTTGTCGATCATCTAGAGTAATCGGTGATTTGTCCTCATTCCCATCCAAGACGATATCGAACTCCCACTGTCCACCACCCAAGGAACGAGCACCGACTATAATGCCACCGTGGTCATACCATCTTTCATCTTGGTCGTCACAAAACACCCTAACTCCAGGCTGCATGATTACCATGTCCATGACAGGATAAAGTGTGTTTTCAGAACTCATATTAAGCTCCTCAGCTACCCTGACATGACTAATTGAGCGCCTAACCCGTTATTATACGAACACACTCCGTATAATCTTTGTTGTCGCCGTCTTATGCAGAACTGTGTCGGGGCGTTCATGTACGGTAGTGTAGCTGGCGGAGGAAGATGCCGGAGGTTCTCGGGGAGGGTGGCAGGCCCGAGAAGCTTCTGACGCTCGCGCGTGAGGCGATCCGGCGCAGACACACGTCCGGCCGCACCGGGAGAGTTTGGTGAGCTGGATCAAGCGCCACATACACTTTCACGGCGGGCGCCATGCGGCCACGATGGGTGAGCCAGAGGTGGAAGCCGCTGGGCGCCGGATCCTCCCCTATGCCGGGAGCTAATAGTCTGACACCTCCCTCCACCGAACACACCTTAGACTTTCACGAAACCTGTACTTCCGTACAGCCCGAAAACCGTCCTCGCGCACGATGTAACCCAATCTTCGCGGACGCATCATCTGATCATGAGAAGCGCAGGAAGGAGCGCGAGATGTACGAGGAACTGATCGGAGCCGCGGGGCGTGAGATCCTGAGCTGGCCTAGCGTCAGCAAGGAAGAGATGGGCGGCACGGGAAGGGGCGGGGTCCGCATCCCACCGGCCACCGTCTTCAGGTTCGGCCGGCGGCATCTCGGCCACATCCACGATGCAGGCACGGCAGACATCACGCTTCCGAGGAAGGTTCACGACGAGCTGATCTCCGAAGGAAGGGCGATCCCGCATCCCGCCGGATTCGATGGCGTGGTGAGCTACCACATCAGGGAACCGGAGGACGTGCCGAACGTCGTCGAGCTTTTCCGCAAAGGCTACGAACTCGCGAAAGCCTCGGCCGAACGCCGCGAAGCTTTGCGGGCCAGACAGGCCGGATAGGCGAAGTTAGCCCCGAGCAAGAATTCGAACGAACGAGAGGAAGGATCTCCATGACTGAAAACGGACCACGTACCGCGCTGATCACAGGAGCCTCACGCGGCCTCGGGCTCGCGCTGGCCCGCAGGCTTGCGGAGGAAGGCTGGACGCTAATCGTAGACGCGCGCGGAGCGGAAGACCTGGAGGCCGCGGTCCACGCCGAGCTTGCGGATCTCACGCAAGTCACGACCATCCCTGGTGACGTGTCGGACGAGAATCATCGGCGGGCGCTGGCCGATGCGGCACGGGAAGCGGGCGGCCTGGACGCGCTAGTGAACAACGCAAGCATCCTGGGTCCGAGCCCGCAGCCGTATCTGCTGGACTATCCGCTCGATGTTCTGGAGGAAGTCTACCGGACGAACACCATCGCCCCGATCGCGCTGATCCAGGCCGTGCGGGACGAGTTGAAGCCCGGCGCCCGCATCGTAAACGTCACGAGCGACGCGGCGCGCGAGCCGTACGAGGGCTGGGGCGGCTACGGATCGAGCAAGGCCGCCCTGGAGCAAATCTCCAACATCCTGGGCGCCGAGAACCCGGACCTGCGCGTCTACGCCGTCGATCCCGGCGACATGCGCACCCGATTGCACCAGGAAGCCTTCCCCGGCGAGGACATCAGCGACCGTCCCATGCCGGAGGAGAGCGTACCCGGCCTGATGGAACTCCTCAAGGGCGACCTGCCGGGCGGACGCTACGCGGCCAGCGAGCTGACCCGGGCATACGATGGAAGCTAGCGCCGTGAGAACGGCAACGGGATTCAGTACCGGCCTGGCCGAGATCGTACTGGTCGTGGACGACGTTCCGAAAACTGCTCGCTTCTATCGCGAGGTCGTCGGCCTGACGCCTGACACCACTGTAGTCGAAGCAAACGAAGAGTGGCCCCGGTTCGCACGGCTGATGACGGCGGTTCATGGCCGCACTTTCGCGGCTCTGATGGACACGTCTACGAACTGACAGGAGAAAGACCTCGAAAAGGAGGGTAGGATCATGTTGAATACCCGGATCCAACACAGAAAATCCACACACGAGCAAGACAACCGGCGCGGCACTCTGTCGCTCGTGTCCGGGCCATCGCCGGTAGAACGCAACAGCCTGGACTTCGAGCTTCCGCCTGACCTCGAAGCGGGCGAGCCGCCCGAGGCGAGGGGGCTCCGCCGCGACGAAGTACGACTGATGGTCTCCCGGGGATGGGATGTGATCCACGCGGGCTTCCGTGATCTGCCGGACTTCCTCGACCCGGGTGACGTGCTCATCGTCAACACCAGCGGCACCATGAACGCAGCCCTGCGAGCCGAACGCGCCGATGACCAGGAAGTAGAAGTTCGTCTCTCCACACGCCTGCCGGGCGGACTGTGGGTCGTCGAGTTGCGCCTACCGTCCGATGACGTTACCGAGCCGTTCTTCTACGCGCAGGCCGGTGAGACGCTGTCACTGGCGGACGGCGGTAAGCTCACGCTGCACGCGCCATACGGCGTGGTGCACGGAGGGCGGATCAGGCTCTGGCTCTCTACTCTCACCCTGCCGTTACCGTTGGACGAGTACCTCGCCCGGCACGGCTCCCCGATCCGCTACGGCTACGTCAAGGAAGGCTGGCCGTTGGGCTACTACCAGACGGTCTACGCTACCGAGACGGGAAGTGCCGAGATGCCATCGGCCGGCCGGGCGTTCACGCCGGAACTCATAACCAGACTGGTCGCCAGCGGCGTCCACGTTGCGCCCCTGTTGCTGCACACTGGCGTAGCGAGCCTCGAAGAAGACGAGCCGCCGTACGAGGAGTTCTACCGCGTTCCGCCCGAAACCGCACGCCTAGCGAACATGGCCCACGCTTCGGGCAAACGGGTGATCGCGGTCGGTACCACGGTCATCCGGGCACTGGAAACCGTGACCGGCGAAGACGGCGTCGTGCATCCCGGCGAAGGCTGGACGAACGTGTACATTACGCCGGAGCGGGGTATTCGGGCGGCTGACGGCATGCTGACCGGACTACACGAGCCGCGATCCTCGCACCTTGCGATGCTCGAAGCGATGGCGGGCCGGGGAATCCTGGAGACCGCCTACAACGAAGCCCTCGAAGAGGGATACCTCTGGCACGAGTTCGGGGATCTGCATCTGATCCTGTAGGTTTCAGGCGTCGAATTTCAGTCAGTATCGAGGAGGAAGCTATGTAATCTTCACGATGCATATTCACCACACAGAACATCAGAACCAGACGACGAGAGGAGAAGAAGTGGCATACGAACTGCCATCCTTGCCATACGGCTACGACGCCCTAGAACCAACCATCGACCAACAGACCATGCACCTCCACCACGAAAAACATCACAATACTTATGTGACGAATCTGAACTCCGCCCTAGAAAACCATCCTGATGCCGACCCAGGTAACGTGGAGGAACTTCTCGCCAACATAGACTCTGTGCCTGAAGACATCCGCAGGGCCGTAAGAAACAACGGTGGTGGGCACGCAAACCACTCCATGTTCTGGCAGATCATGGCTCCATCGGGTCAGGGTGGTGGTGAGCCAACAGGAGAACTGGCCCAAGCCATAGACTCCTCCTTTGGATCTTTTGACTCCTTCAAGGAGCAGTGGGCTTCGGCAGGAGCGCCTGGGAGCGTGTTCGGCAGCGGATGGGTGTGGCTGATCGCGGCGGCGGATGGCACGCTCACGATAGAGAAGACTCCGAACCAGGACTCTCCGTTGATGGAGGGGAAGACGCCGGTAATAGGGCTGGATGTGTGGGAGCACGCGTATTACTTGAAGTACCAGAACCGCAGGCCGGAGTACATAGGAGCATGGTGGGAAGTGGTTAACTGGGATGAGGCTGAGAGGCGATACCAGGCTGCCAGGTCCTAGGCAGGATCTAGACAGGATCTATAGATTCGATCGATCGGATCTATAGATCCAACACACTAGAGAGCCTCCGAACCCATCCCGGAGGCTCTTTTTGTCTGGATGTGTGGGAAGAGACGCTGATCCGAAGTCCTGCCGGTACACTAGGAGGAACAAATCTGGACGGAGGGGGCTCAAGCGGTTATGCGACTGGTTGTGGTAGGCGGTGTTGCGGCAGGGACCAAGGCGGCGTCGCGAGCGCGCCGGGTTGACCCGGAAGTGGAGATCACGGTCTACCAGGAGGAGCCGGAGGCCTCCATCAGCGAGTGCGGCCTCCCATATCTCCTCTCGGGAAAGGTGTCCGGGCGCGACAGGCTCGTCGCCCGCACCCCTGAGGACTTTGCGAAGAAAGACATCGAGGTGCTCGTCCGGCACCGGGTCGAGAGCGTGGACCCCGAGAACAAGCGGCTCTCCGTCACCAACCTCACGACAGGCGAAACATTCGAAGATGGATACGACCGGCTCGTGATCGCCACGGGGGCGCGGGCGATTCCCCCCTCCATACCCGGCGCGGACCTCGACGGCATCTTTGCCCTGCGCTTCCTCACCGATGCGGACAGGATCATGCGACATATCCGCGAACGCACTCCCGAAAAGGCCCTCGTGGTGGGCGGCGGCTACATCGGGCTGGAGGTCGCCGAGAACCTGCACCGGCTCGGCATGGAGGTCTCGCTCGTCGAGGCCGCCGGGCAGCTCGCCGGCGCCTACGGTCTCGAGGTCGCGGAGATCATCGAAGGTCATTTGAGAGAGAAAGGCGTTCATTGCCTGTTCACCGGCGAGGAAGTCGAGACGTTTCTGGGGGACGGGAAAGGCCGCTTGCGGGCGGTTCGGCTAGGGGAACGGGAGATCGACGCGGAGATCGTGATCGCGGGTGTCGGCGTCAGGCCCCAGGTCTCGCTCGCGCAGGCGGCGGGCGCAGAGATCGGGAAGACGGGCGCCATCCGGGTGGACCGGCGGATGCGCACCAGCCTCCCGGACGTGTGGGCCGCTGGCGACTGCGCCGAGACGGCGAACCTCGTCACGGGCGAGCCCGGCTGGCTCCCGCTGGGCGATACGGCCAACCAGACGGGCCGTGTCGCGGGCACGAACGCGGCGCTTGGCCCCGATGGCGAGGGGACTCTGGAGTTCCCCGGCGTGCTTGGCACCGGCATCTTCAAGGTCTTTGATCTCGGCGTCGGCAAGACCGGGCTCTCCGAAAGGGAGGCCGAACGGGCCGGCTTCAAGGTCGTGAGCGCCGGCATAGAGACCGGGAGCAAGGCCGGCTACTACCCGGGCGCGGGCAAGGTATTCATAAAGCTGATCTGCGACTCGAAGACCGGCCGGCTGATCGGCGCGGAGGTGGCCGGGGACAGCGCGGACAAGCTGGTGGACGTGTGCGCCACCGCGATCTGGGGTCGGCTCTCGTGTTCGGACCTCGTCAACATAGACCTCGCCTACGCCCCGCCCTACGGTCCGACCCTGAGCCCTGTCATCCAGGCCGCGACTGTGCTGTCCGGGAAGTTTCGGACTTCAGATCGAGCGTAACACGGCCCGCACAGGGCTGGCGTCAGCCACTTCGAGAGCCAACGGAAGCGCTATCAGTTCGTAGTTCCCCGGCCCGGCGTGGTCCAGAACCAGACCTTCGAGGATGTGAACGCCGTTCGACTGGAGGGCTTCGTGTGCGGGCAACTCCTCGCTGTCGAGCGGGTCCACGGAGTGAGTATCCACCCCGACAAGCCGGATTTCCTTCTCCGCAAGAACGGAGCCGCGTCTGGCCGTAGATGCGTTATCCCAGCCGGAAAGATCGTTCGGTCGGGCCAGGACCCCGTCCTCACCAGCAGCCGTTCGACGCCTTGGAGACCGTATCTCTCCAACTCTTTGGTCCCGATTGATTTCCCTCGGAACTCGATGATTCGGGTTGGACCAGCGAACGCTTCGAGGTCCAGCGCTCCGACCCTGGCGCTGTCGTCCCTGAAGTGGAAAGGGACGTCCACGTGCGTGCCTGTGTGGGTGCCCATCACGATGCGGCCGACGTTCACGGAGCCGCCTTGCCCGCGCTTCCGGGTCAGGTCGAAGGCGAACTTTGTGTCGCCGGGCCAGACTAGGACACCCGCGTTCAGGGGTTGGGTGATGTCCAGGATCACGCGACCACCCCGCGCTGGTTGGGGTACTTCTCGTGCTGGCCCTCCGCAACGATGCGGCGCAGAACCTCCACCGCCCTCCACACGTCGTGGTAGGAGATGTACAGGGGCACGGGGGCGAGACGGATGACATCCGGCGGACGGAAGTCAGGGACGACGCCGTTCTCCTTGAGCGCTACGCAGATGCGGGCTGCCTCCGCATGCTCCAGCGCCACGTGCCCGCCCCGGCGGTGGTCTTCCTGCGGAGTTCCAATCCCGAAGCCCATCCCCGACAATCGTTCGTCGGCGAGATCCATCAGGTATCTGGTGAGGCCAAGGGATTTCTCCCGAACACCTCCGATACCGGCCTCGGCGAACATATCCAGCGATCCAGGGAGTGGCGCTAGGCTCAGGATGTTGGGCGTGCCGATCTGGTACGCACCTGCGGATTCGGCAGGCGTGAGATCATGCTCCATGTCAAACTGACGATCCTTGCGCGATGCGAACCATCCGGCCAGCCCAGGACGCCGCCCGAAGTGCCTCCGGTTCACGTACAACCCGGCCGCCGCGCCCGGGCCGCCGTTCAGGTACTTGTATCCGCACCACACGGCGAAGTCTACGCCCCATTCGGCGAACGAGTGCGGAACCACGCCCACGGAATGCGCCGCGTCAAAGCCGATGGAGATGCCCAGTTCGTGGGCCGCGGCGGTGAGCCACTCCACGTCGAGCAACTGCCCGCTACGGTAGAGAACGGTGGGCAGGAAGGCCAGAGCTACGTCGCCCGTCATGGCTGCGATTAAGTCTTCTTCGTCTATCGTGCGGCCGTCCCGGCTCCCGACCCGGACGAGATGCTCCTCCGGATCAAAGCCGCGCAAGCGGAGCTGGCTGTCCAGAGCCTGGATATCCGATGGGAAGTCGAGTTCCGTGGCGAGTATCTTCGTCCGTTTTCTTTCCGGGCGGTAGAAGGTGGCGACGAGCTGGTGCACGTTTACGGTCGTGCCGCTGGCGGCGACTACCTCATTGGGCGCGGCTCCGACGAGCGGCGCGGTCATCTCCCCCACTCGTTCGGCCATGTAGAACCAGGAAGAATCACCCTCCGTCCAGCCGTCTATTCCCAACTCCCGCCAGGAAGCCAGTGCTTCGGAGAGCATCCGCTCGGCCTGCGTGGACATAAGGCCCAGGGAGTTTCCATCGAGGTAGATCCGACCCCCGAGATGAAACTCGTCCCGGAAACGGGCAAGCCCGTCCGCAGCGTCGAGCTTTTTCGCGTATTTCTCTTCCGGCGTCAACGCCAGCCGAGGGTCGCCAGGTCCAGCTTGTCCCTCTCTTCGTCCGTCATGGACCAACCGACGGCGCCGAGGTTCTGACGGGCCTGGTGCTCGTTTTTGGCGCCTGGGATGGGGAGCGTTCCACGTTCGATCAGCCAGTTCAAAGCGACCTGAGACGGCTCCTTGTCGTGGGCCGAGCCTATCTCGCGCAGGAGGTTCACGACGGGCTCGACCTTCCTCAGGTTCTGCTCGCCGAATGCGCGGCCGAACCGCCGGATGAAGCCGGCCGGTCTTCCCGCGCCCGGCCCGTACTTGCCGGTGAGGAGCCCCTGGGCGATGGGGCTGTAGGCGATCAGGGTGACGCCGAGGTCGCGGCAGGCGTCGAGGACGCCGTTGGTTTCGGGCGCACGATCTAGCAGGCTGTAGCGCACCTGGTTGGAGGCGAGCTGCACGCCGTGGGACGCGAGGCGTTCGTAGGCGCGGCGGGTGGCTTCGGCACCGTAGTTGCTCACGCCGACTTTTCGGACCTTGCCCTCCTTCACCACCTCTGCGAGGGCGTCCATCAGGCCTTTCGAGCGCGGGATCGGGGATGGGAAGTGGATCTGGTAAAGATCGATAGTGGAGATCCCGAGCCGCTTCAGGCTATTGTCTACGGCCTGGATCAGGGTGCGCGGGCTCACACGGTAGGGAAGCGGGGCGAACTTGGTGGCTATGACCGGCGTTCCGCCGAGGTTCCCTTCGCGCAGGATCTCGCCGATGATCCGCTCCGAAGCGCCGTTACCGTAGACCTCGGCCGTATCGAAGAGCGTGACGCCCTCGGCCACGCTCGCCCTGAAAGCGTGGCCCACGTCCTGGCGGCCATACTCCTGCCCGTAACCCCAGATCCTGCTCGTGCCCCAAGCCCATGCTCCAACCCCGAGGGGCGCAATGTTCAGGTCGTCCACCAGACCAACGGTAGCTTCGCGTTGCATCTTCCCTCCTCAGGGGATTCCAGGTGTGGAGGGTATAGCACGCCCGGTGAGATCAGGATTCAGACAGGCCGGTAGTACGGCAACTACCAGCCCATCTGAGTTTCCACCTCTAAACGCCACCCGGTCCCGGAGAAAGTGAAGCCTCGCAGGGCAGCGGCACGGGCACGCCGCTGGTTTCGTCGAAGATGAGGGGCTCGTCTATCCGCTGCCCGGCGAAAGTCGTGCCCCTTGCGGGAACCCTGAACTTGCGCAGCACTGTCCTCCTGGTATTTTCGGGGTTCGGCTCTCTGATACCGCTGCCCCGGTTCTCGGCGGTCGGCGTAATGACCCGGACGGCCTTCATGGTGCACAGGATCGAGTCCTTCGTAATTTCGACCAGGTTGTAGCCGTGATCGCTGGAGTTGAAGTACTTGATGTGGGGGTTGTTGGCCGGAGTCTGGGCGGTAAACTGCCCGACATCCGGGGCGGGCGCGGTCCCGAAGCCGAAGGTGGCTATCTCCGTGAGGTTGGAGGAGGTTACGGACGGACACACAAGCTCCACGCCTACAGGACGGTTGTACCCCTCGCAGGAAGCGTCGTCGTAGTTGTACTTGACGTACCCGGCGATGTAGGAGTGGATGTCGCCGGTCAGGGTGACGAAGTTCTCGACACCCGCGGAGCCGCCGGACGCGCTGCTGTCCCTTAGCAGGCGCGTGATCCTGCGCCGCTCGGCCTGGTAGCCATCCCACTGGTCCAGGGTCACGTACACACCCTCAGCAGCCCCGACCGCGCCGGCGGCGGGATAACTTCCTATGCCGGGGAACAGTTCGTCCAGTGAGGATATCGTCAGCGTCTCTGATGCGAGGGCGAGGTTAGCCAGCTTGAACTGCATGAACGTTACCTCGTTACCCCAGAGCTTCCACCTCCGGGATGAGCCAGCCACCCTGTTCAGGAAGTAGGACACCTGATCCGGCCTCGACCATCCGTTTACGCCGGGGGTGCCTTCGCCGAGCATGGTGCGGCCAGCGGCCTCCTCCGCACCGGTGCCTGGCGTCAGATAGCGATCCTGGGTCTCGTTTCCGTTCGGCGGGCCGTCGCGGTAGAGCCGCTCATCCGTCATTACCAGCTCCATGAGGTTGCCGAAGGCGAACGTGCGGTAGATCGTGATCTCGTTCAGCGGGTTCTTGGCAGCGTCATAGGGAACCCCGACCGGGTTGTACTCGAACCAGGCCTGCGTAGCATTCTCGCGCCGCTGTGGAACCTTGCTCGGCGTTGCGTCTGTCCCGCCCTGATCCGGGGCGAACACCTGGTAGCAGTCGTTGGCGAACTCGTGGTCGTCCCAGATCATTATGAAGGCGCATTTTTCGTGCAGCGCCTGAAGGTTTTGGTCGGACTTGTATTTCTTGTACCCAAAACGGTAATCCTTGAGCGTCATCTCTTCATCGCCGCCGTCTGGGAAGGTGAACTGCCTCTCCGGCGGGCCGCCACCCTGGAAGCTGTCGGAGCCAACGGTTTCGTAGGTGTAGTCGCCGAGGTGGACTACGTAGTCTATGTCCTCCTGATTCAAATGGTAGAGGGCGTTGTAGTAGCCGTTGGTGTAATCCTGGCACGAGACGTAACCGAAACGAACCAGTGAGACATCCGTGCCCGGCGCTGGCAGGGTCTTGAAGTGACCGGTCCTGCTGGAATCACCGTTGAAGATGAAACGGTAACGGTACCCACTGGATGGTTTGAGCTCAGAACGCCTCAACTGGACCTTGACCGTAAAGTCCCGCGCCGGGCTCGTACTCGTCACGCCCCGCAGTACCGGGTTTGCAAACGTGGTGTCCGATTCCCTTGCCACCTCGTAGGCCACCTGCACGCTGCCGGCAGCCCCGGAGTTCAGGCGAGTCCAAAGCACGATGCCGTTTGGCTGGGGATCTCCGGATGCCACGCTCTGGGGGAAGCGATCGGGGTTGACGGCGCTCGTAGTGAACAGCTCCTGGGCTTCCGCTTCGGTAACGCCCATCCCGCGTGGAACCATCGAACCCGCCCACACCGCGATGCTCGCGGTCAGGGAGTACTTCAGGAAATCTTTGCGGCTTACATCAACGCCGCCCCAACCATTTTCAGCCAAAACATCCTCCTGAATTCGGGTTCCCGGCGTCCAATCCGGGCGTGGAATCGTACAGCAGGAGTTTAGAGGTTCCGCATCTTCCAAAGGTTAAATAAATGGGAAACCTAAGTTAAATACACCTTCTGGCAGGGTCAAGCGACGAAGCGCCAGCTTACGAACATGGCGCACAAGACGAGCGAGAAGGCGGCGCTCAAGGCCAACCAGATGCCCAGGCTCCTGCGGCTATCGAGCAGAACCCCGAGCACTATGAAAACCGGGAACGCGACGAGGGCGTAGCGCGGGAAGCCCATCAAGGGGTTCTGCTCCGGCCCGAAGACGACGGCGGGTGCGATGAGCAGAAATGAGTAGACGGTCAGGTCCGGCGGCAGCACCCGGAAGCCCGCGATCAGCACAGCTACGAAGATGCCGAGGAGCGCCAGGTCGAAGGCGTTCTGCGCGGCGGAGGCCCGATCCGCGAGCTTTCCGAGCGTCGGGTCGGTGAGGAGCCCAGGCCCGAACAGGCGCGCGAGGCCCTCTCCCGACTCCCTGAAGATGTTGTTCACGAGGTCGAGCGGACCGATGTTTCCCCGCCCCCACCGCTGCTGCTCCGTGTAGAAGAGCAGCGGGTGCCCGAAGCGCGCCCAAAGGTAGGCCATGTACGCCAAAAGCCCAGTAGGCGCGAGGGCCAGGTACGCCACCCGCCATCCGTAGCGGTCCCGCTCCCCGAACCACTCATACGCGAGCGGTAAGATCAGGAACACCCCAACGTTGCGCGTGGCGGTTGCGAACCCGGCGAGCATGCAGGCCAAAAGGAGATCACGCTTCACCCTAAGCGCCCACAGGGAGCCTGCGGAGAGCGCCAGGAAGAGGCTCTCGGTGTACGCCGCGTTCAGGAAGAACGACGCCGGGTAGAAGGCCAGGACGAGCAAGCATCCTTTCGCCGCCCGCGTCCCCCAGCCGTCTTCGGCGATGCGGTAGACGAAATACAGGGCGAAGGGCAGGCAAAGCAGCGAGACGAGCACGCCCCACAGAGACAGCGCGCCGGGTGAGATCGGCCCCCCGAACAACCCGGCGAAGGATCTCACCAGTATCGAATACAGCGGGAAAAACGCTGGCGAAACGTTGTCCGGGGGCTGCATGTACCCGCCCATGGCCAGCCCCACGTAGTGTTCCCCGTCCCAGTGGGCCCAGATGTTGAGCGTCCCGAACGGCTGGTCCGCGGTGAACCTCTGGAACTCCGAAGGGAGAATGTTCCGCGCGAACCAGGTTCCGGCGACCATGTAGAAGAGCCGGCTCACCGCGCACACGGCCAGCACGAAGCCGAGAACCTGTCCCAGGCTCTCCCGCTTCGCAGGCTTGGATTCAGTCTGCTTCCGGTGGTCTTGCTTTTGCCCGTCTCCGCGATCCATCGCGGGGCATTCTACTCCGCCGGTTCGCGCCTCGTGACGATCAGGACGTCCTTGTTCTCGAACACCGTCCGGTAGAGGCCGGGCTGGGCGGCGAAGGATATCCAGTAGTCCAGCGTCGCCCGGTCGGGCATGTTCTTGTACAGGACCACGTAGCGTATATCGTACTTGTGGAGCAGCCGGAGGGTGTGCCCGCCTTCAGGATGGTACATAACCCAAAGCACATCTTTCAGGGGCTGTGACCCGGTGGGCGGCAGATCCCTCGGGTGTTCCACCTGATACTCGGCGAAGGATTGAAGGCCAGGGTAGTGGCCCATGGCGAGCATCATGCGGCCCGGCACCTGGTTGGCGTGTGGGCTGACCATGATGTTGCCGCCGGTGTTGTGGGCCTTCAGCCACGCTCCCGCCTCGGCGATGGCGGGCGTTGTCGTCACCTGCATGCTCGGTTCGCTGGCAAACTTTAAGCTCTGCAGCATCTGGAGGCCAACCAGGGTGCTGGCCGCAAGCACGGCCAGCGAGGCCACGAAGACGGTCGCCGCTTGGCGCGGCCCTAGTGAACGCAATATCGCGATGAACGCGAAGGCCGCGAGCAACGCCAGCGGTATGCCGAGGTCGCGCCCGAAGCGTTGCGGGAAGCCGGTCGCGGACAGGCGGCTGCCGAGGAAGATGATGAGGGGCCACATGATCAGGGTCGCGTAAGCCAGCCTCTGCGGCGTGCCGGTTCGGCCCCACAGGCTGCCCGCCAGCAGGAAGATGCCGAACACGCCGAGCCACGCGACGGACGGCGAGGTCATTAACCCGACCAGCTCGCCCATCCCGTAGGCGGCCTGCGTGCCGACGGCCATGCCCACGGCATCCCCCGTCGTGCTCGTCCCTGCTCCGCCGATCAGACCGCCTACAGCCTGCGGCAGGTCGTAGGTGTCCCAGGCGTAGACCACGGCGAGAACCGCGAGCGCGGCAAACGAGCCGAACAGGAAGACCCCGGTCCTCCGCTCGTACACGAGCAGATATGGCAGAAATAGCACGCTTGCAGCCGCGAGCAACAGCGCCAGGTACATGCTAGCCACGGGATGGTAGAGCACGACAGAGGACCCGAGCAGCGCGAGCAGGAGCCCGGACCGCACCGACGGCGCGGCGTACAGCCGGACGAGGGCAGCTATAGCGAGGACGAGGAGGAACTGCGACGTTACCAGGTTCGGGTACATGGCGTCGTTGAAGTAGTAGTAGGTGCCACCGGGTATTATGGTAAAAGCGGCGGCGGCGACGCCACACTCCCAGCCCCACAGCCGATTCGCAAGCGCGTAGAGGGCGATGGCGGGCAGTACCATGAGGGCAGGGCCGAGAACGGGGAAAATCTGTAGCGGGTCCAGACCGCTCAGGCGGGAGACCATCGCCGTCATGGTGTGGAAGCCTGGAGGGTAGATCAGGTACGGTGAGATCTCACCCCGCGTCATCATCAGGTTGGCCATCACTGCATGCGAGTAGTGATCCACCCCGCGGATGAAGGGCCAGTCGTGCAGCACGGGCCCGGAATATCCCCGGAACAGCGCCAGGGCGAGGACTACGGCCATCAACACCACGCTCGTCGAAGGCCGCTCGCGCAGACCGAGGGAATCCGCAATCACGCCCCGCTCCATCCCGGACGGACGCCGGGACGACACCAGATGTGCGGCGCCCGCCGCCACGATCAGGATGCTCGTCGGGATCATGGCCCACCCGAGCGGCAGGAACCCGAACGCCGTCCCGAGCGCCAGAATCAGCCCCCCGGACAGCGGAATCAGGACCACGAGCCCGAGCCCGCCGGGTTCTGTTGCTATGAGATCGTCCTTCCCCTTCGGCGCACCATAGACGAGATACGCCGCCAGCCCCCCGGCAAATACAACCAGAGCCGAAACCACGGCTACCGGCAATGTCACGCCCAACCCGAAGAGCTTCGTCGGCACCAGCACGGCGGCGGGCACCAGCGCCAGGGAGAGCGCGACCGAGTAACCCAGCCGTTCCACCCGGTCTGAGGATGGGCTCAACAGCGCCGACCAGAACCAGCCCGGCGCCACCCCAACGGCGAGCGCCGCGGCGAACGCTCGCATCAGGTCAGGAAGCAAGACAGCTCCTGTCGTTTCTGTCTCTGTTGGAAGCCCATGGCACGGGGATAAATTACGACACGTTCAGGCGGCGTTACCAGCCGAAATCCCCCAGAATGGGCATTGCACGAAGTTTTTACAAAGCTTTAATGTTCATTTAACATTAGATCCTCTACAATCATCGCCCAGTGAAAATTGTTATATCTTTGTAGAGGGTTTGATCTCCGAGAAGGGAGCTGCCGCACATGAAGGAAATGGTGTTGGGGAGGGAAGACTACCATACTTTTCCCGCCCATCACTCCAGGAGTCTGGCATGACTGTGGATCACATCAGCATAGCTGGCGTCGTCATCGCCGCGCTCTTCGCAGCATATGGCATCTTCCGGTACCGTCAGGGAGGAAGCCGGTTCGATCTGCTCCTCTCCCTCGCCATAGCCCTTGGCGTGATGCTGGTGTCTGTGGTGCCCCAGATCTTCGAGCCCGCGAGCCAGCTCCTTGGCCTCGAGAACCGCGCCTTCGCCCTGCTCGGGCTGGCGAACCTCCTGCTCTTCGCCCTGTTCCTGAACCTGCTCGACAGGGTGCGGGAGGCTGGGCGACGCAACGGTGAGATCGTGACCGGCCTCGCCGTCAGGGACTACACCGAACATCACCTCACGCACGAGGAGAAAATAGAAGGCCACGAAGATGAGATCCTGATCATTGTCCCCGCCTACGACGAGGAGGGTGGCATCCGCGACGTGCTCCGCCGCATCCCGAAGGAGGTGCTCGGCCACAGGACAAAGACCGTGGTCGTTGACGACGGCTCCAAGGACGCGACGGCGACCATCGCCAGGGAAGAGGGTGTTCCCGTGGTGACCCACGTCGTCAATCGGGGTCAGGGCGACGCCCTGCGTACCGGCTTCGCCATAGCGCAGGCCGAGCGGGCCCTCGCCGTCGTCAACCTTGACGCCGACGGGCAGTACAAGCCGGAGGAGCTAAACCGGCTCGCCGGTCCCATAATTGAGGGGAATGCGGACTTCGTGCTCGGGAGCCGCTTCATGGGATTCTACGAGGAGGAAGGCAGCGTCAGGCACGTCGGGGTCGTGTTCTTCTCGCGCATGATCTCGCTTCTCACCGGCGTAAAGGTATCTGATTGCACGAACGGCTACCGTGCCATCAGGGTCTCGGAGTTGCACAAGATGGACCTCCGCGAAGACCGCTTCAACGCCAACGAGATCACGCTGGAAGCCCTCCGCAACAAGCTGCGCTTCCACCAGGTTCCTGTCTCCATGATGAGCCGCGCCGCAGGCGAAACTAAGAAGCCCCCGAGGCTCGCCTACCCGCTTGGCGTGTTCCGGGTAATCATCTCGACCTGGCTGCGCTAGAGGTCCGACTTCTGCTTGGATCCACCCCGGCCTGGCGCTTTCCAGAGCCCGGTCGCTTAATATGAAGCCGTGAAGCGCTTTCTGTCATCCGGTGCGAAACCGCAGGGTGCGGGCACGGGCAGCCTGTACATCGGGCTGTCGTTCGTCGTCGCTGGCGCCCTGACGTTCGCCTTCCAGGGCATCTCCATGCGTGCCCTTGGCGGGCCTGCGGGCTACGCGCCGGTCGCGCTGCTGTGGAACGCGACGTTCCTCGTCGTTCAGATTCTGTGGGTCGCCGCGACCCAGACCTTGGGACGTCACGTGGCCGAGCGCGAGGCGCGGGGCGAGGACTGGGGTCCGGTCATGTCATCTGTCGTGCGCTGGCAGGGTGGTCTGCTCGCAGTATTTCTCGTGGCGGCGTTACTGCTCTCCCCGCTGCTTACCGCCTGGATCTTCGAAGACCCGTGGCTCACGGCGGCTTTCGTCGTGGCGGTGGCGTTGTACGCGCCGGAGTATTTCAGGCGCGGCATCTTCAACGGGCACCGTCAGAGCACCAGGATGGGCGCCCAAATCCTGGCTGAGGCGTCGAGCCGGGTGGTTCTCGCGGCCGGGCTTCTCTTCGCCGGTATGGGCGTAGCCGGGCCCGCCATCGCCATCCTGCTTGCCCCGGTCATTGGGGTTCTGGCGGTTCGTCCGGCTCCGGTCCCGCAGCCCACGAAGCCGGGAGAACCGTTTTCAGCCGGTAAAGCCCTGCGGTTCGCGGCGCCGGTCCTCGTGTGCATGGCGTGCGCCCAGACGCTGGCAAGCGGCGGCGTGATCCTGGTCGGTTTGCTCGGCGGGACGGGGGCCCAGGTGGGGTTGTTTGGGGCGGCTTTGATCTTCACGCGCATCCCGCAGTACGTTCTGAGTCCGGTGATCGGGGCCCTGCTGCCGCACGCCAGCCGCACGCTCTCCCTCGGCGGGCAACGCGCCCTCGACCGCTTCGTATTCCGCGCTGTCGGGGTCGTCGTCGCCGCCGGAATCCTCATGGTTGGCGGAGCCTGGATCTTCGGCGAGTGGGGGCTGAAGCTGTTCGGCGGCTCGCGCTTCGACGCGGAGGCCGGCCTGCTCGCAGCGCTCGCAGCGCTTGCGGCTTTCTACCTGCTCACCGACACGCTGGCCCAAGCGCTCTTCGCCCTCGGGAGATCCCGTCTCGCCGCCGCGGGCTGGGCCATCGGGCTCGCATCCGCCACGCTCTGCCTGCCGCTAATAACGACAGGTATTGTGGATAAGGTCGCGAACTCGCTGGTAGTCGGCGCGTTCGCCGCGGCGACGGCCCAGGTGATTTTCTATCTGGCCACCAGAGGCCGGCCGCTAGCTACCGGTTCTCGTGGTTCATAAACCACCCGACCGTGCGGCTGAGACCTTCGTCCAGGGCGACCTCGGCTTGCCAGCCGAGGATGCGTGCGGCCTTCGAGGTGTCTGAGTAGTTGCGTTGCACGTCCCCGGGGCGCGGGGCGGTCTGTCGCACTTCCACATCCTTCATGCCGGCCGCGGCGAGGACGGGGAGGAGCTTGTCTATAAGTTCCTGCACGGATGTCTCGGAGCTGGTGGCGATCTGGAATACCTCGCCGCCCGCGCCATCCACGGTGGCGGCGAATCTTATCGCGCGGACCAGATCCCCGATGTAGATAAAATCCCGCGTCTGGGTACCGTCGCCGTAGATCTCCAGTGCCTCCCCATCCATTGCCCGCTTGATGAACCGGGCAACCGCGCTGTTCTTGTGCCCGGATAGCGGGCCGTAGACGTTCCCGAACCTTAAAGCGACAGTCTCGACGCCGAAGGTCCGGTAGTACGCTGAGCAATATCCCTCGCCCGCGAGCTTGCTCGACCCGTAGGGCGATACGGGATGCGGCGCCAGTTCCTCGTGCAGCGGCGGCTCGACCTCCCCCACCGCTGCTCCGCTGGAGGCGAACACGAACCGCTTCACGCCGCCGTGCCTTGCGGCCTCCAGATAGTTGAGAACCCCGATCACGTTGGACATGCAATCCTTGCGCGGGTCTTCGACGGATGGAGCAACTCCCGTGTTGGCGGCGAGGTGGACGATCACATCCACCCCCTCGGCGGCCCTGAGCGCCAGCCCCTCATCCAGTATGTCCCCCGCCACCAGCTCGACCTCAGCACCCGCCGTCCCCATCGCCCCAACCTCTTCAGGCCGGACTTCTGCGAAATCGCCCACGGATGCGAGGTCCCCGCGCGTGCCGACGGTAAGGTTGTCTACGACGCGCGCCGAGTGCCCGCCCCCGTCCAGTAGCGACCGGATGAACGACGTTCCCAGAAACCCGCAACCGCCCGTGACCAGCCAGTTCACGCTAGCTCTCCCGGCAGGTTCCGGTTTGTATCCTCATTTATCAGCATCGAGATGTCCTCCTCTGCGCGGCCCCGCCGTGCCAACTGGGTCACGGACCACGCCCCTGGAATTCGAACCGCCAAAGCATAACTTCCGGGCGGCAGGTTTTGAACCCAGGCGGGATGCACGCGGCGAAGGGCGTCCGTTAAACGGAGATTTAATACTGCGTTAACGTTCGTGTAACAAAGTCTCATGCGCGTCCCGGGATCGAATAGTATCTTTTCCTGTCGTGCCCGCGGAAAAGACAGATAACGGCTGGGGCTCCAGCAGCAAGGAAGATAGCTCCCGGAAGCTATGGGTGGTTCTCGCGGGATCTGGCGCCACCCTGTTCGTGTTCGTCCTGTACGTGATGACGCTTGCCCCGACCGTGTTGCCCCTTGACAAGAGAGATTTTCCTGACTCGGCGATGCTGCAGATGCAGGCCGCCGTGCTCGGTATCACGCACCCCACAGGCTACCCGACCTACCTGATGCTCGCCCACCTGTTCACGTACCTGCCGGTCGGAGACGTTGCGTACCGGGTGAACCTAGCCTCTGCGGTCTTCGCGGCGCTGGCGGCGCTGGCGGTCTACGCGGTTGGCTACCTGGTCACGCGCCGGGTGTTTCCAGCGGCGGCTGGCGCCCTGACCTTCGGGCTCGGGACGACCCTCTGGAGCCAGGCCGTGATCGCCGAAGTCTATACCCTGAATGCCCTGCTCATCTCCCTAACCCTTCTTGCGCTGCTGCGGTGGAAGGCCGTGAGAAGGGACCGCTATTTGCTACTGGCGGCCTTCGGGGGGGGATTGTGCGTCACCAACCACATGACCAGTGCCCTAATCCTACCCGCAGGCCTGCTCTTCGTCGGGCTCGTACAGTGGCGCAAACTCGTGGAGTGGCGTCTCGTGCTGAAGGGCTTCGGGGCCTTCCTGCTCGGCATCACTCCGTACCTGTACCTGCCGATCCGGGCCTCGATGGACACGCCCTTCGAGGGCAACAACCCCGACACCTTCGACCGCTTCTGGTACGTGGTCAGCGGCGGCAACCTCACCGGTACGTTCTTCGCCTTCGGGCCCGCGGAGGTGCCGGGACGGCTGGCCTTCTACTGGGAGCATCTCATGCAGAACTTCAACCTCTTCCTCCTGATGGTCTCGCTAACGGGGGCGGCCATCCTGGTCTCCCGCGACCGGGCCATCGCCGCGCTCACGGGCTTTCTGTTCTTTGGATGGCTCGTCCACGCCCTGGAGAACAACATTCCCGACGTGCAACTCTACTTCATCCCAACTTACCTCATCCTTTGCCTCTGGATGGCCACCGGCCTGAACGGGGTATTCGAGGCCGCAGAGGATGTGGCCGGGCGGCTGAGTGGAAGATGGAAGGCGATCATTCCTGGTCTTCTCTCCGGGGCCGTCCTTCTCCTGCCGCTGGTTGGGGTTCAGAATACTTATGCCGCCAACGACATGAGCCAGAGGTACTCGGGTCAGCGAACCATCGAAGCCGTCTCGAACCTGACGGCGCCGGACTCCACCGTGCTGCATCATCGCGGGCCGCTCTGGTACATGGTGCTCGTCGAAAAGCACCGGCGAGATCTCACCCTCGTAGATCCCTTCTGGCACAACAAAGGCGTTCGCTACGCCGACCTCGTCTGGCCCGGGCGCGACGACCTGCCGACGACGGATCGCATCTATGGAACGGATGATTTCTCCGGCGTAACCGCGGCGAAGAAAGCTATCGAGAAAGGCCGCGTTTACATCGTGGATCAGGGCATCGTGGGCCCGGAGAAGTTTAGGGAAGCAGGCTTCGACATCGTGCGGGTCAAGAAGGGCGTCCTCTACGAGCTCGTTCCCGACAAAGATGGTCTTCACGTCAAAGGCGACACAGATGGCAAAGTCGACTGAGGCCTGTTGATGGAGGACGGAGCCCTGAGAGTTCGGCTACAATCGTGATCCAGATGGCAGACGCGGAAAGGGCTTTGGAGTTGCCAGGAGAAACCCTGCCGACGGAGAACGGGAACGAAGATAGCGGGCCTACAGAGGACGCGCACATCTTCGAGCAGTTCCGGGTTGAACGGGGATGCCTGGGATACGTGGTCGCCGACCCCGAGACCCGCCTCGCGGCGCTGGTGGACCCGGAGGTGGAGATGGCCGAGCCGATGCTGGACTTCGTGTTCGAGCACGGGCTGAAGCCCGCCTATGTGGTGGACACCCACACCCACGCGGACCATTTCTCCGGCTCACGGGAACTGAAGGCGAAGACGGTGGCGAAGATCGTGATGCACGAAGTGGCCCCCGCGAGCTGCGTAGACATCCGGGTGGAGGACGGGGACCGGCTGTGGCTCGGCGGGCTGCCGCTCAAGTTCCTGCACACGCCGGGGCACGCCAAGGACCTCGTCTCCGTATTGTTGCCGGGCAAAATCCTGAGCGCGGACGCGCTCCTGATCGGGGCCTGCGGCCGCACCGATCTCCCCAATGGCAACGCCACCCGCCAGTACCACACCCTCTACTACGTGTACCGTAGCCTGCCGGAAGAGCTCTCCGTCTATCCGGGCCACGACTACCAGGGCCGCAGCCACTCCACTTTAGGCGAGGAGAAGCGGGGCAACCCGAAGATGCTGTTCGACTCCGAGGAGGCGTTCGTCCGGTACATGGAGCGGGAGAACCCCGGCAAGCTCTCCCCCGTCTACCAGCTCGCCGACGCCCTCAAAGCCAACATGGCCTGATCTGTGGCATCCAGGGGGAAGAAAGCATGAAGAAGCGGACATACACGCGCCGGAGCTTCCTGAAGGGCGCTGGCGCCGGGGTCGCCGGGATGGGCCTGCTCGGCACGGCCGGGTGCAGCACCGTGAACACCCTGACGGGTGGTGAGATGCCAGACGAATACCTTCCGATCGGGGGTCCGAGGATGAACGTAGTGCTCGTGGTCATTGACAGCCTCAGAAAGGACCACGTAGTGGCGTTCGGGAACGATTGGATCCACACCCCCACCCTAGAC
>Ga0081539_10001008_pt1 | contig 52049 bp, 44 predicted proteins | sample TabmetS4T2R2_FD_71023 | JGI IMG/M metagenome (GOLD analysis project Ga0081539, IMG submission 71023) | Tabebuia heterophylla rhizosphere microbial communities from the University of Puerto Rico - S4T2R2 | ecosystem: Host-associated > Plants > Roots > Rhizosphere ... | reverse complement strand
CGGTGGAATCGTTGCGCGACAGCGGATTCGCACCGGCTCGGCCCATCGGCGTCGTCAACTTCGCCGACGAGGAGGGGGCTCGCTTCGGCGTCGCCTGCGCCGGTTCTCGGCTGATCACTGGTGCGCTCGACCCCGATCGAGCCCGCGCTTTGCGGGATGCCGAGGGTGCGACCCTCGCCGAGGCGTTCGCCCGGGCCGGCCTGGACGAGGAACGGCTGGGCCGGGACGAGGAGACGCTGCGCCGGGTGGGCGCCTTTGTCGAGCTGCACGTCGAACAGGGCCGGGGGCTCGTGGACGGCGAGGCCCCCGTCGGGGTCGCCAGCGCGATCTGGCCGCACGGCCGCTGGCGGCTGGACTTCCGCGGCGAGGCCAACCACGCGGGCACGACCCGGCTGGAAGACCGCCGGGACCCGATGCTCCAGTACGCCGAAGCCGTTATCGCGGCGCGTCGGCTGGCCACCGCGCACGAGGCGCTGGCGACGGTCGGGAAGGTGCGGGTCGAACCGAACGGCGTGAACGCCATCCCGTCACGGGTCACGGGATGGCTGGACGCCCGCGCACCGGAGGAGGACGCCGTCCGCGGCCTGCTCAAAGACCTGGCCGACGAGGCCGAAGGAGCAGAGGTGATCGAGGAGTCCTTCACTCCGGCCACGGTCTTCGATGCAGCCCTCAGCCGGCGGGTGGGTGACGCGGCGGCCGCGGCCCTGGGACTCCATCAGCTTCCGGTGCTCGGCACGGGCGCCGGCCACGACGCCGGAATCCTCGCGACGGCGGGCATCCCGGCGGCGATGCTGTTCGTGCGCAACCCGACCGGCGTATCGCACTCCCCCGCCGAGCACGCCGAGCACGCCGACTGTCTCGCGGGTGTGACCGCGCTGACGGGCGTCCTGCGCGAGCTCGCGGGTCGGCGGTGACGACGATGGACTTCTGGTGCGAGCACGCCTGGCTGCCGACCGGCCCGGCGGAACGAGTGCGGGTCTCCATCGGTGCCTCCGGCACGATCGAGGCTGTTACGGCGGACACGGATCCGGCCCCCGGCGACCATCGGCTGCCCGGCATGGTCCTGCCCGGGTTCGCCGATGCGCACTCACACGCCTTTCACCGCGCTCTGCGCGGCCGAACCCACGCGGACGGCGGCACTTTCTGGACCTGGCGCACCGCGATGTACGCCGTCGCCGAGCGACTCGACCCGGACAGCTACCTCGCGCTGGCGCGGGCGTGCTACGCGGAGCTGGCGCTGGGCGGCGTCACCGCGGTGGCCGAGTTCCACTACCTGCATCACGCGCCGGGCGGCGTGCCGTATGCCGAGCCGAACGTCATGGCTGTCGCTCTCGCGGAGGCGGCCCGCGACGCCGGGATCCGGCTGACGCTGCTCGACACCTGCTACCTGGCGGGCGGCTTGGATCGGCACGGGTACAGCGCACTCGAGGGCGTCCAGCTTCGCTTCGGCGACAAGGGCGAGGACGGCTGGGCCGGGCGCGTAGCGGAACTGGCCGCCCGGCCACCAGACGGCGCACTGGTCGGCCTGGCCGCACACTCGGTCCGTGCGGTGCCGCCCGCCGCGCTGCTCAGGATCGGCGAGTTCGCCGCGGAACTGCGGAAGGCAGGCGGGCCGGTCCCTGTGCATGCGCACGTGTCGGAGCAGCCGGCCGAGAACGACGCGTGCTTGGCCGTGCACGGCGTGACGCCGACCAGATTGCTCGCTGACTTGGGCCTGCTCGGGCCGCACAGCACGGCGATCCACGCCACCCACCTCACGGCCGCCGACATCGGGCTGCTCGGTGACACGCGCACCACGGCCTGCTTCTGCCCCACCACCGAGCAGGACCTGGCCGACGGCATCGGCCCGGCCCGGGCGCTGCGGGATGCCGGCAGCCCGCTGGCCCTTGGATCGGACCAGCACGCGCGCAACGACTTGCTCGCCGAGGCCCGCGCGCTGGAGATGGGCGAGCGGCTGGCCAGTCTGGGCCGCGGCCGGTTCACGCCGGGGGAGCTGGTCGAGGCCCTGACCTCCGCGGGCCATCGCGCCGCGGGGGGGCCCGGCGGCCGGATCGCCGCCGGAGAACCTGGTGACCTGGTGGCCATCCGGCTGGACACACCTCGGACCGCCGGAGCGCTGCCGGGGCAGGTGGTCCCGGTGGCGTCCGGCGCCGACGTGGACACCGTGGTAAGCGGTGGGCGGATCATCGTGCGCGAGGGCCGGCACGTGCTCGGGGACGTCGGGAAGCTGCTGGCGGACGCCATCGACCCGCTGTGGGACAACTCGTGAGCTTAGTAGTCACCGGGATCGGCGAGCTGGTCACCAACGATGCAGCGCTGGGCGAGGGACCGCTCGGCATCCTGCGGAACGCCGCGATCGTGGTGGACGGCGACTCGGTGGCCTGGGTCGGCTCCGCGGACTCCGCCCCGGACGCGGACCGGCGGACGGACGTCGCGGGCCGGGCCGTCATTCCCGGATTCGTGGACTCGCACAGTCACCTGGTGTTCGCCGGCGACCGCGCCGACGAGTTCGCCGCCCGGATGGCGGGACAGCCCTACACGGGCGGCGGCATCGCCCGAACCGTGGCCGCGACCCGAGCGGCCACCGATGAGGAGCTGCTGTCGCGACTGCGTTCACTCGTCGGGGAGATGCGCCGGCAGGGCACGACGACGATCGAGATCAAGAGCGGCTACGGCCTGGACGTCGAGCAGGAGGCCCGGCTGTTGCGCGTGGCGCGCGACGTCACAAGCGAGACAACGTTCCTGGGCGCCCACGTCGTCCCCCCCGAGTTCGCCTCCCGCCGCAGCGATTACGTGGACCTGGTGACCGGCGAGATGCTCGCCGCGTGCGCGCCGTACGCGCGCTGGGCCGACGTCTTCTGCGAGCCGGCAAGTCCGCACGCCTTCGACGGCGAGGAGTCCCGCACGGTGCTGTCGGCCGCACGGGCCGCCGGCCTCGGGTTACGGGTGCACGGCAACCAGCTGTCCGCGGGGCCGGGTGTGCAACTGGCTGTCGAGTTCGGCGCCGCCAGTGTTGACCATTGCACGTACCTCACGGATAGCGATGTCGCGGCGCTGGCCGGCGGGACGACCGTGGCCACCCTGCTCCCCGGCGTCGAGTTCTCCACGCGGTCGCCGTACCCGGACGCGCGGCGGCTGATCGAGGCCGGCGTGACCGTCGCGCTGGCGACCGACTGCAATCCGGGGAGCTGCTTCACGTCATCGATGCCGTTCGTGATCGCGCTTGCCGTCCGGGAGATGCGGATGACGCCGGCCGAGGCCCTGTGGTCGGCGACGGCCGGTGGCGCCCTGGCGCTGCGCCGCGACGACATAGGCCGCATCGGCGTGGGCACGCGAGCCGACCTTGCCGTGCTCGAGGCGCCGAGCTACGTGCATCTCGCCTACCGCCCCGGCGTCCCGCTCGCGAGTGCCCTGACCCTGCAGGAGTGACGTCGGCGCCGGAACGCGAGCCCGGCGAGTGCCGTCCGAGCGATGTGTATACTATGCGCATGGCTCGGGTGAACATCACGGTGCCGGACGAACTGCTCCAGCAAGCTCGGGCGGCCGGGCTCAACGTGTCGCGGCTGGCTGCCTCGGCATTGTCCGAGGAGCTGGACCGACGGGCCAAGATCGCCGAGTTGGACGCGTATCTGGCGGAGTTGGACGCCGAACTCGGGCCGCTGGGCGACGAGGAGATCACGGCCGCCCGGGAGTGGGCGGAACAGCTCGGAGAAGGCGTTCCAGGGTCTCGTTCCGGCGCCGCGTGACCCTCATTCTCGATGCCGGAGGCATCAGCGCGCTGGCTGGTCAACGGGCCCGTCTGGCCGAACTGAGACGACGCGGATTGTGGCCGGCGCAGGTGCCGGCGGTGGTCTTGGCCGAATCCCTGACCGGCGATCACCGCCGCGATTTCCACACCAATCGGCTGCTTCGCGCATGCCAGATCCGGGACGTGACCGAACCGCTCGCCAGGACAGCGGCGTACCTGCGTACGAACACGGGCCGACCAGGCACGATCTCGGCGGCTGATGCCGTGGTCGTTGCCTTCGCCGAGTCGTTCGTTGAGCCGGTGATCCTGACCAGTGATCCCCGGGATCTGGCCGCGCTCGCCGTCAACGCTCGACGTCCGGTCACCGTGGTAGCCACGTAGAGTCGGGTGAGCCCCAGGGCTCAGGCAGGGAGCAGACCGATGACCGTCTCCGGCACAGCACGCGACGCCACCTCCGGCGGCTGGTTCACCGAAGCCGACTGCCGGCTCGACGACTTCCGCGCCGTGGTTGAGCAGATCACCGACATCGGGGACTACCCGGCGGCCGACGCCGTCGAGCACAACGTCCTGATCTACGGTAGGACCCTGCGGCGACGGCTGGAGGCACCCGCGGGCCGCCGTGCCGTGCAGGCAGAGCTCGCTCGCGCGCTGATGGACGGGCCCGGCATCGTCGTTTTCCCGGCCGCCTTCCCCGACGTCGCGGTGATCGACCGTGCGTCCGCCGTCTTCGAAGCGATGATCGCTGAGCAGAAGGCCTCCGGCGCGGCCGCGGGCGACCACTTCGCCGCGCCCGGGGCCAACGACCGGATCTGGGGAGCACTGGACAAGCTCGCCCTGCGGGAGCCGGCACTCTTCGCCGAGTATTACGCCAATGACGTCGTCGCCCTGATCAGCGAGGCGTGGCTGGGGCCCAACTACCAGATCACCTCACAGGTGAACGTCGTCAACCCCGGCGGCACGGCGCAAGTCGGCCACCGCGACTACCACCTCGGCTTCATGTCGGCCGAGGTCGCCCGGCAATACCCGGCCGTCGTGCACAGGCTCTCTCCCGCGCTCACCCTGCAAGGCGCCGTGGCACACTGCGACATGCCGGTGCCGACCGGCCCCACGATGTACCTGCCGCACTCACAGAAGTACGGCCCGGGGTACGTCGCCTTCCATCTGCCGGAGTTCACCGAGTACTTCGACGCCCATCACATCCAGCTCCCGCTGAACAAGGGCGACGCCGTCTTCTTCAACCCCGCACTCTTCCATGCCGCGGGCAGCAACCGCACGGCCGACGTCCGCCGCATGGCGAACCTGCTGCAGGTCTCCTCCGCGTTCGGCCGGGCCATGGAGTCCGTCGACCGCGCCGCCATGTCGTTGGCCCTCTACCCGACGCTGCGGCGGATGCAGGCGGACGGCGCCCCACCGGCGGCGCTGCACAACGTCATCGCCGCCTCGGCGGAGGGCTACGCCTTCCCCACCAACCTCGACCAGGACCAGCCGATCGGCGGCCTCGCCCCGCAGGGCCAGGCGGAGCTCGTCCGCCAGGCTTTGACCGAGGGCTGGGAGCCGGACCGGCTGCGCGTCGAACTCACCGCTCAGTCCGAACGCCGCGGGGCGGCGGCTCGGTGATGGTCGCCGACCCGGCCACCGGGGACATCCGGTCCCTGCGCGTGAGGGCCGGTGGCCGATGCGGCTGACGAACTGGGCCGGCAACATCGTCTTCACGCCGCGCCGGTTCGTGCGCCCGACCAGCATCGAGCAGGTGCAGGACCTCGTCACCGGGGCCGAGCATGTCCGCGTGCTCGGCACGGGACACTCGTTCAGCGACGTCGCCGCCGGTGCGGATCTGCTTCTCAGCCTGGCCGATCTCCCGCTGGAGGTCGACGTCGACGGGACGGCGTCAACGGTCCGGGTCTCCGCCGGGGCCCGATTCGGGGATCTGATGCCTCCGCTGCACAAGGCCGGTCTGGCGCTGCACAACACCGGGTCCCTGCCGCACATCTCGGTGGCCGGGGCGTGCGCCACGGGAACGCACGGTTCCGGCAGCGGGAACGGCTGCCTCGCCACCGCCGTCGTCGAAGCGGATCTCGTCGCCGCCGACGGGTCTCGGCACACGATCCGCGCGGGTGACCCGGAGTTCGAGGGCTCCGTCGTCGCCATGGGCCTGCTCGGCGTCGTCACCGCGACGACATTGCGCGTACGACCCGCCTTCGACGTCCGCCAGTTCGTCTACGACGACCTGCCGTTCGCAGCGCTCGTCGCGCACTTCGACGAGGTGATGGACAGCGCCTACAGCGTCAGCGCGTTCACGCGATGGCAGCGGCCGGTATTCGACACCGTCTGGCGCAAGCAACTCGCCGACGATCCGGCGGCACCACCGTCCTGGCTGGGGGCGGTGTTGGCGCGGGAGCCGCGCAACCCCGTCCCGGTGATGCCGGCGGAGAACGCCACGCAACAGCTGGGGGTGCCCGGGCCGTGGCACGAGCGGTTGCCGCACTTCCGCCTCGAGTTCACCCCCTCACGCGGCGAGGAGCTGCAGAGCGAGTACCTGCTCCCCCGGCATCAGGCCACGGATGCGCTGACCGCGGTGGACGCCGTGCGCGAGGTGATCGCGCCCGCCGTCCAGGTGTGCGAGGTGCGGACGGTCGCGGCCGATCGGCTGTGGCTGAGCCCGGCATACGGCCGGCCCACCGCGGCCCTGCACTTCACGTGGGTGGACGACGTCGAGGTCGTCGCGCCGGCCGTGCGGGCGCTGGAGGGCGCCCTTGCCGGCTACGACGCCCGCCCGCACTGGGGAAAGGTCTTCGGGATCGACCGGGATCGGGTCCGAGCGCTGTATCCGAAACTGCCGGACTTCGAGGCGCTCGTCCGGCGCCATGATCCCGGCGGCAGGTTCGGGAACCGCTTCACCGCGGCCTACCTCGACCTCGCCTGAAGCCGGCCGCGATGACGCCGTCCCCCACGCTGCTCGGCATCGACCTCGGCACGAGCTCCGTCAAGGTCATGCTCACCGACGCCGCGGGAGCGCCGCTGGCCCGCAGCACGCACGACTACCCCGTCGACCGGCCGCACCCGGACTGGGCCGAGACTGACCCCGCGACCTGGTGGACCGCCGTCCGGAAGGCGGTGCACGACATCCGGCAGCAGGTGCCCGACGCCGAACCGGCCGGCATCGGGCTGTGCGGACAGATGCACGGAGTGGTTCTGTGCGACGGCTCCGGTGCGCCCACCCGACCGGCGGTGCTCTGGGCCGACGCGCGGGCCCAGATGGAGCTGGAGCTGTACCGGCGCCTGGACCCCGACGTCGGGCGACGGCTGGCGAACCCGCTCAGCCCCGGCATGGCCGGCCCCATCCTCGCGTGGCTCAGCGGGCACGAGCCGGATGTCGTGGCCGCGTCGCGCAGCGCGCTGCAACCGAAGGACTGGCTGCGCGCCCGCCTGACCGGACGCCAGTCCGCCGAGCCGAGCGACGCCTCGGCAACTCTCCTGTTCGACGTTCTGAGCGAGGGCTGGGCGGAGCCCGTCGTCGCCGCGCTGGGGCTGCGGCGGGACCTGCTGCCCGCGTTGCTGAGCCACTCCGGGGAAGCTGCAGGCAACCTCACCGCCGAGATCGCGCTCGAGCTGGGCCTGCCGCCGGGCATCGCGGTGGCGGCGGGGGCAGCGGACACCGCAGCAGCCGCGCTCGGGACGGGCCTGCTGGCCCCCGGCGCCGTCCAGCTCACGATCGGGACCGGCGTCCAGATCGTCACGCCGACCCGGCCACCGCAGGGCACCACCCTCCCCGCCGCGCCCGTCACGCACCTGTACCGATCGGCCACTCGTGACGGCTGGTACGCCATGGCGGCGGGCCTGACCGGCGGCTCGACCCTGTCGTGGGTGCGCCGCGTGCTGGACGTCGGATGGCCGGACCTCTACGCCGCCGCGGGCCGATCGGCCCGGTCGGACGACCCCATCTTCCTGCCGCACCTCATCGGCGAGCGGACTCCCCATCTGGACACCGCCATGCGCGGCGCCTGGACCGGGCTGAGCACCCGGCACGACCGGGAGGCGTTGCTCTACGCGGCGCTGGAAGGGGTGGCGTTCGCCGTCGCGGAGGCCCTCGAGGCCCTGCCGCAGGCGTCCGGCCGCGGCATCCGGCTGGCCGGTGGCGGCACGACGGCGCCCGCCTGGCGCGACCTGCTGGCCGACGTGCTGCGCGTCGAACTGCACGCCGTCGACGTCCCGGAAGCCTCCGCCCGCGGGGCCGCCCTGCTCGGCGGGATGGCGTGCGGTGTCCTCGACGAGAACGACCTCGCCGCCATCGCGGCGACACCGACCGCGCGCGTCGCGGTACCGCGATCGGCTCCGCTCCTGGAGGAGCGCCGCGCCCGGTATGACGGCGTCCTGGCGGCGCTACGGGACACCGGGTAGGACGGTCTCCAGGAAGTGACGGACGGCCGGTGTTCGGGCCGACGGTGCGATCCACGCGACACCGAGTTCCCGGGAGCGGGCCGGCGTCAGCGTCCGGTACACCAGGTCGTCGCGTTCCTCACGTTCCGGGCGCGGTAGGACAGCCACTCCGAGCCCGGCGCTGACCAGTCCCCGCATGGTTTCGATTTCGGCGCTCTCGAAGGTGACCGCGGGCTGGACGCCTGCGGTCCGGAGCATGTCGTCCACGACGTGCCGCAGATCGGTGCTGAGCGCGAACGCGACGAACGGTGCCCGATGAACGTCCGCCAGAGTGAGTTCGGCCCGATCCGCCAAGGGGTGCCCGGGCGGCACGGCGAGGCACAGTTGCTGTTCGCGCAGCCCGGCCCAGTCGATGTCGTGCTCGCTCGCTGGTGGTGGCGTGACGAGTGCGGCGTCGATGACGTCGTCGCGCAGCCAGCCGAAGAGGTCGCGGGCGAAGCCCTGTCGCAACTCGACCTGCGCGGCCGGGGCGACCTCGCGGTAGCGGCGGACGACCTCCGGAACCATCCACCGGCCGACGGACTGCAGGAAGCCCAGGCGCACCAGCCCGGTCTGGGGATCGATCTGCTCGGCGATGCGAAGCCTCGCCGCCTCCAGATCCGCCACGGCCCGGGTGGCGTGATCGCGCAGCAGTGCACCGAAGCGGTTGAGGGAGAGGCGGCGGCCGTTGCGGCGGAAGAGCTGAACTCCGAGGTCCTTCTCCAGCCGGCCCAGCGCGCGGGACAGACTCGACTGATTGATGCGCAGCAGCGCCGCCGTGTCCCGCATGTTCTCGGTCTCGCACAGAGACAGGAACCACCGCAGCGTCGTCTCCTCCACCGCATCATGATGCAAGACAAGCATCATGAGACGCGAATCTCGCATTTTGTGCATCAGCCTGCTTGGCACAGCCTGAGCTCGTGCTCGCCGCCATCGCCACCGCTCCGTCACCGCATCGTCCCCAGCCGGCTCTGTCATCGTCTGCGGGGTACAAGCCGGGCCACTCTTCCTACCAGCGGGTGATCCTCGGCCTGGCAGCCGGCGGGCTGGCGAACTTCCTCCTGCTCTACTACGTGCAGCCGCTGCTGCCGTCCCTCGCGGTCCAGTTCGCCGTCACGCCATCGACCTCCGCGGCCGCGTTGTCGATCTCGACCCTGACTCTGGCCATTGCCCTCCTCGTGGTCGGGCCCGCGTCGGATGCGCTCGGGCGGGTGGCGCTGATGCGCCTGTCACTGACCGCCTCGGGAGTGCTCGGGGTGGCCTCCGCGTTCGCCCCCTCCTGGCACGCACTGCTCGTGCTGCGTGGGCTCGAGGGCATCGCGCTTGCGGCGCTTCCCGCGGTCGCGTTGGCCTACGTTCGCGAGGAGATCCACCCGTCGGCTCACCTACAGGCCAATGCCGCATACATCACGGGAACGGCCCTCGGCGGCGCCGCCGCGCGACTGCTCCCGGGCCCGCTGGCCGACTGGTGGGGCTGGAGCGGCGCGACGCTCGTCGTCAGCGCGTTCACCCTGCTGTGCGCCATGGCGACGTTCCTGCTGCTACCGGCGTCCGCGCGGTTCACGCCGTCCGTCGTCCGGCCGGGCACCCTACTGCGCACCACCGTCCGCACGGTCCGGGACCCTGTCCTGGCTGGGCTGTGCGTGATCGGGCTCGCCACGATGGGCACGTTCGTGGGGATCTACAACGCCATCTCGTTCCGGCTGCAGGACGCGCCGTACCTCCTCGGCGGCGAGGCAGGCGCGGTCTACCTCGCGTACCTGGCGGGGATCGCGGCGCCCTGGCTGATACGCCGCGTGGCCTCCGCCCGCGGTCGGGACGTTGCGTTGCTGCTGACAGTGGGTCTGCTGGCGGCCGGGACGACGATTCTCAGCTTCCGTCCACTCCCCCTCGTGATGGCAGGCCTCGGCCTGCTCACATTCGCCTTTCTCGGCGCGCATTCGGTCGCCAGCGGATGGGTCGTCGACCGCGCACGCCACCTGGGTATAGGTGCGGCGCAGGCGACCAGCAGCTACTTAGTGGCCTACTACACCGGCAGCGCACTGTTCGGCGCTCTCGTGACCCGGCAGTGGCAGCTGGGCGGCTGGACCGGCGTGACGGTGTACGCATTGAGCCTGGCGGTGCTCGCCGCCACGGCCACGGTGTGGATCGGCCGACATGACCGCCGGGCGTCAGCCGTCCGACCCTGATCGCCAGGGCGGTCGCACCCCTGTCCTGGAGAACCTCGGGCTCGTGGGAGGGTTGCTTGCGATGGCGGTCGCGCAGCGCGGACCGCACGCATGAGGCTGGTGATGGTGCGGTACGTCGTCTACGGCGCCGGCGCGGTGGGCGGGGTCATCGCGGCCCGCCTGCACCTCGCCGGCATGCCTGTCACCATGGTCGCCCGCGGTGAGCATCTCGAGCGGATCCGGGAGCAAGGGCTCGTGCTCGACACCGCGCGAGGCCGCGAGACGGTGACCGCTCCGGCGACGAACACCGCGGCCGAGGTGGACTGGGCCGGCTCCCCCATCGTGCTCCTCTGCGTGAAGTCGCACCAGACGGAGGCCGCCCTCGGCGACCTCGCCGCGCACGCGCCGGCAGGCATCGTGGTGGTGTCCGTGCAGAACGGTGTGGCGAACGAGGTGGCAATCCTGCGCCGGTTCGCCGCGACGTACTCGGTCTGCGTGATGCTGCCGAGCACTCACGTCGAGCCGGGGGTGGTGATCCAGCAGTCCTGGCCGACGCCGGGGATCCTCGATGTCGGCCGCTTTCCCGCCGGCTCGGACGACACGGCCGCTGCCATCGCCGTGGACCTGGCGAACGCGGGATTCGTCTCGGAGCCGCGCGCCGACATCATGGCGTGGAAGTACCGCAAGTTGATCCTCAATCTGGGCAATGCCGTCCAGGCCGCCTGCCGGCCGGGCGATGACGCGGACGAACTGGTGCGGCTGGCTCAGGAAGAGGGAGAAGCCGTCGTTGCGGCCACCGGCATCATCCTGGTCTCACGAGCCGCCGACCGGGAGCGCCGCGGGGACATCCTCCGTGGCAGGCATCGCGAGGCCGACGCGCCGGGCGGCTCCACCTGGCAGAGCATCAGCCGCGGCACCGGCAGCGTCGAGACGGATTACCTGACCGGCGAGATCGTCCTGCTCGGCCGGCTGCACGGCATCGCGACGCCGGTGAACGAATTGCTGCAGCGTGCCGCTTCCGAGCTGGCACGACGCCGCGGCCAGGTCGCCAGCCTCGATGCCGCGGGCCTGCTCAAAACCTTGGCATGACAGTCGATCGCGACCCCTCGTAGGCGGGGCGCTCAGGAGAGCGTCTCCAGCACCGCCGCCAGTGGAGAGCCCGGCGCGACGTGGTAGCCGTCGGGCATCAGCAACCGGTGGACCTCGAGGATGTGGTCGCGGGTCGCCGCGACTGCCGCCCCGGCATCCCGGCGCTCGCAGGCTTCCACGATGGCCTGGTGATGCCGGTACGCCGGACTCTGGTGCAGCTGCAGGTGCATGCGGATGCGGTCGGCCTGGCTCGCGAGGTTCTCGATCGTGCGCAGCAGGATCTCCGAGTCCGCGCACCGGTACAACGTCAGGTGAAACCGGCGGTTGAGTTCGTTGAAGCGTCGCTGCGGGTGCTCACCGTGAAGCGCCTCGCCCAGCTGCGCGTTCGCGTCTTGCATGGCGGCCAGATCGTCGTCGCGCAGCCGGGGGACGGCGAGTCGGACCGCTAGCGTCTCCAGGTGGATGCGCAGTGCGGCGACCTCTTCGGCGACGCGGTAGTCGATCCCGGCCACCACCACGCCGCGGTAGGGCTGTTGGTTGACCAAGCCCTCGCTGTCCAGACGCAGGATCGCCTCTCGAACCGGGGTCCGGCTCAAGCCCAGCTCGTGGGCGATCTCGGTGGGATCGAGCCGGTCACCAGGGGCCAGCTCCCCGGACACGATCCGGTCATGCAGGCGCTCGAACACCAGGTCGGCGGCGCGGCGCTGGATGCTGGCCATGGCCTCTCGCTTCCTCCGTCTTGCGGGTACGTCGAGGGGTTGTCAACGTAAAGAATATCCAATATAAAGGACTCAATGTCCACTCTCTTCCTGACCGACGACGACGTCCGCACGGTGTTCGACTGGTGCGCCGCGATCGACGCACTGCGAGCCGCCTACTCGGCGCCTGATGACCCGGCACGGTTCCCGTCGCGGACCATGGCACGGGCGGAGGGGCGGTGGCTGCGGACGCTCAGCGGAATTTCGGCCGGTGGGCTGATGGGGGCGAAGCTCATCGCGGCCTCGATCGCCACCCGCCGCGCGTCGTACCTCATCTCGTTGTTCGATCAGGAGACCGTCGAACTGGTCGCCCTGCTGGACGGCAACTCGGTCACCGGATTCCGCACCGCAGCGACGTCAGCGCTGGCGGTCGACGTGCTCGCTCCCCACGAGCCGTTGCGGGTCGGCGTCATCGGGTCGGGATTCGAGGCACAACATCACGTGCGGGCACTGGCCGCGGCGCGCGCACTGTCGGCTGTCACGGTATTCAGCCCCAACCCCGCCAGCCGGGCCCGGTTCCTGGACCGGCTGGCCGATCTCGCGCTCCCCATGACGGCTGCCGACGGCGCACCGGAGGCGGTGGCGGGCGCGGATCTGGTCGTGTGCGCGGCGCGGGCCCGCGACGAGCAGCCCACGCTGTGCGGCGCCTGGCTGGAGCCAGGGATGACCGTGGTCTCGATCGGCTCCACGCTGCCGGAGCAGCGTGAACTGGACACCGAGGCGATCGCCCGCGCCGATGTGATCGTCGCCGACAACGCGGCGGAAGTCGCCCACGACACCGGCGACCTGATCGCCGCCAGCCGGGCAGGCGTCGATCTGGCCGGGAAGATCGTCTCGCTGGCGGACGTGGTCTCCGGTCGGATGCCGGGCCGTCCGTCCACCGAGGCGGTCGTGGTGTACAAGTCGGTGGGCTCCGCGGTGCAGGATCTCGCCGTCGCGGGGATGTGCGTGCGCCGTGCTGCCACGGCGCAGGCAGGCACAGTCGTGCCGGTCGGCGTCAGCCCGGTCCTGAAGTGATTGCGAGGTAAGGCATGGCGCGGTACAGCCGTAACGAGGTTCGCGAATGGGCGCGGGAAAATCTGATCGGGGTCGTCAACTGCACGATCCCCTCGTTCACCGGTGACCTGAAGGGCATCAACGAGAAGGCGATCCGGCACGACACCCGACTGGCGATCGAGCACGGCTTCGCCGGCACACTCGGCGTCTCGGAGGTCGCCATCACCCTGCCGGAGTATCTGGACTTCCTCCACGTCATCAAGGACCAGGCCGGCGACCGGCTGATCCTGGTCCACCACGCCAGCTTCAGCACGCTGGAGCAGAACATCGACGCCGTGAAGGGCGCCGAGCAGGCAGGCGCCGAGCTGGTGCTGCTGTCCTACCCGCCGAACTTCTACCCCGAGACCGAGGAGGAGATCTACGAGTACACGAAGGCCTTCTGCGACTCGACCGGCTTGGCTGTCATGCTGTTCCCGATGTTCCTGTGGGGCTTCAGCCCCCGTATCCACCCCTCCGACATCCCGCTGCGCCTGATCCGCAGGCTGATCGACGACTGCCCCAACATCGCGGTCATCAAGGCCGAGGGCGGCTTCCCCGGCATTCAGGGCGTCATCGAATGCCACCGCCATTTCGCCGACGAGGTCGTCATCTCCATGCCGATCGAGGCCGATCTCATCCCCCTGGCTCAGATCATGCCGATCCAGCTGTCGGCGACCAGCGACCACGAGTACTACGGCCCGATGATCCCGCGCGTGTTCCATCTGCTGCGGGGGGGCAAGTACGACGACGCGGCGGACATCTACTGGCAGCTTCACCCGGCCCGAAAGGTGAAGGCCGGCCTGGCGCCGACCCTGCACGGCGGGGCATTCATCAACCGCCAGGCCTGGAAGTTCCAGGGCTGGTTGCAGGGCTACAACGGCGGCCCGCTCCGGCAGCCCACCCAGCGCATCCACGACCACCAGATGACGGCGCTGCGCAAGGGGCTCATCGACGCCGGCCTGCAGCCCAGCATGGACCCGTTCCGCGAGTTCTTCATCGGCCGAAACCCTGCGTGAGGTCCGCGATTCCGCTCGCGGTCCGCACGAGCTTTGCGGACGTGCCGCCCGCATGTGAGTCTCAGCTCGCAGGGGATCGACGCGGAGGTGAAGCCGGTGTCAGAGCCGACCGGTCTGGATCACTCGACTGTCCCGGCCGCTGGGCTGTTCAGTGAGGAACGGTCCGCCGACGTGGTGGCCGCCAGCTTCGCCGGGACGCCGAGTCCGCGGCTGCGGCAGATCATGAGCTCGCTCGTGACGCATCTGCACGCCTTCGTCAAGGATGTCGAGCTGACGGAGGAGGAGTGGGCCGAGGCGATCGCCTTTCTCACGGCGACCGGCCAGAAGTGCGACGACGTCCGCCAGGAGTTCATCCTGCTGTCCGACATCCTCGGGGTCTCGATGCTCGTCGAGACCATCAACCATCGCAGCGGTGGGACGTCGACCGAGTCGACGGTGCTCGGCCCGTTTCACGTCGTGGAGTCACCGGCCCGCGACCTCGGCGACGACATCGCCCTGGACGGCAAGGGGCAGCCGTGCCTGGTGTCGGGACGGGTGACCGGTACGGACGGCGAACCGATCGCCGGCGCGCTCATCGACGTCTGGCAGGCCAACGACGACGGCTTCTACGACGTCCAGCAGCCCGGCATCCAGCCTGAACAGAACCTGCGCGGGCTGTTCCGGGCGGCCGACGACGGACGGTACTGGTTCCGCTCGGTCGTCCCGCGGTACTACCCCATCCCCGACGACGGGCCGGCCGGCCGGCTGCTGCAGGCAACCGGCCGCCATCCGTACCGGCCGGCGCACCTGCACTTCATCGTCCAAGCGGACGGATATGCGCCGGTGACCACCCACGTGTTCTGCGACGACAGCCCGTACCTGGACTCCGACGCCGTCTTCGGAGTGAAGGAGAGCCTGATCCGTCCGGTGCCGGTGGTGGACGACCCGGAGGCGGCCCGGCGCTGGAGGATGCCGAACCCGTTCCGGACCCTGGAGTTCGACATCTGTCTGCGACCGGCCGGCTGAGGCGGGCTGATCCACGGATGCGCGAATTCCGCTACGAGGCGCTGCCGATGCGGGTCCTGTTCGGTCCCGGGTCGGTGCGGCGGCTGCCCGAGGACTTGTCGGCGTTGGGACTGCGACGGGTCCTGGTGCTCTGCTCACCGGAACAGGAGGAACTCGGCCGGTCGATTGCCACCTCACTGGGTGATGCGGCGGCCGCCGTTCTGCCCGAGGCCAGGATGCACGTGCCGGTCGAGGTCGCCGACCGCGCCCGTGATGTCGCCGCCCAGATCGGCGCCGACGGATGCCTGGCCGTCGGCGGCGGATCGGCCGTGGGACTGGGCAAGGCGGTCGCCCTGCAGCACGGACTACCCGTCGTCGCGGTCCCCACCACGTACGCCGGCTCGGAGATGACTCCGATCTGGGGCCTCACGGAGGGCGGCGCCAAGCGCACCGGGCGTGACCCGAGAGTGTTGCCGCGCAGCGTGATCTACGATCCCGAGCTCACGCTGAGCCTGCCCATTCCACTGTCGGTGACCAGCGGCTTCAATGCCGTCGCCCACGCGGTCGAGGGCCTGTACGCCCCGGACGCCAACCCGATCACCTCGCTCATGGCGGAGGAGGGTGTCCGGGCGATGGTGAGCGCGCTGCCGCTCGTGGTCGACGATCCTGCCGACCTGGAGGCTCGCTCGGAGGCACAGTACGGAGCCTGGTTGTGCGGCGCGGTGCTGGGCGCCATCACCATGTCGCTGCACCACAAGCTGTGCCATGCCCTGGGCGGCACCCTCGACCTGCCGCACGCACCCACCCATACCGTCGTTCTGCCGCATGTCCTTGCCTACAACGCCCCCGCCGCGCCGCAGGCCGTCGCCGCCCTCGAACGAGCCCTGACGCATGTAGGGATGCAGCACCCTGCGGATCCGGCGATCGGACTGTGGGAGCTCACCATCCGACTCGGGGCACCGGCGTCGTTGCGCGATCTCGGGATGGCGGAGGACGACATTCCCCGCGTTGCGCAGGCCGCCGTCGCCAACCCGTACGCCAACCCCCGCCCCGTCACCCCCGACGACGTCGAGCGGCTGCTGCATCGGGCCTGGGCGGGTGAGAAGCCCACCCCGTGAGGTCGGGCCGGGGTCGAGCGGGCAGTTCTCGGGCGAAACGCCCGGCTGTTGCCCGAGAAGTGCCCGCTCAATCGTCGACGCATACGCCCTGCGAGCCGATCAGCCGAATTGCACTGGCGAAACTGTCCGCCCCTCGGGATTGAATGTGTCGTCGGCCGACGACGGCCGCCGAGGACGAGGACGGTGACGTGAGCAGGCGAGGATGGCTGCTGTTCGCAGCGATGTGCGTGATCTGGGGCATTCCCTACATGCTGATCAAGGTGGCGGTGGCGGACGTCACCCCGGCCGTGATGGTCCTGGGGCGGACCGCGGTGGCGACGGCGCTGCTGTTGCCGATCGCCGCGTACCGCGGGCAGATGCGCGGGTTGCGCGCCGCCTGGGTGCCGCTGGTCGCGTACACGGCGGTGGAGATCTGCGGACCGTGGTTGCTGCTGGGGTACGCCGAGACCCGTCTGTCCAGCTCACTCACCGGGCTGCTGATCGCGGCCGTGCCGATGGTGGGCGCCGTACTGGGCCGGTTCAGTGGCGAACGCGAGCGACTCAGCCCGGTGCGCATCTCCGGGCTTCTCGTCGGGCTCCTGGGCGTGGCCGCGCTGGTGGGGCTGGACCTGGGAAGCACCGATCTGGCGGCCGTCGGGGCGCTCGCCCTGGTCGCGGTCGGGTACGCCGTGGGGCCGATGATCTTGGCGCGCAAGCTGGCGGACCTTCCGCAGCTCGGTGTCGTCGCGGCATCCGTCGGGCTGTGTGCGCTGGTCTACCTTCCGTTCGGGCTGGCACAGGCACCGAGTGAGATGCCGGCCCCCAAGGTCCTGGCCTCCGTGGCGGCGCTCGGAGTGATCTGCACCGCGCTGGCATTCGTGCTCTTCTTCCAGCTCATCGCGGAGATCGGACCGGCTCGATCGACCGTCATCACGTACGTCAACCCCGCGGTCGCCGTCCTCCTCGGCGTTCTGGTGCTGGACGAGCCGTTCACGGCGGCGATCGGCGTCGGGTTCGTGCTGGTGTTGTTCGGGTCTGTCCTCGCGACGTCCGGGCGGAGGATCCGGGAGCTGGAGCCCGCGGCCGGCGGGCGTCCAGAGGTAGCGGTCTGCACGGTCCCCGAGCCATAGGGCCGGCTGCGATCATGACTGCTTCGCGTGGGTCCCGCTAGGGATGCATCACTGCACCCTTGACGATCTTGTCAACGGCGTTGCGCGGGCCATGAACGGCCAGTCCGACGAGGTCCAACTGGTTCCGCGGGACAGCGCGGACCGCGGCTCTGTTGTCGTCGTCGTTCCCGGTGGCGAACAGATCCGACGTGAAGATCGACAGCGGGACGCCGCGGGACAGCGCCCGGGCGTGCGCGGCGTTCAGCGTCTCCTTCGATCCGGTGAGGACGAGGACCGGCTGGCGGAACATCGGGAGGTAGGCGGTGCCGTCGGCGTCGGCGTACGGCGCCCCGATCAGGTGCGGTTCGGTGGCGGCGATGCCGCTGACCAGGAACGCCGTGACGTTCACGCGCTGCCAGGTCTGCAAGTCGTCACGGAGCAGGACGGCAATCTTGGTTTCGAAGCGCTGGGTCACCCTGCAACACTGCCGCTCGCCCCCGCGATGCGTCTTGTACGTTCTTGAGGTGGCCCAGCATGCGGACGTCAAGGCCTGGCGACCTCGGGTGGCAGGGATCCGGGAGGTCCTGCATGCGCGCTTCGTCGATCACGCTTACCCCTCGCACACGCACGACGCGTGGACACTGCTGATCGTCGACGACGGCGTCATCCGCTTCGGCATCGATCGGCATGAGCACGGCGTGCTGCAATCCGCAGTCACGCTCCTGCCGCCGCACGTGCCGCACGACGGGCGGACGACGACGCCGCAGGGGTTCCGCAAGCGCGTCCTGTACCTGGAGCCGGCTGTCCTGGACGCCGCGCGCATCGGCGCGGCGGTTGACCGGCCGGTAATGAACGATCCGCTGCTGCGCCGGCGGGTTGGCCAGCTGCACGAGGCCCTTGCGGCAGGCACCGAGGATCTCGAGGGGCAGAGTCGGCTCGCGTTCCTGCGCGAGCGGCTCGGGCAGCACCTGATGCGGCAGGTCGGATCGCCGTGGCCGCGCCGCGACCCGGTCCTGGCGCGCCGCTTGCGGGCGCTGCTGGATGATCACGTCCGCGAGGGCGTAACGCTCGACGACGCCGCGGGCCTGTTGCAGGCGCATCCGGCGTACCTCGTCCGGGTGTTCACGCAGGAGTACGGCATCCCGCCGCATCTGTACCTGACCGGGCGCCGGGTCGATCTCGCCCGGAGCCTCCTGCTGGACGGCGCCCGCCCGGCCGAGGTCGCCGTCGCGGCCGGCTTCTACGACCAGTCGCACCTGACGCGACACTTCCGGCGCATGCTCGGGACCAGCCCGGCCCGGTACGCGAACAGCGCCCACTGACACCTGAGTCGCCGGACGGCCACGTCCGCGGGGCCGGGCTACCCATGATCACGGAGGATCCGGCGGGCCTACACCACCGGATCCTCCGTGATCATGACGGCTGCGCGGACCGCAAGGCGTGCCGGACTGGCGAGGCGGGCGCCTAGTCCGTGCCCCTGGAGTCCGTGCCCCTGGAGCCCGTGCGCCGGACGCCGGAGGCGCCTCGGTCAGCTGCAGCCGGACGTGCTGCCGCAGCCTTCGCAGACGAAGCAAGAACCGGCCGGCCGCATCTTCGTGCCGCAGGTGAAGCACATCGGCGCGTCGGCGGTACGCCCCTGCAACGCCTCCAGCAGCTCGGCGGACGAGTGAACCGTCACCGGAGCGGCCTTCGCCGCCGCGACACCCGCACCCGACATGTCCGAGGACGGCGCGGCGATAGCGGTGTCGCCCTTGTCCGCCGTCGGACGGCTCACCAGCGAGCCCGAGCCAGCCTCGTTGGACGGCCCACTGCTCGGTCCGTCCGCCCTGCCGGCATCGGACGTGCCGTCGCCGTGCTCCTTCGGCTTCGGCCGGGCCGGCGCGGACTGGGCGAGAGTCTCCAGGTCCTCACCGTCGCCGTCGTCCTGCGGGAGGTACGAGCCCGTCTCCAGGTGACGGGTCCGTTCCGCGGCGCTGTGGATGCCGTACGCCGCCCGAGTCTCGAACGGCAGGTAGTCCAGCGCCAGCCGGCGGAAGACGTAGTCCATGATGCTGGCGCTCATCCGCACGTCCGGGTCATCGGTGAGCCCGGCCGGCTCGAACCGCATGTTGGTGAACTTCTCCACATACGTCTCCAGCGGTACGCCGTACTGCAGCGCGATGCTGATGGCGATCGAGAAGGCGTCCATCATCCCGGCCAGGGTGGAGCCCTGCTTGCCGAGCTTGAGGAACACCTCACCCAGACCGTCGTCCGGATAGGAGCCCGCGGTCATGTAACCCTCGGCGCCGCCGACGGTGAAGGACGTCGTGACCGACGGCCGCGACTTCGGCAGCCGCTTGCGGGTCGGCCGGTACTCGATGCGCACGGTCTCCGCGGCGGACTCGGCCGACGAAGTCGCCTCAGTGCTCTTCGTCTTGGCGTCCGACAGCGGCTGCCCGACCTTGCAGTTGTCGCGATAGACCGCCAACGCCTTCAGGCCGAGCTTCCATCCCTGGAAATACACGTCCTGGATGTCCTGCACCGTTGCGGACTCCGGCAGGTTCACCGTCTTGGAGATCGCGCCCGACAGGAACGGCTGAGTGGCGGCCATCATCCGCACGTGGCCCATCGGCTTGATGGCCCGCTCACCCATCGCGCAGTCGAACACCTCGTAATGCTCGGTCCGCAACCCGGGCGCGCCCACGACGTGACCGTGCTCGGCGATGTACTCGACGATCGCCTCGATGGTCTCCTCGGCGTAACCGAGCTTCCGCAACGCGCGCGGAACCGTCTGGTTGACGATCTGCATGGAGCCGCCGCCGACCAGCTTCTTGAACTTGACCAGCGAGAAGTCCGGCTCGATGCCGGTCGTGTCGCAGTCCATCATGAAGCCGATCGTGCCCGTCGGGGCGAGCAGGCTGGCCTGCGCGTTGCGCCACCCGTTCTCGTCACCGATCGTCAGGCAAGCCTCCCACTCCCGGGTGGCGTACTTGTGCACGTCGATGTCCATCGGGTGCATGGTGCGCATCGAGTCGTTCGCCGCCGCATGCTTGCGCATCACCCGCCGATGCGCCTCGGCGTTGCGCGCATAGCCGTCGTACGGCCCGACGACTCCGGCGAGCTCCGCCGAGCGCCGATATGCCACCCCCGTCATCAGCGAGGTGATCGACGCCGCGAGCGCGCGACCGCCGTCGGAGTCGTACCCCAGCCCGGACGCCATCAGCAGCGCCCCGAGGTTGGCGTACCCGATCCCCAGCTGGCGGTAGGCACGGGTGGTCCTGGTGATCGCCTCCGTCGGGAAGTCGGCGAAGCAGATCGAGATGTCCATCGCGGTGATGACCAGCTCGACCGCCTTGACGAACGTCGCGGAGTCGAAGCTGCCGTCGTCCTTGAGGAACGAGAGCAGGTTCAGCGAGGCCAGGTTGCAGCTGGAGTTGTCCAGGTGCATGTACTCCGAACACGGGTTGCTGGCCGTGATGCGGCCGGACTCCGGTGTGGTGTGCCAGTCGTTGATCGTGTCGTCGTACTGGATGCCGGGATCGGCGCACTCCCACGCCGCCTGCGCCATCTTCTCGAACAGCGCTCGGGCGTCGACGGTGTCAATCACCTCGCCGGTGGTCCGTGCCCGCAGCCCGAACTGCTCGCTGTGCTCGACGGCGCGCATGAACGCGTCGGTGACCCGCACCGAGTTGTTGGCGTTCTGGTACTGGACGCTCGTGATGTCACGGCCGCCGAGGTCCATGTCGAACCCGGCGTCCCGCAGCGCCCGGATCTTCTCCTCCTCCCGGGCCTTGGTCTCGACGAACTCCTCGATGTCCGGGTGGTCGACGTCGAGCACCACCATCTTCGCCGCGCGCCGCGTGGCGCCGCCCGACTTGATCGTCCCCGCGGACGCGTCGGCACCCCGCATGAACGACACCGGGCCGGACGCTGTACCACCGCTGGACAGCAGTTCCCGGCTGGAACGGATCCGGGACAGGTTCAGGCCGGCGCCGGAGCCGCCCTTGAAGATGAAGCCCTCTTCCCGGTACCAGTTCAGGATCGAGTCCATCGAGTCATCGACGGACAAGATGAAGCAGGCGCTGACCTGCTGCGGAGCGCTCGTCCCGACGTTGAACCACACCGGGGAGTTGAAGCTGAACACCTGGTGCAGCAGCATCCACGTCAGCTCGTGCTCGAACGCCTCGGCATCGGCGTCCGTGGCGAAGTAGCCGTTCTCCCGGCCGGCGCGGGTGTACGTCAGCACCACTCGGTCGATGAGCTGCTTGAGGCTGCGCTCGCGCGCGTCGGTGCCCAGCGCGCCACGAAAGTACTTCGTGGTGACGATCGTGGAGGCGTTCACGCTCCAGAAGTCCGGGAACTCGACACCCTTCTGTTCGAAGATCGTCTCGCCGGTCCGCCAGTTCGTCTGGACGACGTCGCGGCGTTCCCAGGTCACCTCGTCGTACGGGTGCGCGCCGGGGGTGGTGTAGACACGTTCGATCGTCAGCCCGGTGCGCCGGACCTTCGGTGCGTCGCTGCGTGCCTTGCGGGCCCCCGCTCCGGACGCGGTCTCCGTCATGCTGTGCCGTCCCCTCGCATCATCTGTGTCGCATCATCTGTGCCACTGCTCGTGCCACTCGGGCTGGTGTGCCTGTCACATCGGTGGTGTTGCCTGGCCGTGGCGCCCGGCCGCTCGATGTCCGCCTCGAGCGGACGCGGAACGTGTGCCGAGCTGAACCTAGTGGAGTGGATCTGTCGATTGGTGACCGCCGGCGGCGACGCCTTCCCCAGCTCCGCCGTCGGCGGCGGTCTAGGGCGACTCGGAGCGCTGCGGCTCGCGGCCCGTGGGCTCACGCTCAGCACGCAGCACGGCGATGGCGGCCTCGAAGTCCTCCAGTGACTCGAACGCCTGGTAGACGCTGGCGAAGCGCAGGTAGGCCACCTCGTCGAGCTCGCGCAGCGGCCCGAGAATGCTCAGCCCTACCTCGTGCGCCTCGATCTCCGCGCAGCCGGTGGCCCGGACGTTCTCCTCGACCCGCTGGGCGAGCAACGCCAGATCATCTTCGCTGACCGGGCGACCCTGGCATGCCTTGCGGACACCGGCCACCACCTTCGCCCGGCTGAACGGCTCGCTCGCGCCGGACCGCTTGATGACGGTCAGGCTCGCGGTCTCGACCGTGCTGAAGCGGCGACCGCACTGCGGGCATTGCCTGCGCCTGCGGATGGCCGTGCCGTCCTCGGTGCTGCGTGAGTCGACGACCCTGGAGTCGACGTTCCGGCAGAACGGACAGTTCATCACGGCCTCCTCCCTACATCTCGTTCCTCGACGAAGCGTCACGCCTCGCCTGCCGCCCACTGGGGTCCTGTGCATAGGTCTGGGGATGGTCTGTGGACCGTCCCCGGTTACCTGGGGACTACATGTGGACGACTTACAACTGTGTAACTACTAGATATGGGGTAACCGTAGGCCGAGCTGGCAGGAACTGCAAGCGAGACTCGCGACGCCACGCCACTTCTCCTCGTTCACTTAACGTATCTGAACTTCGACTGAGCGCTACATCGGGAGCGTCATGGCAGGTCGGTGGGTATCGCCAGACGTTGCCCGACTCGCACCGCACCGGATGGAAGAGCGTTCAGTTCGACGATCCGCGCCAGCGTGTCGCGTCGGTCCGCCGCCGGCGCCACCTGTCCGGCGATCTGCCACAGGGTCTCGCCGGGCAGGACAACGTGGTACGTCACCGGCACCTGCTGTGGATCCGAGCCGGCTACGGCGGATCCGCCGATCACCGTCCCCGCCACGATCGCGCCCAGCAGAAGGAGGCCGACGATCGACTGCACCACCAGCCGTCCGCGGCGCGTCAGCCGCAGTGGCGGCGTGCCCGCCAGGACCGGCCGCGAGACCGCCGCCGTGGGGTGCGGCCGTCGCTGCGGGAACGGCAGGACCGTCGCGCCGGTGGCTCGCTCCGCCACTCCCGGCGCCGTCCGTACCCCTCGGCGCCGCGCAGCCAGACCTTCCGATGCCATCAGAGCGCTCACTTTGGCCACCTCCGGACTACTCTCGTCTCGTACGCGTTCCTTAGAACGGGTGTTCGATCGAACGCTTGTCCGATGTCTAGCACCCGGCACCGACAGTTCTCCGACGACACGCGCGACACGCTCGAACATATGTTTGAAAGTGTCGGAGGTGGCCCCTACCGTGATCGAAGTCGGCGGGGCTATTGCGGCAGCACGTCGGCGTCGAGGCCGATCGCTGGCAGGGAGGCAACATGGCTAGGCAAGGCGAGGCACGGGCCGGGGCGGCGGCCCCCGCGCAGAATCCGGATCAGGGGTCGGCCCCGCGCCCGGACACCGGCTCCGGCGAGACGGCCCCGCGACCGAAGCGCGGTGCCCCCCGCGGGCCCAGACGTACCGCGAACCCGGACGCCGGATCGGCGCTGCACGCCCTTCCCGACATCCCCGGCGGCGACGGCCTCACGGATCGGCAGCGCCTGGTCCTGGAGACGATCCGAGACGCAGTCGATCGTCGGGGCTACCCGCCGAGCATGCGGGAGATCGGCGAGGCGGTGGGACTGACCAGCCCCAGCAGCGTGGCGCACCAGCTGACCAGCCTCGAGCGGAAGGGCTTCCTGCGACGCGACCCGAACCGGCCACGCGCCATCGAGGTGATCCTGCCGGGCGAGCGGCCGCTGCACACGGTGGCGATCCCCGACGCCGAACCGGTCGTCCTGCCGGATGAGACCGGCACGACCGGTGCGCAGCCGGCACCCACGTACGTGCCACTAGTGGGCCGGATCGCCGCAGGCGGTCCGATCCTCGCCGAGCAGACGATCGAGGACGTGTTCCCGCTCCCCCGCCAGCTGGTCGGGGACGGGGAGTTGTTCCTGCTCAAGGTGGTCGGCGATTCGATGGTGGACGCCGCGATCTGCGACGGCGACTGGGTCGCCGTCCGGCGCCAGCCAGTCGCGGAGAACGGCGATGTCGTCGCGGCCATGTTGGACGGCGAGGCGACGGTGAAGACGTTCAAACGGCGCGAGGGACACGTCTGGCTGCTGCCGCAGAACCGGGCGTACCAGCCAATTCCGGCGGACGATGCCACCGTCCTCGGGCGCGTCGTCGCGGTGCTGCGGCGGATGTAGGTCACGCCTCGGGGAGGCGTTGCGGGCGGAAGGACGGGCGGGCACGGCGTTGTTGCGGCGCAGCGCCGATTCGGCCGGTCTCACGGATCACGAACGCCGGGGACGCTACTCTCGGATCACCATGACACAGTCGTCGCTTGATTCCACGGTGCGTGCGGTCGTCGCCCGTCAGCTCCGGGTTCCCCCCGACGAGCTCACCGTGGATCTGGATCTGGCGGCCGACCTCGGCGTCGACGACCACGCTGCGATGGTCCTCCTCGAGGCGGTCGAGGAGGCGCTCGACGTCCGATTCCCGGACGACTTCCTGGACGGCGTCCACACCTACGGCGACCTCGCGACGGCCGTCCGGGTCTCCCTCGCTCCCTAGATCCACATTCGCAAGCCACCGGGACGGTGGAAACTTTCGGTCAGATCTGACCGAAAGTTTCCACCGTATGGTGAGAGCCTCAAGGAGAGTCTTGAGGCTCCACGACGGCAGCACCGACCGCGCGATCCGGCGGCAGCTGCACGGGCAGCACCGGCGGGGCAGAGGCGTCGATCCGCCGGAGAGCCTGCAGCACGACGTCCCGCTCCGTGGTGGCCCAGAACGGCGGCAAAGACGCCCGCAGGAAACTCCCGTACCGAGCCGTCACGAGCCGCGGATCCAGGACCGCGACAACTCCGCGATCGGTTCCCGTGCGCACCAGGCGCCCCACCCCCTGTGCCAGGCGCAGCGCCGCGTGGGTCGCCGCCACCGCCATGAACCCGTTGCCGCCCGCCCGTGCCACCGCCTGCTGCCGGGCGGCCATCAGCGGATCGTCCGGCCGCGGGAACGGGATCCGATCGATCACGACCAACTGGGACGCCGATCCGGGAACGTCGACCCCCTGCCAGAGCGACAAGGTGCCGAACAGGCAGGTCCGCGGGTCGGAGGCGAACTCTCGGACCAGTGTCGGCGTCGAGTCGTCGCCCTGACAGAGGATGGGCAGGTCGAGGCGCTCCCGCATCTCGTCCGCGGCGTCCTCCGCCGCCCGGCGCGAGGAGAAGAGGCCCAACGTCCGCCCGCCGGCGGCGTCGATCAGGGCGGCCAGCTCGTCCAGCATGGCCGTCGACAACCCGTCACGCCCGGGTGACGGAAGATGCCGCGCGACGTACAGCATCGCCTGACGCGTGTAGTCGAACGGGCTGCCGACGTCGAGCCCGCGCCACGCCGGTCCGCCCTCGCCGGCCAGCCCCACCGCCGCGGCGGCGGCATCGAACGTGCCGCCCAGACTCAGCGTGGCCGACGTCAGCACCGCCGTCCGCTCCGCGAACATCCGCTCCCTGATCAGCCCCGCCACCGACAGCGGCGCCACGTTCACCGTGGCCCGCTCCGGCCCGTCTCCGCGCCGGAACCGGGACACCCACACCACGTCCGCGCCGTCGGGGGAGGATGCCTCCGGGCCGGTCAGCCGCTCGGCGACCTCGAAGATCTCCCCCAGCGCGGCCCGCGCCTGCTGGCGCGCCCCGTCCGCCGTCACGTCGCCGGCATCCTCACCGGATCCACGCTGGGCCAGGGCCGACCCCAAGGCCCGGGCGGCGTCGCGGATTCCCGCGACGCTCGAGGCGAGCGGCTCCGGCAACCCGTGCGGCAGGCGGCCGACCGGGCATTCCTCCAGCGCCGCCCCGAACCGTTCCGCCGCGGCATCCAGCGCGTCCGTGTCGGCGACTCCCGCCCGGCGGGCCCGGCGGGCCGCCACCTCCACAGCCGTCACGGTCAGCTCGTCGGTGATCGCGGACGTCACCCGGTCGGCCAGCTCATGAGCCTCGTCCACGATGAGGATGTCGTGCTCCGGCAGCAGCTGCCGGCCACCGAACGCGTCGATGGCCACGTAGCTGTGGTTGGCGACGATGACGTCGACTGCGCGAGCCTGCTCACGAGCCAGTTCACTGAAGCACTCCCCCGCCTGCGGGCAGCGCTGCGCACCGAGGCACTCCTCCGCGCTCACCGACACCTGCCGCCACGCGCGTTCCAGCACACCGGGCACCACCTCGTCCCGGTCACCGGTACGGGTCTGGCCCGCCCATTCGCGCAGACGCAGAACGTCGCGGCCGAGCCTGGAGGTGGCGGAGGCCGGGACATCCAACGGCAGCTCCTCCTCGGGAAAGCCGCCGTCCAGCTTGTGCCGGCACAGGTAGTTGCGCCGCCCCTTGAGCAGTTGCCAGGTCGGACGACGGCCGAGCGCCGGCCCCAGGGCGTCGGCCACCCGAGGGAGATCGCGGTCCACGATCTGCGCCTGCAAGGCCAGGGTGGCCGTCGAGACCACGACCGGCACGCCCGTCGCCATCGCGTGCGCCACGGCAGGCACGAGATAACCCAGGGACTTTCCGGTACCCGTCCCGGCCTGGACCAGAAGGTGTTCGCACTGGATCAGCGCCTCGGCGACGGCGTGCGCCATCGCACGCTGCCCGTCGCGACGCGTGCCTTGGACTGCCGCAACGGCCGCATCAAGGAGTTCGTCGAGGGCACCAACCAGTTCGTCTTCCGGCCCCTGTTCAGCGCTGTCAGCGCTGTCAGCGCCGTCCGGGTGGTCAGAACGGACGACCGGCGTTGCCGGCCGGCCGATGTCGGCGTCGGCTGGATCTTGGCGCACCGGCACCGAACGAGCGTAGCCCCCGCTCGACTGAAGGGATGAACATCCCGCTTCGCCTCGTGTCCTTCAACGCTCAGTGACAGGTTGAATCCGTAGCGTGCGCTTCACGGGCGGGGCGCACGGCGGACCTCGACCGGAAGAGGTGCATTGGCATCGCGGTACAGCCGGGGTTCGGCGTCGTCGAGCCGTCCACGAAGCTGCGAGGAGAACGCGTGGAGTGGTCGCTGCACCCTCAGGACAGGGCCGCCGCGCACCGGCTCCGCCACCACATCATGGCCTGCCTGACCCGGCTCGCCGCGCCGGGATCCGATCTCTCCGCCGCCGAGATCGTGGTCGGTGAACTGCTCTCCAACGCGATCGCGCACACCCACAGCGCGGCGTGGGTGACCCTTCGCTGGGACGGTGTCCACCCGCTGCTCAGCGTGGCGGATCTGGGTCCGGGCTTCGGGCCTGCGGCGCACGGTGGTCGGCACTCCGTGCCCGACCGTGGCCTGCGGCCCCGACTGCCCGACGACCTGCTCGCCGACGGCGGGCGCGGCCTCTACCTGGTATCCCGGCTGGCCCTCGACCTCGCCGTCGCGCCCCGCGCCACCGGAGGTTCTGTCGTCTCGGTGACCCTCGACCTGACCCGCGCCGCCGACCCGGCCACCACCAGCACCGCTGCCACGCCCCACGGCTGAGCGGGGACGCCCGACGGTTGAGCGGGCAGGCCCGACGGTTGAGCGGGCAGGCCACCGACTCAGGCGCGCGGCGACGCCGTGGCGAAGTCCTTCAACTCGGCGGCCAGCGGCGCATGCACCAGGGCGCGCAGCCGGGTTCCGGCCTCGGTGTGCTCCTCGGCCAGCACCTCACCCGCCGAGTGCACCCGGCTCACCAGATCACCCCGATGGAACGGCAGCAGCACCTCCACCTCCACCTTGGGCCGCGGCAGCAGCTCGGCGATCCGGTCGATCAGCTTGTCGATCCCCTCACCGGTGCGCGCCGACACAGCGAGCGCGTGCGGCTCCCGCCGGAGCAGTCGCGCCACGGTGTCGGGACCCGCGGCGTCAACCTTGTTGACGACGACAAGCTCCGGCAACCGGTGGGCGCCCACCTCGGCGAGCACCTCACGGACGGTCGCGAGCTGACCGTCCGGGTCGGGGTGGCTGCCGTCGACGACATGCAGCACCAGGTCGGCGGTCCCCACCTCCTCCAGGGTGGAGCGGAAGGCCTCGACCAGCTGGTGCGGCAGCTGCCGCACGAAACCGACCGTGTCGGTGATCGTGTACTCCCGCCCGTCTGCGGTCACGGCGCGCCGCACGGTGGGGTCCAAGGTGGCGAACAGTGCGTTCTCCACGAGCACGCCGGATCCCGTGATCCGGTTGAGCAGACTCGACTTCCCGGCGTTCGTGTATCCCGCGATGGCCACGGCGGGAACGACGTTGCGGGTGCGCGAACTGCGCTTGGTGACCCGGGCGGTCTTCATCGCGAGGATCTCCCGGCGCAGCTTCGCCATCCGCTGCCGGATCCGTCGCCGATCGAGTTCGATCTTCGTCTCACCGGGTCCGCGCGACCCGATGCCGGCCCCGCCGGCGACTCGGCCACCGGCCTGCCGGGACATCGAATCGCCCCACCCACGCAGCCGGGGAAGCAAGTACTCGTACTGGGCGAACTCGACCTGCGCCTTGCCCTCCCGGGACTTCGCATGCTGCGCGAAGATGTCGAGGATCAGCGCCGTCCGGTCGATCACCTTGACCTTGACGACGTCCTCCAGGCCGCGCCGCTGGGACGGCGTCAGCTCGCCGTCACAGATCACGGTGTCCGCACCGGAGGAGACGACCAGACCGCGCAACTCCTGCGCCTTGCCCGACCCGAGGAACGTCCCCGGGTCCGGCGACGGGCGGCGCTGCAACACGCCGTCCAGCACCTGCGATCCGGCCGTCTCGGCCAGTGCGGCCAGCTCGCGCAGAGAGTTCTCGGCGTCGGCGACACTGCCCGAGGTCCACAACCCGGCCAGCACGACCCGTTCGAGGCGCAGTTGCCGGTACTCGACCTCGGTGATGTCCTCCAGCTCGGTGGACAGCCCGGCGACTCGGCGCAACGCCTGGCGATCGACCAGGTCGAGTTGCTCGTGCTCCCGTTCCTGATCGCGGTCGTGATGCCAATACCCGCCGCCCGCCTGCGGCCCGGCCATCGGATCCTCGACGGCGCCGCCCGCCCGGGAGAGCACCCGGTCGACGACGCTTCGGCGTCCGTCACTCCCGGTGCCTGATGAATTACTCAACGGCCATCCCTCCTGATGGTCCAGCCTCCCACTAGCAGCGTCGAGGGCGCGACCGAGATTCCGCCCGTGGGGGAGCACAGCCCGAGTACCGTGCCCGCTGCGATGGCCGACCACTACTTCTCCCATACCCCGCAGACGCCGGACGCCCCGCGGACCCTGCACCTCGTCCTCGCCGGGCGCGACGTCACCGTCACCACGACGGGTGGGGTGTTCAGCGGTGACCGGCTCGATGTGGGCACCCGGGTACTGCTGCGGGAGGTACCCGACCCGCCGCCGACCGGGAATCTGCTGGATCTCGGCTGCGGCTGGGGCCCACTGGCGCTCACCCTCGGGCTCAAATCGCCGCGAGCGACCGTATGGGCGGTCGACGTCAACGCGCGGGCCCTCGACCTCACCCGGCACAACGCCTCGGCGCTCGGCCTGCGCAGCGTGCGGGTGTGCCGCCCTGACGACGTTCCGCCCGACATCCGTTTCGCCGCGATCTGGTCGAACCCGCCCATTCGGGTCGGGAAGGCTGAGCTGCACGCCATACTGCTGCGTTGGCTCCCGCGACTGCTCCCCGCAGGCCGAGCACACCTGGTGGTCCAGCGGAACCTGGGCGCCGATTCGCTGCATCGGTGGCTGGAGGGCGCGCTGGGCGCCGAATTCGCGGTCGAGCGCGCCGGCAGCGCCAAGGGCTACCGCATCCTGGACGTCACCCGGCACCCGGCTTGAGCCTCGTGGCATGAGCATCATGGAGGCATGCGGACAACGGCGAGATCCGTGCGCCGTCTGGCGAACCGGGTCTACGACGACACGCTGGACCGGATCCGCCGGCGCGGCCGTTCGGCATTGCTTCGCGCCCTGCGGCTGACCGGGGCTGCCGTCGCCAGTTACCTCGTGGCCCTGTGGTTCTCCCCCAGCTCGGACCCCTTGCTGGCGCCGCTGACGGCGCTCCTCGTCGTCCAGCTGACCCTGTTCAACACCCTGGAACACGGACTGCAACGGGTCGTCAGCGTCGTGGCGGGGGTACTGCTGGCGGTGCTCTTCTCATCCGTCGTCGGACTGACGTGGTGGAGCCTGGGCGCCCTCGTCGCGGCGTCGATCATCGTCGGACAGCTGTTACGGCTGGGTCCGCACCTCCTCGAGGTGCCGATCAGCGCCATGCTGGTGCTCGGGGTCGGCGGGGCCGCGGCCGGGGTGGCGGCGCTGGGGCGGGTCGGTGAGACGCTCGTGGGCGCGGTCGTCGGGCTGCTGGTCAACGTTCTCTTCCCGCCGCACGTCCGGACCCGGGATGCCGGCGCGGCGATCGAAGCCTTCGCCGAGGAGATCGCCGGACTGCTCGACCGCGCCGCGACCGAGCTGGTGAACGGTCCGACGCCGGAACAGGCGGGCCGATGGCTGGACGACGCGCGCCGGTTCAGCCGGCACATCCCCCGCCTGGACAGCGCATTGGAACAGGCCGAGGAAAGCCGGCGGCTCAACCTGCGAGCGTTCGGAACCACGGAGACCAGCTCCACCCTGCGGGACGGCCTGGACGCACTGGAGCACTCCGCGGTCGCCGTGCGCAGCATGTTCCGTTCGATCCTGGACGGGATGCGTTCCGAATCCGACGCCGGCGAGTACGCCGTGGAGATCCGGCAGGCGTTCGCCGTGCTGCTGAACGACATCGCCGAAGCGGTGCGCTCCTACGGGCGCCTCGTCCGGGCCGAGGCGGACGACGCCGGGCAGCAGGAGGAGGCCGAGGTCGGCGCGGCGCTGGAGCATCTGCGGGAGGCCAGGGCGCGGGTGAGCGACCTGCTGCTGGCCGGGCCGCGGGACGATCCGCAGTTCTGGGAGCTCAACATCACGGTGCTGGCGACCGTGGAGCGGGTTCTGCGCGAGCTGGATCTGACCGAACATGTCCGGCTTCGGGAACGCAGCAGGCAGGAGGCGGAGGAGCGCCGTGGCGCGGCGGTGATGGCGGCGGCCCTGCCGGCCGCGGAGCGGCTGCGGATGACCACCCGGCAACTCGCCGAGCGATCCACCCGGCGTCGCCCCGAGCCACCGCAATGAGGCGCGGCACGTCGATGTGCCCCAGATGGTGCCCGGCCGTGCCCCGAGTGCCGCTAAGGGGTTCCGTGGATACCTCTAACGCGGTTGTGGCGTCCGACCCCCCTCCTGCCGGACGCCACGCCGCGGGACCGCATGCCGGGTGCTCCATGCAACGCCGACGACGAGACCGCCGTCGACGTCCCCTCCATTCGGAGCATCCGGCACGCTGCCCCCCGGAACCCCCGAAGGGGCCGAACCGGGACACCTCGAGTACATCGCACCGAAGTGCCGCGCCGCCTCCACCGGTCGACCGATTCCGCTCTCCGCCGTCACGGTCGGCCGGGATCATCGTTTCGGCGTTCGATGGACGGGAGACGGACGGCCGGTTACCGAGACTCAGCCGGCCGCCTCCACAGTGGATTCGGCGCAGCGGGGCCCTTGGATGGGTGGATCGGCCCATCAAGTCCCACCGAACCGTCCGCGGATATCGCGCCTGGTCAGGACCGGCGCACAACGACCAGCGCCCGGTCGTCCGCCTCGCCGGCGCGCGTCCGGGAGGCAATCGTGGCCGCGACTCCGGAGGGCGAGCGCACCAGGACGGGTTCGGCCTGCCCGATCAGCCGATCGATGCCACGGTCGACATCGAGCCGCGCGTTCTCCACCAGTCCGTCGGTGTAGAGCAGGAGGGCGTCACCGTGATGCAGGGCGCCGGTGTGCACCGGGAACGCCGGCTCTGGCAGGACGCCCAGCAGCGGGCCCTGCTCGCTGTCGAGCATTTCCCACCGTCCCGGTCCCGCCCGGTAGTGCGCCGCGGGCGGGTGCCCCGCACCGGCCAGCCGGAACGCGCCGGTGACGAGGTCGACACTCGCGTGCACGGCCGAGGCGAAGCCCTCCGCATCGGCGTGCCGCAGCACGTACCGGTTGGCGGCAGGCAGGAACTGCGCGTAAGGCACCGCGTCCAGCAATGCGGCAAAGGCCCCGCTGAACAGCAGGGCTCGCCCCCCGGCGTCGCTGCCCTTGCCGGACACGTCGACGAGAACGAGGTCGAGGCGGTTCTCACCGTGCAGGGTGGCCACGACGAAGTCGCCGCAGAACCGCTCTCCGTGCGCCGATCGCATATCGGTCTCGATGCGCCAACCGCGTGGGAGAGACGGAATGGCCGAGTGGACCGCCGCCCGGTCCCGCAGATCGATCAGGACGGCGTCCGCCTCAGCCCGCTCGCCCAGAACCTGACGGATACCCGCGCGATCGCGATGCAGGAGGTTGCTCAGCGCGAATGCACCCAGGAGCACAAGACCGATGGTGAGCCCGAGCGGAACCGGCTGCCCGCGCATCAGGACCGCGATCAGAACGACGAGCCCGATCACGATGCCGTCGAGAATCAGGTAGACCGGCCGGAGGACCGCGACCCCGGCGAGCAGCCACAGCGCCAGCGACGCGGGAACGATCCACTGCGGCACGAAGGTGGCGACAGCGGCGAAACCCACGGCGGCGGACGTGAGCAGGCTCCATCGCGCCCGAACGGGGAGCTCCCGGGCGACCGGCGCGGACGCCGGTTCGCCGGACCGCGGCCTGGGAACGGGACGGCGGTGAGCGAAGGAGTGCGCGGCGGTCCCGCGGACGGGCCCGGCGGCGGATTCGTCGGCCGGTGTGACCACGTCCATGACGGTACCTCACGGTGACCTTCCACCAACTATGCGTGACACGACGTGTCGGGTGATTTCCCCGCGTGTCTCGGCCGAAACTCACGTGCGACCCGTTGCGGGGCGGTGACACGATCGGACCATGGCCGACCCCACGGACACCGCCGTCCTTCCCGCTGAGCATCCGACGTCCCGCGAAGGGAACGGCACCGGCCCGATGATGCGACCGACGGTGCAGGTCAGGCCGCTCGGCCGGGACCAGGCGCCGGCCCTGTTCGCCATGGATCAGTGGGCCTTCGCCTTCGACGACGAGGACCTGGACACCGAGCCGGTGACCGCCACCCTGGAGTGGGAGCGCACGTATGGCGGCCACCTGGGGGACGACCTGGCCGGGATCTACTCCGTGTTCTCCCTCGACCTGCCGATCCCCGGGGGTTCGCTGCCGTGTGCGGGCCTCACCTGGGTCGGTGTGCATCCGCAGTTCCGCCGGCGCGGCGTGCTGAGCGGCATGATGGCCCACCACCTGCGGACGACGTACGAGCGCGGTGAGGTGATCACGGCGCTGCACGCGTCGGAGACCACGATTTACGGCCGGTTCGGCTACGGGATCTCCTGCCGACATCTGCGCCTGACGCTGCCGCGAGGGGCGGACCTGAACGACGTACCGGGGTGGCAGTCGGTCCGGCTGCGGATCGAACGCGCCGACGTCGACCGGCACGCCGACGTCATCGGCGACTGCTATGAGGCCGCCCGGGTCGATCGCCCGGGCATGGCGTCCCGCAACACCGAGGGGCACCGCCGCTACATGCTGGACGACCCGCCGAAGTGGCGGGAGGGCGCGGAGTCGCTCCGCGTCCTGATCGCGGAGGACGACGGCGACGGCATTGCCCGGGGATACGCCCTCTTCCGCCGGAAGGAGCACTGGGAAGGGGCGCTGCCGAAGGGAACCGTGCAGGTGAAGGAGGTCGTGGCGCGCGACCCGGCGACCGCCCGGGCGCTCTGGGGGTGCCTGCTGGACCTCGACCTGATGACGACGGTGGAAACGGACGAGCGCCCGGTCGACGACCCGCTGCTGCACCTGCTCAAGGACCCGCGGTCTGTCCTCCCGACTCTGGTCGACGGCTTGTGGGTGCGCCTGGTCGACCTTGCGCCGGCCCTCACCGCGCGTCAGTACGTCGCCGACTTCGACGTCGTCCTCGAGGTCGCCGACGCGCACTGTCCGTGGAACGCCGGCCGGTGGCGGCTGTCCGGCGGGCCCGACGGCAGCGCATGCGTGCGTACCGACGCCGATCCGGACGTGAGTCTGGACGTCCGGGAACTCGGGTCGGTGTACCTGGGCTCACTGTCGCTGTCCGCGCTCGCGGCGTCCGGGCGGATCCAGGTCATGAACGCCGCGGCGCTGCATGCGGCGTCGGTCGCGTTCGCCTGGCCGGTCGCCGGCTATTGCGGCTGGGGCTTCTGACGCTTCGTCGGTCCCGGTTTGCTTGATCGGCTCCGGTTTGCTTGATCGGCCCCGGTTTGCTTGATCGGCTACGCGGGGGGCAGGACGCCTGTCGTCTCGTAGTCCGCCACCTGGGCGATCCGGCGCGCGTGCCGCGGGTCCCCGCTGAACGGCTCGGCCAGGAACGCGTCGACGAACGACGTCGCCTCCTCCGCCGAGTGCATGCGCGCGCCGATCGCGACGACGTTCGCGTCGTTGTGCTGGCGCCCCAACGTCGCCGTCTGCAGGCTCCACGCCAGCGCGGCCCGCACCCCGCGCACCTTGTTGGCCGCGATCTGCTCGCCGTTGCCCGAACCTCCGATCACCACGCCCAGACTTCCCGGCTCGGCGACCACCGCTTCGCCCGCACGCAGGCAGTACGGCGGGTAGTCGTCCTCCGCGTCGTATCCGGCCGGGCCGTGGTCGACAACGTCGTGACCGGCCCCGCGAAGGTGCTTTACGAGGTGCTCCTTCAGCTCGAAACCGGCGTGATCGGAGCCGAGATGGACGCGCATGGGCGTCAGTGTGGCAGCCTCGCGGCGTGCGCACGATCGCTGGGGTTGACGGTCGGCGTGGCGGGTGGGCGCTGGCCATCGCGACGGTCGACGACGACCTGCTCGTGGCGGTCGACTGGCATATCGTTCCCGGCCAGGACGCGCTCGGCGTCGCGGAGGTGTTCCGGCGGGCGCGTCAGGCGGGCGCCGCGGCGGTGGGGGTCGACGCTCCCCTCGGATTGCCCGCGACGCACTGGCGGCCCTGCGACCTCCTCGCCAAGCGGCGGCTGGGCCGCGCCTCGGCGCGGGTCTTCCTGGCGCCGCCGCGCGCCGTCCTTGCGGCGGGCAGCTACGGCGAGGCACGCGTCGTCGCCCGTGCCATGCTGGCCGGGCGTGGCGTGAGTGCGCAGGCCTACGGGCTGCGCGGCATCGTCCTGTCCCTGGACGACGTGCTGCGCACGGATCCGCTCGCCCGAGGCCTGGCGGTGGAGGTGCATCCGGAGTTGTCGTTCATGGCCATGGCAGGCCGCGCGCCGGGCGACCCCCTGCCGTCGAAGCGCACAGCGGCCGGGCGGGCCGCGCGAGAGGCCGCCCTGGCCCGGTGGGCCGTACCGGGCCTCGGGCTGCTCGCCCCGGCGGGAGACGATCACCTGGATGCGTTGGCTGCGGCCTGGTCCGCCGTGCGGTTCATCGCCAGGCATGCGGAAGTGCTCGGCGGTGAACCGGACGAGGTCGGGCTGCCGATGCGAATCGCCGTCTGAGGCAGCGCCCGACCCCGGATTGCTTGATCGGCCCCGGTTTACAGGGAGGGCATACAGAGAGCGTCAGGCGAAAATCGGGCCCTGGGAGCGGCTGCGCTTGAGCTCGTAGAAGCCCCGCGTGGCGGCCACCAGGACGAAGCCGTCCCACAGCCTTCCGGCCGCCTCACCCTTCGGCGCGGGCGTCACCACGGGCCCGAACAGCGCCACCCCGTTGAACGCCACGACCGGGGTCCCGACGTCGGTACCGACCTGCGACATGGCGGCGTCATGGCTGGCCCGCAGCTGCTCGTCGTACTCCGCGGAGTCGGCGTAATGCGCCAGATGGGCAGGCAGGCCCGTGTCGGCGAGCGCCTTGGAGATCACCTCGGGGTAGTCCTTGTCGCCGCCGGGATGGATCCGGTTGCCCATGGCGTCGTAGAGGGCCTTCACCACGTCCTCTCCATGGAGCAGGCGCGCCGCGTTGACCACGCGGACCGGCCCCCAGCTGCGGTCCATCCGCTCTCGATATTCCGACGGCAGGTCACGGCCCTCATTCAGCATCGACAGGCTCATCACGTGCCAGCGAACGTCGATCGGACGGACAGCGGTGACCTCGGTGATCCACCGGGAGGTCATCCACGCCCAGGGGCAGACCGGGTCGAACCAGAAGTCCGCGACTTGGCGCTCACTCATTGCTGAAGGCTCCTTCGCTCCGCTCGTCACTCACCCCCCGGCCGGACGTCGTCGTCCTATGGGCAGTCCTTACCCACACCTGACCCGCACCTGACTCACACCTGACCCACACCTTGTGGCAACGCGCCCGGTCGATCGAGCCATTCCGGCGCACCCCTGCGAGAATCGCCGCGACACCGGCGTCACGACCCGGGCCCCCGCATGAGCGGCACAGGCCGCCAGCGCGGACAGGCCCGGCGAAGGCGGCCGAGCGACGGCGGAGGAGAGGGAGGCACGACGTGCCCGGAACGAACCTGACACGCGACGAGGCGGCGGCCCGGGCCGGTCTCATCGATGTCTCCGGTTACGACATCGAGCTGGACGTGACCAGCGATGCCGAGACGTTCCGATCTACGACCGTGGTCCGCTTCACGGCCCACCGCCCGGGGGAGTCGACGTTCATCGACCTCATCGCGCCCACGGTGCGCGAGGTCGTGCTGAACGGGCGCTCACTGCCCGTCGCCGACCTCGTCAGCACCGCCCGGATCGCCCTGCCGGACCTGGCCGCGGAGAACGAGCTGCGGGTTGTTGCCGACTGCGCTTACATGCACACCGGCGAGGGTCTGCACCGCTTCATCGATCCCGTCGACAAGGAGGTCTACCTCTACACCCAGTTCGAGGTCGCCGACGCGCGGCGGGTCTTCGCCTGCTTCGACCAACCGGACCTCAAGGCGACGTTCACCTTCACGGTGACAGCGCCGGACCACTGGAACGTCGTGTCCGTGTCGCCCACCCCCGAGCCGAAGCCCGGCGCCGCGCGGACCGCGGTCTGGCGATTCGCGCCCACGCCACGGCTCAGCACGTATGTGACGGCGATCGTGGCCGGGCCGTACCACGTCCAGCGCTCGCAGATCACCGTCCGGGACGGGCGGACGATCCCGCTCGGCGTGTTCTGCCGTCAGTCACTGGCCGAACACCTGGACGCCCAGAACCTCTTCGACGTCACCACCATCGGCTTCGCCTGGTTCGAGAAGGCGTTCGACTGCGACTACCCCTTCGCCAAGTACGACCAGCTCTTCGTTCCGGAGTTCAACGCCGGGGCCATGGAGAACGCCGGCGCCGTGACCATCACGGAGGTCTACATCTTCCGGTCCAAGGTCCCCGCGGCGACCGTAGAGCGGCGCGCGCTGACGGTGCTGCACGAGCTGGCGCACATGTGGTTCGGCGACCTGGTGACGATGCGCTGGTGGGACGACCTGTGGCTGAACGAGTCGTTCGCCGAGTACGCCAGCACGCGGTGCCAGGCCGAGGCGACGCAGTGGCGGACTGCCTGGACGACGTTCTCCAGCGCCGAGAAGTCGTGGGCGTACCGGCAGGATCAGCTGGCCTCGACGCATCCGATCGTCGCCGACATCCGCGACCTGGAGGACGTCGAGGTCAACTTCGACGGCATCACCTACGCCAAGGGTGCGTCGGTGCTGAAGCAACTGGTGCATTGGGTGGGTCAGGACGCGTTCGACGCCGGCCTGCGCAGCTATTTCCGCAAGCATGCCTGGGGGAACACGACGCTCGCCGACCTGCTCGCCGAGCTTGCGGTGACCAGCGGACGTGACCTGGACGCGTGGGCCGAGCAGTGGCTGAAGGCCGCCGGAGTCACCACGCTGCGACCGGAGATCGAGCTGAACGCCGACGGTCAGGTGCACCGGGTCGTCATCCGGCAAGAGGCACCCCAGGAGCACCCGCGCCTGCGCTCGCATCGGCTGGCAGTCGGGTGCTACGACGTGATCGACGGACACCTGCGCCGCACCGCCCGCGCCGAACTCGACGTCTCCGGGGCGCAGACGGAGGTTCCCCAGCTGACCGGCATCGCGCGGCCGGACCTGCTGCTGGTGAACGACGACGACCTCGCCTACGCCAAGATCCGGCTCGACGGCCGCTCGATGGACACCGCGGTGGCGCATCTGGCCGGCTTTGAGGACTCACTGCCACGCACGCTCATCTGGGGTGCCGCCTGGGACATGACCCGCGACGCCGAGTTGCCCGCTCGCTCGTTCGTGGATCTGGTCCTGACGAACGTCGCGTCAGTGTCCGATCCGAGCGTGGCGCAGACGCTGCTGCGTCAGCTGGCCGGCGCCCTGGAGTTCTACGTCGCACCCGAGCATCGCCGCCAGACCGTGGCGCGGACCGCCGACCAGCTCAGGAAGCTCCTCGAGGCGGCCGAGCCGGCCGGCGACACGCAACTGCTGCTGGCCCGCGCCTTCATTCAGCACGCCGTGACCGCCGCGCAGCTGGAAACCGTCGCGGGCCTGCTCGACGGCAGCGTGGAGATCGCTGGGCTGGCGATCGACACCGAGATGCGGTGGAGCCTGCTGATCGCTCTTGTCGCCGGTGACGTCGCCGGCGAGGCAGAGGTCGCCGCGGAGCTGGCCCGGGACGACACGGCGACCGGCCGGCTGCACGCCGCCGGCGCACGGGCGGCGGTGCCGACGGCCGAGGCCAAGGCGGCGGCGTGGAAGGCCGTGGTCGAGGACGGCGACCTGCCGAATGCCGTCCAGGCCGCGGTGATCGGCGGCTTCGGCCGCGCCCACGACCGGGAGCTGCTGGCGCCCTTCGTCACTCAGTACTTCGAATCGATCAACCGGGTGTGGGCACATCGCACGAACGAGATGGCCTCCCAGATCGTGGTGGGCCTGTACCCGTCCACCCAGCCGGCGCAGCTGGTGCTGGATCGCACCGACGAGTGGCTGGCCGCGAACGCGGACGCCGAGCCGGCGCTGCGCCGTCTCGTGATCGAGGGCCGCGACGGCGTGGCCCGAGCCCAGCGCGCCCAGGAGCGCGACCGGGCCTTCTTGTGATCAATTACCCGGCGGCGACGCCACTGTGCGGGCCAGGCGGGTCACCCGGATTGCGTCCATCAGCTCCTCGAGCAGCACCGGCTGAGCGACGCCGTCGGCCAGGGGCAGCCGCCAGTTGGGGTACTCGTCGGATGTGCCGGGCTGGTTGATCGCCCGCCGATCGCCGACGGCGTCCGCCAACGACACCCCGACCAGCCGGGCCGGTGTCAGCGTGAGGAAGCGGTGCAGCGCCTCCACCTTCTCCCGCTCCGTCGGCGTCTCGCTGAGCAGCCCGAGCTCGGCCAGCAACGCCATGACGGCGGCCCGATCCGCCTCGTCCACGGCCGCCTCCTCCGCGACCGGCCGGGTGAGCAGCCCGAGACGCTCCCGCAGGTCGATGTGTTCCCCGGCCAGGTACCCGGCCGTCGGCGGAAGGTCGTGCGTCGCGACCGTCGCCAGACACAGCTCGCGCCACTGCTGCGGGCGCAGCGGCCGGCCCTCGCCGTCCTTCTCGAACCACAGGATCGAGGTGCCGAGGATGCCACGGTCGCGCAGATAGTCCCGGGTCCACGGCTCGACCGTGCCGAGGTCCTCCCCCACCACGAACGCCCCCGCGCGATGCGCCTCGAGCGCCAGGATGCCGACAAGCGCCTCGTGGTCGTAGCGCACATACGTCCCATCGGCCGCCGCGTGCCCGCGGGGGACCCACCACAGCCGGAACAGCCCGACAATGTGGTCCACCCGCAGCGCGCCGGCGTGGCGCAGAACCGTTCGCAGCATGTCCCGATACGGCGCATAGCCGAGTTCGGCGAGGCGATCGGGCCGCCAGGGCGGCTGGGACCAGTCCTGACCCTGCTGGTTGAACGCGTCCGGCGGCGCCCCCGCCGTCACGTCAAGCGCCAGCACATCGCGCAGCGCCCACACGTCCGCGCCGTCGGGGTGGACGCCGACCGCGAGGTCGTGCACGACCCCCACCCGCATTCCTGCCTCACGCGTCGTGCGCGCCACCTCGGCCAGCTGCTCGTCCAGACACCACTGGAGCCAGCGGTGGAAGTCCACCCGATCGGCCAGCTCCTCGTGCATCTGCTCCACGGCGCGGCCGTGCGGGTCACCCGCGTGCGCCGGCCAGCCCGCCGTCGGCAGGCCGTATCGCTCGGCGAGCGCGCACCACATCGCGAAGTCGAGCAGGCCCTGCCCCTCGCGCTCGCAGAAGTCCTCGAACCACGCCTGCCGGGCCCGGCTGCGCGGCTGCCGGTACACCGACTGCAGCGCCGACATCTTCGCCGCCCACACGGCGTCCCGGTCCAGCTCGCCGGGATCGGTGTTGAGCAGCTGCATCGCCTCGGCCTGCCATTCGACGATGGCGCGCTCGGTGGCGGGGAGGTAGGCGACCTCGCGAATGTCCTCCACCCGCAGATAGATCGGATTCAGGAACCGCCGGGTCGTCGGCAGGTATGGCGACGGCTCCATGGGCGGGATCGGCTCCGCCGCGTGCAGCGGGTTGACCAGCACGAAGTCCGCGCCGTGCTCCCGGGCGCTCCAGCTGGCCAGCTCGCCGAGATCGGCCAGATCGCCGATGCCCCACGACTGGCTGGAGCGCACCGAGTACAGCTGGGTCATGAATCCCCACGCCCGCTCGCCGTCCAGCGCAGAGGGCAGCGTGAGCCGCTGCGGAGTGACGACCAGGGGACGTTCCACCTCGCCGTCCTCGTGCACGGCATGCAGGGCGTGCCATCCCAGGGGCACGTCGGCGGGCAGGGTGTAGGTCAGCCGGACCATCTCGTGGTCGCCGACCTGGCGGCGCTCGGGATCCTCGTCGCCGCCACTCTCCGGTGCAAGCTCCCGCCGCCCGCTGCCCTCCAGTTCTACCCAGACCTCGAGCGGGCGGCCGGCGTTCCGTCGCACGTGCACCGGGATGGGTGCCTGCTGCCCCTCCCGGACCACGACGACGTCCGGCAACACCGCCCGCCACGGCCGTTCACGCACCTCGGCGAGCGCGGCCTCGACGTCGCGGTCCGTCGCCAGGCGCACGTCCAGCGCCGCCAGGACGGCAAGGATCGTCCGAGTGCGAACCGGCGTGTGGTTCCCTCGCCAGTCCCAGAACTCGGTGGCGACGCCGAAGGCATGCGCCAGCTCGGCCAGCGCAGGCGTGGCAGGCGCGCCAGGATCGAGAGCTTGATCCTGCACAGGGTGGTTGCCCGCGTCGGGCTCACGACCTGAGTCGGCGTCGACGGCGTCGGTCGTGTCGGGCTGGTCGGTCACGGCTTCGCTTCCACGAGTCGGGGTCGAGGCCAACAGATTCGGACTGCTGAGGCATCTTGCCAGACTCCACGCGCAGCGCCCGACAACTGAGCACGTCGATCCGGGCGAGCGCGGCTCGATGCGTACGCTGGACGACCATGACTGCCTACCCGGCCGCGGAGCGGCTCGACCTGGTGGAGGACGTGCACGGACATCGCGTGGCCGACCCCTACCGCTGGCTGGAGGACCCCGAGGATCCGCGCACCGCCGCCTGGTCGCAGGCCCAGGACGAGCTCTACGCCCAGCACGTCGACCGATGGCCTGGCCGGGAGGCGCTGGCGGCCCGGCTGACGAAACTGCTGGGCGCCGGGGTGGTCGGGGTGCCCGTGTGGCGCGGTGACCGTCGCTTCTTCGTCCGCCGGGAAGGGCACCAGGAGCACGGCGTTCTGTTCGTCCGGGACCCGGGCGAGGGTGAGCGGGTCCTGGTGGACCCGATGGGCCTCGACCCGACCGGGCTGACCACCCTGGACGCCTGGCAGCCCAACCGGGAGGGCACCCTGCTCGCCTACCAGATCTCGGCGGGCGGCACCGAGGAAAGCGTGCTCCAGGTGCTCGACGTCGCCACCGGAGAGCAGGTGGACGGCTCCGTCGACCGGGCCCGCTATTCCCCGGTCGCCTGGATCCCCGGTGGGCTGGACGGCGTCCCGGCCTACTACTACGTCCGGCGGTTGCACCCTGATCTGCTGCCGGAGGACGAGCGGCAGTACCACCGGCGGGTATGGCTGCACCGGCTCGGCAGCGATCCGGCGACCGACGTCGAGATCTTGGGCGCCGGCCAGGACCCGCGCACCTACTACGGCGTCAGCGTCTCCCGGGACGGCCGCTGGCTCATCGTGTCGGCGTCCGTCGGGACGGCGCCGCGCAACGACGTCTGGATCGCCGACCTGTCCGCGACGCCGGGAGCGCATGACCGACCCGAGCTGCATCCCGTGGCGGTCGGCCTGGATGCGCAGGTGGCCGCGCACGTCGGCCGGGACGGACGGCTCTACATCGGGACTGACCTGGACGCGCCGCGCGGACGGCTCGCCGTCACGTCTCCGGAGGATCCGGGGCCGCAGACCTGGGCCGACCTGGTGCCGCACGACCCGGAGGCGGTGCTGGAGGACTACACCGTGCTCGACGGCGAGCGGCTCGGCGAGCACCCGTTGCTGCTCGTCGGGTGGAGCCGGCACGCCGTTTCCGAGGTCACGGTGCACCGCCTGCGGGACGGGAGCAGGCTGCCGGACGACCAGGGCACGCTGCAGCTGCCCGGCATCGGCACGATCGGTGGGCTCCTGTCCCGGCCGGAGGGCGGGCACGAGGCATGGTTCAGTTACACCGACCACGTGACCCCGCCGCACGTGTACCGGTTCGACGCCCGCGACGGGTCCGTGACGCTCGATGCCAGCCCGCCCGGCACCGTCGAAGTACCGGACGTCGTCACCCGCCAGCTGACCTACGCCTCAGCGGACGGAACGCCGGTGCGGATGTTCGTCACCGCCCGGGCCGACCTGCTCGACGCGGACGGCGCTGCGGTGCGGCCGTGCCCGGCCGTTCTGTACGGGTACGGCGGGTTCGCGGTGCCGATGGCGCCGGGCTACTCGGCCGGCATCCTGGCGTGGGCGGAGGCGGGCGGTGTGTACGCCGTGGCCAGCCTGCGCGGCGGGTCCGAGGAGGGCGAGGAATGGCACCGCGCGGGGATGTTCGGCAACAAGCAGAACGTGTTCGACGACTTCCACGCCGCGGCGGAGCATCTCGTGACGGAGGGCTGGACGACCTCCGACCGGCTCGCGATCAGCGGAGGCTCGAACGGCGGGCTGCTGGTCGGCGCGGCGCTGACGCAGCGGCCGGAGCTGTACTCGGCGGTCGTGTGCTCGGCGCCGTTGCTGGACATGGTGCGGTACGAACTGTTCGGCCTGGGCGCCACCTGGAATGTCGAGTACGGCAGCGCCGCCGACCCGGAACAGCTCGGCTGGCTGCTGTCGTATTCGCCGTATCACCACGTGGAGCCCCATGTGAGCTATCCCGCGGTGCTCTTCACGGTGTTCGACGGCGACACGCGGGTCGACCCACTGCATGCGCGGAAGCTCTGCGCGGCGCTGCAGCACGCCACGGCGTCGTCGCCCGAGCAACGCCCCGTGCTGCTGCGGCGGGAGAAGGACGTGGGTCATGGCGCCCGGGCCATGTCCCGGTCGATCGCCCTGTCGGCGGAAACCCTTGCGTTCTGCGCGTTCCACACGGGACTCGTCCTCGACGGCGACGTCGCGGACGCCGAGGAAAGGTTGGTCGTCTAAGGAGGCGGGGCGCCATCCTGATCAGACATCCCATGGGATTTCTGATCATGGCCTGCTCTGATGGATCGTCCACCGCTTGCGCCACGCCCGGCGCCGGCGCGTTCGGCTCCCTGCGTCATTCCCGACCAGCGCGTGCGCTTTACTCACTGAGTGCCGCGTTACTCACGGAAAGCCGCATCGGAAGCCCTCATCGGGCCCCTAGGCGCGGCTTTCCGTGAGTAACGCGGCTTTCCGTGAGTAACGCGGCTTTCCGTGAGTAACGCACGACTGGCCTCATATGCCCTGGTGGGCGGCCGGTTTCGGCTAAGACGGGGTTGGTGGCCCGCCGTCGCGCACGTGGTCACCGCTATTTTCGAACTAGCCGGGCACTAAGGTCGAGGACTGCCCCCTCCCCGTTGGCGCGAGGAAAGGAGTGCCCGACTCGTGCAGCACGCCCTGCTGAGCCTGCTGACCGCAACGCCTACCCCGAGCCCGTCACCGTCGCCCTCTCCTGCGCCTTCGGTGTCCGCCACCGCCGTGGCGGACCGGCTTAATCAGGCGGTCCAAAGCGTGCAGTGCACCAGGGATGACGTCTCTATCTGCGGCCTCACCTACCGGGTGACCGGCAACGAGCGGCTCGGCAAGACGCTTGAGGTCCTGCTCGGCACACCGCTCCGGATCCTGCTGATCATCCTGGTCGGGTTGCTGGTCCGGCGGGTGGCGCACCGGCTGATCAACCGGCTGGCCGATCGCATCGCGCGTGGTCCGGACGGCGGACTGGCCGACCGAGGCGCCGTCGGCGCCCTGCTCAGCAGCAGTCCCCTGCTCACCACCCGGCGGGAGCAGCGGGCCCGCACCCTCGCCTCCGTGCTGCGCAGCATCACGACCGGCCTGGTCGGGACCGTCGTGCTGCTGATGGTGCTGCAGGAGTTGGACTTCTCCGTGGCCCCTCTGCTGGCCAGCGCCAGCGTCGTCGGGGTCGCCATCGGCTTCGGCGCACAGTCGCTGGTCCGCGACGTGGTCTCGGGCATATTCATGATCATCGAGGACCAGTACGGCGTCGGCGACGTGATCGACGCCGGCTCGGCGTCCGGCACGGTGGAGGAGGTGGGGCTGCGGATCACCCGGCTGCGCGACCTGGACGGGACGGTCTGGTACGTCCGCAACGGAGAGATCCTGCGCGTGGGGAATCGCTCGCAAGGCTGGGCGCGTGCCGTCATCGATGTCGCCGTCGGCTACGGCGAGGACCTGGACCGCGTCCAGGATCTGCTGCTGCGCATCGGCCACGACCTGCGCTCCGACGCCGACTACGGTCCGCGCATCCTTGACGAGCCCGAGGTGTGGGGCGTGGAGGCACTGAACGCCGACTCGGTCGTCGTCCGGCTGGTGGTCAAGACCCAGCCGCTGCAGCAGTGGAACGTCGGACGCGAGCTGCGGCACCGCATCAAGATCGGTTTCGACCGGGCGGGGATTCCGCTGCCCGCGCAACCGCGGACTGTCGTCCCCTCGCCGCAAGAGACCCGGGACGACGGCCGAGCCGAGGACCAGTCCGCCAACCACGCCGCCGAGGACGAGACGTCCGAGGACGGCAGCTCCGCCACCCGCGCCGGCCGGCAGACGTGAGAGGGCGTTTCAGACTCTGAGAGACTGGGCCGGTGACGCAATCCCAGCCCGGCGAACCGGAGCAGATCAGCTTCTACGACGCCGTCGGCGGTCACGACACCTTCGTCCGGCTGGTCGACAGGTTCTACGAGGGCGTGGCCGGCGACGACGCGCTGCGGGCGCTGTACCCGGAGGAGGACCTGCGTCCCGCCGCCGAGCGGCTGCGAATGTTCCTGGAGCAGTATTGGGGCGGCCCCACGACCTACAGCCAGCTGCGTGGCCATCCCCGGCTGCGGATGCGACACGCGCCGTTCCCCGTCACCCCGGACGCGCGGGACCGCTGGTTGCGGCACATGCGAGCCGCCGTGGAGTCGCTGAACCTGCCCCCGGCGTATGAATCCATGGTGTGGGACTACCTGGAACGGGCGGCCTGGAGCATGGTCAACACGCTGGGCGGCGCCTGATCACGGCAAGATCGGCGTGCGGGCCAAGACATGCCCGCGGGACGTCGTCAACCGAACCCAGCGCCCGGAGCGGAAGAGCAGCGCCTCCGGTTGCCCGGGCCCGGGCAGGAAGGCGAGGGCGTCCGCGGTCAGCGCCATCCCCGTCGGGACATCGTCGGTCCCGGGCAGTGGACGGCCCCAGACGGCGGCGCGCAACCGCGTAACGGCATGCGCCCCGGAGCCGGTTCCGGCGCCCGCCGCAACCTCCGCGATCCCGGCGCGCGCGGCGTTGGCGAGAACGTCGGCGGACAGCGTCCCGACCGGTTCCCAGCCGGCACGCGGCGGCGTCATCCCGGCCCAGCCGGCGTCCATGACGCGGGCCGCCGGGACGTCGAGGGGCATTCTCGGGCCGCTCCCGTTGGGTACGTGCTGCCCCTTTCGGGCGAGCCGGTCACCGAGGGCCGCCAGAGCCACGGTGGCGTCGACATCGCTGGGTTCGGCCAGCCGGACGGTGCGCAGGCCGAGGACGGTCGGCCCGCCGCCGCCGTGCAGCCCACAGACGTAGACGGCGAGCACGGAACCGTGGGCCACCAGGCGCGCCGCGCCGTCAGGGTCCAACCGCCGCGCCCGGCCGACGAGAGTCGCCAGGTCGGCGACGGCCGCCTCGTCCGGCAGCCAGACGGTCCCTGCCGGTTCGGTGTCGGAGCGGTTCACCGGGCGTTCACCGGCGGCTGCGGCGACGCCGCCACTGCACCCCGCCGTCCAGCCAGTCCTTGAGGCGGTCCTGCTCGTCCGGGGTCAGGCGCCGGGGGCGATCCGCGGTGAGGTCGAACACGACGAGCATCGTCTCCGCCCGCGCGTACAGCCGAGGGTGGTCGGGGTCGCCGCGATCCAGCACCTCATACCCCATGTCGAAGTCCGCCGCGCCGATCCGGGTGACCCAGACGTCGATGTCGACCGGCCCGGGGCGGTAGACCAGCGGGTTGAGGTATTCGATCTCGCAGTGGGCGACGATCAGCCCGGTCGTGACGAGCGACCCACCACTGTCGCCACCTGCCGCCGCCAGCGCCGCGACGCGCGCCTCTTCGAGCAGCCGAAGGAACTGCACGTTGTTGACGTGTCCGTAGGCGTCCATGTCGGACCAGCGCAGCGGTACCTGCACGTGATGCCGAGCCATGCGGCCATGCTGCCAAATCATCGGCCGCCGCTCCCGTCGGCGGCTGTGCAGTACCTCACGACACCTCACCAACGCGAGGAGACGGCGCGCCAGTACGGTGACCCGATGGACAGCGCCGCCCTGCCCACCGCTCCGGTGCCGGGACTGGATCTGCCGGCCGTCCTGGGCTGGCTGGAGGGGACGGCCCCGGGCCTGCTCGGGCCGGGTACGGCCGCGAGCCTGATCGCCGGCGGTCGGTCGAACCTCACCTACCTGCTGGATGACGGCGAACGCCGGGTGGTGCTGCGGCGACCCCCGCTGGGACACGTGCTGGCGACGGCGCACGACATGTCGCGCGAGCACCGGATGATCTCGGCCCTGGCGCAGACCCCGGTGCCCGTCCCCGAGGCGGTCGCCTTCTGCTCGGACGAGCGAGTGACCGGCGCACCGTTCTACGTCATGGCGCACGTCGACGGGAGAGTGATCCGCGCGACCGGCGACCTGGTCGACGTCGCGCCGGACGGGCGGCGTCGGCTGGCGGACGCGATGGTCGGCGTCCTGGTCGACCTGCACGACGTCGACTATGAGGCCGTCGGGTTGGGTGGGTTCGGCCGCCCTGAAGGGTTCATGGCCCGGCAGCTGAAGCGCTGGAGCGCGCAGCTGGACGCGTCACGCAGCAGGGAGCTCCCGGGGATCGACCTGCTCCGCGACCGGCTGGCCGAAGCGCTGCCACCCTCCGGGGCCGTAGCGATCGTGCATGGGGACTATCGGCTGGACAACCTGGTCGTCGCCGGCCCGGGCGAGGCCGACGAGTTCGCCGTTCGGGCAGTCCTCGACTGGGAGATGGCGACCATCGGAGATCCGCTGTCCGACCTGGGACTGCTGCTGGCGTACTGGGACGTCCTGAGCGCCATGGACAATCCGATCGTCGGGACGGTGGGACCGCACTCCGGGTTCCCGGACGGGCACACCTTGATCGAGTGGTACGCCGCCCGGCGCGACGTGGATGTGTCCGCCCTCCCCTGGTATCTCGCGTTCGGCCTGTTCAAGCTGGCGGTGATCCTGGAAGGCATCCATTACCGCTTCCAGGCGGGCCAGACCGTTGGTGACGGTTTCGATCGGATCGGTCTGGTGGTGAGTCCGCTGGTGGAGGCCGGGCGCGACACTCTTGCGTCGATGTGAGGTGTATCACATCTCGATCTCGTGAAGATCTGGCACTCCCCTCCGATGTGACTCGTGACGCTCCTGAAGGGGCCGATGTACGCGGAGCTACATCGCGCCTGCGCAGAGCGTCGCGCTCCGCGCCCACGCTTCGGGCGGTCGGGCGTCGGTAGGGGAGGAGGGGCCCCCGCCGACGTCCGGCCGCCCGAACGACTCTTGCTTGATCAACCCCGGTCTACTTGATCACGAGGGTGGGGTTACCGCGATCCGGCCGATCGTGCTGCCCGCCGCGATCCGGGCGATTCCCTGGGGGGCCTCGTCGAACGCCAGCCGCTCGGACACGAACGGCGCCACGGCACGGACCTCGGCGAGGCGGGCCAGGTCCTCGTTCGCCCGGGCCACCAGCTCGGGCCGACGGCTTCGGTAAAGGCCCCAGTGCAAGCCGATGATCCCGTAGTTCTTCACCAATGCATGATTCACTGCCACCTGCGGGATCTCGCCGCTGGCGAACCCGATGACCAGGATGCGGCCCTCGAAAGCCACCATCCTCGTCGACTGCTGGAAGGCCGCGCCGCCCACCGGGTCGTAGATCACGTCGGCGCCGCGGCCATCGGTCGCGTCCTTGACCGCCGCCACGACGTCCTGCACCGACCGGTCGATGACCACGTCGGCACCCAATTGCTTGGCGACGGCTGCCTTCTCCGGCGAGCCGACGACGCCGATCACCCGCGCGCCGGCGGCCTTGCCCAGCTGCACTGCGGCGCTGCCGACGCCACCGGCGGCTGCATGCACGACCAACGATTCGCCGACCCGCAGGTTGGCACGTCGGTACAGCCCGAACCAGCCGGTCTGGTAGGCGATGTGGAAGACCGACGCGCTCGCGTCGTCGAGCGTGTACGGCGCGGGAACCACGTCACCGGCATCGGCGACGGCGAACTGCGCCAGCGCGCCGTGGGGCAGCTTCGGGGTCCCCATCACGCGCTCGCCAAGGCGGCTGCGGTCGACACCGGTGCCGACGGCGACGATCTCGCCGCACAACTCCAGGCCAGGGATGAAGGGCAGGACCGGGCGGTCCTGGTACTGGCCACGCGCCAGTAACGCGTCGGGGAAGTTCAGCCCTGCCGACCAGACGTCGACGAGCACCTCGCCCGGCCCCGGCTCGGGGACCGGCACCTCGCGCAGCGACATCACCTCGGCGGGCTCGCCCAGCTCGGGCACGGTCCAGGCGGTCATGGTCTTGCCGATCTCGACCGGCTCGACCGCATCGCTTGAGGCTGTCGCCGCGGCGGCGCCTTCGGCGGATACTGCGGTCGGCGCCTGGCTTGCCGTCGTACTCATGGCGGCTTCGCCGGCCTTGGTGCGGCGACGGGCAGGCCCGCCTGCATCGACCGTCGCAGCGTCCCGCTCGGTCGCCGCCCTCGCGTCCGTGCTCATTGGCGTTTCCCCGATCTCACTGCAGACCGCCAGTCAGGCCCACGCCTCCATCGACGGTGAGCGTCTGGCCGGTGATCCACGAAGCGTCGTCGCTGGCCAGGAACGCCACGGCGGCCGCCACGTCGTCAGGGTGGCCCAGCCGCTTGAGCGGGTATGACGACGCCACTTCTGCTTCCCGACCCTCGTACAGCGCGGTGGCGAAACGGGTCTTGACCACCGCGGGTGCCACCGCATTCACCCGGATGTCCGGCGCCAGCTCCACGGCGAGCTGCGCTGTGACATGGATCAGTGCCGCCTTGCTCGCGCCGTACATCCCGATGCCAGGCGACGGGCGGAGGCCCGCGACCGAGGCGACATTGATGATCGCCGCGCCGGGTCGCGTTCCCAGCCCCACGTGCCGCGCCTCCTCGGTCCAGCCGATCGCCGCCAGCACATTGACGTCGAACACCTTGGCCGCCGCACCGACATCGGCGTCGGCGATCGGCCCGTAGACCGGGTTGATCCCGGTGTTGTTCACCAGGAGGTCCAACCGACCGAACGCCTCGATCGTCGCACGGACGGCAGCGGCACGATGTTCCGGGTCGTCGGCCCTTCCGGGAACGCCGACCGCACACTGCGCACCGCCCAGCTCGGCAACTGCCTGTGCCAACGGATCGGCCTTACGTGCCGTTACACACACCCTGGCGCCCTCGGCCACCAATCGCCGCGCGATCCCCAGCCCGATCCCACGGGAGGCGCCTGTCACGAGCGCCACCCGGCCGACGAAACGCCGACCGGCGAGCTGCCCGGCGTCGTGCGCTGCCGTCACCGGGGCGGTGCCTGCTCCATCCGCCATCCGGTCCTCGGCCTCCTCACCCGCTGGTGATCCGGTGATGTCGAGCACCGAACCGCCGACACTCAGGGCGGAGGGGTCGTTGTTCACAGCCCGGGATCCCGGTCGATGAGCTCCTTCATGATCCCGTTGGAGCCAGTGCAGATCTTCTTCACCCCGGCATCCATCCAGGCGCGCGCCACCCGGTACTCCTTCATGTCGCCGAACCCACCGTGCAGCTGGACACACGCGTCGAGCACATCGTTCGCACCTGCGCAGTCCACCACTTCGCCATCGCCGCGTCCACTGCCGGCAGCTCACCGTCGGTGTCCGTGCGCACGCAAGTGTCCACCAACGCCTCCGTCACGTCGACTTTGGTCCGTGACTGAAACACCTCAGATCACCATAATTGACTAAGCGTTCGCTTACCTCTGTGCCCGAGCCAGCGTTCCGCCCGGTGTCCGGGGTGTCAACCCCGCCTCGGGAGCGTCAGGATGACGGAGTCGCGTGGTGCAGCGGATGGAGCAGACATGGGCGGCGCGCAGCGGACGGTCGCGATGGGCAGCCCCGGGGCCGACCCGTGGGAACTCCTGGCGCCCGATGCGTCGCGCCGCCTGCTCCAGGCCGCGGCTGACGCCTTCGCGGAGCGCGGTTACCACGCCACGACAACACGTGACATCGCCGGCCGGGTGGGCCTGAGCCCGGCCGGGGTCTACATCCACTTCCCGTCGAAGGCGGCGTTGCTCGCCCAGATCAGCCGAAGCGGTCACGAGGCAGCGTTGCAGCTGGTGGAGGACAACCTGGCGGCGCAGCCCGATCCGGTCGCCCGGGTGCGAGCCGTCGTCGCCGCCTTCGCCGCCTGGCACGCCGAGTTTCACCGGGTGGCCCGCGTCGTCCAGCACGAGCTTCCGGCGCTGCCCGAGGCGGATCGCGCCTACGTCGTCGATCTCCGGCAGCAGATCGAACGCCGGGTGGAGGAGCAACTGCGGGCGGGGGTGGCGGCCGGTGTCATGGAGGTCTCGGATACTCGGGGGGTGACCCGGGCGTTGCTGTCCCTCGCGGTCGACGTGGCCCGCTGGTACGTCCCGGGCGGCCGGGCCACCCCGCGGTCCATCGGCGAGTTGTATGCCGACCTGGCCGCGCGGATGATCGGCGCGAGGCAGTGAGCGAGCAGGGCGGCGCGGCGGGGTCTGGACCGAGGAACGAGGGAAGACCCCGCCATCCGGCGCCGCCCGAAGCTCGCGACCCATCCAACACTGAGCTCGCAGGGCGGCGCGGCGGGGTCTGGACCGAGGGACGAGGGAAGACGCCGCCACCCGGCGCCGCCCGTGGCGAGCGAACCATCCAACACCGAGCAAGCAGGGCGGCGCGGCGCTGGAGGCTCGAATTAGCAGGCGTTTTGACCCCGGTTGTGGGTCAAAACGCCTGCTAATCGAGGCCAAGATCACCTCGGGCGAGCCAACATGCGACGGCGCGTGGCTGGAAGCGGACTCGTGAGCTCGCAGGGCGGCGCGGCGGGGTCTGGACCGAGGGACGAGGGAAGACGCCGCCACCCGGCGCCGCCCGCAGCTCGCGAACCATCCGACACCGTCACAGGCTGGCGGACAGTTCCCGGCGTCCG
>Ga0081539_10001007_pt1 | contig 52055 bp, 41 predicted proteins | sample TabmetS4T2R2_FD_71023 | JGI IMG/M metagenome (GOLD analysis project Ga0081539, IMG submission 71023) | Tabebuia heterophylla rhizosphere microbial communities from the University of Puerto Rico - S4T2R2 | ecosystem: Host-associated > Plants > Roots > Rhizosphere ... | reverse complement strand
GTGAAGAACGGGGTGTGACGACCGCCCTCCTCCTTGGTCAGGATGTAGGCTTCGGCCTTGAACTTGGTGTGCGGCTTCACCGAACCCGGCTTTGCCAACACCTGGCCGCGCTCGACTTCCTCGCGCTTGGTGCCGCGCAGCAGCGCGCCGATGTTGTCGCCGGCCTGGCCCTGGTCCAAGAGCTTGCGGAACATCTCCACACCCGTGACGATGGTCTTCTGGGTGTCGCGCAGCCCCACGATCTCGATTTCCTCGCCGACCTTGACCACCCCGCGCTCGACCCGGCCCGTCACCACCGTGCCGCGGCCCGAGATCGAGAACACGTCTTCCACCGGCATCAAAAACGGCTGGTCGATCGGGCGCTCCGGCTGCGGGATGTAGCTATCCACCGCCTTCATCAGCTCCAGCACCGAGTCATGGCCGAGTTTCGGATCCTTGTTCTCTAGCGCTGCCAGCGCCGAGCCCTTGATGATCGGAATGTCGTCGCCGGGGAATTCATACTTCGACAGCAGCTCGCGGACTTCCATCTCGACCAGTTCGAGCAGCTCCGGATCGTCCACCATGTCGCACTTGTTCAGGTACACCACCAGCGCCGGGACGCCGACCTGGCGTGCCAGCAGGATGTGCTCGCGGGTCTGCGGCATCGGGCCGTCGGCCGCCGACACGACGAGGATCGCGCCGTCCATCTGGGCAGCGCCGGTGATCATGTTCTTCACATAGTCGGCATGGCCCGGGCAGTCGACATGGGCGTAATGCCGGTTCGCGGTCTCGTATTCGACATGCGCCGTCGAGATGGTGATGCCGCGCGCCTTCTCTTCCGGCGCCTTGTCGATCTGGTCATAGGCCGTGAACGTCGCGCCGCCGGTTTCCGCCAATACCTTGGTGATCGCCGCCGTCAGCGACGTCTTGCCATGGTCGACGTGACCGATCGTCCCGATGTTGCAATGCGGCTTGGTACGTTCAAACTTTGCTTTGGCCATTTGACTCTCCGTTCAGTCGTTAACTATCGCCAACGACAATCAGGCAAACTTCTTCTGGACTTCCGCCGACACGTTTGCCGGCGCTTCCGCGTAGTGATCGAACTGCATGGTAAAGGTCGCGCGGCCCTGGCTCATCGAGCGCAGGTTATTCACGTAACCGAACATATTCATGAGCGGCACCATCGCATTGATGACGTTGGCGTTGCCGCGCATGTCCTGACCCTGGATCTGGCCGCGCCGCGAATTCAGGTCGCCGATGACCGAGCCGGTATAGTCTTCCGGGGTCACCACTTCGACCTTCATGATCGGCTCGAGCAGGACGGACTTGCCCGCCTGCAGCGCTTCGCGGAAGCAGGCGCGCGTTGCGATTTCGAAGGCCAGCGCCGAGGAGTCGACGTCATGATACTTGCCGTCGATCAGCTGCACCTTGACGTCCACCACCGGAAAGCCGGCGACTACGCCGGAACTCAGCACCGACTCCAGGCCTTTTTCGACGCCCGGGATGTATTCCTTCGGCACCGCGCCGCCGACGATCTTGGACTCGAATTCATAACCCTTGCCGGGTTCGTTCGGTTCGACAACCAGTGTCACCGCCGCGAACTGGCCGGTACCGCCGGTCTGCTTCTTGTGAACGTAGCTTTTCTCGACGCGCTTGGTGACGCGCTCGCGGAACGCCACCTGCGGCGCGCCGATATTGGCGTCGACCTTGTAGGTGCGCTTCAGGATGTCGACCTTGATGTCGAGATGCAGTTCGCCCATGCCCTTGAGGATGGTCTGGCCGGACTCCTGATCTGTCGAGACCCGGAACGACGGATCTTCTGCTGCGAGTTTTGCCAGCGCTACGCCGAGCTTTTCCTGGTCGGCTTTCGACTTTGGCTCGATCGCGATTTCGATGACGGGTTCGGGGAATTCCATCTTTTCCAGGATCACCGGCTTGCTCGGATCGCACAGCGTGTCGCCGGTGCGCGCTTCCTTCAGGCCCGCCAAAGCTACGATGTCGCCGGCATAGGCTTCCTTGATGTCTTCGCGGTTGTTGGCATGCATCAGCAGCATGCGGCCGATGCGTTCCTTACGGTCGCGCGTGGAATTGATCACGCCGGTGCCCGAGATCAGCGTGCCGGAATAGATGCGGCAGAAGGTGATGGTGCCGACGAACGGGTCGTCCATGATCTTGAACGCGAGCAGCGCCAAAGGCTCCTTATCGTCGGCCTTGCGCACGACTTCGTTGCCGTCCTCGTCGACGCCCTTGATGGCGGGCACGTCGACGGGCGACGGCAGATAATCCACCACCGCGTCCAGCAGCGGCTGCACGCCCTTGTTCTTGAAGGCCGAGCCGCACAGCACCGGGTAGAAGGCGCCGGTCAGTACCGCCTTGCGGATCAATCGCTTCAGCGTCGCCTCATCGGGTTCCTTGCCGTCGAGATAGGCGGTCATCGCCTCGTCATCGAGCTCGACGGCGGCCTCCACCATCTTTTCGCGATACTCGGCGGCCTTCTCGGCGAGATCGGCGGGAATATCGATGTCCCGGAAATTGGCACCAAGGCCCTCGTCGTCCCACACCACACCCTTCATGCGGACGAGATCGACCAGGCCTTTGAAATTGTTTTCGGCGCCGATCGGCAGTTGGATTGCGACCGGCTTTGCGCCAAGGCGGTCGACGATGTCGTCGAGGCATTTGTAGAAATCGGCGCCGGTCTTATCCATCTTGTTGGCGAAGACGATGCGCGGCACCTTGTACTTGTCGCCCTGGCGCCAGACGGTTTCGGTCTGCGGCTCGACGCCCTGATTGGAATCCAGAACGCATACCGCGCCGTCAAGCACGCGAAGCGAACGCTCGACTTCGATGGTGAAGTCGACATGGCCGGGGGTGTCGATGATGTTGAGGCGCTTGCCGTTCCAGAACGCGGTGGTCGCGGCCGAGGTGATGGTGATGCCGCGCTCCTGCTCCTGCTCCATCCAATCCATCGTCGCGGCACCTTCGTGCACTTCGCCGATCTTGTGGCTCTTGCCGGTGTAATAGAGGATGCGCTCGGTGGTTGTGGTCTTGCCGGCGTCGATATGCGCCATGATACCGAAATTACGGTAGTTCTCGATGGCATGTTGGCGGGGCATTGCGTTATTCCTTAAGTCGTTCGCCGTTACCAGCGATAATGCGAGAAGGCACGGTTGGCTTCCGCCATCTTGTGCACGTCTTCCCGCTTCTTGACGGCGTTGCCCCGGTTGTTCGAAGCATCCAGCAGCTCCGCCGAAAGCCGCTCGGTCATGGTCTTTTCGTTGCGCGCCCGCGCGGCGGTGATGATCCAGCGGATGCCCAGTGCCTGCCTGCGGGTCGAGCGCACCTCGACCGGCACCTGGTAGGTGGCGCCGCCAACGCGGCGGGATCGCACCTCGATGGTCGGCATCACATTTTCAAGCGCCTGCTCGAATACCGTGAGCGGGCTTTGCTTGGTCTTGGCTTCGATGTTGGTCAGCGCGCCGTAGACAATGCCCTCGGCGACCGATTTCTTCCCGGCGTACATCACCGAGTTCATGAACTTCGTAATGATAATGTTTCCGAACTTCGGATCCGGAAGCACTTCGCGCTTTTCAGCAGAATGGCGGCGAGACATCTGTTGGTTTCCCGATTATTTCGGACGCTTGGCGCCGTATTTCGAACGGCGCTGCTTGCGATTCTTGACGCCCTGGGTATCGAGGACGCCGCGGAGAATGTGGTAGCGCACGCCCGGCAAATCCTTGACGCGGCCGCCGCGGATCATGACCACGGAGTGTTCCTGAAGGTTGTGACCTTCGCCGGGAATATAACCGATGACCTCAAAACCATTGGTCAGGCGCACCTTGGCTACCTTCCGAAGCGCCGAATTCGGCTTCTTGGGCGTTGTGGTGTAGACGCGCGTGCAGACGCCGCGCTTCTGCGGCGACTGCTGCAGCGCCGGCACCTTCTTGCGCGACTTCTGTACTACACGCGGAGTTGCGATCAGTTGGTTGATCGTCGGCATCATTCACCCTTGCTCGCGCGAAACCGTCATCGGCTCCGCAAATTCGTTCTTGGACCACCGGTCCCACCTGCCGCGTTGCACGAACAGCTCCGCGCAAAGCGAAATCGCGCCAACCGCTCGTTGCCGAGTGGAAAGCGCTTCGACGCCACAGAGGACCGCGATCACTGCCGGTCAGCGTTGCTGCCCAGACCGTTACCCGAGGTCATGCATCCGAAATCAATCTCCAGAGAACTCGCTCAAGAGACGACAATCGTCCTGGCATTGCCTAGCTTTGATCGACAGCGTCTGAGCGGCATTCGTCGAGGGTGGTGCCCATCCAAATCTTCGAAGACCTAATGTCCCGAGGACCGAGAGGGTGATCCGTTCCGACTCTGGCGACGCTCACCGCCTGTCGTTAAGTGCGCGGGTTTTATCCACCGTGGCTAGCCAAGTCAAGGCTAAACCCAAAGCGGCAGAAGCGCTTCTTACATCAATGAAAACAACGTCGGAGCGCTCTATATTGCCGCTGCAAGCGCCCGTCGCAATGGGCCGTGCGAGGCTGTGATGGAGGCGCGAAAGGCCGGCCTGACTCTGAAGAGTCGGCGGGGCCAACTTCCAGGTATAAAGGTGTTCAAATACCAACAAACATGATTGATAATTCCCGCTTTGCGGGTATAGGTGAGGTGCGCAGCCTAGAGGTTCTAAATTGGGGTAGGCATCATGATTATTCTACGGATAGTTGGCGTTCTGCTGGTTCTGTTGGGACTGGTGTTCTGCATCACGATTATCGGAGCAGCAATCGGGGTTCCGATGATAATAGTCGGTGCAATTCTTGCCTTCGTCGGGAAAAAGAGAGCGCCTATTGTCGTGAACATCAATCACGACCCGAGAACCTGATAAAACCGGCCACGCTGGACCGTAGCAATTTGGAGCGAGCCCTCAGTCCGATCGTCAATTGATCGGCCTGATCGAGGGCTGGATTGGCGCCGACCCTCATAAACTTTGCGCTGCGCGAGGGCCTCCCTGACTTGGGGTGCAGCGCCCAAATGCCGGCGCGCAACCGGTTCCGCAGGTCCCGCAATTGGCGATATCCGAACTGTCGGCCCGATTCCACGGTAAATCCCAGCGATTTTCCGGGACCGACGGCGATCAGCAAATCGACCATTTTCCGCCGCCCGGTCCAGAGCTGGGCCATGAAGCTTCCTTCCGCCGAGCATGAGTCGATCGCGTCGATGCCTGGTGTGGCGAAGAGTTCTTCCGTAATTTTGTCGATGAGCAGCGCGCCTGGCGAATATTTGGCATAGTCAGAGTTGAACGCGGTCTTCCAAGTATATGCCATCGTCCCGCAGTACATCAGAACCTGCGCCGCGATCGCCGCGCCATCGATGCGCAAAAGCGCTACGGATGCGTTGCCTCGCTCGGACAAACCGCTCACCAGCCGCCTGACAAAAGCGGCATCCCTTTCATCGCACAACAGCGCCGTTCCCCGCGTGCCCTTCCAGCTGCCGGCCTCCAGGGCGAGGAACGACTCGAACGCCTCCTGAACCGCGTCTGGGGCTCTGTCATTGACGATATCGACCGATCCCAGTGCGGAGAGCCGGTTCCAGTCTTGCCGCAACTTTTTCCGGGTCGAGCCTGAGCGTTTTACGCCAAACTCTCTGGTGACGACCGGCCGTACACTTTCGGCAAACCTGAGTTGCTCTCCACCGCGCGCCGCCAGCGCCCTTATGATCGCATCGTAGTCGGGAGATTCGGCGTTAAGGGACGGCAGGTTGATGACGTTTGGCAGCCCCAGATTTTTCTCGATAGCGGCAAAGAATGCCGCAACGACCTCATCAATGAAGCCGGGGTCGATCACCGGACTGGAAAGGAAAGCGTAATTGTAGGGAAGAGCCTCAAGCACGGCCGGCCAAAACGGAGCGATCTTCCGCATCTGCAAGGCCCATACGCCGAGCAGCTTTCTCGGTGCCTCCCCCTCCTCCCAGGCGAGCAATACGTGGACCTCGGCAAACCGCGTTTCGTTCGCGGCAGTCAGAGCGGCGGGATCCATGAAAACGTTCGGCGACGCGCGTTTCGTGAGGTCTGCCCACGCTGCTGCGATGTCCATGGTTGGTGAACAAATGCTTACCGAAATCATCGAATGAATGCCTAGAGTGCCGACGCCGCGATCTTGGTCCGCGGGCGTTGCATTTCGGTTAAGTCTGGTGGCGCTTCGCGTCTCAATTACCCGGTTTCTTTCAAGGTTTGTTTGCCTTTTCCGGCGCAATGATAGCGGTGCGGAAAGGCAAACCCATGCGCTATACGGACATTGCGATCGTCGGCGGCGGCCTCGCCGGGTCCACCGCTGCAGCCATGCTCGGACGGGCAGGCATTCCAGCGATCCTGATCGATCCGCACACCGTGTATCCGCCCGATCTGCGCTGCGAAAAAATCAGCGGCGATCAGGTCAACATCCTGCGCAGGACCGGCCTCGCGGAGGCTACGTTGCGGGCGGCCACCCTCGACGGTCGGGTCTGGCTCGCGCGCTTTGGATATCTGCTCGACAAGAAGCCCAGCGACCAGTACGGCATCATGTACGACACGCTCGTCAATACAATGCGATCGCAGATTCCCGACGACGTCAAAAAAATTCACGCCAAGGCCGTTGGGATTTCGACAAGCCCGGAACGCCAGAAGGTGGCTCTGTCCAGCGGCGAAGAGATTTCGGCGCGCCTTGTCGTGTTGTCCAACGGACTGAACGTCGGGTTGCGCCATACCCTCGGCATCGAACGCCATGTGATCAGCGAATGCCATTCCGTCATGGCCGGCTTCGATTTCACCCCGGTCGGCCGCTCGAGCTTCGACTTCCCCGCATTGACTTATTATCCGGAGCGGTCGCAGGACCGCATGGCATATCTAACCTTGTTCCCCATCGGCAATGTGATGCGTGCCAACCTCTTGGTCTATCGCCCGATGGACGATCCATGGTTTCGCCAGTTGCGCCAGCTTCCGGAACAGACATTGCTCGCGATGATGCCGGGTCTCTACAGGATCGCGGGTAAGTTCAAAGTCACCGGACAGATCAAGATAAGGCCGGCGGATCTATACGAGAGCAGTGGTCACCGGCAGCCCGGCCTGGTTCTTGTCGGCGATGCGTTTGCAACCTCCTGCCCCGCGGCGGGTACCGGCACCGACAAGGTATTTACGGACGTCGAACGGCTCTGCAACCTTTATATCCCCGACTGGCTTTCGACGGACGGCATGGATACCGACAAGATAGCGGCCTTTTATGATGATCCGGTCAAGAGAGCGTGCGACGCAGCGTCAACCGCGAAGGCTTACCATCTCCGCTCCCTGTCAACCTCCAATGGCTTGTCGTGGCGAGCCCGGCGCTGGGCTCGTTTCTTGGCGCGGTTGGGTGAAGGCTTGTTAAGGCAGTTGGGCGACCAACCCGCGGCCGAATCGAACCCTCGGCAAGGGCAAACAGCCGCCCATACCCAGGGCCGGCTGGCGTAACACGCCGGGGCACCGGCGACGACGCCGGTGGCCGCCTATTCCACGCCCCGTTCAATGCGGAGCCATGGGACTAAGGGTTTGTTTGCCATTTTCGGCGCAATGATACGCTGCAAAGCAAAGACTGAGCCATGCGGAATACGGATATTGCGATCGTTGGCGGCGGCCTTGCCGGCTCGACCGCCGCGGCCATGCTCGGGCGCGCTGGCATTAGCGCGATCCTGATCGATCCGCAGCCGGTGTATAGGCCCGACTTCCGCATCGAAAAGCTCAGCGGCCATCAGCAGATCGAACGGTTTCGGAAGACCGGGCTCGCTGAAGCGATCCTCCGGTCGGCCACCCATGACGGCGAAAACTGGATCGCGCGCTTTGGCGTTCTGCTCGACCAGAAGCCGAGCCAGCAGTTCGGTATCATGTACAGCGACCTCATCAACGCCATCCGCGCCGAAATTCCGCCTGCCGTAGAAACAATTCATGCGAAGGCCATCGCGATCAAGACCAGCTCGGCGCGACAAAAGCTCACCTTGTCGAACGGCATCGAGGTTTCCGCGCGCCTTGTCGTGCTGGCCAATGGCCTGAATGTCGGTCTGCGTCACAGCCTCGGTATCGAACGCCAGATCGTCAGTACATGCCATTCGATTTCGCTCGGATTCGACATGGTCCCGATCGGCCGGGCGGCCTTCGACTTCCCCGCCCTCACCTACTTCTCCGAGAGATCGAGCGACCGGATTCCCTATCTGACGCTGTTCCCGATCGGCACGACGATGCGGGCCAACCTGTTCACCTATCGCGAGATGGACGATCCATGGCTCCGGCAAATGCGCCGGATGCCCGAAGAGACGCTGAATGCGTCGCTTCCGAGGCTTCGCAAGCTGACCGGTAATTTCAAAATCCCCGGCGAAATCAGGATCCGCCCCGCCGACCTCTACGTCAGCGCGGGCTACCGTCAGGCCGGTATCGTTCTGGTCGGGGACGCCTTTGCAACCTCCTGCCCCGTCACCGGAACTGGAACCGACAAGGTGTTCACCGACGTCGCACAACTCTGCAACATCCACATCCCCGACTGGCTTTCCAGCGGCGGCATGGGCGAGGACAAGATCAGGACGTTCTACGACGATCCGGTCAAGACGGAATGCGACGCGTGGTCGGCCGCCAAGGCCTACAGCTTCCGCTCGGTAACCATGGACAACCGCCTTGTTTGGCAGGCGCAACGCTGGGCCCGTTTCGCCAAAGGCTTGAGCCAGGGTACCTTGCGCCGCGCGTGCAATCGGCTCGGTTCCGGATCAAGCGCGCCACACCGTCAAGCCGGGGCCACGCAGGGGAATCTCGCCTAACTGGAGTTGGAGCGGACGGAGGGAATCGAACCCACACCTTCAGTTTGGAAACTGTCGCTCGGCCATCGAGCTGCATCCGCGGGATGAAATCTATCATCCCGGCTAAAGCGGGCAGCTAATTTCTGCCGCTAACGCTCGAAACGTTAAAATTGGCGTTAATTTTCTCTCACCAAGCCGGGGCGCCCCGACCGCGAGCTACAACTTCGATCTCAACTCTCGTCGTCCTCGTCATCGTCTTCGTCGTCATCGCCGGGGATGGCGGGCGCGGGCTGATGGCCCTGGTCGTCCCAGAGCTTGCGATAGACGCCGTTCATCGCCAGCAACTGGGCGTGCGAACCGCGCTCGATCGCCCTGCCGCCGCTGATGACGATGATTTCGTCCATATCGACCACCGAGGTGAGGCGGTGGGTCGAAAAGATCATGGTGCGGCCCTTGGCCAGTTTCATCAGGGTCTTGTTGATCGCGGCTTCCGTGGTCTGGTCCAGCGCCGAGGTCGCCTCATCGAGCAGCAGAACCGACGGATTGCGGACGATCGCGCGCGCAATCGCGATGCGCTGGCGCTGCCCTCCCGACAGCGTGTCGCCACGTTCGCCTACCGGCGTGTCGTATTTCTGCGGCAGACTCATGATGTAGCGATGGATCTCCGCCTTGCGGGCTGCCTCTTCAACTTCCTCGTCGGTGGCACCTTCCTTGCCGAGCCGGATATTTTCGCGGATCGACAGGTTGAACAGCATGTTTTCCTGGAACACCACCGCCATGCTCCGTCGCAACGACTCGCGGGTAACGCGCCGGATATCGACGCCGTCGATGGTCACCCGCCCCTCGTCCGGTACGTAGAGCCGCAGGATCAGATTGAGCAGCGTGCTTTTTCCCGAGCCGCTCGGGCCGACAATGGCGACGGTTTTTCCGACGTTGAGTTTCAGACTGAGATTGTCCAGCACCGGCGTCTGGCCGCCTTCATATTGGAAGGTGACGCGGTCGAAGGTGATATCGTTGGTGATGCGCGGCAAGTCGGGCGCACCGGGACGATCGCCGCCGCGGGTCGGCTCGTCCAGCAGTTCCTGCATGTGGCGGACCGCCGCAGCCGACTGGATCGACACCGGGATGAAATGCATCAGGTGCGCGATATTGTACGATACTTCCCAGAACGCGCTCTCGAACGTCACGAAGGTTCCGATGGTGATCTGGCCCTTGGTTGCCAGATACGCGCCGATCGCCAGAACGACGAGATGCAGCAGCAGCACGGAAATCGTCACCGTGCGCTCCACCATGGTGGAGAGAAACACTGCGGATGCGGTCTTGCGACGCACGTCATCGTTGCGCATGGTGAACCAGCCAAGCGTCTTGCGCTGCAGGCTGAACGCCTTGATCACCGCTTGCGCGGCGACGCTTTCCTGAACAGTGCCGAGCAGCGCCGACTCGTTGAGCTTTTGCTCGTAGTTCGCCTGCACCGCTTTCGGCGTCAAAATGCGCGGGCCGATCAGCGTGATCGGAAACACCAATAGCGCCACCGCGGCGAGTTGCCAGTTCAAAAACAGCATCAGGATGATGCCGGCGATCAGTTCCAGAAACGGCAGCATGGCGCTGTTGGCAAAGGTCTTGATCGACCCTTCGAAGGCCGCGAGGTCGATCGAGAACCGTGACAGGATTTCGCCGCGTTTGGTGCGCCCGAAATAGGCCGCCGGCAGATTCTGGACATGGTCGAACAGGCGGGCGCGTACATCGGCTATCACGCAGCCCGCCAGCCTCGCATCCCAGCGCTCGTACCAGACCGCCACGATGGAAGTGACGATGCCTGCCGCGGCCAGCACCGCCAGGATGCGATATAATGCCTGAAAATCCTCTTCACCGAGCGCCTCGTCGATGAGGAATTTCAAGCTGAGCGGCATGATGACGTTGAACAGGGTCTCGACCACCACGCCGATCCCGACGAAAGCCAGCATCTTCTTGTAATTTTTCAGGAACGGCTTGACGAACGCATAGGTCGTCGCCAGCGCACCGGCAGCCTCTTTTGCGGTGAAGACGACGAGGTCCTCGTCCTCGTCATCGTCGACAGCAAGTTCGTCTTCGTCGGGGGGCGGCGGAACCCCCGCCCTTTCGGGGATGGGATTCGGTCGGGCTCCTTCCAGGCGTCTCTTCTCAACCTCGGCCGCTATGGCCGCCTCGGCGGAAGCGGCGCCTGGATTATCCGGCGAGGGAGATATCGATGGTGGCTTAGGGGCCATGGAACAAACCGTTGCTACACGGCCAGCACGACCGCAAACCCTACTGCGGCGGTCGAGACGAACCGCCGCGACGATCTTATGCGATTAAGACGCTCGGGCAAAGCGGGTAGCCGTCGGCTTCAGTCGTCGGCGGCTACCTTATCGAAGAACGAATAGCGCAGGCTGTCGGAATCCGCATACCACTGGCCAGGACCTTTGTTTGCGGCCAGCGTCGCCGCCCAGACCGCGTCGGTGCAATCGCGCCGGTGCATCGACAGGTCGAACCCGTTGCCGAAAAACAGCTCCGACCATTCCCACCAGGTGCCGAGTTTCTTCACGCCTCGCAACAGGTCGTAACGGTCGATCAGCGCCGGCGCCATGTCGGAAGTGACCGAGCCAAACACGAGGCCGGTCTTCACCACACGATTGAGCTCGCGAATGGCGCGCGGCACCTGCTTTTCCGCGACATGGCAAAGACTCGTCTCGAACACGAAATCGAACTCGCCGCGCTTGAAGGGCAGATCGGCGATCGACCCAAGCTTGTTGAATTTCTTCAACGCCTTCGGGGTTTTCGCATGAATGGCCCGGTTGTTCTCGATGCCCCACGCATCGATGCCGCGCTCGCGCAACGCACCGACCAGCTCGCCGCTGGCAGAGCCTGCCACCAGCAGCTTGTAGCCCTTGACCCGGTTCCAGACGATCCTGACCAACTCCGTCAGGTAGTCGGGATCGGTGAATCGGCTCCAGACCTCGCTGTAGGGCCCGAGCCCGCGGTAATTGTCGAAATAATCGCGGTCGATCTTGTCCGAATAGCCATGCTGGCGGCGCGCATGGCGCAACTTGATCATCTCGGTGAGAATGATGTCGGTGGCGGCATCGGAGGAATCGAGCAAACCATTAAGGGTGGAATCGAACAAATAGTCGCCGACCACGACGAGGCCCGGATGCTGTTTCGGCTCGGGCCGGTGATTGGTCATCACGTCGCGCGCCGGCAAGCCCCCGGGGATCGCATTCACCGACGATAGCCAGCGGTGGGTCTTGCCTTCCATGAAATGCGCGCGCGCATCGCCAAGCGACGCCGGCAGCGATTTCAGCGCGGCGTCGATCAGTTGCTCATCGCTCAAATTCGCAAATGCCAGCGCGTCGGAGCCGGCGATCAGCCAGTTCAGCACGCCATGGCGGCCGACATCGTGACGCGCGCCCTCGTTGTAGACGCAGCAGCCACCGAACGCCTCCGACATGAACCAGGCGCCCGGAATTTTCTCTCCCCAGAACGGGGTGTCGAACAGGATCGAGACCCGAAGATAATGCGCGGGGCGATCGAAGTAGGCGACGTGCTTGACCATCGACTTGCGCAATTGCTCGCCGTCCCATCGCATCGTCGCCAGCCAGGAGTGCGGCAGGCACATCACGACCAGATCGAAATCGCGCGTCTCCGGCCCCTTGCCGTTCATCATGTTGAGCTGGTAGCGGCCGGCCGGGGTCTTGCCGACCTTGAGCACCCGGTGGTTGAGCTGGATGTCAGCATTGACCTCCGACTGCAGGCAGCCGATCAACTGCTCGTTGCCGTTCTGGATCGAATACAGGCCGATATAGCCGTCGACATCCATCACGAAATTTTTCAGCGCGTTCAGGCCATTGGTGTTGTGGCTTTCGGTGGCGATATCCGAGCGCGCCATCACTTTAAGGAAGCGCTTGGCGGTGGGATCGTCGACTTCCTTGTCGAGCAGTTCCTCGCAGGTCATCCAGGCCCAGGGATGCTCGTTATCGTGAGCGCCGACGCCTTCGTAATACTCGAGAGGCGACATGATGTCGGTGCAACGCTTGCGGAATGCCTCAATGGCGTCAGCGGTTTTGGCGCCGTATTTACGGCGCATGCCCGGCACGTCGTTCAGCAACTCGCCGTCCAGCATCACCTGCTCGGCATCCATCGGAATGGTTTGCAGGCCGAAATGCTGGATCAGTTCGCGCAGCGGATCCGGGCCGGTCATCGAGTAATCGTAGATTTCGGCAACGCCAGCTTCGTACATCGCCGGTGCCGAATCGAATTTGCGGGTGAGGATCTTGCCGCCGACGCGGTCGGACGCCTCATAGATCGTGACACGGCAGAGATCGCCTAGCTTCTTCTTCAGATACCAGGCGCTCATCAGACCGCCGGGACCCCCTCCAACTATTGCAAGATCGAGCATCTTTTTTTCCGTCGCCCGCCGCCATCCATCGGATTCAGGACGGCAGCCTAAGTCACCCTAGCAAAAGCGCTTTTCACCCTGAAGGGAAGATGAACAAATCAGGTTCGTGCGCTGCAGCATCAAAGAAAGCCGCAAAAAAAGCCGGCGTGAGCCGGCCTTTTTCATAACATCGTGAATCCTGGAGCGTTATTCCGCAGACGGCAGCGCCAGCGGTTCGACTTCGGGAGCCGCGGGAACGATCGTCGCCTGCTTTTCGCGTTCGTCGAGGATCAGCTTGTCGCGCTTGACGGCGACTTCGCGGATCTTGGCCATCGATGCGCCGGTGCCCGCCGGGATCAACCGGCCGACAATGACGTTTTCCTTGAGGCCCTCCAGCGGGTCCACCTTGCCGTTGACGGCAGCTTCGGTGAGCACGCGGGTGGTCTCCTGGAACGAGGCCGCCGAGAAGAACGAGCGGGTCTGCAGGCTCGCCTTGGTGATGCCGAGCAGTACCGGCGTTCCGGTGGCGGGCTTCTTGCCCTCCTCCTTCGCCCTCGCGTTGATCTGGTCGAATTCGATCTTGTCGATCTGTTCGCCCGAAATCATGTCGGTCTCGCCCTGGTCGGTGATCTCCACCTTCTGCAGCATCTGACGGACAATCACCTCGATGTGCTTGTCGTTGATCAGCACGCCCTGCAGCCGGTAGACCTCCTGGATTTCGTTGACCAGATAGGCCGCGAGTTCCTCGATGCCCTTGATCGCCAGAATGTCGTGCGGCGCCGGATTGCCTTCGACGATGAAGTCGCCCTTTTCGACGATGTCGCCATCCTGCAGGTGGATGTGCTTGCCCTTCGGAATGAGGTACTCGCGAGTCTCCTCGTTCTTGTCGACCGGCTCGATCGAGATGCGGCGCTTGTTCTTGTAGTCGCGGCCGAAGCGGATGGTACCGGCGATCTCGGCGATGATCGCGGCATCCTTCGGCTTGCGGGCCTCGAACAATTCCGCAACCCGCGGCAGACCGCCGGTGATGTCGCGGGTCTTGGCGCTTTCCGTGGAGATACGCGCGACCACGTCGCCCGGCTTCACCTTGGCGCCGGTATCGACCGACAGAATCGCGTCGACCGACAGCATGTAGCGGGCCTCGCCGCCGCGCGCGAGCTTGAGGATCTTGCCGTCCTTGCCCTTGATGACGATGGCCGGACGCAGGTCCGCACCGCCGCGCGAGGATCGCCAGTCGATGACGATGCGCTTGGCGATACCGGTGGATTCGTCGAGCGTCTCGGAGATCGACTGACCTTCGACCAGATCCTCGAACCCTACGGTACCCTCGACTTCGGTCAGGACCGGCCGCGTATACGGATCCCATTCCGCGATGCGCTGGCCGCGCTTGACCATATCGCCCTCGTCGACGTGCATGCGCGCGCCGTATTGAATGCGATGGGTCGCACGCTCGGTGCCGTCGGCGTCGGTAATGGCAACTACCATGTTACGCACCATCGCAACCAGGTGACCCTCGCCGTTCTTGGCGATGGCCTTGTTCTTGATCGTGATCTTGCCGTCGAAATTCGACTCGATGACCGACTGCTCGTTGATCTGCGCCGCGCCGCCAATGTGGAACGTGCGCATCGTCAGCTGGGTGCCGGGCTCGCCGATCGATTGCGCCGCGATGACGCCGACCGCTTCGCCATGGTTTACCGGCGTGCCCCGGGCGAGATCGCGGCCGTAGCACTTGCCGCAGATGCCGTTGACGAGCTCGCAGGTCAGCGCAGAACGGATCTTCACTTCCTGGATGCCGGCCTGCTGGATGGCGTCGACATGGCTCTCTTCCATCAAGGTGCCGCGCTTGACCACGACCTTGTTGGTCGCGGGATCCCGCAAATCCTCGCCGGCGGTGCGGCCGAGAATACGCGAAGCCAGCGAGGCGACCACCGTGCCGGCATCGATGATAGCGCGCATCTTGATGCCGAGCTTGGTGCCGCAATCGTCCTGCGTGATGATGCAGTCCTGCGCCACGTCGACCAGTCGACGCGTCAAGTAGCCGGAGTTCGCGGTCTTCAACGCGGTGTCCGCGAGGCCCTTGCGGGCGCCGTGGGTCGAGTTGAAGTATTCGAGCACCGACAGGCCTTCCTTGAAGTTGGAAATGATCGGCGTCTCGATGATCTCACCCGACGGCTTCGCCATCAGGCCGCGCATCCCGGCGAGCTGGCGCATCTGCGCCGGCGAGCCGCGCGCGCCCGAATGCGCCATCATGTAGATCGAGTTGATCTGCGCCTCGCCGCCCTTCGGGTTCTTTTTGACGGCGGAGATTTCCTTCATCATCTCCTTGGCGATTTCTTCCGTCGCCTTCGACCAGGCGTCGACTACCTTGTTGTACTTCTCGCCATGGGTGATGAGGCCGTCATTGTACTGCTGCTCGAAATCCTTCGCCAGCGCGCGGGTATTGTCGACCAGCTTCCACTTCGAAGCCGGCACCACCATGTCGTCCTTGCCGAACGAAATACCGGCCTTGAACGCGTTGTAGAAGCCGAGCGCCATGATGCGGTCGCAGAAGATCACCGTCTCCTTCTGGCCGCAGTGGCGATAGACCTGGTCGATCACGCCGGAGATTTCCTTCTTGGTCATCAGCTTGTTGACGACGTCGAACGGCATCTTCGGCGACTTCGGCAACACGTTGCCGAGCATGACGCGGCCGGCCGTGGTGTCGATCAGACGCTTGATCGGCTTGCCGTCCTCGCCGATGCCCTCCCAGCGATACTTGATCTTGGTGTGGAGGTGGATGACCTTGGAGTGCAGCGCATGCTCCAGCTCGGCCATGTCGCCGAACACCTTGCCTTCGCCGGGCAGGCCTTCGCGCAGCACCGACAGGTAATACAGGCCGAGCACGATATCCTGCGACGGCACGATGATCGGCTGACCGTTGGCGGGATGCAGGATGTTGTTGGTCGACATCATCAGCACGCGGGCTTCCAGCTGCGCTTCCAGCGACAGTGGAACGTGCACGGCCATCTGGTCGCCGTCGAAGTCGGCGTTGAAGGCCGCGCAGACCAGCGGATGCAGCTGGATCGCCTTGCCTTCGATCAGCACCGGCTCGAATGCCTGGATGCCGAGACGATGGAGCGTCGGCGCGCGGTTCAAGAGCACCGGATGTTCGCGAATGACCTCGTCGAGAATGTCCCACACCTCGGGACGCTCTTTTTCGACCAGCTTCTTGGCCTGCTTCACCGTGGTGGACAGCCCCTTGGCGTCGAGCCGCGAATAGATGAACGGCTTGAACAGTTCCAGCGCCATTTTCTTCGGCAGGCCGCACTGATGCAGCCTGAGTTCGGGACCGACCACGATCACCGAACGGCCGGAATAGTCGACGCGCTTGCCGAGCAGGTTCTGGCGGAAGCGGCCCTGCTTGCCCTTCAGCATGTCCGCGAGCGACTTCAGCGGGCGCTTGTTGGCCCCGGTGATGACGCGGCCGCGGCGGCCGTTGTCGAACAGCGCGTCGACGGCCTCCTGCAGCATGCGCTTCTCGTTGCGGATGATGATGTCGGGCGCGCGCAGCTCCATCAGCCGCTTCAAGCGGTTGTTGCGGTTGATGACGCGGCGGTAGAGGTCGTTGAGATCGGAGGTGGCGAAGCGGCCGCCGTCGAGCGGCACCAGCGGACGCAGATCCGGCGGAATCACCGGCACCACGGTGAGGATCATCCACTCCGGCTTGTTGCCGGAGAAGCGGAAGGCCTCGACGATCTTCAGGCGCTTGGCGAGCTTCTTGTGCTTGATGTCGGATTCGGTCTCGTGCATTTCGGCACGCAGCTGCGTCTCCAGCTTTTCAAGCTCGAGTCCTTTAAGCAATTCGCGGATCGCCTCCGCGCCGATCATGGCGGTGAAGGAATCCTGGCCATATTCGTCCTGGGCGCGAAGATACTCCTCTTCGGACAGCAGCTGACGGTCCTTCAGCGCGGTCAGACCCGGCTCGAGCACGACGTAATATTCGAAATACAGGATCCGCTCGAGATCCTTCAGCGTCATGTCAAGCAACAGCCCGATGCGCGACGGCAACGATTTCAGGAACCAGATGTGAGCGACGGGCGCCGCGAGCTCGATATGGCCCATGCGCTCGCGTCGGACCCTCGACAGCGTCACTTCGACCGAGCACTTCTCGCAGATGATGCCCTTGTACTTCATGCGCTTGTACTTGCCGCACAGGCACTCGTAGTCCTTGATCGGCCCGAAGATGCGCGCGCAGAACAGCCCGTCACGCTCCGGCTTGAAGGTGCGGTAGTTGATGGTCTCCGGCTTCTTGATTTCGCCGTATGACCACGACAGAATCTTCTCCGGGGACGCGATCGAAATCCGGATCTGGTCGAACACCTGAGCCGGCGTCGTCGGATTGAAGAGATTCATAATTTCTTGGTTCATGGTCTTCTCCTCGCGTGCCGATCGTCACCGGCCCAACATTCTTCTCTGTCATGCTCCGCGAAGGCGGAGCATCCAGTAATCACCGCCGCCGCGGGTTACTGGATCGTCCGCCTGCGCGGACGATGACGGTAGTGAAGGCGGCGCTTCCGCCGCCCTCACTGATTACTCCGCCGCCTCGGACGTCGTGCCGCCGACCTTGGAATTGTGCAGGTCGACGTTGAGGCCGAGCGAACGCATTTCCTTGACCAGCACGTTGAACGACTCCGGGATACCCGCCTCGAAGGTGTCGTCGCCGCGCACGATCGCCTCGTACACCTTGGTACGGCCGGCCACGTCGTCCGACTTCACGGTCAGCATTTCCTGCAAGGTGTATGCCGCGCCGTAAGCCTCCAGCGCCCACACCTCCATTTCGCCGAAACGCTGTCCGCCGAACTGCGCCTTGCCGCCCAGCGGCTGCTGGGTGACCAGCGAGTACGGGCCGATCGAACGGGCATGAATCTTGTCGTCCACCAGATGGTGCAGCTTGAGCATGTAGATGTACCCAACCGTCACCTTGCGGTCGAAGGCGTCGCCGGTGCGGCCGTCATAGACGGTCGATTGTCCCGACTTGTCCATGCCGGCGAGTTCGAGCATCTGCTCGATGTCGGCTTCCTTGGCGCCGTCGAACACCGGCGTTGCGATCGGCACGCCATGGCGCAGATTGCCGCCGAGCTCCATCAACTCCGCATCGTTGAGCGACTTGATGGTTTCGTCGTCGCCATAGATTTTCTTCAAGGTGTCCTTGAGCGGCCTCGTGTCCTGCTTGGCATTGGCAAGATAGGCGTCGACCGCCTGCCCGATCCTTTTGCCGAGCCCCGCGCAGGCCCAGCCGAGATGCGTTTCGAGGATCTGGCCGACGTTCATGCGGCTCGGCACGCCGAGCGGATTGAGCACGATGTCGGCGTGCGTGCCGTCCTCAAGGAACGGCATGTCCTCGACCGGAACGATCTTCGACACCACGCCCTTGTTGCCGTGACGGCCCGCCATCTTGTCGCCGGGTTGAATCTTGCGCTTCACCGCGACGAAGACTTTTACCATCTTCATCACGCCCGGCGGCAATTCGTCGCCGCGCTGCAGTTTTTCGACCTTGTCGAGGAAGCGCTGTTCAAGGCCCTTCTTCGATTCGTCGTACTGCTTCCGCATGGCTTCGATTTCGGCCATCAGCTTGTCGTTGGGGGAAGCGAACATCCACCACTGCGACCGCGGATGCTCGTCGAGCACCGCGCGGGTGATCTTGGTGTCCTTCTTGAAGCCTTTCGGACCGGCGATGCCCTGCCGGTTTTCCAGCAGCTCCGCCAAGCGGCCGTAGACGTTACGGTCGAGAATCGCCTGTTCGTCGTCGCGGTCCTTGGCGAGACGCTCGATCTCTTCCCGTTCGATCGCCAGCGCGCGCTCGTCCTTGTCGACGCCGTGCCGGTTGAACACCCGCACTTCGACGATGGTGCCCTGCACGCCCGGAGGCACACGGAGCGAGGTATCGCGGACGTCGGAGGCCTTTTCGCCAAAGATGGCGCGCAGCAGCTTTTCTTCCGGCGTCATCGGGCTTTCGCCCTTCGGCGTGATCTTGCCGACCAGGATGTCTCCCGCCCGCACTTCGGCGCCAATATAGACGATGCCGGCTTCGTCGAGGTTCTTGAGCGCTTCTTCCGAGACATTCGGAATGTCGCGGGTGATTTCCTCAGGACCAAGCTTGGTGTCGCGCGCCATCACCTCGAATTCCTCGATGTGGATCGAGGTGAAGACGTCGTCCTTCACAATCCGCTCGGAGAGCAGGATGGAATCTTCGAAGTTGTAGCCATTCCACGGCATGAAGGCGACCAGCACGTTGCGGCCGAGCGCGAGCTCGCCGAGATCGGTCGAGGGACCGTCGGCAATGATGTCGCCCTTGCGCACGGTGTCGCCAACCTTCACCAGCGGACGCTGGTTGATGCAGGTCGACTGGTTGGAGCGCTGGTACTTCATCAACCGGTAGATATCGACGCCCGACTTGGTGGGGTCGAGATCTTCGGTGGCGCGGATAACGATACGGGTGGCGTCGATCTGGTCGATCACGCCGGTGCGGCGCGCCGCGATCGCAGCACCGGAGTCGCGCGCGACCACACCTTCCATGCCAGTGCCGACAAACGGCGCCTCGGCGCGTACCAGTGGCACCGCCTGACGCTGCATGTTGGAGCCCATCAGCGCGCGGTTGGCGTCGTCGTTCTCGAGGAACGGGATCAACGCCGCGGCCACCGAAACCAGCTGCTTGGGCGACACGTCCATGTAGTCGACCTTGTCCGGCGTGATCATCAGCACGTCGCCGGCATGGCGGCAGACCACCAGGTCGTCGGTGAAGCGGCCCCTGTTGTCGAGTGCGACATTGGCCTGCGCCACGTGATAGCGGCCTTCTTCCATCGCCGAGAGGTACACCACCTCGTCGGTGACGCGGCCGTCCTTCACCTTGCGATACGGCGTTTCGACGAAACCGTACTTGTTCACCCGCGCAAAGGTGGCGAGCGAATTGATCAGCCCGATATTCGGGCCTTCCGGCGTCTCGATCGGGCAGATACGGCCGTAATGGGTCGGATGCACGTCGCGGACTTCGAAGCCCGCGCGCTCGCGGGTGAGACCGCCGGGCCCAAGCGCCGACAGCCGCCGCTTATGAGTGATCTCCGACAGCGGGTTGGTCTGATCCATGAACTGCGACAGCTGCGAGGAGCCGAAGAACTCGCGCACCGCGGCAGCCGCAGGTTTTGCGTTGATCAGGTCTTGCGGCATCACGGTGTCGATATCGACGCTGGACATGCGCTCCTTGATCGCGCGCTCCATGCGGAGCAGGCCGATGCGGTACTGGTTCTCCATCAGCTCGCCGACCGAGCGCACGCGGCGATTGCCGAGGTGATCGATATCGTCGATCTCGCCCTTGCCGTCGCGCAGGTCGACCAGCGTCTTGATCACCGCGAGGATGTCTTCCTTGCGCAGCGTGCGATGGGTGTCCGGCGCGTCGAGCTCGAGGCGCATGTTCATCTTGACGCGGCCGACCGCGGACAGGTCGTAGCGCTCACTGTCGAAGAACAGCGACTGGAACATGTTCTGGGCCGACTCGAGGGTCGGCGGCTCGCCCGGACGCATCACGCGATAGATGTCGAACAGCGCGTCTTCCCGCGTCATGTTCTTGTCGGCATTGAGCGTGTTGCGGATATAGGCGCCGACATTGACATGGTCGATGTCGAGCAGCGGCAATTCCTTGTAGCCCTGTTCGTTGAGACCCTTCAGCAGCTTCTCGGTGATTTCCTCGCCGGCTTCGGCATAGATCTCGCCGGTCTTCGGATTGACGAGGTCCTCGGCGAGATAGTTGCCGACCAGTTCCTCATCCGACATGCGCAGCGCTTTCAGCCCCTTTTCCTGGAGCTGACGGGCCGAACGCACGGTGAGCTTCTTGCCGGCTTCGAGCACGACCTTGCCGGAGTCGGCGTCGATCAGGTCATTGATCGTCGAGTAGCCGCGGAACCGGTTGGCGTCGAACGGCACGCGCCAGCCATCCTTGGCGCGCTTGTACATGATCTTCTTGTAGAACGTCGAAAGGATCTCCTCGCCGTCGAGGCCGAGCGCGAACATCAGCGACGTCACCGGAATCTTGCGGCGGCGGTCGATGCGCGCGAACACGATGTCCTTGGCGTCGAATTCGATGTCGAGCCAGGAGCCGCGATAGGGAATCACGCGCGCGGCGAACAAGAGTTTGCCGGAGGAATGGGTCTTGCCCTTGTCGTGGTCGAAGAACACGCCGGGGGAGCGATGCATCTGCGAGACGATAACGCGCTCGGTGCCGTTGACGACGAAGGTGCCGTTCATGGTCATGAGCGGAATGTCACCCATGTAGACGTCCTGCTCCTTGATGTCCTTGACCGACTTCGCGGCGGTCTCCTCGTCGATATCGAACACGACCAGGCGCAGCTTCACCTTCAGCGGCGCGGCATAGGTCATGCCGCGCTGGCGGCACTCATCGACGTCGTATTTCGGCTGCTCGAATTCGTAACTGACAAAATGCAGTTCGGACGTGTTGGAAAAATCCTTGATCGGAAACACCGACTGGAATACGGCCTGCAGGCCCTCGTTCAGCCGTCCGCCGACCGGCTCGTCGACCATCAGGAACTGGTCGTAGGACGCCTTCTGAACCTCGATCAGGTTCGGCATCTCCGCCACTTCCTTGATATGCCCGAAAAACTTGCGAACGCGTTTGCGACCTGTGAACGTCTGCTGCGCCATAGTGGCCTCTCATTTCGTCGCCCGTCAGGGGCGAACCTTCCGAGGCGCGATTGGCATCGCCCCCGGGTTTATCCCGACACATCCCCGAATTCTGAAAGGCAATGTCAGGTTTTTATTCGTAGACCCGACCGTGCGACCTTCAGAACGCAAAACGACGCGCGAAGCAGGTCTCCTGCTTCGCCCGTCTCAACCATCCGTCTTACGGACCGAAAAAGCCCGAAATTTGCCTATCTCCCAACGGCTTAACCCAGAAACGTCGCCGTTCCCGCCGTCAACCCGTGCTTTCGTGCTGCCGCCCCGATATGGGATGGCAATCGTGGAGATTCGAGGGGTGTTCCCCAAAATCCCCACACAATCTTGTGTACAACTCCACGCCCGTCATGGCCGGGCTTGTCCCGGCCATCCACGTCTTTGGCGCGGCGATCCCCGGATCGCGCTCGGCTACGCCTCGCTTGTCCGGGGATGAAATTGAAGGAAGCTTCGCTTACTTCAATTCCACCTTCGCGCCGGCCTTCTCGAGCTGCGCCTTGACCTTGTCGGCCTCTTCCTTGTTCACGCCTTCCTTGACAGGCTTGGGCGCGCCTTCGACCAGATCCTTGGCTTCCTTGAGGCCGAGGCCGGTGATGGCGCGGACTTCCTTGATGACCTCGATCTTCTTCTCGCCAGCGGCGGCGAGAACGACCGTGAACTCGGTCTTCTCTTCGGCGGGAGCTGCGGCAGCGCCACCACCGGCGGGTCCGGCAACCGCGACCGCGGCGGCGGCGGACACGCCCCACTTTTCTTCGAGCAGCTTCGCAAGTTCGGCGGCTTCGAGCACGGTCAGGCTCGAGAGGTCGTCGACGATTTTCTGTAAGTCGGCCATTGATCTGTTTCCTTAAAGCGTTTGGTTCGAACCAGGTTTGAATTGATGAAGCGCTTACGCCGCTTCGCTCTTTGAGGCATAGGCCTGAACGACGCGGGCGAGTTTCGCCGCGGGCGCCGTGGTGAGCTGGGCGATCTTGGTCGCCGGCGCCACGATCAGGCCGACGATCTTTCCGCGCAATTCATCCAGCGACGGCAGCGCGGCAAGTGCCTTGACGCTGTCAACGTTCAGCACGGTTTTGCCCATCGAACCGCCGAGGATGACGAATTTCTCGTTCGCCTTGGCGAATTCGACGGCAACCTTCGGCGCCGCTACCGGATCGTTTGAAGTCGCGATCACGGTCGGTCCCTTGAGCAGGGAACCGATGGCAACGACGTCGGTGCCTTCAAGAGCAATTTTGGCGAGACGGTTCTTCGAGACCTTCACCGAGGCGCCCGCCTGCTTCATCTGCGAACGCAGCTTCTGCATCTGGACCACGGTGAGGCCGGAATAATGAGCCACGACCGCAACGCCTGTGGTCTTGAACAGACCGTTCAGCGTTTCGACCGCCTCTTTTTTCGCTGCTCTTTCCACTAGCGAAGCTCTTTCTTCCTTGGCGGCCTTTGCCGAAAGGCAGGACCGCCGGGTTGCACCCGCGCCCTACCCAAAAACCTGACCTCAAGACACCATCGGTCTGTCGGACACGCGTGGGCAGGACGACATTGAAAAGCCTGCCCTCCCGAACCCAGTTGGGGCGCGGGGTGTCGAGGTTCGAACCCAATCCACTACCCACCGCGACAGCGCGGCGAAAAGCAAAATCCGGTCTTCACCCGTCTGTGCAGGCAATGAATTAAGCCGTTGACGAGATTTGCATTTCACCGCGGGCGCCTGCAGTCTTGGACAGGATCGGGACCAACGGCTCAAGCCGGCGGCCCCTGCCCGATTCCTCCAGAGCGACAGGTTTCCTTCCCTTCGAGCAATCCATGCGGATGTCTTGAAAGGAATGGTCTCCTAGCGAAATGGGTTTTCGGAATGCGAGCACAGACGTGCCAGCAACGGCCAGCACGCCCGGAAGCCGCTGTTTAGCGAGTCTTGGCCGGCTTGCCAAGGGGTTTTTGCCGGCTTTTTGCTTGGAAAACCAAGTCGGTCTTGAAACCGGGTTCCAGGTTTCGCAATCTCGCATTATCGGCACTTTTGTGGAAACGCGCATGCCGAGCCGCGGAGATCAATACTTCAATCCCGTCACGAAAACCCGCTTGGTTTTCGTCGAAACCGCGGAGCAGAGCGGCGGTCGCGAACTGATTCTCGACTGGTTTGTCCCTCCCGGAGAAAAGCTCGCTGGAGCGAACCATATTCATTCCGGTCCCGATGGGTTCGTGCTCGAACGCTTCGAGCTGATAGCTGGAGATGCAAGCTGCCGGATCGGCGGCCGCCAACTCTCGGGCAGCGCGCCGCATCTATTCGAGATACCGGCCAATACCTCACACGTTCATCCGCGCAATGCCGGTTCCTCGGAACTCCATGTCCGGCAGCGCATCGCGCTTTCCGAACCGAGTCCGGACATCCTGGCAGGGGTCGAGCGCTTCTTCGAAACCCTCACCGCGGTCAGCCAGAGGAGGCGCGCCACGCGTAACGGCGACTTTTACGATCCCCTGCAGGCGGCAATCACTTTCGTGGATGCCCTGCTCCCCGGAACCTATCTCTCAGGCATACCGCTCTCGGTGCAGTTCCCGATATTCAACGGCCTCGCGTCGGTCGCCCGCCGCCTCGGCTATAGGCCGCATATTTTGCCGGAGAAGCTGCCAACCTAATCCGATACGGGTTTTCGCTCGAAGGACATTTTGCTGCTCGGTCATGTCACCGGATATGGCAGCGGTTGCCCGGCAAAAAACGCGTCCAGATTGGCCATCACGCAGTCCTGCATCGCGACGTGCGACTCGATGGTGTGGCCGCCGATATGCGGGGTCAGCACGACATTGGGGAATGCGGTCAGCGCATCCGGCGCGTGCGGTTCCTTCTCGTAAACATCGAGGCCGGCGCCGGCGATGGTCTTGTCGGCCAGCGCCGCGACCAGCGCCTGCTGGTCGATCACCGACCCGCGCGAAATGTTGACGATATATCCGTCGGGCCCGAGTTTTTTCAACATGCCGGCATCGATGATATGATGGGTATCGGCGCCGGCGCGGACCGCGATCATCAGCACGCTGCACCATTCCACGAGCGCCTCGAGGCTCGGAATATATCGATACGGCACGTCGTGCTTGCTGCGGCTGTGATAGGCGACGTCCATCTCGAACGCCGCCGCGCGGCCTGCGATACGGCGGCCGATCTCGCCCATGCCGTAGAGGCCGATACGGCGCCCGGGATTGCCGGGCTGCGGCCGCATCAGCGGCGACGGTTTTGCATCCGACCAGTTGCCGCTGCGCACATAATTATCGGCCGGCAACAGCCGCCGCGTTACCGCCAGCATCAGCGTCATCGCGATATCCGCGACCGAGGACGCATTCGCGGCGGGACTGTTGCCCACCGCAATCTTCCGCTTCGCCGCGGCTGCGAGATCGACTCCGTCATAGCCGGTGCCGTAACAGACGATCGCACCTAGCGCCGGTAGCATGTCCATCATGCCGGCGCCGAGCGCCGTGCCGCCGGCGGTGATCATCGCGCGAACGCCTGCGAGCTGACGGGCTGAGAACATTTCATTCGGCGGCTTTCCCGCAGCGTCCATCAGGGCGTAGCGTTGCCCGATGCGCACCATCATCGCTTTGGGAAAGCGCGAATAGATCAGGACTTTTTCGGGCATATTGTCTCTTTCAGTCACCGCGTCATTCCGGGATGCGCCCTTTTGGGCGCAGACCCGGAATCCATAACCACCGTGCCGCAGCTCTGATGCTGAACGCGACATTCGTGGTTCTGGATTCCGGGTTCGCGCGAAGACGCGCGCCCCGGAATGACGAGGGGCGAAACCGGTATCCCGATTCCGCCCTGGTTCGTATCAAACGTGCCGCAAGAGGCTTAAGTGCCGCCGGCGTTGCTGACGAGGCTGAGGCTGGCCGGTTCGACTTTCACGCCCGGTCCCATGGTCGAAGACACCGCGACGCGCTGGATATAGGTGCCCTTGGCGCCGGCCGGTTTTGCCTTGGCTACCGCGTCCGCCAGCGCCTTGATGTTCTGCACCAGCTTCTCTTCCGAAAACGACGCCTTGCCGACGCCGGCCTGCACGATCCCCGCCTTCTCGACGCGAAATTCGACCGAGCCGCCCTTGGCGCCCTTCACGGCTGACGTGACGTCCATGGTCACGGTGCCAATCTTCGGGTTCGGCATCATGCCGCGGGGCCCGAGCACCTTACCCAGACGTCCGACCAGCGGCATCATGTCCGGGGTTGCGATACATCGATCGAAATCGATGTTGCCACTCTGCACCTTCTCCACCAAGTCTTCCGCTCCGACCACGTCGGCGCCCGCGGCTTTTGCTTCATCGGCCTTGGCGCCGCGCGCGAACACGCCGACGCGCAAGGTGCGGCCGGTGCCGTTCGGCAGCGTTACCACGCCGCGCACCATCTGGTCGGCGTGGCGCGGATCGACGCCGAGGTTGATGGCGATCTCGATGGTCTCGTCGAACTTCGATTTCGCCCGCTCCTTCACCATCTTGATGGCTTCCGCCAGCGGATAAAGCTTTTCGCGGTTCACGCCCTCGCGAGCCTTCGCCAAACGTTTTCCGATTGCCATGACCCGTTACCCCGCAACTTCCAGACCCATCGAGCGGGCGGAGCCCTCGACCATCTTCATGGCCGACTCGACGGTGTCGCAATTGAGATCCTTCATCTTCTTCTCGGCGATCTCGCGCACTTGCGCTTTCGTCACCTTGCCGGCCTTGTCGCGGCCCGGCGCCTTTGAGCCGGACTGGATTTTGGCGGCCTGCTTGAGGAAGTAGGACATCGGCGGCGTCTTCATCTCGAAGGTGAAGGAACGATCGGCGTAGATCGTAATCACCACCGGGATTGGCGTGTTCTTTTCTTCCTTCTGGGTCTGGGCGTTGAACGCCTTGCAGAATTCCATGATGTTGAGGCCGCGCTGACCAAGCGCGGGGCCGATCGGGGGCGACGGATTCGCAGCACCCGCCGGCACCTGCAATTTCAGGTATCCGGTCACTTTCTTTGCCATGCACTAGTCCTCCTTTTGATCCGGAAAATCCCGGAAAACTTCAAAGGACCGTGGTGCGGTTACATGGCGACTGGCGATCGCCTGCTTCCTTCCACGGCATTCCTGGAAACAGCGCTCGCTGCTTCCACTTTCGTCATACGCGGGCTTGACCCGCGTATCCATCCTTCTTCGCAAGACTCTTTCGAAGCGGATGGATTGCCGGGTCGAGCCCGGCAATGACAGAACTCTTTATACCTTCTCGACCTGACCGAATTCCAGTTCGACCGGCGTTGCGCGGCCGAAGATGGAGACCGCGACTTTCACGCGCGAGCGGCCTTCGTCGATTTCCTCGACCACCCCGGAGAACGACGCGAACGGACCATCGGCCACCCGCACATTCTCGCCGATCTCGAACGACACCGACGCCTTCGGCCGCTCAACGCCTTCCTGCACCTGGTGCAGGATGCGCATCGCTTCGGCCTCGGAAATCGGCATCGGCTTGTTTTCGGCGCCGAGGAAGCCCGTTACCTTAGGGGTATTCTTGATCAGATGGAATGCCTCGTCGGTGAGGTTCATCTTCACCAGCACGTAGCCCGGGAAGAACTTGCGCTCGGCGTCGACCTTGCGGCCGCGGCGGATTTCCGTGACCTTTTCAGTCGGCACCAGCACCTGCTCGAACAATTCCTCGAGCCCGCGCTGCTTGGCCTGCTCGCGGATGGATTCGGCGACCTTCTTTTCGAAGTTCGAATAGGCGTGGACGATGTACCAGCGCATGCTCATGATGATGTCTGTCCGTGCGCTCTTATCTCAATGGATGCCGAGAACGAAGGTGATGACGACGCGGATCACCTGATCCGAAAGGAAGAAGAACACCGACGCCAGTGCCACCATCACGAACACCATGATGGTGGTGATGGTGGTCTCGCGCCGCGTCGGCCAGGTGACCTTCGCGGTCTCGCTGCGCACTTCCTGGAGGAATTTGAACGGGCTGAAAGCCATCGTCTACCGCGTCGATCTTCTTTGGAATTTCAAGGAATCCGAACAGCCCTCTTGCGCCCAACCCTCATCTCGAGAGTGAGCCGCCAAGCGGGCTCGATTGTCCGGGGATGTCAAAGCCGCGCCGGATATCCGAAAAACGGGCCGGCAGCAGGTGGCGCTATGTACTGCGGTCGCGGGGCAAGGTCAAGGCGTGTCGGTTGCGGTAAAACCAAGATGCCCGGATCGGATCGAGAGGAAAAACCGGCAGCGGTCGAAGCGCTTAGGATTGCATGGGCGGATGACTCCCGCATCTTGCGAAGTCTTGCGGCAAACTTCAGGCGCGTTGCGGCGAACCGATGGCCATCGGCGGTGTTTTCCGTCTTCGTCGTGGGTCGTGCTTCGCGGAAAAGCGTGTCGATAGAAGCGATCATGCCGCAGGCGCGGCGCAAACTGCTTAGGCCCCGGGGGAAATCAGTTTGATAATCAATAGCTTATGATCTATTCGAGGTCGGATCCGGGTCAGGAGCACGTTGTGGCGGCGTAAAATCCATCGCCCGACAAGGCACTTACGTTCGTTTTGCGTTCTGCAGCGCTCGAACATTAACTCCGGGAGCGAGTCCGATTGAAACCTGACCGCGATGTCTGGCGGGTTACGCCTTCGCTTGTTGCGCGATGGCGGAGGGATCGTTCGTTCGCTACTTGCTCGGCGACCACCCATACGCCTTCGCACACGCGCCGCCCATCAGCATCGCCCGCTCGGTCTCGCTCAGGCGATCCGTCTCAAGAAACGGCCTGACGGCCTGCTCGTAATTGACGACGGCGAAGGCGCGGGTCCAGTCGGTGCCCCACAGGCAGCGATCGAAACCCCAGGCATCGAAGATGCGCTGCAGCGGATCCCAGATGTCCGGATAGGGATACGGCCTCCGCGACAGCGTGCAGGCGCCGCTGACCTTGATCACCGCGTTCGGCCGCCTCGCGAGTTGCAGCACCTTCGGGAGGTCTCTCCAGGGGTCGGACGGCGCCGGCGGCACGCGCGGCTGCAGGAGGCCGAGATGGTCGAGGATGAATCGCGTGTCGGGATGCCGGTCGATCAGCGCGGTGCCTGCGTCGAGGTTGTCCCAGCACAGCAGATTGACCGGAAAGTCGTGCCGCACCGCGGCGCGGGCAATCCGGTCGAGGCCAGGGTCGTTCGGATCGCGCCCCGCCTCCTTTGTCAGCATGATGCGGATTCCGACCGTGCCGGGCGTTTTCTTCCAGTCGGCGACGACATCGGCCACATCGGGATCGTCCGGGTCCACCGGCTTGACGATGGCGAGCCGGCCGGGATGGGCGCGCTGCACTTCCACCGCATAGCTCGCGTCGTAGCGGTACATTGAAAAGGCGGAGATGAAAATCGCGCCGTCGACGCCGACCTTGTCCATCGCCGCCACCATTTCGTCCCCGGTGACATGGTCAGGCCAGTTCGGCACGCTCGCCCAAGGCCGCTTCGGCGTGTTCGCTTCATAGGCGTGGACCTGGGAATCGATGATCGTCATTGGCGCTATACCTTTGCACCAGCAACATGACCCGACCGGCACCAGGCAATCGCATCGTTCAAGCGGTCATCGCCCCAAAATAATTCGCGCCCGACGGCAAACGTCGGCGATCCGAAGATCCCGAGGTCACGCGCCGCGTCCGTTTCGCCCTCTAGCCGGGCTTTGATGGCCTCCGAGCCGGCAAGCGCAAGAGTGGATCCTGCCCGACGTCGCGCAAGCTCTCCGATACGTTTGGCTCGCTCCCGGTCTCCTGCCCAAGCTGGAACCATCGCCGATAGGCGGCGCGGACGAAATCCTCGCCCCAGCCCTCGTTCAACCCGACGATCGCAACCTGATTGGCACAGATCGATTGTTTCGCGGGATACGGCGCCGGAACCTTCGCGGCAATGCCGTACATTTTCGCGCGGCGCTCGATGTCGCGCCACATATATCGGGATTTGGCCGGCTTGTCGGCGAACGGAACGTGTTTCATTTCCTGCAAAATAACGAGGAGATGGAACGGCCGCCAACGGAAGGAAATTCCGGAAGATCGTTCGACATCGGCAAGCCTCGATACGCTCAAAAATGAATACGTACTGCCCATCGTGAACCAGAAATCAATTTGCGGCACCGCCATCTGAAGTTCTCCAAGCCTCAGGTCAAATTCAGTCGACGGTGGATTATCCCGATGTTGAGCTCAAGGGCAACAATCGAAAGCTGGCGTCGCGGCCCCGCGATAATTTCAGCAAGCGAAGCCCGGATGAGCACAGCGATATCCGGGGTGCCGGCAATCGACGATCCTCGGAGCCGGTCCCCTGTGCCGTGCAGACCAGCGCTGCGATCAATTTGGTCAGGCGACTTCCTCGATCGCCTTGCCGTTGACGCGGGTCTCGCCCTTCAAATTGTCGACCGTCACGTGGGTGTCGTACCAGGTTAGGCGTGGCCGGGTGCCAAAGCGCTCGGTCAATTCCGCCACGCGCGCTTCCGTGAACCAGGCTTGCGCCGATTTACGGCTGTCCCAGAGATAAACGCCGCCGGTGCCATTCTCACCATTCAGGTAGTCCTTCCGGATCAACCCTTTTTTGGCGAGGCCCCGATAGGTCGGCGCGGTCGACGTGCCTCCTTTCACCGCAAGCTCCGCAGTGCGTTTTGGCAAATCGAACTGAACCACGACGATGCAATTGGGCATGGATGCTTCCTCTTGTTTAAGCCGGCGATGATAGGTCGAATTCGGCGCCACCGTCAAAACCCGTCCTCGCCGCGACAACAGACGTACTTCATCGGAACATGACGCAGTTGAAATCGCGGAGTTTGTTATCCGGCGCGCATCCGCGATCGGTTGACCCCTGGGGGCTGATTGCGACTTGGGATAGGTTATGGCCCCTCTTTATCAGAAAGTTCATTTGATCCACTGCTATAACCCGCCGTTAAGGTTTAGCACGGAAATGCCGGTGGTATGATGGGTCTCTAAGGCAAGTTATAGCATTATTGGACAGGCTTTTCACTCGGAGGGCCCTATGTCCGAGCAACTCGCCCAAACCGGCACGCGGACTTTCCTGGCCGGCAAAATTATCTCCAATTATGGCCAGTCGACCATTGACTGTGTCGTGCGCCGTGTTTCTGAGGACGGCGCGACGGTCGAGGTGGAAAATTCCCTGGGTATTCCCGAACTCTTTCACTTGCTTATCGCGGGAGAAGGAAACCCTCGACCTTGCAAGCTGATGTGGCAATCCGACAAACAATTAGGCATTGCCTTCGAGGATGAACATTCGCCTGCAAAGGCTGCCGCCGACCCACTTCCGTCAGAACAGCGCTCCAGCCTCATGCGCGGGCCGATGCTTTCATTGCGAGCGGCGTTCGATGAAATCGAGATCGGCATCGTCCTGCTCGATGGCAATATGCGGGCTCAATTCATCAACCGCGCGTTCCGGAAAATGTGGAACCTTCCCGAGGCAACGGCTTGCAGAAATCCGTCCCTCGTTGCGCTGATGTATCACGGCCGCGCCACCAACGCCTACCAGGTCCCGGCCGCAGAACTGGATGCCTATGTCGCCGAGCGGGTTCGCCTCGTGAAAGCCGGCGAGATGGCGCCCCTCTATATACGACGGTCGAACGGCGAAGTGCTGCTGATGCAATGTGCCGTTCTCCCGAACGGCGGCAGGATGCTCAGCTACACTATCGTCACTGAAATCGTCCGCCGTTCCGACGAGTTGGAAGCGTTGCGGAACGCGCTCGAACACGTCGATGAAGGGATCGTGTTGCTGGATGCGGACCTCAACGTTGAATTTCTCAATCGAAAGATGCGCAAGTTCTGGAACCTGACGCCTGAGCAAGCCGCGGCCAAGCCCGCTTACGCCGACCTCGTGGCAAAGGCCGCGCGCGCTTACCATCACGCATCGAGTTGTTTCGACCTCAACGCGTTTGTGGCCAGCCGCGTCGCGGCGGTGCGCGACCCGGATGCCGGCAGCCCCAATCTGCGAACCGCAGATGGGCGGCATATTCGCGTTCATTGCCTGAAGCTCGAGAACAACGGCCGCTTGCTCACCTACCACGACGTTTCCGATTTGGTGCGCAACGCCGAGCAGTTGGAGAAACTAGCAACCACCGATGCAATGACCGGTCTTTTCAACAGGGGTCACTTCCTGTCCCTGGCGAAGGCGGAGTGGAGCCGTTTCCAGCGCTATTGCCGGCCGTTGTCGGTGCTGATGATTGACATCGACCACTTCAAGGCGGTCAATGACCGGTATGGCCACGCCGTCGGCGACGAGGCGCTGATCTCGGTGGCAAATGCCTGCCGCAAGGGAAAGCGCGATCCCGACATCGTTGGGCGGCTGGGCGGAGAGGAGTTTGCGATTCTGCTGCCGGAGACCGATCTGTCTCAGGCGCGGATCGTTGCGGACCGCCTGGTGAAGAAGGTCGCCGGCCAGGGATTGACGGCTCACGGCGTTCATTTCCGGGTCACCGTCAGCATAGGGGTCGCAGCGGCGACCTTGAGCATGCCAGGATTCGAAGCGCTGCTTCACGCCGCCGATAAGGCGCTGTACCAGGCAAAATCCACAGGCCGCGATCGCTCGGTCACATGGTCGCCGCCAATCGCACCGAAGCTCGCCGCCGAATAGCCGCAGAATTTACTGGCGGCTCGTGCTGGCCTTGATCGAGGCCTGGACTGCGGGAATTATGGTGGGCGCGAGCAGGGATGGGCAAATCATCCCGCCGATCATCGGGCCGATGCTCCCACCTGCGAAGCGGTTTGGCGCCGCCCTTCGATCAAAACACATCGGCGTGAAATATGAAGCGGATCACATCCGCAGCGCACGATTCCATTTAACCCATTTGCGGGGTGCTCAACCAATGGAGGTTTCCATGAAGCGCCTGTTGAATTCCGCATTAGTGGTCGTTGGCTTGCTTATCGCTGCAACGGCGGTGTTACGGTCGCACTCGTCTGCAACGAGCTTTTCTGTCGGGCCGGCGGGCCTGATGTCGGTGCAGGAAATCGGCGCCGCGGCCGGCTTGAACAAGCTCCCGGTCGAAGAATTTGAGGATCATTCCCTGGTCTTTTCAGCGGCGCCGAAGCATTGAGCGTGAGACCGGCCCGGTTTGCCGGTTTTCGACATGTGGCTCGGAAAAACGGAGGTTTCGATGACAACTCATCGAACCATTACGGCGGTCGTGGCAATTGCGCTGCTCGCCGCGGCCACGACCGCCACCGCCGTGCGTCCGGACGCACCAAGCGCGGCCGCGGGTGAATCTGCAGCAGCAATGGCGCCGAAGCCGGTGCCGGAGATCAGGAAGCCGGTCCGCTACGAGGCGATCATTGCGAACTGGAAGCGGTACCGGTCCACTGCAAAATCCGACGGATGAGCGCACGATCCGCCGGCGGGCATCACCAACCGGTTGCCGGCACAAGCGCGCAAGGCTAGCCTTGACGGCATTTCGTCAGGGAATCCTTCCATCATGCCCGTCACCGTCGACTACTACATGACACTCAACTCGCCGTGGACTTATCTCGGCAGCGCGCTGTTCGCCGAGATCGCCAGGCGAAATGATGTCACCGTCAACATCAAGCCCAGCAAGTTCGGGCCGATCTTCGAGCAGACGGGCGGCTTGCCGCTGCCGAAACGCTCGCCGCAGCGGCGCGCCTACCGGATGATGGAATTGAAGCGCTGGCGCGAGGTGCGCGGCATTCCGTTGACGCTTGAGCCGAAACACTTCCCGTGCGACGACCTCGCGGCGACGCGCCTTTTGATCGCGGCGAAGCTGCAAGGCAAGGATGCGCTAAAACTGTCGATCGAGCTGGGGCGCGCGCTATGGGAACGCGAGGAAACGCTCGCCGATCCGGCGGCGGTCGCACAGGCCGCGCAGCGCGCCGGTCTTGACGCAAAGGAGCTGCGCGCGAATGCTGCTTCGGATGCCGAACTCGACGCGCTGCACGAGCAGTTCACCAGTGAGGCATTGAGGGCCGGCGTATTCGGCGCGCCGAGTTTTGTGCTGCCTTCGGGTGAGATCTTCTGGGGCCAGGATCGGCTGGAGCTGTTGGAGCGCGCGTTGAGGAAAACGGAGTAGGGAAAAAGCGCCATCCGGATCGGCGCTACGCGCCGTCCGAGTGGCGCGTAACTCACCGGCCGAATTCACCGGCCTGTCCAATGGTGGGGTTAAGGCGCTGCGGCGATCGCCCTTTCGGCTTCGGCGGGAAGCGCTTGAAACCCACTACGCACCAACAAGGGTTGGACGGAAAAATGAGCCGGTTCTGGAGCAGCCTGACCCACAACCTGAGCCCCTACGTACCGGGCGAACAGCCTCGCATGGCGGAACTGGTCAAGCTCAACACCAATGAAAGTCCGCTTGGTCCTTCCCCGCGCGCGCTGGAAGCAATTCGTCGCGAGGCGACCGATACGCTGCGTCTGTATCCGGACCCACAGGCCACCGCGCTGCGGGCTGCCTTGGCGAGCTATCATCAAGTGCGGCCCGAACAAGTGTTCGTCGGCAACGGATCGGACGAAGTGCTCGCCCACGCCTTCGCCGCGCTGCTGAAGCATGAAGCGCCGCTGCTGTTCCCGGACATCACCTACAGTTTCTATCCGGTCTATTGCCGCCTGTTCGGAATCGCTTGCGAGACCGTGCCGCTCGATCGGGCCATGCAGATCCGGGTCGCCGATTATCGCCGGCCGGCCGGCGCGATCATCCTTCCCAATCCGAATGCGTCGACAGGGGTTGCGCTGTCACGCGCCGAGATCGCGGTCCTGCTGCAGGACCATCCCGACGCTCCGGTGGTGATCGATGAGGCTTATGTCGATTTCGGCGCCGAGACCGCTACTCCGCTGGTCGCTTCCCACCCGAACCTGCTGGTCGTGCAAACCATGTCGAAGTCGCGGGCGCTGGCCGGCTTGCGGGTCGGCTACGCGATCGGCGATTCGGATCTGATCGAGGCGCTGACCCGGGTCAAGGACAGTTTTAACTCCTACCCGCTCGGCCGCCCCGCGCAGGCCGGCGCCATCGCCTCGCTGGAGGATGACGCGTATTTTCAGCAAAGCCGGGCGCGCGTGATTGAAGGCCGCGAGCGGCTGACCTCCGAACTGGTCCGGCTCGGCTTCGAGGTGCTGCCGTCCGCCGCCAACTTCGTGTTCGCGCGTCATCGCTCGCATCAAGGCGCCGCACTGGCCACGGCGTTGCGCCAGCGCGCGGTGATCGTCCGCCATTTTCCCGCGCCCCGCATCGCCGACTATCTGCGCATCACCGTCGGCACCGACGCGCAGATCGACCGGCTGCTGTCGGCGCTGGCGGAGATTGTGGATAACGCGTAGGATGGCGGTTTGGTACGAGCCACCGCTCCATCATACCATCGCTAGTCCCCCTTAGGCGACTTCTTCAGTTTGCCGACCGTTTCAACGACCTTAGTCATGAGCTCAAGAGTGCGCGAGTAAACGTTCGCTGACATCTGCTCGGGCCGCATGTCTCTGAAGCCGGTGTAGGTCTCCAAGTTCCATCCGAAGGCCTTCTCTAGGTCTTCAGCATCAACGTCGCGATGGATGATGTACGAGAGAAGCTGCTCGCGTCGCATGCTTTCCACCGACATATCTGGCTTCGACGGAACGGGCTGATCGGACCGACTCGGGTCAGAGGGTACAGTCGTCGTTCCTTCGATCGGCGGCGACGCGAGGTGCTCCTTTAGCGCATTCAACAGTATATCTCGTTCTGGATCGGCCTCGCCGTATTTTAGATAAACGAACATGCGTCCAAACCGCAGTGCGTGCCGCCTATTATACAGTGTAGTGGCCTCGTGAAAAAACGCACGGCTCAGGGACGCGAGGAAGTACACAGCGCCGCCCGCGAAACCGGCGATCGCCGCGCCGCGTAACGCGAAGACCACGACAGGTTCCCACGTCAAAAATTCGGGTACCGGCGTCTTAAATAGTTCTTTAGTGACGTAAGCGAGGAAGCCAAAGCAAAGGAGCGAGAGAATGATGCCCGCAAGTGTGTTCGCGCGAGCCCGTTTTGTAAGATGTATCTGCGCCTTTTCGACGAAGAGATCGGTGGCCGCGAGCTGAAATGCGTTAGCGCGCTGTAGCTTGGCGAACTTCGCGCTGTTCTGGGCTAGCCGAATGTGCCTCTGGGCCAGGTCCTTATCTAGATCCCGCCAGTTGAGGAATCGCAGCGAAAATGGATTGTAACGATTGAATAATAGCAAGCAAAATCGCTTGAAAGACATGTTCCATCTCGAAAAGGGATTGATCCATATCAGGGTAACTGTCCGAAATCGACGAAGCAACCCTAGCGCGAGGTTAAGGGCAAAGGTTTCCGGTTAATACCGCGAGCAGAACCGCTGTGCAGATCGCCGTCGGCACGGATGGGCAAATCGACCGGCTGCTGTCGGCGTTGGCAGAGATCATGGGCAACGTGTAGATGGCGGTCGCGAAGTTCTGCTTATGCTCGGCCATTCCGACGCATGCTACGCGCTCAATGCGCCCTTACCGCCTCAGCGATAGACCTCGCGCCGGTGGCCGATCGTCACCACCAGCACCACCAGCCGATCGTCTTCGATCGAGGCCACGATCCGGTAGTCACCCACGCGATAGCGCCAGAAGCCCTGGCGGTCGCCGGTCAGCGGCTGCCCCAACCGGCGGGGGTCGCCGGCGCCGGCGACGCGGGTGCGTAGATAGGCCAGCACGCGGCGCTCGGCTTCGACGCCAAGCTTCCGCAGCTCGCGGGCGGCGGCACGGTCGAACTCGACACGCCAGATCGGCGCGGCCATCGCCGGCCCCTAGCGTTTGCTGCGCCTGGCCAGATCGCGCTCCAGGCTTTCGAGCGTCACCCGGGATCCGCCGCGGGCCTTGCGGCGGCGCGCCAGATAATAATCTTCGATATCCTCGATCTGGCGCAGGATCGCCTCGCGCGCATAGTAGCTCTTGCTGCGGCCAGTCTTCCTGGCGAGCGCATCGAGGCGCTGCTCGATGTCAGGGGGAAGGCGAAGCGCAAGCATGGCGACAGCTCCTGATGCTATACATGTATAGCATACGTCGCGGCGCACGCAATGCCGCTACCCTATACCACCGCGCCGCGTTCGATGATCTCGCGATAGAACGATGCGCTCAGCCTTGGGGTGCGGCGCTGGGTCTTGAAATCGACCTGATACAGCCCGAAGCGCTTTTGCAGGCCGTCGGACCATTCGAAATTGTCCAGCAGGCTCCAGAGGAAATAGCCGAGCACGGGGATACCTTCCGAGGTCGCGCGCTGCAGCTGTGTAAGATAGTTCCGCAAATAGACGATGCGATCCACGTCATGGAGCTTGCCCTCCGTTGTCGGCTGGTCCGTCGCCGACGTTCCGTTCTCGGTGATGTAGATGGACTTGACGCCCCACACCTTCGCCGCCTGCCGCGGTCCCCAATACATCGCTTCGGGTCCGAATTTGAGCCAAGAGGCCTCCATGTGCGGGAACGACGCCGGAAGCGGTATCAGTTCGTAACCCGCCGCGTTGTCAGCCGCGACCACGTAACGGTCCGGCATGTAAACGTTGAGACCTAAAAAATCGATCGGGGATGAAATGATGCGCAACTCCTCATCAGTGTATTTCGGAGCTTCGTTGCCGGCCGTTGCGAGGTATCCATCGGTGTATTTTCCTTCCGCTATCAGGTTGAGGTAACCGGCATTGGTTTCCCGCGTCGCCAGTTCCGCCGCGCGTATATTGGCAGGCGTCTCGATGGCGGGCACGCAGATCACCATGTTCTCCGCCGGCCCCACTCTGGTTGCCGCGCGTGCATAAGCGCGGATCGCCTGCACGGCGAGGCCGTGCCCCAGCGCCACATGATGGCGAACCTGGTTGAGTTGTTGCGGCGGCAGCCTCAACCCCGGGGCATCGGAACCCACGCCATGGCCGAGATGGACAAGCCGCGAGCATTCATTGATCGTGAAGAAGGATTTTACCCGGTCGCTCAGGCGGCCTGCGACATATCCCGCATAGTCGGCGAAGGCCCTGGAGGTTTCGCCGGATCGCCACCCGCCATGGCGGTCCTGCAGCGACTGCGGCAAATCCCAATGATAAAGCGTCACGAACGGCTCTATTCCGTTCGCCGACAGTTCGTCGAGCAGCCGGTTGTAGAAATCCAGACCGTTCGGATTTGGCTTGCCGGTTCCTTCCGGAAAAACCCGGGGCCACGCGATTGAAAACCGGTAGGCTTTGGCGCCCAGCGCCTTCATCAATTGAACGTCGTGCTTGTAGCGGCGATAGCTGTCGGAGGCGGTGTCAGCGTTGCTGCCGTCGGCGATGTTGCCGGGAATGTGGGCGTAACGGTCCCAGATCGATGGACCCCGTCCGTCTTCGTTGACCGCACCTTCAATCTGATAGGCCGAGGTCGCAGTCCCCCAGACAAACCGGGCAGGAAATTTCAAGGAAGAGGTTCTGTCGCTCGCAGCGGCGCTCGCTGATCCTGCGAAGCCCGCCGGCATTCCGAGCGCCAGCAAGCCCGCAATTCTCGCCCAATCGCGCCGGGAAAGATCGTCGAGCGGCACAGCACTCCCTTTCTCATGCTGTCATTGCGAGGAGCACTTGCGCCGAAGCAAATCCAGTCTTGTTTCGCAATTCGTGCTTCGCTTCGCTCGCAATGACGTGGAGGGCAGTCGGGTCAACACTACGATTTCGCATCGTCGCTAACCGCTTCGACCGTTTGCAGGCCGGGACTAACGCGCCCGCTTCCCGTTACCGCCGCCCCAATACGGGACGGGATAAAAACTTGCGCCGCGGCGGAGACCCTCCGTGCCGCCCACCGAATGCTGCCCGGCTGCAGCCTCCACAGCGTGACGCCGAGCAGTCCATAGGCTGCGCAGCACCACAAGGATTGCCAGTTGTAGAATCCCTCGTTGAAAACAATGAACAGCGCCGCTGCGGCAAGCAGCGTTGCAAAGCTGGCCTCCGCCTTGGGGTTCGCGATGGACTTCGATCGGTTGAACAGCGTCACCATCCAGAACGCTACGGCAGCCATCGTCAGCGCGGGATAAGGAAAATCGCGCCAGCGCGGGTCAAACACCAGATTGAGAGCGGTCACGGCCGCAATCAGCGTGACCACAGCCAGTGTGCCGCCAAGCATGACCGTTTCTGGCGATCCCGCTCGCGCTCCCCTCCCGATCAAGTCATGCAGGGTCGGCAATGCGCGCTCCGACATTATCGCGATGGCGGACAAGGGCGGCGCGGCAATCGCGGCCGCCAGCAACAGGCTCTGCATGACCCAGCTGAACAGTCCAAAACTCTCGTAAAGCCATTTTTCGGCGGCCAGCCCCAGCAGCGCGCCGCCGGCGGTGGCGGCTATTGCCACGGCTAGCCACGGCCTGGGTCGCGGCAGCCTGCCTCCGCGCCGCGAGGCCCAAAACGCTGCTCCGAATATGCAGGCGCTAAATGCGAGCCCGCTGCAAAGCTGCAGCTTCCAGTACGGATAGTTGGTTACGCCCACTCCCGCCGGATATTTCAGCTCGCGCGTTTGCCCATCGTACAGGCCCCAGCTGCTGCCGACGGTACCTTCCCACTGGCGCTTCCAGGGCTCGTCATAAGCTTCGAACAGATTGACGCGGAACTTCTCCTTCCGCGCGCGGTCAACGATTTCGGAAATATAGCGCGCCTGATTGATGCGGGATGCGCGCGACTCGCCCCGCATACGTCCCCTACCCGGCCATCCGGTCTCGCCGATCAGGATTTCCTTGTCGGGAAACGCAAGCGCCACTCTTTTGCGGATGTCGATTGCGTGCGCGGCCGCGTCTTCGGCGCGCACCGGATCGTCCTCCCAATAGGGCAGGATGTGAATGGTGACGAAATCGACGCATTTGGAAATGTCCGGATTGCGCAGCCAGAATTCCCAGACATCTGCGTAACTCAAGGGTACGCCAACCTGCGCCTTGACCGAGCGGATGATTTCGCAGAGCTCGGGGGCCTTCATTTCCCCGCGCAGCAAGACCTCGCTGCCGACCATCATGGCGCTGACCACGACGGGATATTGCCTGGCCAGCGCCGTCGCGGTGTCGATGAGCAAGGCGTTCTTGGCCCGGTCACGTCCGAGCCAGACCCCGAGGATGACCTGCAGTCCAGCCTTCGATGCGAGCTTGGGCACCTTGTCCAGCCCGTTTTCGATGGAATAGGTGCGGATGCACCGCGACACCCCGGCAAGCTCGGCCAGATCCTCCGCGATCTGCGCCTCGCTGATGACGATCGTCGAATTCCACGGTGTCTGGCCGTTCCGGAACGGCGCGTACGACACGCAATCCAGTTTCGTGCCCGGGCCGACCGGCGCATGGGCCAGCGTCACCGGCGTCGCCAGCCAGCACCAGGCCGCGGCGATCACGGCGAACGACAGCACGAGAAGCGCGAGCGGGGCGCGAATGGCTGTTCGTGTTTTCGCCTGCGCACGCACCCGATTCCCCCCGGCGTCAAGTTCGGCCCAACGTCATGATTGTAGCCCCTAGTTCCTTGCCCGTACAAGCGCGCGCCGCATCGGCTTCCGTTCCTTATGCATGGCTCCTTTGGCGCTTCACTGCGCCCCGGCCTTCTCAAGGATCGCAACCATCTCCCGGTAGCCTCGATTTGCCGCGAGCTTGAGCGGCGTCGATCCGTTGCCGTCGGGAATATTGACGTTGGCGCCGGCCTCGACCAAGGCGCGCAGGGTCTCGGTGTGATTCCTGCCGCCGTCGCCGAGTACGATCGACTCGATCAATGCGGTCCATTGCAAATTGTTGACATGATCCAGCGGCGCCCCAGCGGCAATCAGGGTTCGCACGACTTCGGCGTGACCGAGATGGGCAGCCGCGATCAGGGCGGTGCCGTCATAACGGCTGGTGATGGCTCTCGGATTGCCACCGCCTTCAAGCGCGAGCCTGAGCATCGGCACGTCGCCCGCCACCGCCGCAATGGTGACGATATCGTAGCGGTCGATCTCGAGCTTGTTCGGATCGGCGCCGAGCCGGATCAGGGCGCGGGCGGCGTCGTGGCGCTTCTGGTAGACCGCGACATGCAGCGGCGTGCGGCGACGCCCGTCGACCGCTTCCTTATCTTCACCCGAGGCGATTCGCATTTCGATTTCTGCGACGTCGCCGCGCGCGGCAGCGGCATGCAGGCCGCGATACGAGCGCAGTACGGCCTCGGCCGGAGCGGTCTGGGCGGCCGCGGGCAGCACGGCCAGCAGCCCGAGAAACAACGCGGCGAGGATATGCATGGCGAGAACCCCGGCGGCTCAGTTCAGCCGCAGCTCCGTAATCAGCCGCGGGTCGGGTTTCAACTCGCCACGCTCGACGCGCTTGACGAGGTCGGTCAGCACGGCGTTGGCGCTGCACGCAAGACCGAGCTTCTCGCCTTCGCGCACCACAAAGCCATTAAGGAATTCGATTTCGGTGCGGCGACCCTTCTGCATGTCCTGACCCATCGACGGACGCTGCCCGGCGGCCGTGCGCTTGCTGTCGGCAAAACGCTGCTCGTCGCAGGCGCGCATCGCCGCCTCGTCGCCCTCGCCCGCGCGCGCGATAGTCTCGGGTGCGATGTGCAGAATCTCCTCCAGCTGATAGCCGAGCGCTTGCCCTACCCGGACCGCTTCGCTGCCGAGCCGCGTTGAGAAGCGGCGGATCGGCTCGTTTTGCAGCATCTCGCCGCCGGGCAGCCCCGTGCAGGCGGACAGCCCGTTGCCCATCACATTGGCGACCAGCTTGGACCAGCGCTCGCCCCACAGATTGTTCGTGACCTTCGCGCTGTCGGTGTAGCCGACCAGGCGGCAAACTTCTTCCGCCCGCTGCGTGATGCGGCCGTGCACCTCCCCGGCGCGGAATACGGTATGCGCCGCGCCATGCTTGCCGGCGCCGCGGTGGATGTGGCCGGGCTCCGGCAGATTGACCGTGATGCTGCTCGCAATGCAGCCGAGCGTCTTGCCCCAGCCGACGATGCCGGCGATGGTCTCTTCATTCATGCAGTTCTGCAGCGACACCACAAAACCGTCCGGGGCCAGATACTGCCGGATCAGGGTGGTGGCCCAGGCGGTGTCGTAGGACTTCATGCAGACGAAGGCGATGTCGACCGGTGCCTCCTTGGCGAGCTGCTGTGCGTCCGTGACATGCAGCGCGCGAACCGGAACTGAAAATTCCGCGACGTCCATGGCGTGGGTGACACGCAGGCCGTGGCCCCTCATGTGCTCGACATGCTCGGGCCATGGGTCGATGAACGTCACGTCCTCACCCGCCTGCACCATATGGGCGCCGGCATACCCGCCGACGGCGCCCGCCCCGACAATCGCTATCTTCCGGCCCATGCCTTCCTCCCGGTATTTTTGGCGGCGCAAGGCTAGCGTGCCGGCCGGGCCGATCATAGTGCCGCGCACCACGACGGTGTCCGGTCAAAAGCGCTTATCGGCAATCCGACGCCAGCCGTTGTTCGCGCGCGCAACACGTGACTGGAGAGAAATCGAGACTCAATGGGTTGCTAATGCTAACCTCGCAACGCGACAGGCCGATGCGGCGCCGTGTCCTTGTCGCCGTCATCGCGCCCGGCGTCAAAAAAACAGCCTCGGGGGGCTTGCGCGGGAAAACCCGGGCTTAAGCGCAGCAGGGAGGCTTCCAGTGAACCGAATGACCGCCGGAATTGTCTTCAGCATAGGCGTTGGGACTGCCACGTTGGCCGGCAGCGCGGGCGCGCAAGATGTCGCGGGCAGTGCAGCCCTCGATGCAAGCCTGCGCGGCGCGGTCGAGGCCAAGGACGTGCCAGGCGTGGTCGCCTTGGTCACCGACCGCGAGCGCGTGCTCTATCGGGGCGCATTCGGCGTGGCTGATGTTGCGACCGGGCGCCCGCTCAACTCCGACGCGTTGTTTCGCATCGCCTCGATGACCAAGCCGGTCACATCGGTGGCACTGATGCAACTCGTCGAACAGGGCCGCATCGGTCTCGACGACCCGGCCGAAAATTATTTGCCGGAGCTTGCGAGACTGAAAGTCCTTCAATCCTTCGACCCGGCGAGCGGAGCCTACGAGTTGCGCGAGCCGGCGCGGGCGCCGACCGTCAAGCATTTCCTGACCCACACCTCCGGATTGGCCTATGCGTTTACCAGCCCGATCTGGCGCGACATAAAACCGCGCGACGGCGACATTTTTCCGTTCGGCGGGCCGCTGCTGTTCGAGCCCGGTGAGCGCTGGCACTACAGCACCTCTACCGACGTCTGCGGCCGGCTGGTCGAGGCGGTCTCCGGCGAGAAGCTTGAGGATTATTTCCGTCAGCACATCTTCGCCCCGCTGAAGATGGATGACACCTCCTACAACGTGCCGGAGGCCAAGGGACCGCGCCTCGTAGCCCAACAGCAGCGCAGCGGCGAGCGCATGGACGGCGCCATCGTTCTGCAGAAACCGCAGCCCCCGCTCACCATCGCCTCGCCTATCGGCGGCGGCGGCCTAGCCTCGACCGCCGACGACTACGGGCGCTTCGTGCGCATGCTGCTCAATGGCGGCACGCTCGACGGGGCGCGCGTGCTGAAGGCCGAGACGGTGGCGCTGATGGGCCAGAACCACATCGGCGCGGTTTCGGTGCCTGCGTTAGCCAGCGCGTTGCCGCGCAGCGCCGACTTCACCTTCATCGCGGACGGCCGCGACAAATGGGGCCTCGGCTTCCTGATCACGTCCGATCAGGTGCCCGGCAAGCGCTCCCCCGGCAGTCTGAGCTGGGGCGGCATCAACAACACGTTCTTCTGGATCGATCCCGCCCGCGGCATCGCCGGCGTGATCATGATGCAGTACCTGCCCTTCGCCGACGCCAAGGCGCTCGCCACCTACGACGCGTTCGAGCGCGGCGCCTATCGGCTGGTGAATGCGGAGCGGTAGCGGAAGCGTGCCGTCGGAGAACCGCCCGTGGTGGCTGGCCCAGGCGACGGCAGCATGCTAAGGCACCGCCGGCCACTTTTAAGGATTCACCCGATGCTGATCAGGATCGTTTCCGAGTTCTGAGCCGATGACGCGCCGCTGGTCCATCACATGGATGGGCCCTGACGAGTCAGTTCATGGCAGGAGCGATCAAGGTGGCTAGGCTAACTTTTCCGGCTGTCTATTCAACGCCGCGCACGGACGCGGTGGCGGATTTTATCTCGACGCACTACGACCTCGCCGCGCCGGTTCAGTGCAAGCTGTTGAACCGCGGCTTCAATGACACTTTCGAGGTTCGGACCGAGGACCACGAGCGTTTCATTTTTCGCGTGTCGGCGCGCCGTGCGCGCGGTGACGCCGATGTTGCGTCGGAAACCGCCTTTCTGGCCTACCTGGACGGGAAAGGCATTCCAGTGGCGGCCGCAGTCCCGATGCATGACGGCGCGCTTTTTAGCTCGGCGCTATCACCGGAAGGCCGGCGTCCTGTCGTACTGTTCCGTTACGCCGAAGGCCGTCCCTCGCAGGCAAGAGGCTCGGTTGCCGACGCAAGCGCAAACGGCGTGACGCTGGCGCGGATTCACGATGCGGCGTACGGCTTCGGCGCGGGCGACAAGGGCAGCTACGTCCTAGACTGCGATCATCTGCTGCACAGGCCTTTGTCTTTCATATTGGCGATCGAGGGTCTCGACGATTCCGTACGCACGGGGCTGGCCGATTTGGCGGCGCGGTTGTCCGCCGCGCTGGCGGAACGCGATCGCCTTTCGTGGACCCGCTGTCATGGCGATTGTCACGGCTATAATGCGCACATCGCGCTGCAGGGTCCCAAGGCCGGACAAGCGGTGTTCTTCGACTTCGACGACAGCGGCCCCGGATATCTGGCTTACGACATCGCGGTATTCCTCTGGTGTTGCGTCATCTTCGAACGCAAGGATCAGGCGTTCTGGCGGGCCTTCATCGAAGGCTATCGTTCGATACGGAAATTGCCGGATGCGGATTTTGAGGCCGCGCATCTTTTCGTTCCGATCCGCCATATCTGGCTTCTGGGGGAATGGGCGAGCCGCATCCCGGAACGAGGCAGCCAGTCCGTGCCCGCCGACTGGATCGCCTCACAGCTCGATTTCATGCTGGCGTGGGAGAAGGAGAAGCTGGCGCCAAGGCTGCTTTGACCGCAAAGGTCGTAACCCGACGTAGTTCCCGCGAGCACGACCTGCGCGGTGCCACCGCCCGCCACACCTAAGCGTGTTTGCCGACCGGCGCGGGGGCGTGATAGATTTTTCGAAGTCAATGAATAGCTTCCGGAGGCGGCGGCATGGTGTTGCGCGCTTTTATTTGGCCGATTGCATTGGTTTTCGCGGCCGTCTGGTTTTCGACGGGCGCGATGGCTCAGACCGGTGGCGACGTTTTTGTCGCCAGCACCGGCGACGACACCGCTTCTTGCGCCGTCGCAACGCCGTGCCGAACGCTTAGCCATGCTGTCGGCGTCATCGGCGCGAATGGAAGGGTAACGTGCCTCGACGGCGGTAACTTCATGCCCTTCACGATCACCCAATCGGTGACCATCAATTGCGATACCGGCCATAGCTACATCGGCAGCGGAGCCGCCGGCCTTACCGGCATCACCATTTCCATTCCGGTCAGCGCGTCGGACCCACTGCGAACGGTCCGGATCCGCGGCCTCGGCATATTTGGCGCCGCCAGTTCGGTCGGAACGGGCGGTTCAGGCGGAGGCGGCGCGGGCATCGACAGGAAGATGCCGCGCGGCATTTTCATCACCTCTGCGGCAATCGTCTATCTGGAAAACCTCGTCGTCTCCGACGCGCAGCAACAGGGCATCCTGGATCAACGCACCGGCGGACAGACGCGGTTATACCTCACCGATTCGATCATCAGCAGCAATGGCGGCGTCGGCGTGGCGATCGGTGCTCAAGGCCCGACCACCACGCTGCTGGACAATGTGCGTCTGGAAAATAATGTCTATGGCATTGCCGTGGCCGCCGGCAACGGCGTCGTCATCAATCGCTCGGTTCTGTCCGGCAATACCACCGCCGGCGCGGAAGGGGATCCCGGCGCGCAGATCGTCATCAACAATTCGACCATCAGCCACAACGGCACCGGCGTGGAAAGCAATTCGTCGGTTCGGCTGTCCAACAACGATATTGCGTTCAACAGCATTGCGATTTCCGGCGTGGCGGGTAGCTTCGGCAACAACCGGATTTCCGGCAACAGCAGCGCGGGTACCGCTCTAACGCCGCTCGGCGGCGCATCGTCCGATCTCGGGCAGCAATGACGGCCGAATCGCGCTGCGGTTCACAAATCGATGACGACGTCGCCCACGGGTTGTGAGCAGCAAATGAGGCAGTTGCCGTCGGCGGGGTTTTCGAGCGGCTGCGGTGCATAGGCGACCGCACCGCAAACCAGACCGCTCTCACAGTTGTGACAAACGCCGGTCCGGCAGGCCCAGCGCACCGGAACGTCGCACGCCTCGGCCAGCTCCAAAATGCTCTGATAGGCTGACGGCTTCCAGCGCGCAGCGATCCCGCTTCGCGCGAACGATATCAGCGGCCCCGTATCAGCCTCGTCTCGAGGCGGATGTGGGAGTCGTGTGGCTGCGCCGACCACGCCGGGCGTCATCGCCTCGCTGCCGTTGAAGATTTCGACATGAATCCGTTGCGGCGCCACACCGAAGGCTGCGAGCGCCTGTTTCATGTCCGCCATGAAACGAACGGGCCCGCAGAGATAGACGTCCGCGTCGTGCCGGATGCCGACCTCGTCGAACACCTTTTCCGACAGGTGCCCGGATGCGTCGAAATCCTCGCCGGTCTTGTCGCGCGATCCCGGCCTGCTGTAGCAAACATAACTGCGGCCGTGGGTAAGCGCGTGCATCAGCCGGCGGACTTCGCCGGCAAATGGATGATGCTCCCGGTCGCGGGCCGCGTGCAACCAGAACACCGGCCGGGTCGAGCCCGCCAGCGCGTGCAGCATGGCCAGAACAGGTGTCGCGCCGATTCCCGCACTGAGCAAAACCACGGGCCGCTCCCCCGACTGCAGGATGAAGCTTCCGCGCGGCGACGAGACCTCGAGAATATCACCGACCTGGACATGCTCGCGCAGCCAGGTGCCGGCCGCTCCTTTCGGCTCGATCTTGACGCTTATTCGATAGCGCTGCGTCGAGAGCGGACCCGAGAGCGAGTAGCTGCGGAACAGCGGCGGGCCGCCGGAGGTCCGCTGAAGACGCACGACAACGTACTGGCCCGGCAGCGCGGTTCGCAGCGGCTGACCGTTCGCGCTCCGCATCGTCAGCGACCAAACGTCCGCCGACTCCTGATCAATCGCCGTGACTGCCAGCGGCTGAAATCCCGATGCAGCGGGATGCGCGGCTGCTCGCGGCGCGAGCCCCGCATTGCCACTCCCCGCGCCGGTCGATTGGCTCTGCAGCAGCGCCGCAAATGATGCGCGCCATCCACGTGCAAGCGCCTCGACCGTCAATGCGCGCTGCAGTCTGTCGTGTGGATGATTGGGCGAATAGAGCAGCGCGTTGATCTCCGTGACGGTCATTCGCTCGTTCGCCTCTCCTACCTTGACGATTTCATCGCCGGCGCCGACCTCGCCTTCCTGCAGGACGCGGAAGTAGAATCCCGGGCGTCCGCTCGATGTCAGTAATGCCGGCATCCGCGGTTCGTTCATCCGAATGCCGACGCGATAGCAGGTGACGCGGGGCTGCGTAACCTCGAAGACGGCGCTGCCGATACGATAACGGTCGCCGATGCAAACGGCATCATCGGGCAATCCTTCGATGGTGAAATTCTCGCCGAACTGTCCGTGAACGAAGTCCGTGCGCTTCAGCTGCTCCTGCCAGTAGCCGTAGGATTCGATCTGATAGACGAAGACGGCGCGGTGCTCGCCGCCGTGGCCGGCCAAGTCGCCCTGACCGTCACCGTGCAGGTTCAACCGACCGACCTGGCAACGGCCAGGCACCGGATTCTTCCAAATCCCGGTATGTACGGTGCGGTCCTTCCAGGCGATGTCGCGTGGAAGTCCGACGTTAACCGATAGCAGTTGGGCCATGACGGGATGCGCGGCTCAACGCTTCTGGTAGGGGTGGAAGATGTGGTCCTTCGCCTTCACTGCCACATGGCACGCATGTCCGCAGTCCGAGGGGCTGGGATCGGCCGTGAAGTTGTCGGAAGCGGCGTCGTAGTTGAACAGCGCATATCCCCATCCGCCGCTATTCGGAAACCGCTTGCTGTCCTTTTCGATGACGAACGCCTGGGTGAAGACGTCCGGCACATCCACGACGAAGGGCGCGTCCGTGCTCTTCTTTGGCTTCCACTGCAGCTTCGCGATTTTGGAGCCATCCGGGAAGGGCCTGCCGTTGCCTGGAATGCCGGCGGTGTAGGCCTCGATCATGGTCGGATTGGCGACGATCACCTTGAGCACTTCGTTGGTCCGCGCGGAAGAGACCACCGCCCAGTCCTCGTAGCCCTTGAAGTCGGAGAACGCGATCCCGCTCGACGTTTTCAGCGCGTATTTGTCCTGCGCGTAAACCACCTTGCCGCCGAGGGTGGCGTATGCTGCGGCCGCTATCACAATCGCGAGATTGTTTCTGCGCTTCATCGCTGATCCCTTTGTCGGTCAGGGACAAGCTTATTTGCCCTGCACCGACGATCAAGGCCTCGTTCGATCACTTCTTCATTTAGAGCATTTCGACCAAAAGGAAAGCGGCGCTCATCGCGCTGTTCGATGATCGGCGGCATTCATCGGCCGCGGCTCAGGTCGGCAACTCCTTGCCCGCCTGCTCCTTGACGATGTAATCGGCGTACCAGTCCGGCCAGTTTTCGTCGCGCTGGCCGCCGGTCCGCTTCTCGTGCTCGCCATGCGCCACCGATGCGCGCCGCAGCGCGGCCGCAAGTTCGTTCGACGAGGTGAAGCTGGTGTCGCCGGCATCGACGCGTCCGGGCAGCCGCGCGGTGATCTCCTGGAACAGCCAGCCGTTGCCGTCCGGGTCCTTGAACGACGCATATGAGCCGTAGCTGCCGCGATCGGGATCCGCGCCGCTGACCCGGCGCGTCCCGAACAGATACGGCTCGTCGGTGCCGGCATGGACGTCGCCGGCGCCGTGAAACACCTCGCCGATCGCAACCCCGCGCCCCAGCAGGTCGGCGCGGGCGGCCTCGATGTCGGAGACGATCAGGTACAGTCCCTGCGCGGAGCCGGGCGCCGCCGCGGTGACGTTGCGGCCGAAGATGACGGAGCACGGCGAGCCGGGCGGCGTGAACTGAATCACCCGCCAGTCGCCGGCGGCGAAGTCGGCATCAAGCCGCCACCCGAGGCCGCCGTAGAAACGTTTGGCGCGATCGACATCCGAAACGGGAATAACGACGACCTCCAGCTTCATGTCGACTCCGCTCATGCCTCGCTCCCCCTGACGGTAGGAGGCCACTATATCTTCGGGATGGCGATCTGGAAATCGACACAAGGCAAGCGTTTTCAGCTCACGCCGACTTCCGCTGCGGCCTTGCCCACGTCTGTCGGGCCACCGCTTCCTTCGTTCCGCGCTTTCGCAACTGGATGCGGCCGACGGCCGCCAGGATCAAGGCTCGCGGAAACAGACGGAGCAGAACCGGAACGATCTTCATGCCGATACCGGGCAGCACGGCGCGCCTGTTGGCCATCAGCCCACGGTATCCGGCCAGCGCGACATCCGATGCCGAGACCTTGAGGATTTCATGCTCCAGTCCGGGGCTGAGGCCGGCCCGCTTCTGGAATTCCGACGGCACTGAACCGGGACAGAGCGTCGTCACGGAAACTCCGTGGGGAGCCAGTTCCTGGCGCAGCGCTTCGCTGAATGACAGCACATAGGCTTTTGAGGCGTAATACACGGCCATCCCGGGCCCAGGCAGAAAGCCGGCCAGCGAACCCAGATTGAGGATACCGCCACGATGCCGGATCAGGCTGTCGGAAAACCGTAAAGACAAATCGGTCAAGGCGCGGACATTGACGGCGATGATGCCGAGTTGCTCGGCCCGATCGAGTTCGTGCGTCCGGCCGAACAGACCGAAACCCGCGTTGTTGACGACGAATTCGACGTCCACACCCTTCGCTGCCAAAGTCGCGGCAATTTTTTCGCAGGCATCGGGGCGTTCGAGGTCGCACGGAATCAAGATTGGCGCCGTGCCCCCGGCAGCGACGATTTGACCGGCCAACGTCACAAGCCCCTTGCCGTTTCGGTCGACAAGCGCCAGCCGATGTCCGTTCGATGCGAAAACGCGCGCCAGTTCGGCGCCTATGCCCGCCGCGGCCCCGGTGATCAGCGTGACGCAATCGCTCATACGTTCACACCGGATCAAGACAAGGGAGACGTGCAGGCACCATTAAAATGACCTCAACTCGAGCAGACAACCAGCGTCCAGTCGCCGGATTCGATGCTCGCCGGATTCCGATCCGCCCTCGGTTACGTCAACAACACCCCAGATCTGCTGAAGGTTCCATGGAGTGACGTTGCCTCAAGATCCCAACCGTTTCTTGAGATGTTCGATCACCGACCCCGGCCAGCCGTGGGTGCTGATCACCGGCAAAGCCTTTGGCTCGCGCGAGCGAACATGGATGATTCGATGTCGACCCCGTCGATCGTGGTCGCGAATTGCGGAAGCGCATTTAGCTTCCGCCAATGGGAAAAGGGATGGCTGAGCAGCCGGTCGCCGACGACGGTGCACGAGGCGCTTTTTTGGTGTTACCGATCTGGAAAAAGCACTCCGGAAACCGGGCGTAGCGATGCCCTGGCGAAGCCGGCGCAATCCCCCAAAAAACTCAGTGAAAGAGGAAACAACCGGCTAGCTGGCAGGAGTGGCAGGGCTCGAACCTGCAACCCCCGGTTTTGGAGACCGGTGCTCTACCAATTGAGCTACACTCCTGTGCGGACCTGCGTCGCCGCCGATCCCGGCCGTTTCAAGCATAGGGGGAGCCCGAAAAGCAAGGGCGAAGCGTGCTGAATTCGGCCTCAAGCGCTGCGTTGCTAGATTACTCTGCGCAGCAGCCAGTTACGGTAGGTCTTTCCGTAGATACTGCCGAGGCGTTCGATCGTCGTCTCGCCGCCATTGGTGAGCGCTCCCTGCACCGCAGCCCCCATCAGGCCGTCGCCGCCGCCCATCACAGCCGCAAGTTTTGGATGGGCGATGATGATGGCCCCGGTTCGGGCGTCGACCAGGTTGGCGTCGGCGGTCATGTCATGATTGCCGCCCACCAGAATTCGCTGCATCCCCGGTACAATCGTGAAGTTATGAACCGTCAGTTCGAGCCGCACCGGCCGCGAGCCGTTGAGTTCGCCGGCCAAGGCCTGCTCCACTCCGGCCTTGATCCGCGGCGCCAGCAGGGCTCGCATGTAGGCCTTGCCTTCCGGCGTATAGGTCGGGATCATCCCGTTGTCGGGAGTACCCTTCGACGCGGCGTAGGCGCGGATGGCGTCGTCCCATCGCACGATCGCATCCGGCGTATAGGCGACGGTCACGCCAGTCAGCTTCATGGCGGCGATATCGTTTTCCGATAGCGAATTTTCGACCGTGATGCAGCCCGTCAAGGCGAGCGCGCCCGCTAGCATAGCTAGCCGCGCCATTCCCAGGATTGTCTGCACGAGATTTCCCAGCCCCTGTTGATCGTCGTTCCCCGAGCAGGTCAATAAGTAAAGGGGCGAGCGATGTCTATCTCTAATTGTCTCGCGCGGAAGAGGGTTCCTTGTGATGGAACCTCATTGCACGCATAGCGATTACGGCTTGGGAATACGGCGGCGGGATGCTGCGGCGCATTCGCGGTTTGCGCCGGTGCCCGGGGCATTTTCAAATACACAGCGGCTCGGCGGATTACCGCAGACCTTGTCGAGTTCAGCGAAGCCGACGCAATACCCGCTGGGGGCTCGATATCCCGGGCCGCCCTTGCAGCCGCATCCCTTGCACGCCGGGCGATCCGGGCAGGCTGCGTGGCCAAGTTCGATCGGCCACGCAAACCAGAGTGCGACGGTCGCGAGCACCACTAAGAGTGCTCGCGGGGTCATTACTCGATAATGCTCGCCACCACGCCGGCGCCGACGGTGCGGCCGCCTTCGCGGATGGCGAAGCGCAGCTTCTCTTCCATCGCGATCGGCACGATCAGGTGCACTTCCATGGCGATGTTGTCGCCCGGCATCACCATCTCGGTACCCTCCGGCAGATGCACCACCCCGGTCACGTCGGTGGTGCGGAAGTAGAACTGCGGACGGTAGTTGGTGAAGAACGGGGTGTGACGACCGCCCTCCTCCTTGGTCAGGATGTAGGCTTCGGCCTTGAACTTGGTGTGCGGCTTCACCGAACCCGGCTTTGCCAACACCTGGCCGCGCTCGACTTCCTCG
>Ga0081539_10001006_pt1 | contig 52064 bp, 32 predicted proteins | sample TabmetS4T2R2_FD_71023 | JGI IMG/M metagenome (GOLD analysis project Ga0081539, IMG submission 71023) | Tabebuia heterophylla rhizosphere microbial communities from the University of Puerto Rico - S4T2R2 | ecosystem: Host-associated > Plants > Roots > Rhizosphere ... | reverse complement strand
CCGGGGGTCTCCTTGGGGTGCGGCGGCCTGGCGCCGCTTTGGCCTGGATCGCGCATCATCGATACCAAAGCGGCGCCAGGCCGCCGCACTCCAAGGAGGCGCCCTCTGTGTTACGCAGAGGTGCGCTTTGCCTTTTCTATGTCGACGAGGACCCGCCGCAGGATCTTTCCTGACGGGGACTTCGGAATTTTGTCGACGAATTCAAGATGACGGATCCGCTTGTGTGGCGCCACGCGTTCCGCGACGAACTCCATGATAGCCTCGGGCTCCGTTGGCTGTCGCAGCACGATGATCCCTTTCGGCACCTCGCCTGCTTCGTCATCCGGGTACGGAATCACCGCTGCATCGGCAACCGACGGATGCGTCAACAACACTGCTTCGAGCTCCGCCGGCGGCACCTGAAATCCCTTGTACTTGATCAACTCCTTCGCCCGGTCGACGATAAAGAAGTGCCCGTCTTCATCGAAGTAGCCGATGTCGCCCGTGTGCAGCCAGCCCTCGACGTCGATCGTCTGCGCGGTCGCTTCGGGTTTGTTCAGGTAGCCGGTCATGATCTGCGGGCCACGCACGCAGACTTCGCCTTTCTCTCCGGCACCGAGTGCCTCACCGGTCTCGAGATCGAGGATCTTGCATTCCGTGTTCGGCGCCGGCACACCAACAGACCCAAATTTCACTGGCAGCGGCGGCGCGGGCGATGAGTGTGTGACGGGGCTCGTCTCCGTCATGCCATAACCCTGACGAACACTACATCCAAGTCGCTCCATGCACGCGCGAGTCAGATCCTCGCCGAGCGGGGCGGCGCCGGAAAAGAGCGTGTGGAGTTTGGGTAGTTTGTAATTATCGACTACCGGATGTTTCGCGAGAGCGAGAAGGATCGGCGGCACGAGGTGCGCTAGCGTCACTTCGTAGTCCTGTGCTGCTTTCAGGAACTGCTCGAGATCGAAGCGCGGCATCATCACGACTGTCGCGCCGCTGTAGAGTCCCATGTTCAAAACTACTACGAGACCATAGATGTGAAAGAGTGGCAACACGCAGATGAGTGTGTCGGTGTCGTAGAAGTAGCAGAGTCCTTCCATCTGGCGGAGGTTTGCGACGAGATTGTGATGCGTGAGCATCACGCCTTTCGGCAGTCCGGTCGTTCCGCTCGAGTAGGGAAGTGCGATCAGATCTTCGCGTGGATTGATCTCGACTTGCTCGGCGCGTCCGTTATCGACGAGCAACTCGTCAAACGATGTCGCACCGGGTAGTGAGCCGAATACAAACAACTCATCAATGCCTGACTTCTCGCCTGCTTGAAGCACTTTCTCGGCGCAGGACGGAGTGGTGATGAGAAAGCGTGCGCCAGAGTCTTTCAGTTGATGACCAACTTCGTAACGTGTGTAAAGCGGGTTGATTGGAGTGACGATTCCACCTAAAGTCGCCACCGCATGAAATGCGACGCCATACTCCGGACAGTTTGGACTCAGGATGCCGCAGACGTCGCCTTTCTTGAACCCACGCGCGGAAAGATTGTGGGCTGCGATGCCGATCGCATCGGCGAGCTGTCTGTAAGTGAACGTGCGTCCCGTTGGGCCATCGATCAGCGCGGGCTTGTCGCCGAGCTCCTGCGCGCGATGCAGCACGAACGGCGTCAGCGGAGTTTCGGGTATGGCGATGTCAGGATAGGGGCCTTTAACAATCATTGTTCGCTTTACAGGATTTCAGGATTTTGCAGGATTTACAGGATAACAGCATAATCAAACGGGGAAAAGAGAAAACCCAGATGCCTGAAACCGAGAACCGCCCCCTCAACATAATCTGCCTCGCCACGTATTTCAAAGGCGCTGATTTCATTCGCGAATGCAAAGCGCACGGCTGTCGCGTGGTTTTGGTTACGAAAGAGAAGATGCTCGGTGAAGACTGGCCGCGTGAAAGCCTCGACGATGTGATCGCCGTTCCGAACGACGCTGGACCAGCGTTGTTTATCGACTTGCTGGCATTTCTCGCGCGCAGGATGAAGATCGATCGAGTGGTTGCGCTCGAGGAGTTTGACGTTGTGACAGCGGCTTTGATGCGCGAGCATTTGTGCCTGCCGGGTTTGAGTAGCTCGGGCGCGAAGGTGTTTCGCGACAAGTTGTCGATGGCGGTCCATAGCCAGCGTGCGGGGATCGATGTTCCTGATTTTGTGCCGCTCGTGAATCTGGAAGAAGTTGATGAGTTCATGATGCGAGTGCCTGGGCCTTGGGTGATCAAGCCGAGATCGGACGTGTCTGCGATCGGCATTCGCAAGGTGAGCGAGCCGGAAGAAGTGCGGCGCGCGATGCATGAGATGAATGAGCGTGAGAACCTGCGCGAGCGTGCGTCATATTACGTGCTCGCGCGGTTTGTTGCGGGCGGAGTTTTTCATGTCGATTCTGTCGTCAATGACGGCAAGGTGATGTTTGCGGGGACGAACCAGTACGGGCGTCCGCCGATGCAGGTGGCCCATCAGGGCGGTGCTTACATTTCGCGCACGTTGGAGCGTGGTTCGGTTGACGAGAAGGCGTTGCTCGCGATTAATAAAAAACTCATTCGCGCGCTCGGGCTTGAGCGTGGCGCCACGCACGCTGAGTTTATCAAGAGCGATATGGACGGGAAGTTTTACTTTCTCGAGATCGCTGCGCGTGTTGGCGGCGCGTACATCTCAGACGTGCTTGAAGCCGCGTCCGGCGTGAATCTCTGGCGCGAGTGGGCCAGGTTGGAGATCGCAGATGGGAAAGCGCCGTCGAACATCAAGCCACTGCGCAAAGAATACGCCGGCATAATCCTGTCACTCGCGAAACAAGAGCATCCTGACACTTCAAACTACGCCGACGAAGAAATCATCCATCGCGTAAAGAAGAAACATCACGCCGGCCTCATCGTCCGCTCCCCGCGCCTCGACCGCGTCAACGAGCTCCTCGACGACTACGGCCGTCGCTTCGTCGAAGACTTCGTCTCCGTCTTACCTCCACCGGAACGCCCAGAGTGAGCCGCGGATTTACGCAGATAAAAACGCGGATTTAAATCCGTGCTTTCGATCCGCGTTATTCCGAGGCTGAGACTGGTTGGAGATACTTATCAAGCCAGTCCAGCACGGTGTGGAACCAGAGCTGGGAATTCTGTGGTTTCAACACCCAGTGACCTTCGTCAGGGAAGCTTAGAAACTTGGAATCAATGCCTTTGCGCTGCACCGTGGTGAACAATTGCATGCCTTCGCCGACCGGCACGCGATAATCCAGGTCGCTATGAATGATCAGCATCGGTGTGTTGAAGTTCTGCACGAACCGGTGCGGCGACCAGCGCGTGTACAGCGCGGGGTTGGACCAAGGCGTTCCTTTGAATTCCCACTCGGGAAACCACAGCTCCTCAGTTCCGCCGTACATGCTTTCGAGGTTGTAAACGCCGTCGTGCGAGACGAGCACCTTGTAACGGAAGCGCGGGTCGTTGTTGTGGCCCTGGATCCAGTTGACCATGTAGCCGCCGTAACTCGCACCCGCCGCGCCAATGCGACTGCGATCGATGTACGAGTTGCGACGCAGCACATCGGCAACGCCATTCGACAGATCGACGAAGACTTTTCCACCCCAGTCGCCACTGATGTCATTCACAAACTGCTGGCCATAACCGGTTGAGCCACGCGGGTTCGGTGCAAATACGACGTAACCCGCATTCGCAAACACCTGCGGGTTCCAACGGTAGCCCCAGTTATCGTTCCATGCGCTCTGTGGTCCACCGTGAATCAACACGACGAGCGGATACTTCCGGCTCGGATCGAAATTCGTTGGCTTCACGATGTAGCCGTGAACCTTCCGGCCCAGCGCGCCGGTCCACTCGATCTCTTCTGCCGGCTTCAGGTTCGCGCGCGCCATTAGCTGCGCATTCGCGGAGCTCAACGCCGTCAAGCCGCTGCCGTCAACGTTGGATTTATAAATCTCAGCAGGCGACGACATGGAGCTTGACGAAAACACAAACGATCGGCCGTCAGGCGTGATCTTCAAACCAGTGGCGAAAACATTCGGCAGCACCTTCTGCGGTACACCGCCACTGAAAGGAATCTTGAAAATCGGACTCTTACCGCGATCTCCAGCCGTGAAGTAGATCGAGTTTCCGTCAGGCGCGACGACCAGCTCTTCGACTTGCAGATCGAATCCCTTCGTCAGCTCGACACTCGTTCCGGTGGCGCGGTTGTAAGCCATCAGGCGCCAGCGATCGGCTTCGAAGCCCGGCGTCGCCTGCGAGCGATACAGAATGTACTTGCCGTCGCGTGTGTAAACAGGACCAGCATCGTAGCCCCTGTTGCGCACGGTGATATTCTTTGCTGGTCCACCATTCAGCGGCGCGAGGTAGATGTCGCTGTTGGTCGAGATCGCTTCGACTTTTTCCGGGTTACGGAGGTACGCGATCTCGGTCGAGTCAGGCGAGAATGCGTAGTCGACGCCTGATGCGGCTGCGTACGGCGGCGAATCGAAGTCGCCCGTTGTCAGATCGCGCGCGGTGCCGCCTTTGCTCGAGACGACGAACACGTGCGTGCGTTTAATGTCGCGCCACTCGTCCCAGTGTTTGTAAAGTAGTCGCGTGACGATGTGGGCCTTGACCTTGCTGCTTTCCGCTTGCTCGTCGCGTTTCTTGTTGCACTCGTCGTTATCGCAATCGTGATAGACGTCGGACGTGAACGCGATCCACTTGCCGTCCGGCGACCACACGGGCGCAGCGGCGCCGGTCGAGATCTTCGTGACCTGTTCTTTGTCATCGCCGTCGCTGTCCATGATCCAGACCTGGCTGCCGGTCGTGAAGGCGATCTTCTTGCCGTCAGGCGACCAGCGCGGCGCGCTTGACGATTTGTCGCCGGAGGTCAACTGTTTCAGACCGCTGCCGTCGATCGAAACGACGTAGATCTGATTGACGACACGGTTCGCGTCGAAGTTGACGTCGCCGATCGTGAAAGCGACGTGTCTTCCGTCAGGCGACACCTGCGGATCGCTAACGCGGCGGACTTTCATCAAGTCTTCGATAGTGTAGGTACGGTTTTGGGCCGCGGCGAGCGAGCACAGACCGATTAGTAAAACGGTAAGGACAGCAATGGAACGCTTCATGGAACTCCTCGAGCGAAATGAATTTTGAATCGTTTGGGAAAGCGTGAGTATTATGCCACAGATGAACGCGGAAACAGGCGGATTTACCCCCCGAAAACTATGATTCGTCGTATCATTGTTGCGCTTGTGAGACTGGCGCTGCGGATTTACTTCCAGCGCATCGAGGTCACGGGTGTCGAACACGTCCCACTCGATACGCCCGTCATCTTCGTCCTCAATCATCCAAACGCGCTCGTCGACCCTGTATTTCTCCTGTGTCTCGCGCCACGAGACGTGTCGTTCCTCGCGAAAGCGCCGCTCTTTCGCATGCCCGTCATCGGCTATCTCGTGAAACAGCTCGACTCGCTGCCAGTCTATCGACGCCAGGACGAAGGCGAAGACGTAACAAAGAACCAGGAAACGTTTATCGCCGCGCGCAAACTGCTCGCTCGCGGAGGCACGATCGGTATCTGCCCGGAAGGCGTCTCACACGACGAGCCCGGCTTGAAACCGATTAAAACCGGCGCCGCGCGAATCTCGCTCGCCGCCGTCTCGACCGGCGAAGTCCGCGATCTCAAGATCGTTCCCGCCGGACTCTATTACACGTCAAAAACAAGCTTCCGCAGCGACGCACTCCTCTACTTCGGCAAACCGATCAACGTCGAGCCCGTAACACTCGAACCCGACGGCACACCACCACGTGACGCCGTCCGCCGCCTCTCAAGCCAGATCGAAAAAGCCCTGCGCGAAGTCATCCTCGACGCGAAACACGAAGAAGATCTGCAAACAACCGCTCGCGCCGAACGCATCTTCTCGTCTGCTGCAAACAACGGCGAAGAAGACAGTCTGAAAGACGAGCTGCATCTGCAACAACGCTTCATCAAGGCGTATCCGATCGTGCAGGAGCTTCAGCCGGAGCGATTGCGCCGTCTGCAAACACGGATGATGCGCTTTGAACAAGAGTTGAACCAGGCGGGCGTCGATCCAGAGGAGCTGTCGCCGCCCAGCTCGACCTCAAGAGTGTTAACCGCAATCGTGCGCAGATTGATTTTGTTTTTACTGATGCTTGGACCAGCCGTCATCGGCACGATCACGCATTACCCGGCTTACAAACTCGGCGGTCTTCTCGCCACACGGTTCTCACGTGACTCAGAAGACGTGATCTCAACGATCAAGATCATCTCGGCGATGCTGTTGTTTCCGCTCACGTGGATCGTATTGACGGTTTTAGCTTACGTGTTTTCGGGTTGGTTACTGGCGGTGCTGGTGCTCGCGGTCGTTCCGTTTTGCGGTTACCTCGCGATCGTCTTTTACGAAGAGCTCGATAAGTCGATCGCGGGACTACGCGTGTTGATGTTTTTCCTGGTGAGGAGGAAATTCTTTGTGAGGCTGCTTGCCGAACGAAACGCAATTAGAAATGAGATCATTGCGCTTGGCAAAGAAATTCCGACTGCCACTGAGTAGATTGGGATTGTTGAGCAAGCGCGGTAACAAAGCGGTTTTAGTTAAGCACGAAACGAATCGCTTACTTCTTACGCGCTTTACTACTCTTCTTGGCGCCGGAGCGCTTCTTCGTACCGCCGCGACTACTGCTGCTGCGACCACTGCTCACCGATCTTCCCTTGCGGCCTTCACTCGTCAGCTTACCGGCGTCCATGAGTTGCTCATAAGCTCCGCGAACAACATTGCGCGCGACCTTCAGCGTATTAGCGAGTTCACGTTCACTTGGCAGCAACGTGCCTGCCGCGAGCTCACCTGCCTCGATCAGCGTATTGAGTTGTTCCCGAATCTGCCGGGTCATGGATTCCGGTCTCTTTCGGTTGACACGAACATTTATTCTCGAAGCCATCGTTAACTCCCTTCAGTTGGGTTCAAATTGTGGGGGTTCATAAAGGATTCTATGCAGCGACCATAGGAGTGTCAAACAGTTTTCCTTTCAATATACAAAGGTTAGACCACCGTGAACTTGTCGTGATAGTGCGTTAGCGAATTGGCACAGTTAGACCATGCTTCTGAAGGATCTCCAGGGTGCGGTCCAACGGCAGCGCTTCGACGGTTTTTCCTCTGCCGGTGGTGGTCGTGGCCCTGAATAACGAGTTGTAGATCGCCTCTTCGGTGGCCTCGATAACGGCGAGGAAGAGCGGCGAGACTGCATCGTTTGGTAGTGTTTTGACAGAGTGAGGCGTGTTTCGCTCGTTTTGGCCTAACGATTTGATGCGTACGTCAGCCGACGTCGAGAAGGCGATAGCGTAATCGCCACTGCCGTTACTGCCCGCGGCGCCGGTCCGCGCAAGGCCCATCATCGCGCGGGCCGCGAGGCGGTTGAGGTTCCGGGCATCGAGAGGCGCGTCGGTCGCGATCACGATGATTATCGAGCCGTCGGGCTGGTTCGGTTTTTCGGTGAGCTCGTCCTTTAAATAATAGCGACCTAGCTCGCGGCCCACCGGAGCGCCGTTGATGGTCAGGACGCCGCCGTAGTTTGACTGTACTAAAACCCCTACAGTGAAACCTCCAAGCCGAGCGGGAAGTTTGCGCGAGGAGGTGCCGATACCGCCTTTGAAGCCGAAGGCGACGGTGCCAGTGCCTGCGCCGACCGCGCCTTCCGCGACTGCGCCACCTTTCGCGCCTTTAATCGCTGAAAAAACATCGTCGCGGGTAATGTGGCGCCCGCGAATGTCGTTGAGATAGCCGTCATTCGTTTCCGCAACGAGGGGATTGATCGACTGCACGTTTTCATTTCCGGGGAGGGCGAGCATGTAGTCCATCAGGAAATCAGCGACGCGCGGGACGCTCAAGGTTGAAGTCAGGAGGATCGGTGTTTCAATTTCGCCCAGCTCGTTGACTTGAGTCGAGCCCGCGAGTTTGCCGAAGCCGTTGCCGACGAAGACCGCGCCCGGCACTTTCTCGCTAAACAGATTCCCGCCGTGCGGGAGGATCGCGGTGACGCCGGTGCGAATGTTGTCGCCACGGATGATGGTGGTGTGACCGACGAGCACGCCGTCGACGTCTGTGATCGCGTTGAGTGGGCCAGTCGGCAGCACGCCGACGATCACGCCAGCCTCACGCGCGCGTGGTCTGTTTTGAGTTTGCGTGGTTGGCGCCATCAGCGAAACAAAGATAAGCGCACAGATTACACGGATCAACATAATCACGATCTACACGGATTTGGGTTCAACGGGAAGGCCGGCCTGTTGCCAGCCGTCCCAGCCGCCGACGAGGGCTCGTGCTTTGGTCCAGCCGGCTTGTCGAAGTTCCTGCGCCACACGGGCGCTGGTCGCTTCGTTTGGTCAAGCGCAGTAGGCAATCAGCCACGCGTCCTTTGGTAGCTGCAAATTTTTAGCTTGTATCACGACGTTTTCAGGCGGCAGGCGCACCGAGCCTTTCGCTTGCAGGTCGCTCGTGTCGCGGCTTCGCTCGGTACGAACGTCCAGGAGGATTACCTGTTCTCCGGATCGCTGTAGCCGCTCCAATTCTTCGAAGGTGATGCTTTGCGCTCCCACTGGCTCGCGCGCTACGGATTCGAGCACCGGAAGCGAGCGTGGTTCCTGCGGCGGTTCAGGTGCAGGTGCTGGTTCAGGTTCCTCCAGCTCAGGTTTCCGGCCAGAACGGGTAAGCAACATCGGCGATGCGCCGTGAAGGATGATCGAGATCATCACGATCAGCGCCGAGATGCGGAATAGTCTGTCGCTGCCGGGCACGCCTGCGAACACCGGCAGCAGTACCAGCAGCAAAGAGCTGAGTCCACTCGGTCCGTACCACGCAATCAGCAGTCGACCCTGTCGATCGACGTTCGTCCCGATGAGGGTTAATAAGTAGATCGGGACTCGAATCAATATCGCAAAGACCGCAAAGATCACCGTGCGCGTATCGAGACCGGTAAAGCCAGTCCAGATCAACGAGGCGCCAAAGATTACAAACGTGAACAACAACAACATCTCGGCAGTAACGCCGCCATACTCGATGAAGCAGTCGCACAACTCCACGTCGAGCGCAGCGATCGTCAAACCTGCCGCAAAGGCCGCCAGAAAGCCGCTGCCGTGCACTGCCTCTGCCGCCGCATATGCGGTGAAGGCGACACCGAGCGAGTAGAGCGACTCGTAATCGCGTCGCACACCGACGCGCTTGCGTATCAAGTCGAGCGCCGAGACAGCGACCAGGCCGATTGCAATGCCCGCGCCTGGACCAAGAATAAAAAGTCCAAAGCTCATTTTCGCGAGATGGCCAGACCCGAAGTCGAACTGACCAGTTAAAGCGATCGCGATCACCACGATCGGAAGCAGCACGACGTCGTTGAGGCCGCTCTCGAGCTGGAGAGCCTGCCGAGCGGTGGGCGAGATGTCGCGTCGTCGCAGGAGTCCACGTAGCAAGACGGGATCGGTCGAAGCGAGTGCGGCGCCGAGAATCGCTGCGGATGCGGGTGCGATGTCGAGTAGCCACCATGCCGCGACGGCAGTGAGTGCGGCGCAGAGAATCGTGCCGGGACCGAGCATGCGAAAGGCGAGGCCCGCATGGCGTCGCACCTCCTTCATGTTGAGAGTTACGGCGTCGGTGAAGAGAACGAGAGTCAGACTCAGTGTGGCTACGACAAGCAAAACCGGAGATTCAAGCGTCATGTTGAAGACGCCGAGTCCGGCCGGACCGAGTGCCGCGCCGATAAATATAAAGACAGCTACCTGCGGCAGACCGCTTCTGTCGACGAGTCCCGACAGCAGTGCCGACACGATGATGACGATCCCGATTAAGGCGAGACCTGCTACTAACGTTTCCGTGCTCATTCGTGGCCCATCCTAACGGTAGCCACAAAAAAGCACAAAAGGCACAAAGAGTTTCTCTGCGTAATCTCTGCGTTCTCTGCGCCTCTGCGGTAAAAGAAGACGAAAACCATGTAAACCGCAGAGGCGCAGAGAACGCAGAGATTACGCAGAGTTGACTTTTAGCTTGACAGAAAGCGATTCATCGCTTGAGATAACAGCCGTTTAGCTACCTGCCGCTGGAGAAAAGACACCGTGAAGCTGGTTACAATCGATTGGTTGATAATTGCAGCATACTTCGTGCTCTCGCTGATCATTGGTCTGTACTATGCCCGCCGCGCAGGCCGGTCAACTGAAGAGTATTTCCTTTCCGATCGCTCGATGCCGTGGTGGCTGGCGGGCACTTCGATGGTGGCCACGACGTTTGCCGCCGACACACCGCTGGCCGTGACCGAAATGGTTGCGCGTAACGGTGTGGCCGGCAACTGGCTTTGGTGGTCACTGCTTGCCAGCGGAATGCTCACGGTCTTCTTCTTTGCGCGATTGTGGCGGCGCGCTCAGGTGATGACAGATGTGGAGTTTGTCGAGCTGCGTTACTCAGGTAAGCCGGCGGCATTCCTGCGCGGTTTTCGCGCGCTATACTTGGGTTTGCCAATCAATCTCATCATCATGGGCTGGGTAAACCTCGGCATGGCCAAGGTGCTGAGTGGCACTCTGGGTTTGGCTAAGTGGCAGGCCCTCGCACTTTGCCTCGGTATTACCTTTCTCTATTCGATCCTGTCGGGGTTCTGGGGCGTAGTCGTAACAGACGCGGTCCAGTTTGTTATTGCAATGGCAGGATCAATTGCCCTCGCCGTGTTTGCGGTCGCCGCTGTTGGCGGCATCGACAACTTGAAAGCGCGGCTGGCAGGTGTAACTCCCACAGGCGCGACGCAACCGTTTGGTCCGGATGGCGCCATACAGTTGTTACCTGATGGATCGGCGATGTGGATGTTGCCGGTGCTGACCCTGGCCGTTTACCTCGGCGTAAATTGGTGGGCCTCATGGTATCCCGGCGCGGAGCCTGGCGGCGGCGGTTATATCGCGCAGCGTATCTTTTCCGCAAAAAATGAAAAGCACGGTCTGCTGGCAACCCTTTGGTTCAACGTTGCTCACTATGCCTTACGACCCTGGCCCTGGATTATCGTCGCACTCTGCTCGCTCGTTCTGTACAACGGAACTACTTTGAATCCGGAAACCGGAAAACCTGATCCGGCTTTTGGTTACGTTCAAGTCATGAACGACTATTTACCAGTCGGTTTTCGCGGATTGCTGCTCGCCTCGTTTGCGGCTGCATACATGAGTACGATCGCGACGCAGATGAATTGGGGCGCCAGCTATATCATCAACGATTTCTATCGTCGTTTCGTCAAGCCTGAGGCCAGCGAAAAGCATTATGTGTTGGCTTCGCGTCTCGCAACGTTGATCATTGTCCTCCTTTCGATCGTTGTGACCTATTACATGAATCGCATCACTACCGGATGGGAGCTCGTCCTGGCACTGGGCGCGGGTACTGGTTTGGTCTACATCCTGCGCTGGTACTGGTGGCGTGTGAATGCGTGGTCCGAAATTGCGGCGATGGCTTCGGCCCTCATCGTGTCGCTCAGTCTCCTTAAGTTTCAAATATTCGACACGGGAACACCGATCGGGTTCGCGGAACAGATTCTGGTCACAGTAGGCGTCACGACGATCGTCTGGCTGGCAGCGACTTTTCTTACTGCTCCGGAGCCGATGGAGAAGCTCGTCAGTTTCTATCGCAACGTTCACCCGGCCGGCACGTGGTGGCGACCTGTCGCTCGGTCAGCGGGAATTCCGGAGCGCACCGGAGAGATTTGGCCCAACGTTCTTAATTGGATTATGGGAATCGCCCTTGTCTATTCGACGCTGTTTGGGATCGGCCAGATCGTGTTCGGAAACTGGTCCAGGGCGCTTCCGTTTATCGTGGTGGCTGTTTTGGCAGGTGTGATAATGATCTGGAATCTCAATCGCACCGGGTGGGTCGGATTATCTGAAGCCGAGCCACGCGGGAGCGCAGTCGTTGCGGAGGGGGCAGATTAGCACGACCGGGCACTGGGATCGGCGACACTCATGAGCGATTCACCGACTGCTTCGATTCCGCCAGTGGTTTTTGCTGTTGACCTGGGAGGCACTCACCTGCGAATGGCGCTTGTGGATGATGCTGGAAGCATTCACAAACAAACCAAACAGGAGACGCCAAAGAGCGATTCGGCTGAGGACATCATTGCGGCACTAGTCGCTGCGGCGCAGCAGTGGGAGTCATACCGGGAAGCTGTCGTCGCTACGTCGATCATGGTGCCGGGCGCGGTCGATGCCGATAAAGCTGTCGTACTGCAAGCACCAAACCTTCCTTCGTTAGTCAACTTCGCCTTAAAAGCAGAGCTCGAGAAGCGACTGGGCTGGCCTGTGTTTCTCGAGAATGATGCCAACGCTGCGGCAGTCGGTGAGATGTGGCTTGGTGCGGCGCGTGGGTGTCGTGATGTTGTGAGTGTCACGTTGGGTACCGGTGTTGGTGGTGGTGTGATTCTCGACGGGAAGCTATGGCGTGGCTCGCATGGATCTGCGGGTGAGATTGGGCACACGACTGTGGATCCGTTTAGTGGGTTGAAGTGTAAGTGTGGGAACACTGGTTGTCTGGAGTTGTTTGCGTCAGCGACGGCGATCGTGCGGATGACGCGTGAGAGATTGCCGGAGTTTCCTTCGTCACGATTGCAGAGTGATGGGTTGACCGCGGAAAAGGTTTACGAGGCTGGACGATTAGGTGATGAGCTTGCGCTCGCGGTGTTCAAGCGGTTTGGGATGTATCTCGGGATTGGGCTGGCGAACCTGATCAATTTGCTCGATCCGCAGATCATCGTGATCGCTGGAGGCGCGGTGAATGGATGGGACCTGTTTGCTGAAGAGATGTACCGGCAGGTTGAGGAGCGCGCTTTTCGGACCACCGCGCAGCAGGTCAAGATCGCGAGGGCGGAGTGTGGAGACAATGCGGGATTGCTGGGCGCGGCCCGATTGGCGTTATCCTGTTAATTCTGAGAATCCTGTAATCCTGTCCATGCCTTTTGCACTCATCATCCACGGCCACTTTTATCAACCACCACGCGAGAACCCATGGACCGGCGAAGTCGATGTGGAGCCGGGCGCCGCGCCGTTCCACGATTGGAACGAGCGCATTCACGCCGAGTGTTACGCGCCAAACATCGTCAATTATCCACTCATCAGCTTCAACTTCGGACCGACGCTGCTCTCGTGGCTCGAGACTCATCACCGCGACACTTATCAAGAGATCCTGAACGCTGATCACGAGAGTGTGGTGGCGCGCGGTGGTCACGGCAACGCCATCGCGCAGGCTTACGGTCACGCGATCCTTCCGCTCTGCAACGAACGCGATCGACTGACACAGGTCGTCTGGGGGCTGAAGGACTTTCGCTATCGCTTCGGCCGTAATGCGGAAGCGCTCTGGTTACCGGAGACTGCCGCCAACGACGACGTGCTCGCCCTTCTTATCGAACAGGACCTGCGATACGTGATCCTCGCGCCGCACCAGGCGAAAGGCGTGATTGATACTTCAAAGCCGTATCTCTTCCTGCATCCTGACGGATCGGGTCGCTCACTCGCAGTGTTCTTCTACAATGGACCACTCGCGCGCGCGATCGCTTTCGAACGTGCACTCGCTTCCAGTCGTGGGTTAGTAGAAAAGTTCGTCAGTGTTGGTGGGGATTTAGTGAATGCTGCGACAGATGGTGAGACGTACGGACATCATTTCAAGTTCGGCGATCTCTGTTTGACGCACGCGCTGACCGTTGAAGCGAAGGCGGCCGGGTTGTGGATCACGAACTACGGGGAGTACCTCGATCACAATCCGCCGGAGACGGAAATCGAGATAGACAATGGACCTGACGGTGAAGGCAGCTCGTGGAGTTGTGTGCATGGAGTTGGAAGGTGGTCACGTGATTGTGGGTGTCACACGGGTGGTGAGGAAGAGTGGAACCAGGCTTGGCGAAAGCCTTTGCGTGAAGCGTTGAACTTTTTGCGTGACGATGCAGCGGAGAAGTTTGAAAGCGTTGGCAGTGACTATTTGCGTGATCCGTGGGCGGCGCGCAACGACTACATCGACGTGATCCTCGATCCGAAACACGCACGCGCAGAGTTTCTTCAGCCTCGCGTTTCGCAGTTGCTCGAGATGCAACGAAGCGCGTTACTGATGTTCACGAGCTGCGGCTGGTTCTTCTCCGATCTCGCGGGCATCGAAACAATCCAGGTACTTCGCTACGCCGCCCGAGTTGTAGATCTAATGAACCAACTCGGCCTCGATCCCCCAACAAAGGAATTCCTCGAGCTACTGGCCGAGGCGAAAAGCAACCGCCCCGACAAAGGCAACGGCGCCGAGATCTTTTTGCGCCTTAAGAAGTAACTGTAGGGTGGCCTTCTGTGGCCACCCGTGCCATGAAGATTTCGACACACGGGTGGCCACGGAGGGCCACCCCTACAATAAATGCAACAAGAGTTCGGTGACATCGATCTGCATCTCTTCGGCGAAGGCCGGCACGAAGAGATCTACAAAAAGCTCGGCGCGCACGTCACCAAAGTGGGCCGCACCAAAGGTGTCAGCTTCGCCGTCTGGGCGCCACACGCGCTCGGCGTCAACGTCGTCGGTGACTTTAACTCGTGGAACGGTAAAGACCACCAGATGCAACGGCTCGACAACTCAGGCGTCTGGGAGCTCTTCATTCCAAAACTCACCGCCGGCAGTCTCTACAAATTTGAAATCCACCCACGCGGTGGTCGACCAATATTTAAAGCGGATCCTTACGCGCAGCACACGGAAACGCCGCCCGACACTTCATCGATCGTCTACGACTCGAAATACAAATTTCGCGATACGAAGTGGATCAAGCGCCGCACCGCACGCCAGCACTATCGCGAGCCACTCTCGATCTACGAAGTGCACTTCGGCTCGTGGCGCCGCAAAGTTGAAGATGGCAATCACCCGTTCACGTATCGCGAAATGGCCGAGCCGCTCGTCAACTACGTCACCGAGTTGGGCTTCACGCACGTCGAGTTTCTGCCGCTAAAAGAACACCCGTATGGACCATCGTGGGGTTATCAGGTCACTTACTACTACGCGCCCTCTGCGCGTTACGGCGAGCCTGACGATCTGCGCTATCTCATCGACTACCTGCATCAGCGCGGCATCGGCGTGATCATGGACTGGGTCCCCGCGCACTTTCCGAAAGACGCGTGGGCGCTCGGCCGCTTTGACGGCTCGGCGCTGTACGAGCACCTCGACCCGCGCAAAGGCGAGCATCCCGATTGGGGCACGTACATCTTCAACTACGGTCGCAACGAAGTGCGCAATTTCCTCGTCGCGAACGCGCTCTACTGGTTCAACGAGTTTCACATCGATGGACTGCGTGTCGATGCAGTCGCGTCGATGCTTTATCTCGACTACAGCCGCAAGGAAGGTGAGTGGGTGCCGAACCAGTTTGGCGGGCGCGAGAACCTCGAAGCGATCGCGTTTCTGAAGGAGTTGAATGAGGTAACTCATCGCGCGTGTCCGGGAATCATGATGATCGCGGAAGAGTCGACCGCGTGGCCCATGGTGAGTCGACCAATCTACTCCGGCGGACTGGGTTTCGACTTCAAGTGGAACATGGGCTGGATGCACGACACTTTGAAATACTTCCAGACTGATCCGCTCTTCCGCGCCGGTAATCACAACAAGCTGACGTTTGGTCTGGTCTACGCGTGGAGCGAGAACTTCATCCTGCCGTTCTCACACGACGAAGTGGTCCACATGAAAGGCTCTTTGCTGAATAAGATGCCGGGAGAAACCCAGCAGAAGTTCGCGACGTTGCGCGCGCTTTACGGCTACATGTGGGCGCATCCGGGAAAGAAGTTGTTGTTTATGGGGGGCGAGTTTGGGCAATGGCGCGAGTGGACCGAGACCGAGAGTTTAGACTGGCACCTGCTCGAGGATTCGCTGCATGGTGGCGTGCAGAAGTTGATCCGGGATCTGAATCGCCTCTACGGACCAGAGAGCGCGCTCTGGGAAGCTGATAGTGAGCCCGCGGGTTTCGAATGGATCGACGTCGACAACGCCTTTGAAAACATCGTTGCGTTTCTGCGTCGCTCCCCCGACACGGGCCGCGAGCTCATCTGCGTGTGCAACTTCTCCGCCGTCCTAAAAAAGGCTTACCGCCTCGACCTTCTCGCCAACGGCTCCTACGATCTCATCCTCAACACCGACGCAGAAATCTATGGCGGCAACAACGCCGTCACCATCAACGACGCCGCAATCGATCTCCCTCCACTAACCACTGTCTGGTTCGCACCACGAAAGAAGAGAAAATCTAGCCGCAGATGAACGCGGATTAACGCAGATCTGCGTTTATCCGCGTTCATCTGCGGCTTAATTATTTTTGTGCCTTCTGTGCCTTTTGCGGCTAAAATGTCTGTGCCTTGTATGAGAAGTTCAAGGAGATAGACGGCAGACATCCCTGGCGCAACGTTAGCCCTGACGGGTACGTCGACTATCAGGCTCGTTATCGCCCGCACGGACGTGTCCTCTATTTCAACTTCGCGCTCGCCAAAGAGATGGGCCTCATCCCGCTCGATCATCGCGCAAGCCTCACGAAAGACCTCGAACAGGTAATCCTCGACACATTCTCACTTCAGATCATTAACGAATACGATCTCGAGCGCGGCAAGAAGTATCCGCCTGAGACGATCAAGCCACATCCTTACATGGCGACGCGCTATCTCCAGATCCAGCATCGCAGTCGCCAGGGCAAAACATCGGGCGACGGCCGCAGCATCTGGAATGGCTTTATCAAAAGCGACAACCTGATCTTCGACATCTCGAGCCGCGGCACTGGCGCCACGATACTGAGTCCCGGTGCGCAGAAAGCCGAGCGCCCGTTACCAACGGGGGATCAGAGTTACGGTTACTCTTCAGGTCTCGCAGATCTCGACGAGATGCTCGGCAGCGCTGTCATGTCAGAGATCTTTTACCGGCAGGGAATTCCGACCGAACGCTGCCTTGCAGTAATTGGTTTTGCAGACACAAGCGCGATCGGCGTCAGAACTGCTCCGAACCTTATCAGGCCGGCGCACATGTTTCGCTATCTCAAGCAGGGTCGTCACGAAGAGCTGAAAGCCTCGGTCGATTACTTCATCGATCGCGAAATCGAAAACGGTTTCTGGGAGATTCCTGACGATCCGAAACAACGCTACCCGAAAGCCCTCGACTACTTCGCCCGCTCTTACGCCAAGCTCGCCGCCATACTCGAAGAGGAGTACATCTTCAACTGGCTCTCATGGGACGGCGACAACATGCTCGCGAGCGGCGCGATTCTCGATTACGGCTCAATTCGGCAGTTTGCCGCGAAGCACGACAAGTATCGTTACAACGATGTCGATCGCTATTCCGCGTCACTCGCCGAGCAGCGTGGCTGGGCGCGGTCTCTCGTCCAGGTCTTCGCGCAAACGATGGCTTTCATCCAGTCAGGCGTGAAGGAAAACCTGAACAGCTTTAAGAACGCCGAGTGTCTGCGCATCTTCGATGAGGCTTTTGAAAAGGAAAGAGATCAGCGTCTGCTCTGGCGCATCGGTTTCACTCCGGAACAGATCGCGTACCTGATGAGCAACGCGCGCAAAGAGATCAGAGACTTCGATCGCAGCCTGCGCTACTTCGAGAATCGCAAAGTGAAGAAGGGAATCGAAAAGCTACCAGACGGCTTCACGCACAGTCCCGTTTTCCTGATCCGTAATCTGCTACGACTCTTGCCGGCTTACTACGTGGCGCAAACGATCAGTCGCGCCGACGAGACGACTGCTTACATGCCTGAAGAGATTTTCTGCCGTATCATGGCTGCGTCGTATGTCGGCAAGCGAGATTTGAAACCAACGCCGTCCACTGCGTCACACGTGCAGGATTTTCAGCACTGTTACCTGCGACTCGTCGCAGCACTGGGTGGTCCATTCGACCTCGTCTTGAAAACATTGCAGGAGCGATCGGCAGTGATCAATCACCGGCATCGCATCACCGGCGACGCGGTCACGTGGATCATCGAAGAAGTCATCAGCATGAGAAACAAAATCAGGATCGACGGTTTGCAGGAAGCGCTCGACGCCTTCATCGACTCACAAGTGCTCATCCCCGGCAGATGGCTACCCGTTTCTCCCGAACACCTCAAAGCAAACACTCTCAAATCGCGACTGCTGCAAAAGATCCAGGAAAACCTCGAAATGTACAAAGAATCGATTTGAGGTGAACTAAGATACGAGTTGCGCTAAATCCTCGAAGTAGCGGCGATGAGTACGCCGGAGTGCTTCTTCAGTCTCGGCTTCCAAGAGAACAACTTCTCGTTCGACACCCCGGCGGTGCAGGTCGAGTTCCATGTCCAGCCGAGATTGTTCCGCTAAATGTGAGTGGTTGTCGTCAAATTCTTTGAAGCTGACGATCTCACCTCGACTTCGATCATATTCGATTAGAAATCGCATCAATTGCTGTCGTCCTGGTAAAGCCTCAGTAAATCTCGGAGTTCTTCAAAGGCTCGTTCTCTGTTAGCAGTTACCATTTGATGGAAAAGAGCCAATTCTGTTTGAAGATTCATTATACCGTCCTGGGTCTCATCTGTCAGGCTTACCTCTTCGAGGGCTTCAGAGGCGAGTTGTTGCGCCGCTAAGAATTTCAATTCTGAGCGCTCGTGAACGGCAACGAGTTTAGACGCCGCCGCTAGCACGTTCACGAGATATTCATTACCACGGCCATATTTGATGGCGGGATCTATAAGATCGGCAAGCTTTTCAGATACTTCGGCCCATTCTTGCTGAAGGGCTGTTCTAATCTGAATTTCAACAGTTCTCTTTTCGATTGTCACAATTACATGAACTGCTCGATAACCGTGACTGGGCTTTTCTCTACGGTCCACCACCGTGCTTTCCGAAAATAGTTCAATAAGGGAAGCGACGAGACGATCTTGTTCTGCAATATCCGCTACGATCAACCTACAACCAGCTATATCCTGGATCTGAGTTAACCGGATGCTTTCTCGACGCAACTTTTCAGCTATCGAAATGGTCGATTTTGCTGGTCTCCCGGTTGGTTCCAGACCTAATGATTACGAATTGCCGCCGTCACCATTTCGTAGGCCTCAGAAAAGGAACGACGATACTGATCGAGCAGTCGTAAATCAGAGTCAGTGACGCTTCCTTTTCGCAAGCGGTCGCCTAGTCGATCGATTTGAGTCTTGCTGATCTCATTCCCCATCGTTTAGTCATTCTATCTTAAGTGAAGACCATTAACTTTCTTATCAGTCAGCGTTCCTGTATTTTGTAATTTATTTCTGCTGAAGAAGCGAAAACATGATCAACTGGGCTGAATTGCGTGCGAAGTTTCCCGTCACGAAGAGTAGTGTGTATCTGAACACGGCTGCGGCTGGACCACTAGCGGAGTCGACGGCGAAAGCCGGTGCGCGTTATTACGAGCAGATGATGAACGACGGCGACGTGCACTGGGACGAGTGGCTGGCGCGCTGTGAAGAAGTACGGAAACAGGTTGCGGCGTTCATCAATGCTGAGCCGGAGGAGATCGGGTTCACGACGAACACGTCGAGCGGGATGAACCTGATTGTCGATGCGCTCGAGAAGCATGGCGAGGTGATCTCGTGTGATCTGGAGTTTCCGGTGACGACGATTCCGTGGATGCATCGCCGCGTTCCCGTGCATTTCGTGAAATCAGTTGGAGGTGTGGTGCGCGCAGAAGATGTGCGTGCAGCGATGAACACGCGCACAGGGATCATCTCGATGAGTTACGTGCAGTTTTCAAATGGCTTCCGCAGCGATCTTGACGAGCTGGCGAGCATCAAGGGCAATCACGCCTTCGTTGTTAATGCGAGCCAGGCGGCGGGTGCCTTTGAGATCGATGTGAAGCGCATGAAGATCGATGCGCTATGTTCGACTGGGCACAAGTGGATGCGCTCGGGTTATGGATCGGGGTTTGTTTACATCAGCAAGGAGCTTCAAGCTGCCTCACGACAACGGACCATCGGTTGGCTGAGCGTTCACGATCCATATGGAATGCGAAATGATGAGGTGCACCTGCGTCACGACGTCGCCTCCCGCGCTGAGATCGGGTGTCCACACTTCGCGGGAATCTTTTCGTTGGGCGCATCGATCGAAATGATGCACTCAATCGGGATCGAAAACATTCAGACGCGCGTGCTCGAGTTGAATCGTGTATTGACGTCACGGCTTGATGAAGCGGGCTGGAAAGTTTTGTCACCGCTTGAGGAAGAGAAATTCAGATCAGCCGAGACACTTGTTGCAGGGGAAAATGTGGTCAGTCACCTCGCCCAGCAGAACATCCTCGTCACCGAGAAGCCGCAGGGATTTCGTGTGGCGACTGATTTCTTCAATAACGAAGAAGATGTGAGTCAGCTTTTGACAGGATTACAGGATTTACAAATTTGACAGGATCTATCCTGCTAAATCTTGAAATCCTGTAAAACTACCTTTTGCTTTTAGCCCGATTCTTCTTCACACCATCACCACTGAAATTCCGGTGCGCTAACGAGACGAACTTCTGCATGATCGGTGAATCGTAACCGTTACTCAACTGCGCGATACCGAGCTCCCAGTTGATCTGCGCGCCCTCGATCCACCAGCGTATCAACCGCCCCTTCTCAACCTCTTCCTTCACCGACTGTAACGGCACGATCCCCACACCCATGTCCTCTTCAACCATCCGCTTGATCGCCTGCTGCCTGCTCAGCTCCATCGCCACGCGCAACGACACGCCGGCCTGCGCAAAGAACTGATCGATCAACCGTCGCGTGTTCCCGCCGCGCTCACCGAGTATCAACCGCTCACCTGCAAGCGTGTAAGCACTGATCGTTTTCTGCTTCGCGAGCTTGTGCCGCGGCGACGCGATCGCCACGAGTTGATCCTCGCTCAGTCGCTCAGTCTTGATACCACGCACATCGACCGGCAGCGAGACAAAAGCGACATCGACTTCGCCCGCGAGTATCTGGTCCACGAGCACTTCGCTCGTCCCGGAAGTCACAGAGATCTCCGCCGCCGGGTGCTGCTTGCGCAACTCCTTGAGAATCGACGGCAGTTGCTCAGTCAGGACCATCGCCGACGCGCTCCCGATCCGGAGTCGACCACGCTCAGCCCCCGCCAGCTCAGCGATCTCGTCGAGTGCGGCATCGTGTTCGCGCAGGATGTGGCGCGCGCGCCGGAGAAGCTGCTCGCCCGCTTCCGTCAGGATCACATGGCGCGGCGCACGCACAAACACCTTCGCCCCAATCTCAGTCTCCAGCTGCCTGATCTGCATGCTAATGGCCGCTTGGGTCACGTGTACGCGCAAAGCTCCGGCCGTAAACGTGCCCGATTCAGCTATCGCTACAAAGGCGCGTAATTGTCGAATTTCCACAACAGCAGGCTCCCGATATCAAGATGGATTATCGTAATAATAAAATCTTTTAGTTTCCATTATAAATCAGCGAACCCTAGAATAATCAATAATGTTAAGTGGATTGTTTTCTAGTCGGCCCGAGCCCCAACTGTGAGTACTGAAGGACGAACAGCAGATCTCAATCCGGCTAGACGCTTGCTCACGCAGAACTCGGTGGTCGGTGTCGACGGCGGCGGGACCAAGACGGAAGCCGTCGTCATGGACGCGAACCAGCGAGTCGTCGGCGAGGGCCGCGCCGGACCCTCCAACCCTTTGCGAGTAGGAATTGCGGGAGCCGCTACCGCTGTGCGCGACGCGATCGACAGCGCGTGTGCGTCTGCGAAGCTGCGCCGTGGCGATCTGATCGCGGCGCAAATCGGCCTTGCCGGTGCGCGTCGACGCGAGTTGCGCGAGCGTATGCGCGAGACGCTTATGCCGCTCGGAATCGGTGAGATCGAAGTCGTAACTGACGCGAACATCGCTTTGTATGGAGCGACAGACGGCGCGCCCGGACTAGTGGTGATTGCCGGAACCGGTTCGATTTGCTGCGGCATCAACGCGCGTGGCAGGCGTTTTTGCGCGGGTGGTTGGGGGCCGATTGCGGGTGACGAAGGCGGTGGTGCGTGGCTCGCGCGCCGCGCTTTGCGCGCGGTTGCTTATGCGTTTGACGGGCGTGGTCCAAAGACTGAGCTTACCGAGCTCGCGTGTGCGTATTTTCACGTGACCAGTCCGGACGATCTGACCACAGCGATCTACGCACCGACGATCACGAACGAGCGTTTAGCAGGATTCGGCCGAGACGTGGTTGATGCGGCGAAAGCGGATGACGCAGTCGCGCTGCAGATCGTTGCTGATGGCGGCACGGAGCTCGGACTCGCGGCTGTCGCGGTTATTCGAAACTTGCAGATGGAGCGTGAGCGCTTTCAGATTGCTTACGTTGGTGGCGTGTTCCGCTCCGCCGGCGATCTGATGCTCGAGACGCTGCGGGCCGAGGTGCGGAAGGTCGCGGCGCGTGCGTATTTCGAGCCGCCTCACTTCGCTCCAGCCGTGGCTGCCGCTAGAATGGCGCGTGAACGTATCAACCATATCGCTCTCGCCGTCTGACATGACAACGCTTCCCGTCACTGAACAAGAGAACCCCCGCTCAAAAGATCTCAGTTCACGGTCGACCGCGGAGATCGTTGCGCTCATGAACGAGGAAGACGCGACGGTCGCAGCGGCAGTGCAGCGTGTGCTTGGCGATGTTGTTAAGGCGGTCGATGAGATTGTTGCGCGGTTGTCGAAGGGCGGGAGGCTTTTTTATACAGGCACGGGAACGTCGGGACGTTTAGGTGTGCTTGATGCGTCTGAGTGTCCGCCGACGTTTGGTGTGTCGCCGGAGTTGGTCCAGGGTGTGATCGCTGGTGGTTATGATGCTTGTTATCGAGCGGTCGAGGCATCGGAGGATGATGCGGAGGCTGGCGCGGCTGATTTGAAGGCGCGAGGGTTTGGAGATGGTGATGCGCTCGTGGGCATCGCGGCGTCAGGGCGGACTCCTTATACTGTCGGCGCCGTGAAGTTTGCGCGCGCGATCGGTGCGTTTACGGTTGGGCTGACGTGCGTGCCGGGTTCGGCGATTACGGAGGCCGCGGAGTTGAGTATTGTGCCGGTGGTTGGACCAGAGGTGTTGACGGGATCGAGCAGATTGAAAGCTGGCACGGCGCAGAAGATGGTGTTGAATATGATTTCGACGGCGACGATGGTGCGGCTCGGGTATGTGAGCGGTAACCGCATGTCGAATTTGCAGCCGCGCAATGTGAAGTTGCGGGAGAGAGCGGTGCGGATCGTGATGGCGGAGACTGGAGTTGATGAGCAGGCTGCGCGTTCGGCGCTCGAGTCGTCGAACTGGATCATCCAGAGCGCATTGAAAAATCTAACTGCTCGGAATTCGTAGTCAATCGTTGACAGGATTACAGGATTTTTCAAGATTAACAGAATGATACTTTTGTGCTTTTTGTGCCTTTTTGTGGCTAAATGAGAGCTCTCGATCTGATCATCATCTTTGGGTACCTGATCGGGATCGTGCTGTTCGGCACGTGGTTTGGCCGGAAGCAGAAGACCACGGCTGACTACTTTCTCGGTGATCGCTCCGTGCCTTGGTGGGCGGTGGCGTTCTCGATCGTCGCGACGGAGACTTCAACGATCACGTTCATCTCGATTCCCGGCGTTGCTTTCGCGCGCGGCGGAAACTTCGGTTTCCTGCAACTTGTCTTCGGTTACCTGCTTGGGCGAATTGTTATCTCGATCCTCTTCATCCCGTCTTACTTTCGCGGTGAATTGCTGACTGTTTACCAGCTTCTCGATCGTCGCTTCGGCGAGAAGATCAAGATGGTCGCGGCGTCGCTGTTCGTTGTGATGCGCAACATCGCGGACGGCATTCGCTTGCTACTCACCGCCATCGTGCTTGCGGCGGTCTATGCGGCCTTCCAACCAAGCGCAAATCCTGGACTTATCATCGTCGCGTCGATCGTTCTAATCGGCGTCGCGATGATCATCTTTACGTACTTCGGCGGCATGGAAGCTGTGATCTGGGTCGAGGTGGTGCAGCTAGGAATTTATATCGCCGGCGCAATCGCCGCTGCCGTCGTGCTCATTAATTCGATTGAGGGTGGCTTCGCGGCGGCAAACTCGTTCGCGCGCCAGTTCGCGAAATACTCGCTGTTTGATTTCTCCCTCGATCACACAAAGACGTTCACGTTCTGGTCAGGTCTCATCGGCGGCTGTTTCCTGACGATGAGCACACACGGCACGGACCAGTATCTTGTGCAGCGCTATCTCTGCACGGATCGACCGCGCAAAGCGATCGTCGCGCTGCTCACAAGCGGCGGCATCGTTCTCGCGCAGTTCATCGGGTTTCTGTTTATCGGCGTGTTGCTGTTTGCGTTCTATCACCCGTTCACTGATCCGTCCTATGCGACTGTGGCCAACACGACGTTTCCGTTTTCCGGCGGCGATCGTGTGTTTCCGGATTTCATCACGAAGTACATGCCGACGGGGCTTTCCGGTCTCGTTGTAGCGGCAATCTTCGCGGCGGCGATGTCGTCATCGTTAAATTCGATTGCGGCGACGGCGGTTAACGATCTTTACAAGCCGTTTCGTCCCAACCGTGATGACAAGCACTATTTAAAGGTGTCGCATGTGCTGACGCTCGTGTGGGGCGTGGTCCAGATCGCAGTGGCGCTGGCGGTGCGAAACCAGCCAGGCTCGGCGTTGAGCATGGCCCTCTCGATCGCGTCGCTGATCAATGGTCCGATTCTCGGTGTGTTTCTGGTCGGGACTTTCCTGCGCCGCGTGAGTCAGCCCCCAGCGTTGATCGGTATGCTGGTGAGCATTGGATCGATGCTGTACGTGTTTTTTGCGACGAAGATTGCGTGGACGTGGTACGTGTTTCTGGGAAGCCTGATCACATTTGTGGTGGCGTGGGCGGCGAGCTTTGCGTTCTCGCCGGCAACGATAAGTCCTATAGGACATATCGGTCCTATGAGCGCGGAGGAGGATTAACATTTGATCGCAAACCGGAATCGTTATTCTGCTGCAATCCTGATCGCGATCCTGCTGGGCCTCGCGGCGCTCCCGGCGCGGCCGCAGGGGCATCTGAAGATCAGCGCTTACAAACGCGAGCCTTCGTCAAAAGCGCTGAAGTGGGCCAACGAGCAGCTCCGCAAGATGTCGCTCGAAGAGAAGGTCGGGCAACTGATCTCCGTCGGCGTCAACGCGACTTTTCTCAACCAGGATTCCGACGCGTATCGCTCACTCAAACACCACATCGAAGACAACAAAGTTGGCGGCATCATTCTCTTCAAGGGGCCGGTTTACGAATCAGTGATTCTCGTCAATCGCATGCAGCAGCTTGCTCGTTACCCGCTGCTGATATCTGCCGATCTTGAAGCCGGCGCGGGCATGCGTTTTGACGACACCGTTAACTTTCCCTGGAACATGGCAGTCGGCGCCACCGGCAACCCGGAGTACGCGCGGCGCCAGGGCGAGATCACTGCGCGCGAAGCACGCGCGCTCGGTGTGCAACAGATCTTCGCGCCCGTCGTCGACGTCAATAACAACGCTGCTAATCCTGTAATCAACGTGCGCTCGTACGGAGAGGATCCGGCGGAGGTCGCGCGATTTGCTGCCGCGTTCACTGAAGGCGCACAAAACGCAGGTGCGATCGCCACCGCGAAACACTTTCCCGGACACGGCGACACCGCTGTCGATTCGCATCGCGGACTGCCAGCGATCAACGTGAATCGCGAGCGCCTGAACACGGTTGAGTTTGTTCCTTTTCAGGCGTCGGTGAATGCAGGTGTGGGCGCAGTGATGGTGGGCCACATCGCGCTTCCGCAGATCGATGCCACCGCAGTCAAACCCTTGCCGGAGAACCTCAAGTCGAAACCTACTGACACGGATCAGAATGGCGAGATCATCGAAGAAAAAGCCGCAATGCCTGCAACGATGTCTCCCGTGATCGGCAACATCCTTCGCAACGATCTGAAGTTTCAGGGAATGATCGTTACTGACGCGTTGAGCATGAGCGGACTCACGATCTATTTCACGCCTGAAGAGGCTGCGGTGCGTGCGCTCGAAGCGGATGCTGACATGCTGCTGAAGCCGGCGGATGTTGATGCGTCGTTTCGTGGTGTGTTGCGGGCAGTGAAGAGTGGGCGCGTTACTGAGCAACGTGTTGAGGAGTCGGCGCGAAGGATACTCGCGGCGAAGTACGATCTCGGACTGGTTGAGCAGCGCATTACGCCGATCAATTCGATCGATCGCATGGTGGGCAGCAGAGACGTGATGGCGCTCGCGACTGAGATCGCCGAGCACGCGGTCACGCTCGTGCGTGATGAGGACAAGCTCGTGCCGCTGAAACCCGGAGTCCGCGTGTTCAATCTCGCGGTGACAAACGGCGACGATCGCGCTTGGATTGCAAGCCCGTTTGTGTCGAGACTCAACCGTGCTGGCGTGAAAGTTGAAACGGTTGTGCTCGATGAGCGCTCGACGGAGCAGGAAGTGCAGAAGGCAGTCGAGCGTGCGAAGTCTGCTGATCTTGTGATCGCATCGTTGTATGGGCGCGTGCGGTCAGGGCAGGCGTCGAGTGTGGGAGTGCCGCAGTCCGGCGCACGCGCGTTGTCGGGCTTGATTGAGGCGAAGAAACCGATCGTGGGGATCAGTTTTGGCAATCCTTATTTGCTGCAAAGCTTTTCTGGACTTCGGACTTATCTCGTGGCGTACGGTGATATGCCGGCGTTGCAGCAGGCCGTCGCGCGCGCGTTGCTCGGCGAGATCGATATCGTTGGGCGGCTGCCGATCTCTCTGCCCGGACTTTACCCGCGCGGCACGGGGATTTTGATCACGAAGAGGTAGTTGTTGGGGGTGGCCCTCCGTGGCCACCCGTGCGTGGAATGACAACGCACGGGTGGCCACAGAGGGCCACCCCTACAGTTGATGCAAGTATGCGACTTATAAACTTACGATTATTTGTTCTGGTGTTGCTAATCGCTCAGTCTGCATCCGCGCAGATGGCGATAGTCAGGCCGGAAGCGGTGGCGCTGTCTTCGGCGCAGTTGGCGCAGATGGATGCCGTCATTGCTGACGCGATCGCCGATAAAAAATTGCCGGGGGCGGTGGTGCTGGTCGGACGGAAGGGAAGTGTGGTCTGGCGGAAAGCGTACGGCGCGCGCACACTCGAGCCCGCGCGCGAGGAGATGACGCCCGACACGATCTTCGATCTCGCGAGCCTCACGAAAGTTGTCGCCACTAGCACCAGCATCATGATCCTCATGGAACGCGGCAAGCTGCGTCTCAGCGATCCAGTCTCACTTCACATCCCCGAGCTGAAAGGCGAGGGCAGAGATCGAATCACGATCGAACAACTCCTGACACACGTCTCCGGCTACGCTCCTGACTTCGACCTACGCGAGCGTTGGACCGGCTACGATGAAGCCATCAAGCGACTCATCAAAGAACCGCTGCGCAACCCACCCGGCACCCGTTTCACTTACAGCGACATCGGCTTCATTACGCTCGGTGAAGTCGTCGCACGCGTAAGCGGAATGCCGCTCGATCAATTCGCGCAGAAGAACATCTTTGGACCATTGCGCATGCACAACACAGGCTTTCGTCCGAGCCCGTCGTTGAAAGCACGCATCGCGCCGACAGAGAAACGTCGCGGCCAGTTGAGCTATCTCGGCGACACGGCTATCAATGCCGGCGCAGAAGGCGAAGTGTGGCTGCGCGGCGAGGTGCACGATCCGACTTCGTATCGCATGAACGGTGTCGCGGGCCACGCGGGCCTCTTCTCGACCGCGAACGATCTCGCCATTTACTGCCAGATGATCCTTAACGGCGGCACATATGGCAGCGTGCGGATTCTCTCGCCGCTGACTGTGGCTGAGATGACGCGACCGCGCGTAGTTGCGAGTAACGGCGCGACACGCGGGCTCGGTTGGGACATCAACACGACCTTCTCGACCAACCGCGGCGACCTGTTTCCGCTCGGCTCGTTTGGTCACACCGGTTTCACGGGCACGTCGATCTGGATCGATCCGGCGAGTCAGATGTTTGTCGTGTTTCTGAGCAATCGCGTGCATCCGGACGGCAAGGGCGATGTTGGACCATTGCGCGGACGCGTCGCGACGATCGTGGCGGCGTCAATAACGGATACAGCCGCAGTCGAACGTGCGCGCGAACAGTCTGCGAACTATTACAACGAGCTCGTCAACAGCTTGCAGCAGTTTGCTTTTCGCACGGAGGGCGCGGGTAGCTCAACAAAGGTGTTGACCGGGATCGACGTGCTCGAGCGCGATAACTTCAAACAACTCGCAGGCAGGCGACTCGGACTCGTGACGAACCACACCGGCCGCAATCGCGAGGGCCGTCCGACAATCGACGTACTCAGCAAAGCTCCGGGCGTGAAACTGGTCGCACTCTTCGCGCCCGAGCACGGCATTCGCGGTCTAGCTGACGAAAACATTTCTGATTCAAAAGACGAAGCAACAGGTCTACCAATCTATTCTTTGTACGGCGAGACACGACGGCCGAAGCCCGAGCAGCTCAAGGATCTCGATGCGCTTGTGTATGACATTCAGGATATAGGAGTGCGCTTCTGGACTTACAGTTCCACACTCGGCTACCTGCTCGAAGAGGCCGCGAAGGCGAAGCTGCCGGTGTTTGTTTTGGATCGACCAAACCCGATCGGGGGTCTCGACATTGACGGACCGATCGCCGATAGCGATAAGCTCTCATTCACTTCGTATCACACGATTCCGACGCGGCATGGTTTGACGATCGGCGAGCTGGCCCAACTCTTCAACAAACAGCGAAACATCGGCGCCGACCTGCGCGTGATCAAGATGGAAGGCTGGCGGCGCTCGATGTGGTTCGACGAGACGAACCTCAACTGGATCAACCCTTCGCCAAACATGCGCAGCCTGACTGAAGCGACCTTGTATCCCGGAGTTGGTTTGCTGGAGGTGACGAATGTCTCGGTCGGTCGTGGTACTGACACGCCGTTCGAGATCGTAGGCGCGCCGTGGATTCAAGGTGACAAGCTGGCGGAGTACTTGAATCAACGCGGCGTGCCGGGCGTGCGATTTGTGCCGCTGCGGTTTACGCCGAAGGCGTCGGTGTTCAAAGATAAGGAATGTGGTGGTGTAAATATCGTGATCACCGATCGCGCGGCGTTTCGTCCGTTGCTGGCGGGGATCGAGATGGCGCTCGCGTTGCGGAAGTTGTATCCGGATGATTGGAAGGTTGATAGCTACCTGCGACTACTCGTGAATGCGGATACGCTCGCGCGTGTAAAGCGTGGTGACAGTGCACGAGAGATCGTAGCGTCGTGGAATGTAGGGCTGCAGGAGTTCCGCAAGGCGCGTGAGGCGGTGCTGCTTTATTAACCGCGGATTATACGGATCCATTTACGGATTGAATTGATCAAAAAGAATTCCTGGGCGTCCTGGAATTCTTCGATCGTGATTACGCGCTCTTTGATCTCGCCGCGCGCTAATAGATGATTCCGAAAGACGCCGGGCAGCAAGCCGCATTCGATTGGTGGTGTGAAGAGCTCGCCGTCGATCGGAACGACGACGTTCGCGATGCTTGACTCTGTAATCTCGCCTCTCTCATTCCAGAAGATTAGGCCATCAGCACCGGGTCGCCGCGTGGTCTTATGAAACAGAAACGGGTCCGACGAATCGACCGGCTCCGTCGCAAGCTCCACTGGTTTTAAAGCACCTAGGGGTACCACTTGAATTTCCACATGTCCATCCCTCCACAACGTCAGCCTCACCTTGAGGGAACCCCGTGGATTCTCAATAGCGATCCGTTCTAAATCCGCGTTAATCCGTGTTAACAGGATTGTAAATCCAAAGTACTCAGCAGAATTTTTGAGCCGCTCGACATGATCCTCAAGCAGAAAATATGCTCCATCCTCCAACAAGATCGATTCAAACAACTGAAACTCCACCGGCTTCGCATGCAGGAACCGGCTCTTCACCAGACACTCTTCATACTCCCGCTCGGCAGTCGAGTCGATTGTCACCCCACCACCAACACCAAACGTCGCCACACCCGACTCGCTATCAATCACCACCGTGCGGATCGCGACATTGAAGACGCAATCACCACCAGGCTTCAAAAATCCGATCGCACCTGTGTACGCGCCGCGCGGAAAGCGCCGGCACCGATCAGCTCTTTGATGCGTGATACCGACTGGTCATATTCGTTGCGCCTTACAAGCGGCGTCCACGCGCTTGTAGAATACGATTCACCTTCTCCACGATCTTTGTCTTCAAACACTGCAGCCCACGCGAGAGGAAACTCCGAAGGCGTATGTGTGACGAATGCCGGATCAAACGCAGGCGCCGCCTCGTAACTGAGCATCACCGCAACGCGCGATCCCGCACGCGCCTCACGCTCAGCAAACTCCAACACAGATATGACGTCTTCAATCCTCTCGACCGTCCTGATGGTCACGTCACGCAGCATACATGATCGATCCGTGAAGATCTGTCTTCATTCCGTGTCATCAGCGGTTCTAATCGAAATGATAAAAATCTTTAGCTACTATTATTCTTAAAACTATCTATAATCCGTCCGAATTCGCAGCTCAAAACCCTTCTAACAGCCGAGGATAAAGAATGAGAAAACCTATTCTTGCGTTTTTGCTCTTGAGTGTCTGTTGCTTCGCGATCGCTAACGGACAGGGCACCGCATCGCGTGTAACGGGCACTGTTGTCGACGAAAAAGGATCGGTTGTTCCGGGTGCTCTCGTTACGCTCACTAACGAAGCCACGCAAGTCGCGTTGACTACCAGTACCGGCAGGAGGCACGTATGTGTTCGACTCCATACAAGCCGGCAAGTATACGGTGTCAGTTGAGAAGCAGGGATTCAAGAAAGCTGTCTCGGTAGGCAATACCGCGAACGTTAACCAACCCGCGACCGTCGACTTCACACTCGAGATCGGTGCTCTCGCGGAAACGGTCCAGATACTCAGCTCGGCAGAGGCCGTGCAAACGAGCAGCTCCGGAAACTTTGGCAACACAGTGGAGACGCGCACCCTCCTAACGTTGCCCATCGTCGGCAACCGCGGGCGCAATCCACTCGAGTTCATCAACTTTCAACCCGGCGTCGTGACCGGCGCAAACACCGGTGGCGGTATTCACGTGCACGGCTCGCGTGATCGCGCGTTCAATTTCACGCTCGATGGCATCGACATCAACGAGACAAGTGCTGGTGGTTCAAACTTCACTCCAATTCGCACGAACCCCGATTCGTTGAATGAGTTTCAGGTTGTGACTGGCAACTTCACTGCCGACCTCGGTCGCAGCAGCGGCGCGCAGGTTACGCTCGTTACGAAATCGGGAACGAACGATTTTCACGGCTCGCTTTTCGAGTTCTATCAAACACCGCGCTTTCACGCGAACGAGTACAACAACCTTATCAACCGCGCTGCACGTCCGCAGTTTGTGCAACACATCTTTGGCGGCTCGCTCGGTGGTCCGGTTTACCTGCCGGCGTTTGGCGAAGGCGGCCCGACTCATTACGACGGCAAAAACAAAACGTTCTTCTTCACCAACCTGCAACTGCTGCGCACGAAGCAGAGCTTCTTCGTTAACCGCACGGTGTACACGCAACAGGCTCGCAACGGAATCTTTCGCTATGTGCAGGGCGGCATCAATCGTAACGCGGTGCAGGCAAACCCCTCAGTCGATGCGAACGGCAATCCGTTACCCGGCCTGACGATCGGCTCGTACAACCTGTTTCCGAACCCGCTCGGTCTTGGGCCGGATCCGACAACTCAGTTCATCATCGGGTTCACGCCCCTCCCGAATAACTTCAGCGTCGGTGACGGGCTCAACGTCGGCGGGTTTAGTTTTGTGGCGCCGCAAACTGAGCGCCAGTATGACTTCACGACTAAGATCGATCACTACTTCAACGAGCGCCATTCGGTTTACGTGCGTTGGGCACACGGCGCGCAGAATACGCTCGGCGACAACGCGAATGGCGGCTTGCAGAAGTTTCCCGGTATTCCAAATTTTGTTGACACTTACCGCACGCCGCGCAATCTCGCCGTCAACTATCGTTGGACGGTTACGCCGACTGTCGTCAACGAGTTTGTGACGGGCTTCAACCGTTTCACTTTCAGCTTCAACAATCCGGATCCGCGAGAGAATCCGCCGGTTATCCTGAACGTGCCGAACGATCCGCTCAATCTCGAAGAGCCGGTTAACAACCTGCGCACCATCACGACCTGGCAGTTTGTCGACAACATTTCGGTAGTTCGCAACCAGCACGCGTTCAAGTTTGGCACCAACCTGCGCTTTCAAAAACACGTTGACGATCGCAGTGCGGTGGCGGGCGTGTTGACGCGGGCGAGGATATTTCTCGGCACCGCACAGAATCCTGTTCCTTCCAGTTTCAGAACGGGCACTACAAACACGCTCGTCCCCGGCATCAACAACGCAGACCGCAGCCGTCTCGACAGTTGGATCAATGACATTCTCGGTCGCGTCGGCACTATCAACCAGGCGTTTGTTGCTGTGGATGACAACACGTTTGGACCAGGCCGCACGCGCTTCAACTACGAAGCGCATTATCCCGAGTATGATTTCTTCGGTCAGGACACGTGGAAGATTGCTCGCAATCTGACTCTCGACCTGGGTCTGCGTTGGGAAATGAGGTTATCACCGCGCGCGCCCAACAACATCGTGTTGCGCCCGGAGCAGCGGCTGGCTATCGGTGAACAGCCGACAAACGCGTTCAGGTTTGGTGAAGGCAAACTTTATGACGATTCGTTGTTCCAGCTTGCACCTTCAGTCGGGCTTGCATGGGATCCATTCGGTAGTGGCAAGACTTCGATCCGTGCAAACTATCGGCTCGCCTACGATCGCACCAACACTTTCGTTTTCTCGTCTTTCATCTTTCAAAGCGCGCCTGGTTTGACCCGCGCCGTGACAAACAACACCTTCGGTAACAACGGCGGTCTATTGCGACAGGGTGTGCCGGTGCTTAATTCAAACGACGTGACGCCGCTGCAATTCCGGCAACCGCCGTCGTTCTCAACCAATACGTTGAACGTCGTCGATCCCGATCTCAAATACCCGCGCACACACCAGTACTCGATTAGTTTTCAGCGCGAGCTTGGTGGCAAGAACGTGCTCGAAGTCAATTACATCGGGCGTCAGGGACGCCATCTCTTCGGTGGTTACGATGTGAACCAGGTTGACTACACGAGGAACGGATTTCTCGCTGACTTCGAGCAATTGCGCACGACCGGAAACAGTCCGCGCATCAACCAACTGCTCGCCGGCCACTCAGGTTTGCAGTTAGTTAACGGCGTTCGTGAGACGGGTTCAGCGTTCTTGCTGCGGCAGACACTGGCCGGACAGGTGAGACTGCCAAACGGCACTCTCACTTCCAATCTCGTCGCGGCGGGTGGTGTAGCACAGGCTGCATTCATCATTGCGCAAAGCACGCAGGGTTCGTTTGCGGCAAACCCGGGTGCAGTCACGCTCGTCGCGAACGGGTTCAGCCCGTTCTTCTTCCAGCCGTATCCGCAGTTCACTGGAGCGGTGAACGTCATCGACAGCAACGATCGTTCGCGTTACAACGCGCTCGAGATTCAGGTGAGCCGGCGCTCTTCGAAAGGACTCGCGTTCCAGGCAAGTTACACACTCGCCAAGTCTGAAGACACACGATCCTTCGATCCCGCACTCACCTTGTTGACCAGAGGCGGCACTGGACAATCCGCAGCTAACACGCCATTCGATATCAACAATCGCGATTTGAACTATGCGCGATCTGATTTCGATCGACGTCATGCGCTGCAAGGCTACGTGCTTTATGAGCTGCCATTCGGAAAGGGAAGACGTTGGGGCGCGAGCTGGAGTCGTGCGACTGAGATACTGCTCGGTGGTGTTAACGTGAGTGGTGTGTTGCGGCGTTATTCGGGCCGGCCGTTCACGGTGTTCTCGGGATCAAACACGCTCTCGCAGGTCGTGTTCACACCCGCGAGCTGTAACGGTTGTTCACCTGACTTCGGCGGGACGACACTCGAAAACGGTCAAAACGTTTTCTTCACGGCTGAGCAACGCGCGAAGTTCTTCGTACCGGCGGCAGGCGAGGCGAGCAATGTGGGTCGCAACTTCTTCAATGGACCATCGTTCTTCAACCTCGATATGACTTTGGGTAAGAAGTTCCACTTTACCGAAACGCAGAATCTGGAATTTCGTGTCGAGGCGCAAAACGTTACGAACACGCCATCGTTTGCTGTCCCGGATGCCAATTTGATTTTGACCAGCGGTTCCTTCGGTCAGATTCTCGGCAACACAACCAGCACCTCGCGAAAGATCCAGTTCGTCGCGAAGTACAATTTCTAAGCGCCAACGGCGTTCATTAATTTCGGCCCAATAACGCCGAAGGCGTTCGCTAATTTCAGCCCAGGGTTCGAGCGCAGCGAGAACCCTGGGTAACAGTTCCCAATCGACATAAAACCCTGAAAGGGTTCCGCGGTTGGCGAACCCTTTCAGGGTTTATTTTTTATTTTAATTTGTAACCCAGGGTTGTCGCTGCGCTCCAACCCTGGGCTGAAATTAGCCAACGCCTTCGGCGTATTGCCCTTGGCCTTCGGCGTTAGAACTGGACCTTCAACGCAAACTGGATCACGCGCGCGGCTTCACCGGTTTGCACGATCGTCTGGGTCGATGGTGGCGCTACGCCGGCACAGCACGACGATGCAAACACGCTCGAGCGGATGCTCGGCGAGCCGGTTGAGGCGTCGCGCGGGTTGTCGAAGTTTGTGTGGTTGAAAGCATTGAACATCTCTGTTCGGAACTGGATCTTGACTCGCTCGTTTATCGCGAAAAACTTGATAAAGCCGAAGTCGACGTTCCAGTAACCCGGCGCCGTAAAGATGTTCCGTCCGGCGCCGTTCTGGCCCGGAGCCGGAATGCAGAACGCCTGACTTAGATCCACACCGCATGTCAGCGGATTCACCGGCTTGAACAACACCGGACCCGCAAGCGGCAATCCCGGAAGCTCCTGAAGCTGCGCGCGCACTGGAGCTTGCACTCCCGCGCGTCCCTCGTGGCTGCCGTTTGAAGTAAACGCGCCACTGCGAACGGCGAACGGCTCACCAGACATCTGCGTGTAGATCGTGTTGATGGTCCATCCACCCAATATCTGGTTCACAATCCCCGAGGAGTTGCTGAGAAAGTGTCGACCCTTACCGACCGGCACTTCCCACACCGACGCACCCGTGAAAACGTGCGTGCGATCGAAGTCGGATCGCGCACGCTCTTCGCGGAAGTTGCGAATGTCTGTCGGTGTGCGCGAGTTGGTTGTCGATAGTCCACCGCCGGACGAAGCACCGACCGGATCGACCGATTGATTGTCGATCGATTTGCCGTACGTGTAAGCCATACTCAGACCAAGACCGGTGCTGAACCGCCGTCGCAACGTGAACTGCGCGGCGTGATAGTTTGAGTCGCCGCTGTTGTCGAGATAAGTGATCAGCGCAAACTGTTGATTCGGTCTCAGCTTGAGTCCGAGCGTGTTGTCTTCAATGCGTCGCGCAAAACTGCCCGCGCCATTGATGTCCAACTCACTCGTAGTCGTCGTCGAGTTGAGAAAACTCGCGGCCGCGGCCGCGCTCAACCCGCCCTGTGTTTGCAACTGCGAGAGCAATGGCGGCGCCACCCCTGTCACACCAACAGGACAGCCAGTGCCGGAAGGCGTGCAGCCTTTCGCGCGGTTCTGCTGCATGATCAGGAACGACGGAATGATCGAGTCGGGATTGACCTGGTTGATGTCGTACGCCATGAACAAGTGCTCGCCACGACGTCCGATGTACGAAGCCTGGCCCACCAACCCCCACGGCAATTCACGCTGAACGCTGAGGTTCCACTCGTGCACGGTCGGCAGTTGCATCTTCGGTGCGAAGACGGTGATGGGCGGCGAATTTGTTCTGAGCTGCTGCGGCGGCGTCAGCAACGACGATGGTTTCACAGACGGCGCCGGCAATGACGTCGGAAATCCGCCTGCGACCGTGTTATTGATGTTTGGAGAGTTCACACAACCGGACGTGATCGAAGTGAACGCGCCGGCGGCTGCGTTGTAAGAGGTCGTACAACTCTGCACCAGACCCGGAATGCGGCCCGCAGCCGCGGTGACCTGGAACGACGAGATCGTGTCGAACGCGATGCCGTAACCGAGCCGGATCACGCTCTTGCCGTTCTCGCCGAAGAGGCTGCGCAAGAATCCCGATTTGAAATCAGGACTGTAAGCGAGTCCGAAGCGTGGTCCAATGGCCCACTTGAAGTCGCCTTCGTACCAGTGGTCTGCCGGGCGGAAACTAACCGCGCCCGGTTGATTGACGACTGGATTTGCCGGTAAAGGCGTGCCGGCAATCGGTGTCGCGGCAACATAGACGTTCGCCTGTGGCGACGTGTTGGCTGGTGGATTGATCTCCCAGCGCGCGCCGTAGTTCAAAGTGAGATTAGGCCGCACCTTCCACTCGTCCTGGAAGAAGAAGTTGTACTGATCGAGATTGTGCTTCTCTGCATACAACGTGATCTCGTTCCCATTCCTGAACGGCAGGAATGCGTTGTCCGTAAGGTTTGAAATGAACACCTGGGTCATCGAAGCGGGCAATCCGTAGAGGTTATTGATCAGGCTTCCGAGCAGCGTCTGATCGGTGGAGTTGATGTTGGGTGCAACTCTGAAACCGGAGTTGCCCGTGGTGCCGAGAAACGCCGGACGCGTCGTGGCCGAGAAAGTCACGGAAGGCGTGACGTTGATGCCGCCCGGTTGACCGCGTTGGTCCACGTGCCGATAGAAGCGGAAGTTCAACCCCGTGCGAAACACGTGCGAGCCTTTGAGGATGCTCAAATTGTCGAGCACCTGCGGTGTGGTTACCCAACGCGCCGTGCGCGGCGTGTTGATATACGGCTCGCTGATGCTGTTGAAATCAAACGGCGGCACATCGGGCCACGCGGGATTTGCCTCGCCCTGCGTGAACAGGAATCCGAAGCGACCGTAGCCCGCCGTGAACTCGTTAACAATTCGCGGCGAGAATACCCGACGCCAACTGATCGCGAGGTTTGAAGTGCGACGAAATACTTCGCCGAGCGGTGGGTTGTCAGGATAGACCTGCGGTCTGCCGTTTAGCGGATCGCCTTTAAGCGTGTTGTAGTCGGACCACAAATAGCGAGCGAAGATGCTGTTGTTCTCGTTGAAGTTGTGATCGACGCGGACGTTGATCGCCGGACCTCTGATCCCAGTCGGCGGGTTCCAGAGGAACGTCGCCGTGTTTAGACCATCACCAGCCGCAGCAAAGTTGTTCGGTGACGGGTATGCCGTGAGCAAGCCTCCGACAACTGTATCGACCGGTCTCGCGGCAGTGTTGTTAAGAGGGTCTTTGACGTTGTACGTGCGAATGCAGCGCAGCGACGTCGGTGTTGCACACAACGGAACGAGCAACGCGCCCGTGCTGGGATTGACGAGCAATGTCGAGTTGCGCGTGATCGTGGTGCCGCCAATCACGAGTGGGTTCGCCGGATCGGGAACGAAGTAACGGAAGATCCCGTTGCGGGCTTCGTTCGTGTAGACGACGGGGAAGCCAAACGTCTGATCGATCGGTTGTGTGAAGTCGACGCGATTGTACTGGTAGCTGCCGAAGAAGAACATCTTGTTCTTCTTGATTGGACCACTCAGGTCGCCCCCGAATTGGCCCAACCGGATCAGCGGCTTGGGCGCGTTCTGGGCGTTCGCGTACCACTCATTCGCATTCAATGCTTCGTTGCGAAGGAAGTAGAAAACGTTCCCATGGAAGTCGCTGGTGCCGCTACGCGTAGCGATCGAGATCGACGCGCCGCTGTTACGGCCTTCTTCAGGGGTCGCATTGTTGGTGGTGACTTTGTACTCCGTGATGTTGTCGGGAGTGATGCGATAAAGGTTCGAGACCGGATTGGGCACACTGGATTCGTTTGCCTCAATGCCGTCAATCGTCACGTTGTAAGCGCGATCGCGCGAGCCGTTGACGTGCACGCCCGAACCGGCGCCGCCGAATGATCGTTGCACCACGCCGGGCTCGAGCAATAACAGCGTTAGTGGATTGCGACCGTTGAGCGGCAACGTTTCGATGGCTTTTTGTTCAACCACATTGCCGATCGTTGCGTTTGCTGTTTGTAGCTGTTCCGGACCTCCCTGGACCGTTACGATTTCAGTGACTTGCCCGACCTCGAGCGTCACGTCGACGGTCAATGGGTTGTTGACCTGGAGTTGATTACCGGTCTTCACAAACTTCTTGAAGCCAGTAAGTTCGACGGTGACGGTATAGTCGCCGACGGGAAGCGCGTCGAAAGCATAGACGCCTGCTTCCGTCGTTGTTTGTGTTTGCGAGACGCCAGTGGCTTCGTTTGTGATCGTCACACTGGCGCCAGGGACTGATGCTTGTTTCGCATCAAGGACGCGGCCAGTGATGCGAGATGTGCTGGTTTGTGCAGCCGCTGTAAACGGGCAGGCGGCTACGAAAACAACTACGAGCAGTTGTAATAGAGTTGGGCGCATTTGGAGAGACCTCCTTTAGACTTTAGCGACGACGGGAAATAACACGGATTCGGAGTCAGTTTGCGATGGCGGCAGTATATCGCTGTGCGGTTTGGCGTCAAGGTTTTTTGTTTTGCGTCCATCAGCTATTCTTATTAAAGAGATAAAAACATTTAGCTTCTATTATTTCAGCCGGCGGCCTATAATCCATGCTCTTCGGTTACCAACTCTAAGACAACGGACTAAAGCTGGGTGAAAACGAGTCTCTTCCTTAAGTCTGCAGCAGTGCTGTTGACTGCGCTCGCGCTCGGCGTCTTCCTGTTTGCGCGTGTGGCCGTTGATGCCCAAGCTCCCGCGCCTTCTTTCGATCTTCTTATTACTAACGCACGCATCGTCGACGGCAGTGGCAATCCCTGGTTTCGTGCTGACGTCGCGATCAAAGACGGTCGCATCGCGCGTATCGGCCGTTTAGGACGGGGGACGGCCGTTCGGACTGTGGATGCGCACGGGCAGATCCTCGCGCCTGGCTTTATCGATGTTCACACGCACGTCGAATCGATCTACAGCCAGCCTGCTGCTGAAAACTTCGTGCGCATGGGGGTGACGACGCTCGTCACCGGAAACTGTGGAACGTCGACAACAGATGTGGCGGAGTTTCTTGGTCGCATCAGAGAAAAGCCGCTCGCAGTCAATCTCGCCACGCTCATCGCTCACGGCTCAGTTCGTCGCAAGGTGATGGGACTCGGCGACCGCGCGCCCACGCCCGAAGAGCTGGGGCAGATGGAGAGTCTCGTCGAGCAGGGAATGAAAGACGGCGCTGTCGGTTTCTCGACCGGACTGATCTACGTTCCCGGAACTTATGCGAAGACTGACGAGATAGTCGCGCTCGCGCGTGTCGCAGGGAAGTACGGTGGTCTATATGCGACGCACATGCGCAACGAAGGCGACAAGGTTGCGGACGCGATTCGCGAGAGCATTCAGATCGGTGAACAAGCTGGACTGCCTGTCGAAATCTCACATTTCAAGATCAGTAACAAGAAACTGTGGGGCCAGAGTCCGATGACGCTCGGTCTCGTGCGCGACGCGCGTGCCCGTGGGCTCGTCGTCACGGTCGATCAGTACGCGTACACCGCGAGCTCGACGTCGCTCGATTCGCGTCTACCCTCATGGCTGCGTGCCGGTGGTCTCGAAGAAGCAAAGAAGCGACTAGCCGACAAAGGCGAGCGTGAGCGCGCGATCAAAGACACTAAAGAGGCGTTGAAGCGCAGTGGTTTCAAAGACTACTCGTTCGCCGTCGTTGCTTCGTATGGTCCGGACAAGTCTTTCAACGGCAAGTCGATTGCCGAGATCACGAAGGAAGTGAAGAAGAAGAGCGACGTTACGAGCCAGATCGAGCAGATGCTCGAGATGTACGAGGCGGGTGGCGCGGCGATGATCTATCACGGCATGGGTGAAGACGATGTGAAGCGGATCATGCAGGAGCCGTTCACGATGATCGCGTCTGACAGTGGCGTGCGGCAGATCGACGAGAGCGTGCCGCATCCGCGTGGTTACGGCAACAATGCGCGTGTGCTTGGGCACTACGTGCGTGAGCTGAAGCTGATCACGCTCGAAGATGCGATCAGGAAGATGACTTCGTTGCCGGCGCAGACGTTTGGCTTTCGTGATCGAGGATTGATTCGCGAGGGCTTCGCGGCGGACCTCGTGATCTTCGACGAGAACACGATCATTGACCAGGCGACCTTCGATAAGCCACACCAGTTTCCGTTAGGGATCAGTTACGTGATTGTGAACGGCGGCGTTGTCATCGAGAACAATCAAATGACCACCGCTCGCCCGGGCCTCGCCTTGTTTGGACCAGGAATTAGCCACTTGGATCGGGTCAGTACCACCCGCGGTAGCGGGTGGGTGCGTAGCCAATAGGCGCCGCACTGCTGCGCACCCACCCGCTACCGCGGGTGGTACTGACCCGGCCAACAATGAGCCGAGATTGATCGTTAACAGGAGGACACCATGTTCAATTCGAAAACGAATCGCACGTTGTTGCTATGCGTGGCATTGTTTCTCCTCTTGCCTACGGTGGCTGTGGCGCAGACCGTCACCGGAACTCTTCAGGGAACGGTGTCTGATTCGAAAGGCGCAGTTGTTCCGGGCGCTGAGGTCCTTGTCTTGAATGCCGAGACCGGACAGACTCGCAATCTCAAGACGAATAGCGACGGCTTGTACATCGCGACGTTCCTGCCGCTGGGCCGCTATAAAGTCACTGCCTCTCATACTGGCTTCACTGCCGTCACTCAGGAAAACGTCGAGATCACTCTAAACCAGACGCGCGTGATCAATCTCACGCTCAATCCGAGTGGCGTCGCCGAGGCCGTAGTGGTTACCGCGGAGGCTGCTCCGATAAACACTACGAACGCCGAGATAAAAGGCTCGCTGAACACGGAAGAGATACTGTCGAAACCGACCTTCAACCAGTCGAACTTCCTGACGCTCGCGGAGACCTTCACAGGCTTTCAGGAGAACCCGACTTCCGGTCAAAACAACCCGACAGCGTCTTCAGGATCCTCCATAAACTTCAACGGCACGGGCACGCGCGGCGCGACTTTCCAGATCAACGGCGTCAACAACGATGATTCTTCCGAGAATCAGCATCGACAGGGCGCGTCGCTCTCGACGATTAAAGAGTTTCAAGTTATCACCAACAACTTCAGCGCGGAGTTCGGCCGCGGTTACGGCGCGGTAGTGCTGGTCCAAACAATCTCAGGCACTAACAACATTCATGGTGATGTCTATTTCTATCACAACGACAGCGCGCTCAACGCTACCAACAACATATTCACTCCCGGTACGAAGAAGCCTGTTAACCGGAGAAATCAGTACGGCTTTACGAGCGGCTTTCCAATCTTCAAGAACAGACTCTTCGGCTTCATAAGCTTTGATCAGGTGCAGAACAGCGGCGCCGGCGGTTACACGCGGGACATCTTTCTGCCGATCGAGCGCGATGAGTCGAGATGGTTCCTGCAATCCCCGGCCAACAACACTCCGGCCAACCGGGCCTTTATCAGATCTGTACTCGAGCGCTTTCCGACAACGCTCGTTCCTAACGATCCGCGCAGCATTCGCACGTTCACCGGACAAGTTGGATTCGATCGACCGCTCAAGGACTATACGGGCCGTTTCGACTGGAACCCGCGCTCTGCTGATCAGATCACCGGTCGCTGGCAATACACGCGTCAGGTTTTTGACAACGAAGACATCATCTTTGGTGAGACGACCAAGCAGAACAACAAGCAACAGAACATCGGTCTGACCTGGACGCACCTATTAGGCGCTCGTACCGTCGGCGAGGCTCGTTATGGTCTGGGCTTGCGTACAACGCTCGTTGGAATCAAAGCCGGTAACGACACGCCAATCATTCGCTTTACCGGTACACCCGTTGCTGGTTCGATCATCGGCAACGCCGGACAGTTTCCCATCAACCGTTGGCAGACGGACCATCAAATCGTTTACAACCTTTCGACTCTCTTCGGCGGTAATCATTTCGTCAAGATGGGAACCGACATACGTCGCCAGCAGCTCGACGATGTGGCCGACAGCAACTCGCGTGGGTTCTGGAATTTTTCAGCCACATGCAATGGCGTGACTTATCGCGATCCCAACACGATCAGCGCCGCAAACCCGCAAGGCATCGCTTCACCGTATTACGCTTTACTCAACGGCTGCGTTAACGCATTCACCAAAGGTTATGGCCCATTCTTCCTCGAGAACCGCGCCCGCGAGGCAAACTTCTACGGCGAAGATAACTGGAAGATACGTCCAAACCTGACTCTGAACCTCGGCTTGCGTTATGAATACGTTTCCGCGCCGACCGAAGCGCAAGACCGCCTCGACTACGGTTTCAAAGACGATAAGGACAACATCGAGCCACGCTTTGGATTCGCGTGGAGCCCGAGCTCCGAGAAACCTGTGCTTAGATCATTGTTCGGCGGCGCGGGCGACTCTTCGATTCGCGGCGGATACGGGATCTATCACGGCAGGCTTTTCCAATCCGTTTTTTCGCAGTCGGGCGCGACTGTGCGTTTCAATCCGCCGAACGCGTTCATGTATGCGCAGTCCATCACACCGACCGCGATCTTCAATCCGGTTAACCTGACTGATCCGACGAATGGGTTTACCTTCACACCCGGCGCGCCATTCACGGCGAGAGCGACTCTCACGCTTATCGATCCGGGTCTGGAGATGCCTTATACACAGCAATGGAATCTGTCATATGAACGGCAGCTTCCGTTAGCTTCAGCGCTGCGCGTTAGCTACACAGGAAATCGCGGTATCGGGTTGCTGCGGTATGCGCTCGACAATCTTCCGTCGACCGATCCGAATGGTATCCTCGTCGCCAACCATCCTTTCAACGCACCGACAGCGCTCTACACTGCTGCGAACCGTCCTCCGGGCGATCCGAGAGCTGTCGACGTGCGCGGACAGGTTTTGCGTCCCGCGGCAAACATCCAATGTGCCGGAACTGGTCTCGCAGGCGTGCCAACCACAGCGCAGTGTCCGGTCGCTGTTCCGCTCGGGGCTCTCGAGTACAGCTTCCGTGTGCCGCGGACAAACGAGCGGCGACCTAACCCGCTGACTTCCACCAACCTCGCCGTCAGTAATGGCTCGTGGAGTTATTACCACGGTCTGCAGCTCGAGTGGACCAAGCGCTTGAGTCACAACCTGACGTTCCAGGCGGCATACACTTTCAGCAAAGCCATCGACACGACTTCGGAAGCGACATTCGTGGGGGCGGGTGATTCGAACCAAACCGGAAACGATTCGAGATTGGCACGCGCGCTCTCGCGGTTCCACACGCCACACCGGTTTACTTTCTTCGGCACGTATCGAACGCCCTGGTTCAGTAACGATCGGGGTCTCGCTGGACAGGTGCTCGGAGGCTGGCAGTTCTCGACCGTTGTGAAGCTCGCCAAGGGCACTCCGTTTACAGTCGTTACGACTGGAGTCGATCTGAACCTCGATGGGTTCGCAGAGTCGCGTCCGATTCTTCTCGATCCCACAGTGTTGGGACGTAGCGTAGCAGACCCGCAAACGTCAACTATTAGCCTTCCGAGCTCGGCGTTTCGCCAGCTAACAATCGCTGACCGGGGCGCTCCGATTCTGGGTCGTAACACTTTCTTCGGCGACGGTGTGAGGAACGTTGATTTCGGGATCTTCAAAAATTTTCCGATGCCGTGGGAAGGTCACCGGCTCACTCTGCGCGCTGACATGTTCAATGCGTTCAATCACGTGCAGTACGGCTTTCCAACAACCGACATAACCAACGCTAACTTTGGTCGCATCCTTGGATTGGGGACGTTGTATTCACCACGCACGATCCAGTTCTCGTTACGCTACCAGTACTGATAATGATGACCTGCCCTCAAAAGTCAATAATCGAACTTGGACCGAGGTCAGTACCACCTGCGGTAGCGGGTGGGCGCGCAGCGCAGGTCGTCGCACAGCTACGCACCCACCCGCTATCGCAGGTGGTACTGACTGTGTCCATCACGTTGCTCTTCGGCGCGATGGTGCGGGCACAGGCACCTGAGGTGCGGGCGTTGTGGGTGGTGCGCACGACGCTCACTTCGCCCGAGAAGATTCATCAGCTCGTCTCTTCCGCGGCTGACAACGGCTTCAACACGTTGATTGTTCAGATACGTGGCCGCGGTGACGCGTACTACAACTCACGTGTCGAGCCACGCGCGATTGATTTGAAGGATCAGCCAGCATCATTCGATCCCCTCGCACTCACGCTTACGGAAGCACATAAGCGCGGGTTAAAAGTGCACGCCTGGATAAACACAAATCTGCTCGCAAACCTCGACGCACTACCTACTCAACCGGATCACGTCTACAACAAGCATCCCGAATGGCTCGCGGTGCCGAAGCCTGTCGCGGCTGAGCTCTACAACGTGTCGCCACGTGATCCGATGTTTCGTCAGAAGATCGTCGAGTGGTCGAAAGCAAATCGCGGCGAGCTCGAGGGTGTTTACACCGGACCCGCGAATCCGAAAGTGCGCGATCACATCTACAACTTATGGATGGACGTGCTGAAGCACTATCCGGTTGACGGTTTGCACTTTGACTACGTTCGTTTCGCAAGTCCTGACTTCGATTACAGTCGCACGTCGCTTGAGAAGTTTCGCAAGTGGCTGGAGCCGCAGTTGAGCTCAGACGAGCGCAAACAATTAAAAGACGCATTGAAGACAAACCCGCTCGCCGCGCCGGAAATGTTTGCGCCGAAGTTCGCAGACTTCCAGCGCCTCCAAGTGACGACGCTCGTCGAGCGAATCTATCGAGCCGTCAAGAAACGAAAGCCGGAAGCCCTCGTCTCAGCAGCCGTGTTTGCGAACGATGAGAATGCCTACACGCGTCGCTTTCAGGATTGGCGGCGCTGGTTGCAGATGGGAATTCTCGACGTGGCGTGTCCGATGGCGTACTCAACCGACACCGCCGTATTTCAGAAACAGATCGAAGTCGCGACGACAACGGCGCACAACGCAAAGCGCCAGGTGTGGGCAGGGATCGGAGCATATCGAATACCGTCGGAATCTGCGGTCGAGAAGATCAACGTTGCGCGCACGCTCAATGCGGAAGGTTTCATCCTGTTCTCTTACGACTTCACGGCGCGCCCGAGCGAGCTAAACCCGGACGGCGCATATCTCCAGCGCGTCCGCCGCGCCGCTTTTTAACCTCCTTGGAGTGCGGCGGCCTGGCGCCGCTTTAGTCTTTGATCAGACGTGATCGATAACAAAGCGGCGCCAGGCCGCCGCACTCCAAGGAGGCTTTTAATAGACAGGATGACAGGATTTGCAGGATATGTCAGAATGTGCAGACTCGTTTACGGAGCACGACCTTTCCAACAACAACTGTTTGTCTTATTTGCGAAAACACAAGGTGTATTGTGGTTCTCCCAGCGCCTCGTCGGCCCATGCGTTGCTGCGCCCGGATCCGCCGGCAGGCACATTCCACTAAACCCATGAAGAGGATTACCCATGAAACGTCAACTGATAACCATTATCTCGCTGCTGACACTGCTGCTCGCGCTTAGTGGCGCCGCTCTCGGCCAGGAAGTTACCGGCGTACTGACGGGAACTGTTAAAGACGCAAACGGCGCTGCCGTCAAAGCCGCGGCCGTAACCGTTACCGACACTGAAAAGAAAGTTGTAGCGCGCACCACTACGACTGATGACGACGGCGCCTTTACAGTCACAGACCTGCACGTGGGCGTCTACGACGTCACGGTGGAAGCACCGAACTTCAAGAAACATCTTGAAAGTAACGTCAAGGTCGACGTGGGACAGCGGCGCGCGGTGATGGTGACACTCGAGGTCGGTAACGTTGAAGAGGTTGTCACTGTCGAAGCGAATCCCGTGGCGGTGGAATTGAGCACGCCAACCGTGTCAACGCTCATCAACGGCGATCAGGCACGTGAGCTCTCGCTCAACAATCGCAACTGGGTACAGCTCATCACGCTCTCGCCCGGTGTCACTAATGACCTTGCGGATCAGGTGTACGTCGGAACGACGAACCCGGCCGGCCAGGCGAACACGGTGAACATCTCAGTCAACGGTGCCCGCAGCGCGCAGAACACCTACACGGTTGACGGCGCAGACGTGACCGACCGCGGCTCAAACATCACGATCCAGGCATATCCCAGTGTCGACTCGATTTCGGAGTTCAAGGTCCTGCGAAGTCTGTTTGCCGCAGAGTCGGGTCGCAGCGGCGGCGGACAAATCAACGTCGTGACGCGTGGTGGTGGGGAAGAGTTTCATGGAACTTTCTACGAGTTCGTACGCAACGATATCCTGAACGCCAACGACTTCATCTCCAATCGCAATCCGAATCCTCCGTTCGGACGTGAGGAAAACGGCAAGGCGAAACGCGCTCCTTTTAGATACAACGACTACGGCTTCACCGTCGGTGGACCTGTTTACTTCCCGAAGTTCGGCGAAGGCAGTGGCGGGATGTTCGCGAAGGTGCAGCGCACGTACTTCTTCTTCTCCGAAGAACAGCGCAAAGACCGGCGCTATCCGCTGCTGGTTGCTCCGGCAGGCGTTCCCGATTTGAACATGCGGCAGGGAATCTTCCCAATCGATATCTGTTTGAGCGCTTTTACTGCCAATACCACTGGGGCGGCTCCGTGCACGCTCGTGCTTCCGAGAAACACTCCGCTCTCGTCGATGGTGCCAATCAATCCGGTCGCTCAGCAATATCTCACCAACATTTACAACAAGCTTCCGGCGCCGACTGATCCGGTAACGCGCGGCTTAACGTATCCGGCGTTCGGTATCTTTGATTTCCGCCAGGAGATCATCCGCGTGGATCATGCGGCCTCCGACAAATTGTCGATGTACTACCGCTTTGAAAACGACAAGATCCCGACCGTCGACCCGAGCTCGCTATTCTCCTCCGGTTCAAACCTGCCGGGCGTGTCGACCACCGAAACGCAATCACCCGGAAAAGCTCAGACTTTTCAAACTACGTACGTCGTAAGTCCCAGCGTCGTCATCGTGGGCCGCTGGAACTATGGTTACGGGCAGATCCTGAGTAAGGACATCGGCACGATCGCGCTCGCGAATTCACCGATTAATCCGGGACTCGCATTCGAGCGAACGCGCGACTTTGTCCCAACAGTTACGGGAAATGGTTTCAGCACTCTCACCACTTTCGGCGACTACGACAACTTCTCCTGGAAGCATAATTTCTCAGGAGACTTGAGCTGGCTGCGCGGCAAGCACGCGATGAAATTTGGCAGCATGTACTCCATGTACCGCAAGAACGAGAATGCGCTGGCCGGTAACAACGCGGGGGCTTTCAGCGGTTTTCTCAACACGACGCCAAACAGCGGCGTACAGACCAGCACGCTCGCTCCTAACGCCGCCGCTCAGGAAGCCAACGCCACGAGACGCGCGAATTTCCAGAGCTTCGCAAACTTCCTCGTCGGTAACAACGTGACGTTCAGCCAGGCAGCGTTTGACTATGTCGCTGACCTGCGCCAGTTCACGATGGAAGCTTATGCACAGGACGAGTTCAGGCTGAGATCAAACCTGACGATGTACTACGGAGTGCGCTATTCGTATTTTGGTTCTCCGTACGACAAAAACGGCAGGCTCTCAAACTTCGATCCATCTCTGTTCAACCCCGCGAAAGCTCCTCAGGTCACCGGCGCGGGCAATCGCGTTCCCGGCACGGGAGACTATTGCAACGGCTTAATCGTCAACAGCCAGAACGTGCAGACGCTTGGTCTGTGCGTGCCCACTGCTTCTCCGTACGGCAAGTACGTCGTGAAGGCTCCGAAGGGTAATTTCGCGCCGCGCTTCGGTCTCGCCTGGGATCCATTCAAGAAGGGCCAGACCTCAATCCGATTGGGGTACGGCATGTACTACGATCAGGTGCTGAATGGAACTTACGAACAAAACATCGGTACGAATCCTCCATACCAGCAGACGTTCACCGTCAGTGCTGTTTCCGGAGGCAGCGCCGCGGTAACACCGCGACTCGATCGTCCGGTCCCGACCGGTATTCCGGTGACGGTGGGCGTATCGAACACACCGTTCAGCATTCGCGCGATCCAACCAGACTGGCACGATCCGTATATGCAGCACTGGTCGCTCGAATGGCAGCAGCAGTTCAGCAACGACACGATCTTCAGTGTTGGTTACTTCGGTTCGAAGGGCACGCACTTGATCGGCGCCTACGAACTCAACGAAATACCGCCGGGATTCGCCTTAAACGCACGCTGTGCGACCGGTGCGAACACGCTTCAGACACCGAACGTCACGACCGTTCCGTGCCAGGCACCCGGAACTTACTTCGGCGGCACGGGTGGCCAGTCGTCGAACATTCTCGATCAGATCAGGCCATTCCGCGGTTATCGTTCCATCAACATGATCACGCCGCAGTTCAACTCGAACTATCACAGCTTGCAGACGATGGGTCAGCGTCGCTTCAAAGAGTCGTCGCAGCTCAACGTTGCTTACACGTGGTCCAAGAACATCACCGACAATCAAACCGATCGCAGCACGGCTCCCGAGAATTCCTACAACATCAGGTTGGATCGCGGGCTTGCTACTCTGGATCGTCGGCACGTGTTCACCGCGAATTACATCTATGAGCTGCCGTACTTCAAGAATGAACAAAGCCTCAGGGGCCATATTCTCGGCGGCTGGCAGTTTTCAGGCATCGTGTCGTTGCAGAGTGGGTTGCCGTTTACGGCTACTACCAACTTCGACGCGGCTGGTCTCGGAAACGTTCCGGCACTCGTCGCCGGTAATCGTCCCAACGTTATCTGCGATCCGAATGCGAATGCTCCGCACACGTTTGAGTCGTGGATTGCTAATACGCCCGGCACGTCATGTCTCCAGGTCAATCCGACTACGGGAACTGGAATCCAGAACGTCGTCGGGAATGCGGGTCGCGGCATCATCACGGGACCGCCGACCAAGCGTGTAGACTTCTCGACGTTCAAGAACTTCCGTTTTGGTGAAACGTGGAAGCTGCAACTTCGTGGTGAGGTTTTCAATATTTTCAACAAGACAAACTTCAGAGGTATCACGAGTCTGGCGATCCAGAACCTTGGCAGCACGTTTGGCACGATCAGCACGGTCCGCGATCCGCGCACGATCCAGCTCGGCGCGAAGCTGACGTTCTAGTAACAAGTCACAAGAAATACTAGCCGCGGATGGACGCAGATCTGCGTTCATCCGCGTTCTTCATGAAGACACTATTACTGAAGAATGCAAATGTAGTGTTGCCGGACGGGGAAGCGAATGTTTCCGTTTTCATCGCTGAAGGGAAGATAGCTTCATTCGAAACGGTTAGCGCTGACGAGGAGATCGATCTCGCCGGTGCGACCCTGCTACCGGGGTTTATCGACGTTCACATTCACGGCGCTGCTGGTGTTGACGTGATGGAGGCGACGCCTTCGGGATTGCGCGAGGTTTCAAAGTATCTCGCGTCGCAGGGTGTGACATCGTGGGTGCCGACCCTCGTGCCCGGAAGCGATGAGAACTATGCGAGCGTGGCCTCGGTCGTTGCGCAATGCTTGAACGACAACGAAGGCGCGCGTGTTCTTGGTCTGCATTACGAAGGACCTTTCGTGAATACAGCGCAGTGTGGCGCGTTGCACACTGAATACTTTAAAACGTATTCGCGTCCCGAAGATCTCGACTGTTTAGTTGTTCCCGAGAACGCGGTGCAGATGATCACCCTCGCGCCTGAGGTCGCAGGTGGCATTGAGCTCGTGCGCGAGTTGAAGCGACGTGGCTGGGTGATCTCGATCGGCCACACGCGCGCGGACTTAGAAACGTTGGACCAGGCTTGCACAGCAGGCGCGCGTCACATGACCCACTTCATGAACGCGATGGCGCCGTTGCATCATCGCAATCCCGGCCCGATCGCGTGGGGACTATCGCGCGACGATGTCACAGTCGATCTGATTGCCGACGGCATCCACCTCGATCCGTTCATGCTGCGCTTGCTCATGAAGATTAAAGGCGCGAGCGGGATCAGTCTGATCAGCGACGCAATTGCAGCAGCAGGGAAGGGTGACGGCGATTACGAAATCTGGGGCGAAACGATCTCCGTCAAGAACGGCCGCACAGCAAATGCAGCAGGCAGCATCGCAGGCTCCGTGATCAGCATGCACGACGCTGTGCGCCTGCTGCACTCACTCGGCGTGTCTTACGTCGATCTCGCCCGCATGGCTTCATCAAACCCCGCAAAACTATTAGGAGTCGACTCGGGCTCGATCGAGGTTGGCAAACACGCCAATCTCATCGCTCTGGATCAGTCAGATCTCCGTCTAAAATCCGTGTTAATCCGTGGCCGGTTTTTTTCGTAGGCCATACCAGCCGATAAATACCAGCGCAAACCCGATCAGCACGTGCAGCACATCATCCGTGAACGTCCAGCGGAAATACTCTATCGGCGTGAGTCCCAACACACTCGCCAGCGCCTGGTAAAGATCAATCAACCCGAAACCGAAGTTGAACACGCTCGCCAGACGATCGCTCTTGGACATCGCGATCACGAGTCCAATCGCGCCGAAGAAGATGTGAAAGAGGTTGTAGGGCGCCGCTCCACTCGTGAGGCTGTAGCGCTCGGGAATGATGAACCCGGCGATGCCTATTAGAATGAGGATAGGCGCGAAGATCGCGAGTGTTTTTTGATTGAGGGTTTTAGCTTCCATCGTAATAACCGGCCTCTTGATATGCCTGGTCCACGATCTCAACCGGATGGCAGACGCTCAACTTCATTCCTGCCAGACACGCGCCTGCGCCGATGTGCATCTGGCAACCGGGATTGCCGGTGGCGAGTATAGTAGCACCGGACTCTTTAATATGGTCCAACTTTTCTTTTAAGACACGCCCGGACATCTCCGGCTGCAGCAGGTTGTAAACACCCGCCGCGCCACAACATCTCTCCGTCCCGTTGAGCGGCACGAAATCCTTACCGGCAATAGAACTCAGCATCCGTTGCGAAGCTTCACCACTGCCTTGTCCATACATCAAGTGACACGATGTGTCGTAAGTCACTTGTTGCTGAACCGGACTCGGCGCGGTTCTCATCTCAATCGTCGCGAGTTGCTGACTTACATCACGAACACGCGCGCTAAACTTCACCGCTTCCTCATCGTCCGCCAACAGGTGCCCGTACGTCTTCAACATCGCGCCACAACCACCGGCATTCGTGATGATTGGTGCATCAGAATCAAAAGCCGCGATGTTCTTTCGCGCAAGCATGCGTGCGCCTTCGAGATCTCCTGCGTGGGCATGCAGCGCTCCACAACACACTTGTTCTGTTGGCCTCTTCACGTCAAACCCATTCACACTCAACACGCGCTCAGTCGCGCGATTCACACGCGCAAAAAGCCCTTCACCAACACACCCCTCAAACAACATCACGCTCTTACCTTCGCGCGCTTCTTTGCTCCTTTGCGCCTTTGCGTGAAAAACCTCCTTCGAGCTCGCCAGCAACGCGACTCCGAACTCAGCCCTTCTTGAAAGAAGTCCGGTCTTCAACAACAACCGCGCGAACCCGACATCTCGAAACACCCGCGATCCCCAAAAGAAGGCTCTTAACCTCGTGCGCGACAACCACACATGCTTCAACACAAACCGCAGCAACCTGTTAGCCAAATCCGACTTCGGCTGCGCTTCCAACAAAACTTCCCGGCTTGCCTCGAGCAGTTGCCCATACTCGACACCCGCCGGACACACCTGCTCACACGCACGACACCCGAGACACCGATCGATATGCGTCGCAAACGCGCTCGACGTTTTCTCCAGTCTTCCTTCGGCCACCGCGCGCATCAAATACAGCCGCCCGCGTGGTCCATCATTCTCATTTCCGGTGACGACGTAAGTCGGACACGCCTCGAGACACAGCCCGCAATGAATGCACGCCAGCAGTTTGTCTTCGTAACCAGTCGCGAGTGTTTCCAGTGTAACCAAGAGTGTGGATGGATTATATCAACGCGCCGATTGGTTGCGCGATTGAGTTCAACGCACGGGCGGCCACGGAGGGCCGCCCCTACAGTTGTAGCCCACCACGTCACATCCTTGTAGGCGCTCGTTGGGTCACAACTGTAGGGGCGGCCCTCCGTG